>MDTC01125346.1_pt1 | contig 45286 bp, 65 predicted proteins | sample 811181 | NCBI WGS metagenome assembly MDTC01 (sample SAMN05326644, study PRJNA326480) | marine metagenome | isolation source: seawater | place: Pacific Ocean: North | collected 2011 | reverse complement strand
GAGGCCTGAAGAAAATTACCGGTCTCCTTACGGCCTTTGGAGCAAAAGCCGAACAGATAACGGCCTTCGAGAACGCCGCAAAAGCCGCAACGGCCGCATTGAAGAAAAAATCATCATGATGATTTTCATTAAAGGAGAGATAATATGAGTTTTACAGACTTTGGAGAAATAGCAAAATCAAAAAACCAGATGATCTCTTTTGAACACCTGGCTTCTGGGACAACCATAGAGTTCCCAGCATTTTTAACAGATTTTTCAGATAACTATACTGTCTCTTGGGGTGGCGAACAGATATTCGGCAGAAACGACGCAATAAAACCTTACCAATCAACAACTAGACAGATAACTTTAGCTTTCGACGTCTTGTCTGCCAGTGAGGCACACGCAAAAGAAAACCTTACCAGATACTCAACCCTTGTAAAGATGTTGTACCCATCATACTCAGCACCCCTTACCGGCACCGGAGGATCATTCGGCCGAACAATTAAGGCCCCACCACTGATAAGATTGAAATTTGTCAACATGGTCCAAGCGGCCAATGGGTCCGGATCTCTATTAGGTTGCATCGGCGGCTTCAATTTCAAGCCAAATGCAGCCGCCGGCTACTTCTATAAGCCAAATGGAGAGCTTTTCCCAAAGCACTACAACATTAGCATAACTTTCGACCCACAACACGAAAACCAGTTGGGCTGGGATGAAAACCAAGATTTCTTAACAAGCCAGTTCCCTTATTCTGCGCCATCAGATTCTAAGGCTATTATGGGCGGAACAAAAAACAAGAACAGATTACTAAACCAGACATAGTAATCAACAAGGAGAGTATATCATGTCTGATAGGTACAAATACACAAATCCAATAATGGTCCTAAGCAAGTTGCGCCCCGAAATTTTCCACAGAAGGGACTTGACAGAAGTCCGGCAATATGCTAGACTTGAATTCAATAGTCCCGATGCTGAAGACCAGGAGACTATGGCCATTGAGACGCATGAGAGGATTATGGCAGTCGGAGAACGAATGAGTAAATGGGCTTATGAGTTTTATGGATCAGTAGAGTACTGGTGGGTTATTGCATGGTACAACAAGAAGCCGACAGACAGTCACATACAACTAGGGGAAGTTGTATCTATACCAAAGGATTTAGAGTATGCGATCTATATTGCAACAAGAGAGACATAAATAATGGCAGCAGGAAAAGGAAATGAGAAGAACAGCTTTCACCCGCAAGCAGCATTGCTTTATAAGTGGAATCTGCACGGCACCTCGGCCGAGTCCGGTATTAAAAAAGCGACTCTTACTCCGAGTGAAAATAAAACAATAGGAGTCCACTCCCTGGGAGGAGAGCCTTACGACCCCAATTCAGTTATGTCTAAGATTACAAATAAACGCGACAGTAATAACAAAATAGTTATTAAAGATGACTTCTTCAACCTAGAGACCTACAAAATAAGCTCCCTAGTGCCAGAACTTAGATTCTTTAAATCCATCGGGGAAAAGATGCTGCCTTTCTACTTTCCAACCACTGCAGAGGTCTCCGATGAGGGCGCCCCATTCTCTCTAGGCGCCGCAGCCGTGAGAGACTTTTCAGTAGAATTTGTCGGTACTAACCCATACCAGGCACCCAGATTTTTAATGGCCAATTTAACAGTGTTTGTTGATAACGTTTCTTTAATTTTTGCTGAGCCAAAGGCTGGTTATGCACGCCTAGCCGATTTATTTACAATATCTATAGCGAGAAACGCACCAAGTAACTTATCGAATGTCGAGGGCAGTTCGACTATAACGCCAGGTGACCTTCGCCGGCCCATAGAAGTCTCTGCCACTTTGGGGTATACTTTTTTAAATCAAAGCTTATTTACCCAACTGGAAGTGGAAGAGATCCGGGAATCAAATCTAGCGTTAAGGATGAATGTTATATCTCATAGCATAGACGTCCAACAAGACGGCTCAGCGACAATAAATATAAAATATACGGCAAGAATAGGTGACTCACTTGGCGATAGCCTCTTTAGCCTTGGGGATTCGACCGAGGACACTGTTGTTAGGGCTGATATACGGTCACTATTTAGGGATGGAGTTGTCGAGGCTGGGAAATCTAAGGAGGGCAAAACAAAGGAAAACAGAACATTAGAAGACTATCAAAAAAAACTTAAAGAAATTAGAAGAGTTATGGAGATTTTAGAATCAAAGAACAAGATCCATGAGGCTATTTTTGACGACAACTTCTTATTTCAATATAGCACCTACGGCAAAGCACAATCAGAAGTGGATCCCTTCGCTGGCTCGGCCGCGGCATCAACGGCAACCCTCACCGACACAAAAGCCCAACTTACTGCACCAGGTGTCGGCTCGTCACTACCGAGCCTGCCACCCACAGATGAACCCCTGAAGCTTACAACGAAGCGCTTCGATGAAAAGTCTGTAGATTACAAATCGCGTAAAGACAATCTAGACCTCTCAAAGAGGACCATCCATTACGTAGCACTAGGTGATCTTATGCAGGCTTTTTTTGAAAAGAGCGCAGAAAATATAGATAAAGCTATAAAAGAGATCTCTAACCCAGCGAGCGAAATAAACAAAAAGTATCCGGATAGAACCTCAGAAGAAAAGGAAAAAATCAAACTAGTACTAGAAGAAAACGTCAAAAAACTAAAAAAGTTTAGAGTTCTGCTGTCAGACGTAAACATAAAAATCAGAGGAAAGGACAGCACAGCTAAGCCAGAGATAAAGAAAATAAACTTAGCAGATGTGCCAATATCTTTAGCACTGTGGTCAAAGGTGATGAAGGATGAGGTAATAAGCAATTATGACAAGACTTATACAATATACCAGTTCTTAAATAAATGTGTTAGCCATATAATACCTGAGGCCCTGCACAAATCTTTTCTACCCGTGGCCAACGGGATAGTTGAAAGTATGCCAACAATTATAAGCACAACATACACCGGCCGCGGCCTCTCAGCAAAATTATCAAAACAATCTATTTTAAAACCATCGAACCTCCCCGGCTCGTCCGCTATGAAGTCCTACTCTTTCGAAGATGATAACGAATACTTTGTCATATTTCAAGAATCAGAAAGAGAGTTCACACCAGATGGCTCAGGGATAAAGAAGCAAGATTCAGATAAAGGTATTTATCATTTTGAGATTGGAAAAAATAGAGGCTTGATAAAGAGCATCAACTTTAGTAGATTTGACGTCCCAAAAGCTCAAGAGCAGCTGATGACAAACCAGGTAGGTTTATACGATGAATTAAAGATGCCGTATTCTGCCACAATCGAAATGATCGGCAATAACCTTTTTATGCCGGGGAGTCAAATCTATGTAAACCCGGGCAACATCGGCTTCGGCCTGCCTAATGATAAGAATAGCGCATCTCACAGGTTAGGCCTCGGAGGCTATTATACAATACTGTCTGTTACGACTAATGTGTCGAATGGTATTTCAAATACTTCTTTAAAGTGTTCTTTCGGGGCCCACGCCTCAGAGAGGAAAGGTCTTACGGACGCGGTGCCTATCACGGAAACGGCTGGAGAGATTAGTCAGAGCGAACCCGGGGCTGATGCGCAGGAGCTACCAACGGGGGTACCGACAGGGTCCAGTGATTCAATTCAGGCTACTAGCGGCGTTGAATCTAAACTGAAGAACACTCTCGGTATACAGGTAAATCTTTCAAATTCAATCTCGGAGCATTTTACATTTCATGACCCCGATGTGGACAAATCATGGTTCGCTGCCGGCACAGCAAGGTCTCATGATCTCCGCCGCGGCAGCCCTGTCATGGGAGTCGATCGAGTCAGATATAGCGCCGATCATATACGGTACTACATCAACAGCAGTTTCGATGCGCAGTATGAGTATGTTGACATTTATTTTGATGAGAATCGCACCATCGGCCAGATCGAATCCAAGAAGAGGGGCACTTGACATGGCAAGCAAGATATTATTTTCCGCCGGCACTTCAAACAACCTCGAGAAAGAGTTCAGAGAAAGGGCCAAATATAAAAATTTAGTTAATTTCGAAAGTATGCTAGATACCTGGTATGAAAACGCTTTCTTCGGCCGTGTAAACAGCAAGTTTGAACCGGTCATCATAGTCCCCGGCGTGGATGACTCCATACTAAAGACTTTTCCGTCCGTCGCAGACGATGTCTCAGCCTTGGGTTTTGTCGCAGAGGCTTTTCGCAACTTTAGAAGAGATTACTTGCAGAGAGTCCAAGAGACTAATATATCTTTTCCGATCTTCTTGGAGGGCCTAGTGCCAACTGCCGGATATTTAAATTTCGAAACCTACTACTCAGAGTACACAACCTTTTTGACTACAAGTTATTTGGAAAACTTATCTAGCAATGCTTCTATTGTTGACTTCGAGAGTTTTGTTAAAGAGTTTATGAGTATTGCAGAAAGCGACCTCAAGAACTATCCAATTACAAAAACCGGTTTCCTACTCTCAAAACATAACGATATAAAAACTACAGGCCTGGTATTAGAGCTAGCAAACCTGAATCCGCAGATCGATTTGTCAAAAGGTGAAATCTTGCAAGATCCTAATTTTTCTTGTTATCTAGACTATGCTTCAGCTTCTGGTTTCTATGTCGACAAAAACTCGCCATGGCGCCTGATGGTTAATTTAGATAAAGAAATCGTTAGGTTACTCATGAGAGCAGAAAAGCCAGAAACTATTGAAACTCCGGATGGCCCCATCGACCGGCCACCACCCGGAGTCCATGCAACTAGGTCTGCAAGTGAGATAATGGATTCTATTTATCGGATTAAAACCCACCCTGAAGACCTCTTCATGCTGCAGAGTTTTTTAGAAAACCTCTATATACAGGTTAAAAATAAGGTTGCTTTTGTTCCCAGATTGGGTTATAATGGTAATGAGTCAATAATGAGAAGGAGTCAAGTGTCTGCATTATCAGAAGAAACCTGGCTGGCCCTGCTCTTACGCACCCGCTTATATGAACTGGACAGCTACGATCAGAGATTTTATGAAGTCGAAGCACACCAAGCCATACAGACCTACTCAATTTACGGCCTTAGTCACGCGACGGCCAAGATAGGGTCTACTTGTTCTAAGATCATAGAACAGGTAGTGCTTGATCACGACCAGTTCCGGCGCCGCACCGAAAATGAAAGAAGAGAGAACGTTGAGAGTAATACAGACACTTGAAATAGAAGATAACTGCAGAGGAATATATGCGGACAACCAGTTTATATTTAAGAACTTCAGCCAACTTTTAGATTCTGCAGATCATGCATGGTCTTATTCCACGGCAATAGAAAGGGATGAGAATTATACGTTTCTGAGTGTCTATGCAAATCAGAAGCAATTATCAGAGTTCTCTCGAGACCCGCAAGGGATCCTCTCAGTGGGGGATCTTATAAGATCCCAAAAAGCTGCAGCCCTAACAGCAAAGGTCGACCTTTCCAGACTATGTTTTTTTGACGTCTTGCCGGACCATCTGCTGCATCGATGGTTCTCTCTCAGGGACGCAGCCATGCAAGAAATAATAAGAACAGTCCCCAGGCCTGCCAGTTATGATATTATGCATAAAATCCATGTCCTCACAACAGAAATCAGCAAAAGAGGTTTAAATGTTGGAAAGATAAGGGAGAGAGTTAAATATGACATTTATACTTCAGCTACAGGAAGGTTGGCAACAGTGAAGGGTTCATACCCAATCATGAATATAAAGAAAGAGGAGAGAAAATCGGTCACCCCGCAAAATGATTTGTTTCTAGAGCTGGATCTCAATGGCGCGGAAATAAGAACATTACTAGCTTTCTCTGGAGTCCAACAACCAACAGAGGATATTCACTTGTGGAATATGAAGGATATGCCTCCATGGATCTCCAGATCAGAAGCTAAAGCTCAATTCTTTGCCTGGCTTTATAATCCAAAGGCTGAAAATGGAATATATGAGAAGCACTATAATAAAAAAGCATACTTAGAGCATTACACCAACGCGACTATTAGGACTCCTTTTGGCAGGACCCTTCCTGTAGACGAAAGAAAAGCATTAAATTACTTGCTTCAATCTACAACATCTGATATAGTACTAGAGAATGCATACAAGATCGTGAAGAAACTTAGGGGCACCAAGAGCTTTGTTGCATTCACTATGCACGATTCTGTTGTGCTTGATTTCGCAAAAGAGGATTATGAGATGGTTTCTCAGCTAAAAGACATATTCGAGACAAACTTATTTGGTAGATTTCTATCAAACGTCAGCATCGGTAAGAACTTCGGAGAGATGAAGGAAATACGCGTTTGAAAAACATACTAGCCCTAGGAAATGCCGCATGCGATATAGTCACCCGGCTGGAGAAATATGATATTTACAAAATATATAGAATCTGTAATCAAGAGAGAGAAGAAAAGAAGAATACATACATCCTTCCCGAACTGGACACCGCAGAGGAATATGAAGACTTAAACATTTTAAGTAAAATTAAGTTTCTCCGGAGTATCAAGGGCGAAGTCACGTTTTTCGTCTGCGGTGCCTCTAAAAGTAGCGCTTTCTCTCTTAAGTTGTTGGAATCCTTACATAAAAAGGGCTTAAAGATAAAAGTTGTTTATTTTCACCCTGAAACAGACTTTCTCTCGGAAGAACAAGCGCTCCAAGAAAGGACAGTGAGGAATATCTTGCAAGAATATACGAGATCCGGACTTTTCGAGAGCATCACCATGGCCTGCAATAAGACCTTGGAGGGTTTCACGGAGTCAATCAACGTTTTCGACTACTATAAGCAGATAAATTCAGTATTTTGTGATAGCTATCACATGGTCGAAGTCTTCAAGAATACTAAACCAATTATGTCGACATTCTCACGTATTAGAGAATCTTGCCGTATACGCTCCTTGGGAGTTAGCACCATATCTTGCGAAGACAAGTTATTTTCTCCTTTCAAACAAGAAGTGGAAGTGGTATACTATTTCGGTATTAACGAAGAGAAGCTGAAAACCCAGGGAAACTTTTTCAAGGAACTAACCAACAGCGTTAAAAACCGAATGGCTGAAGAGACAAAAGCCTATTTCGGGATCTACCCAACACAATACGAAAATGATTATATCTATGTCGAGTGTTTTTCTCCAAAAATACAGTTGACAGACGAAGAATAATCTGATACTATTATATCAGTTGGTCAGGAAATTTGCTGACCTGCTATAGCCAAACGTGCAAAAAAAATAATATACCAACAGGAGGTAATACAACATGGCACTTAATTTAGACGCAATGCGTGGAAAATTAGATAAATTAAACGGAAAGGGCGACGGAAGTAAAAATCAATTCTGGCGACCCGAAGACGGTGAGAACAATGTTCGTATTGTCTCGACACCAGACGGAGACCCCTTCAAGGAGAGGTATTTCCACTATAACGTAGGCACATCAGGTTTTCTCTGCCCAAAGAGGAATTTTGGCGATGCTTGCCCTGTTTGCGATTTTGCAAACAAGCTTTGGAACGAGGGCACAGAGGAGAGTAAGAAGCAAGCAAAGGATCTCTTTGCAAAGCAACGCTTCTTCTCACCGGTTCTTGTCCGCGGAGAAGAAGATCAAGGTATTCGTGTTTGGGGATACGGTAAGATGGCCTATGAGAAGCTCTTGACAATCGTCCTTGATCCAGACTATGGAGACATCACGGACCCAGAGAGTGGTAACGACTTGAAACTTATGTACGGCAAGCTGCCCGGCGCTTCTTTCCCTCGAACAGATATTCGTCCACGACCACGGAAGACAATCCTTTGTGATGATGCAGTCGGCGGCGACGAAAGGTGCGCAGAGTTGCTGGAGACCATCCCAAGTTTTGACGACCTCTTCGAACGAAAGACGACCGAAGAAGTGAAGTCTATTCTCGATCAGTTCATGGCAACTGATTCTGGCAATTCTGAAGTTGTAAAATATGGGACACCGACTGGAGGATCTACAAATGCTGTTGAATCAGCTTTTAACGATCTTCTGAATTCTTAAGGAGTCAACAGTGGCTAGACCTAAAGTATCAAAACTAAAGAAGGGTTCGCTGGATATTGCTGCAGTCCGCAATATCATCAACAAAAAAGCAGGTAGAGAAGTCGCACATTCACTTCAGGACAATAACCCAACTGAAGTGAGTGAATGGATTTCTACCGGCTCAAGATGGTTAGATTCAATTATCTGCAAGGGAAAACTTGCTGGCATTCCAGTCGGTAAGATTTCAGAGATTGCAGGCTTGGAAGCAACCGGTAAATCATTCATGGCTGCACAAGTGGCCGGCAATGCTCAAAAGATGGGCATTGACGTGGTTTACTTCGACTCTGAGTCAGCCCTTGATCCAAGTTTCCTAGAAAGAGCCGGCTGTGACCTTGAACGTCTTATGTATGTTCAAGCAGAATCAGTCGAGTTTGTCCTGGAAACTATTGAAGAGCTGTTGGGGACAGGGAACAAGTGGCTGTTCATTTGGGACTCTCTGGCCCTAACTCCTTCTATGTCAGATGTTGAGGGTGATTTTAACCCTCAATCATCAATGGCTGTGAAGCCAAGGATCTTATCTAAGGGTATGTCAAAACTAACAGTACCAATCGCCAACAGTAAAGCGACATTTTTGGTGCTCAATCAGCTAAAGACGAATATTACACGTTCACCGTCTGAGGCTATGACAACTCCTTATGTAACCCCCGGCGGTAAAGCGATGCACTATGCTTATTCTTTGCGCATTTGGCTTACTGGGCGAAAAGCTAAAGCTTCTTTCGTGCAAGATGACAATGGATTCAGAATAGGCTCAGAAGTCAAAGCGAAGCTTGAAAAGTCTCGTTTTGGTACAGCCGGTCGTCATTGTAACTTTAAGATCCTATGGGGAGACGATAGTATCGGAGTCCAAGATGAGGAAAGTTGGTTTGATGCCATTCAAGTTTCTGATAGACTTCTCCAATCAGGAGCTTGGTTTACCTTGGTTCAGAATGATGGCACTGAAGTAAAGTTCCAGCGCAAGAACTGGGTAGACAAATTGAGCGATGAAAAATTCAAACAAAGTGTCTTGACAATTATGGACGAAGATGTTATTATGAAGTTCAAGAATAGAGAAGGCAAAGCTGACGACTTCTACGATACGGACGATCCGGTCGCGAAGCCAGACAGCTAAACACAAAGCCCACCTCTTCGGTGGGCTTTTTTTATGGAGAAACAAATGAAGAGAGTAATGATTGTTGACGCATTCAACCAGTTCCTACGGGGATACATCGTCGACCCAAGTAAAAACCCCAATGGAAATCCCATCGGAGGCATGAGAACCTTTATCAACATCATGAACAAGATCACTAGGGAGATTTCTCCTGACATGATTGTGGTAGTGTGGGATGGCAAAGGAGGTTCGAAGAAACGCCGATCGATGAATAAGAATTACAAAGCAGGAAGAAAACCACTCAGAGTTAATTGGAACTCAGATGAGATGACCCCACAGGATACAGACAATAACAAGCTCTGGCAGCAACTTAGGGTGGTAGAATACCTTAACCAGACACCAATTGTCCAGTTTATGGAACCTGAAGTGGAAGCCGATGACGTTATATCTTATGTTAAGAATACGCCGATGTTTTCAGAGTGGCAAAAGGTAATCGTTTCTGCAGACAAGGATTTTATACAGCTTTTGGATGAAAAGACTCTACTGTTTAGGCCAATTCAGAAAGAAGTGCTAAACACTAATATGGTTATTGAGAAGTTTGGTATTCATCCGAAGAATTTTGCACTTGCCCGGGCAATGGCTGGAGACCCCAGCGATAACCTCCCTGGTGTCCCACGTGTAGGTCTTGGAACAGTGGCAAAGAGGTTCTCATTCCTCAAAGAAGATACCGATTACTTTGTAGCAGATGTTATTCATGAGTGTGAAAAAGAGGAAAACAAGCTTAAACTTTACAACAACGTTCTGGAATCAGAAAATCTTATTGAAGACAACTACAATATTATGCAGCTCTCATCGCCTTGCTTATCACCACAGAGTAAGAACCGGATTGATGAAACATTCGAAGAGTTTAACCCCCACTACAACCAAACAGAGATGAGAAAACTGATGCTTCAAGACGGTGTCCTAACAGTGAATATGCAGGATTTAGAGCAAAAATTTAATGATATTATCACTTCCTTTTCATAGGAAAGCCTGCTATACTATCTAAGTAACAAATAAGGAATAACATGGAACAAGCAGTTAGTTTTTCAAAATTCGGAAAGTCATTTCAAGAAGACCTTTGTCATCTGGTGTTGAACGACCGCCCATTCGCGGATCAGATGTTTGAGGTACTAGATCTAAACTTTCTAGAGCTTAAGCATCTGCGAGTTTTCATTGATAAGATAGCAAAATACAGGAAGAAGTATGGAGTCCACCCCACATCTAATATTATGCATTCGATCATACGAACAGGCTTGGATGCATACCCCGAATCAGTTAAAGTACGAATCCGAGAATACTACGCCAGGGTTTTGGCAAAAGGTGAGATCCCTAATTCTTCGGAATACATCAAAGACACAGCACTAGACTTTTGCAAGAAGCAAAAACTCAAAGAAGCATTGATTAAGTCAGTAGACCTCATCAAGAACTCTTCATTTGACGAAGTTTCTAAAGTTATCGACGGAGCCCTTAAGCTGGGATCAGATAATTCATTTGGCTACGAGTATCTCGCAGACTTTGAGAAGAGGTTTGAGTTAAAGGCTAGGAACCCCGTATCAACCGGTTGGCAGCAGATAGATGATGTTGCGAAGGGTGGCTTAGGTAAAGGCGAGTTAGGAGTAGTAGTGGCCCCTACTGGAGCTGGCAAGTCTATGGTTCTTGTCCATCTGGGCGCTGCAGCTCTTAAGCAGGGCAAGCATGTGCTGCACTATACACTAGAGCTTGCGGACACGATCGTCGCAAGTCGTTATGACTCCGCCATAACTGGTGTAGAGCTAAAGAACTTAACAATTTTTAAAGAGAAAATTTACGATGAGATAAAAGATTTAACAGGAAAATTAATTGTAAAAGAGTATCCAACGCGATCCGCGTCCATTCAGACAATTAAGAATCATATTGATAAGTTACGAAGAAGAGACTTTGTACCAGATATGATAATCATTGACTATGGGGACCTAATAAAGCCAGAATCTTCCGGAAGAGACGAGAAAAGACACCAACTGGAAACTATTTATGAAGAATTGCGAGGCCTAGCGCAGGAGAGTGAGTGTCCAGTTTGGACAGCATCTCAGACGAATAGGTCAGGTTTAAACGCTGAAGTTATTACTATGGAGTCCATCTCCGAAGCATTCAATAAGTGTTTCGTCGCAGATTTTATTTTCACTGTCTCAAGGACAGTCGAAGACAAGAATACAAATACAGGTCGCATCTTCTTGGCCAAGAATAGGAATGGTCCTGATGGTTTGATATTTCCCCTGTTCATGGATACCAGTAACGTGAAAATAAAGGTTTTAAATCAAACAAACGAGTCGATTAGTGATATAGTGGAGAAGTCGTCAAAAGAAAGGCTAGACAATCTAAAACAAAAGTATGCAAGTTTTAAGAAGGAACAAAAAGGAGTAAGTTAATATGGAGCTATCAAATAAGATCTTATCAGAGATTACAGTACACATGAAGTATGCCCGCTATTTAGATGATGAGCAAAGAAGAGAGACGTGGGAGGAACTAGTAACGCGAAATATGAACATGCACCTTAAGAAATTTCCTCAGCTGGAACTTCAGATAAGAAAAGCTTATAAGATGGTTCGTGATAAGAAGGTGCTCCCCTCGATGCGTTCAATGCAGTTCGGCGGCAAGCCAATTGAAGTTGCACCTAATCGCATCTTTAATTGTGCCTTTATGCCCATAGACGATTGGCGTTCATTCGGCGAAGCCATGTTTCTGCTTTTAGGTGGAACTGGCGTTGGCTACAGCGTGCAGACGCACCACGTCGAGAAACTCCCTGAGATTACCAAACCCAACCCCAAGAGGACACGTCGATTCCTGGTAAATGACTCCATCGAAGGCTGGGCTGATGCTGTAAAAGCACTCGTCCGAAGTTATTTCAATGGTGGCTCTAAGTTAAGATTCGACTTTTCTGATATTAGGCCAAAAGGCGCCGCGCTTATTACAAGTGGCGGCAAAGCTCCAGGCCCACAACCTCTTCGTGAGTGCCTTGTTAAACTGGAGGGCATGTTAAGCGAGAAGGATAATGGGGATAAACTGTCTTCTATTGAGGTTCACGATATGATTTGTTATATCGCTGATGCAGTTCTAGCTGGTGGTATCCGCAGAGCAGCACTGATCTCACTATTCTCAGCTGACGACCAAGAGATGATCTCCGCCAAGACTGGTGATTGGTGGGAGAAGAACCCACAACGAGGTAGAGCGAACAACTCTGTTGTACTACTCCGCCATAAGATCGACAAGGAATACTTTATGGATCTTTGGGATAGGGTAAAGGCGTCTGGAGCAGGTGAACCAGGGTTTTATTTTTCGAACGATAAGGATTGGGGAACAAACCCTTGCTGCGAGATCGGCCTGAGACCTTATCAGTTCTGCAATCTAACAGAGGTCAACGTATCGAATGTTGAAAGCCAAGAAGATTTAGAGAACCGAGTAAGGGCTGGGGCTTTCATTGGAACTCTCCAGGCTAGTTATACAGATTTTCACTATCTCCGTGACGTCTGGAGAAGGACAACAGAGAAAGACGCCTTAATCGGTGTGTCGATGACTGGCATTGCCTCAAACGCAGTATTACAACTTGACATGGAAGCGGCCGCACGAGCCGTTAAAGAAGAGAATGCAAAAACAGCTGAGATTATCGGTATCAAGCCCGCAGCACGAACCACTTGCGTGAAGCCGGCCGGCACTACTAGCTTAACCCTAGGGACTAGCTCTGGCATCCACGCTTGGCACAATGATTATTATATCAGAAGACTTAGAGTGGGCAAAAATGAGGCAATCTATTCTTACTTGCTAGAGAACCACCCAGAGTTGGTTGAGGACGAGTATTTTAACCCTCACACCACTGCCGTCATTTCTATTCCGCAAAAGGCACCCGAAGGTTCAATTATGAGAACTGAATCGGCGCTTCAATTGCTGAAGCGAGTCAAGCTAGTAACTGATGAGTGGGTAAAACCTGGATTCCGTAAAGGGCAGAATACGCACAATATATCCGCGACAATTTCAATCAAAGATGCGGAGTGGGTTGATGTAGGGGAGTGGATGTGGGAGAATAGGACAAGTTACAATGGCTTATCCGTGCTTCCATATGACGGGGGGACGTACACCCAAGCACCCTTTGAGGATTGTTCGAAAGAGACTTATGACGTAATGATGGACTCTTTAACCAGTATCGACTTAACCAAAGTTACAGAAGCTGAAGACAACACTGACCTTAAGAGCGAAGCTGCTTGTGCCGGCGGCGCCTGCGAAATAAAATTTGTATGATCACTTTGTCAGAAAGCGCAGCAAAACGGCTGCAGCATCTTCTTTCCAATAAGGAGGAGAAAGGCATCCGCGCTGCCGTCAGCGGGGGTGGTTGCTCCGGTTTCACTTACAAGCTGCTATTTGACAACAGGGGCAAAGATGATCGAGTCGTTGTTGACAGAGGCATAGAAATCTATGTCGATCCCAAAAGTTTTTTATACTTAATGGGTACCCAAATAGACTTCGTCGATGAGCTTAACCAAACCGGCTTTAAATTTGTCAACCCAAACGCGAAAAGAACATGTGGATGCGGCGAAAGTTTTTCTGTTTAAAACACTTGACAAATTTGATAAAATATAATATTATTATAATACAACTCAACAAAAAAGGAAAAAACAATGAGTTTCAATCAAGACGACAAACTTTTAACAACTGAAGAACATATTTCTAACTATGTTAGGGAATTCGCTGCCATCGAGGACGCCATGGAGCCATTCAAGGAACAGCGCAGAGATCTGAGAGAATCATATGATGATAATGGCTGGCTTTCTAAAGAAGAAATGAGACTAGCAGTAAAGGCTTACAGGCTGGTAAAGTCAGATACAGACATGGAACAATTAACAGAGTACTTCAACAAACTTAAGAGAACAGTGAGGAGCATCAATGTCTAGAATTCCCCCAATCCTAAAACCAGTAAATCGCCATCTAACGATAATACCTCACGTTAAAAAAAATGAAACTAACACTGGTGTATTAGTGCCAGACGATTTTGAAATGGAGGAAGACAGATACATTCCAGCTACAGTTCTTGACATCGCAAAAGATTGCTCACCTGAGATACAGATGCTCAGAGCCTCTGACTCACCTAGGCAGGTCATCGTCCAGCGAGCCATGGTCGAGGAGGTCTCTGTGGGCGATAAATCATATTATGTAATATTAGAAAATTACGTTATAGGCTTTCTGCGAGGGCCGAATGAAGCTTGAGTTGTTTGATGACGGAATTGGCTCTGTTGACTACGTTACACACATGGGCGATGATTTAACAATTGTTAACGCTGCCCGCGTTTCTTTCGGAGCAGAAAAGGATAACCTAGATGAAAAAGATATTAAACTTATTAACTACCTCATGGAGCACAATCACACTAGCCCATTTGAGCATTGTTCTATTACAATGCGTTTCATTGTTCCTCTATTCATAAGGTCCCAACACCATAGACACAGAACCTGGGCTTACAACGAAATCAGCCGCAGGTATACTAGTGTGGATATGAAATTTTATAACCCAGCTAAATTTAGGACACAACATAAGAGCAACCGCCAAGCTAGTCTAGACGAACTAATTGACCCGACTCTGGATTCATCTTACCTTGGGATAGGGTTCGAGAAGGCTTCTGCTGCAGTGTCCAACCACAACACGCGAAGCATCAACCTGTATACCGCGATGATGGAAGCTGGAGTATGTAGAGAACAGGCAAGAGGTGTTCTGCCGCAAAACTTATATACAGAGTATTATGGAACAGTGAATTTGCATAATTTATTAAAGTTTGTCTCTTTGCGTATCCACGCTGGTGCTCAATGGGAGATCCAGCAAGTTGCAAAGGCTTGCTTAAGGATAGCAAAACACAAATTTCCCTATGCCACAGCGGCATTTATCAAAAAACATAACATGGACTTATAAAATGAAAAGATTATTATTTATTATACTTTTTTTTGGTTGCAGCGATGAGACAGCAGTGACCAACTTTGAACAACCTTCCGATGGCGGCCGCCTAGTTGTGTCGGATTTTGGAGTTGACCAGTCAGTGCCTGACTCAAACGTCCCGCTTCTTAATTGGGATGCTTCCATTGATGCTGGGCCACCAGATGCAATGGTAACTCGATGTGATACAGTGACAGTGGAGGACCATGAGGCTTATTGCAGCTGCCTGCCTGATTGTTGCGAGGTGCAAGAGTGGTTCTGTCCACCACAACCAGATAACACCATACAGTCTATGCAGGTTACTATAGAGGTTTGTAATCCGGCCGGAGAGGCTTGTGAGTTTGGTCCAGATCCAGACTGTCCACCCCCACAGATTATTAATCGGAGTGAGTGTCAGGTGACCCACGAGTGTCCCCCCGGTTCTTCGCGCGATTTTTTACGCTGGTTCGAGTGCCAATTGGCAGATGGACGCACAGGCAGGCAAAGGGTGTTGTGTGATAAGGGGCAGATAATCCATGGCCCATGCACTTCTTGTGAAGATCCGGAAATATGTGATGGTATAGATAATGACTGCGACGAGCGCATCGATGAGAACCCAATAGTCTGTGAGGACGAATGCGGCCCGGGCGTCGGCCTGTGTGTTGGTGGTGTATTAATAGACTGTGTCAACCGCGATCCGCAAGAAGAGGTATGTAATTTTATCGATGACGATTGCGACGGCAGCATCGATGAAGGTCAGCGAAATGTATGTAACGAATGCGGCGAGGTTCCTCCGGAGATTTGCGATGGGGTTGATAACGATTGCGACGAATTAACGGATGAAGGCCTGATCAGAGAGTGCGAAACTCCCTGCGAGAGAGGAGTAGAGAGTTGCATTGCCGCGCAGTGGGTCTCTTGTACCGCACGCCCTCCATCGGACGAAGAGTGTGATGGCCTAGACAATGACTGCGATGGGATCCCAGACGAGGGTATCAACTGCTTGTGCACAATTGATCAAGTCGACGCGCTGTTTCCATGCGCAGAAGAGCCCTTATTCTGTGGTCAAGGGTTTAAGACTTGCTATTGTCAAGATATTGATTGCACCGTGATTGCAATGAGTCCGTGTATGGCTCTATGTGCATTCCTGCCCCTGGATCAGGGCGAAGAATGCAACCCCGGGATTGGTAGACCAATACAAGAGGAAGTCTGCAACAACTTTGACGAAGACTGCGACGACATTTTAGACGAAAACTTAACACGCGCATGCTATTCTGGCCCAAGAGATACATTAGGGACAGGTATATGCGTGCCCGGTGAACAGTCCTGCTTCGAGGGCCGCTGGGGCGGCCCGAATAACGATGGTGACTGGACTGTCAACTTGTGTGAAGGCGAGGTGGTACCAATGGAAGAGGTTTGCAACGGGTCGGACGATGACTGCGATGGAAATGTCGACTACGGTGAAGAAGTAAGAGACACCGACATCTTGCTTATTCTAGACACTAGTGGATCCATGACAGGGGAAATCAGAGCAGTGACTCAGGCCCTGTCTCGTTTTGGCCAACACTTTGCAGCAGAACAGGCAATCCGCTGGGGCCTTATTGTTGGGCCAACGAGGACAATGGACCCTGCGCATCCACGCTCAGAACTAGAGGTTTTGACGATGGTCTCAAATATATCAATGTTCCCTCAGTTTTTTGCAGACTTTGTAGCCCTAGACCCAGCCGAATTCGATGGCGGTCTTGAGATGCATATGGACGCAGTAATGTTAGCCCTGAGAAACCTGGCGCCCTTGCATGTCGACTTTCAAAACAGGCGATGGGTGCAGGGCGTTATGTCTATCCCGGATATTGGAGGGTTCTTTCTTAACTGGAGACAGGAGACTGACCGCATTATCATAGTATTTACAGACGAAGACGAACAATCGTATATGAATCCGGAATTTAGATCACCCGAGTTAACAGCAGCGCTTCAGGCGGCCCCAAATACAAAGTTGTATACCTTTGCACTAGCCTTTTACGGTTGGGACGAAATTGCAATTGCCGGTGGCGGCCGCAACTTTGATTTATCATCGCGAGCAGATGAAATGTATAACAACTTGATGTCTATTATAGACGAGATCTGCCTACCTAGAGAGCAAGACCAAGGAGCCCTTAACATGAGCCAGCTCAGGTATCTTCCCGCAAGCTATGAACCGCAAGCTCCTGTTCTGATGTGTTACTAGAGAAAGTAGTGCTGGGTCATTCCGTTGAATCTGCAATGTTTGCATACCTCAATGGTTACTACCATATTCAGACCTCAAGTTTTTACCCTTTGTTTTTTAAGGAATTTCAAGAGTTTAGACTTTTTGGTACTAGAAACAAAAAGCAAATTTGGCAGAAAATCAAATTACATTTAGGCTTGCTAGCTCTTGGCATTGATTATGCGGAAGTCAAGCAGGTCCGAGTCGCGGATAACAACATTAAAATTTTTAGTGATAATCTCCTGGCTCAATTTGAGTTTGAGCAGTGCTTTATATTTGAGACGCTCAATATAAAGCACGAGAACGCCTTATCTGGCACGCACGCAGAAGAGTATGAGGTTATAGATGATTTCACAATACAACGCCTAGGAAAGCAAGCGAAGCACATCAACCCGGTTTACACTGAAGACAGATTATTGTCAGAGATTTACTTCTATAACTCCCTGAGGGTCGATGGCGCTAAACATATCACCGATATAGTTACGGTGTCACAACTGACAAGAGATCAGTTATATGACTTTGATTATTCAGATACAATAGCCAACTTCAAACTAAAGAGTCATCTCAACTCTATGGGCTACATCGGCCTAAAAGAGAAAGGTAAGTATAAGAATGGTACTGATATATATAAAAAGTTGATCACGTCGCATCTCTCGCGCTATGTCCACCCGATCGATCAAAACACTTACAGCAATTCTAAGAAAGTAAAGTTTATGAATATGAGCATGCAGGAGATAATAGATGGATACAGCCCTAAAAGGTAGAAACCTAGCAGGAATCGTTCCGATTGCTGGTCGGCAAGATCTCTTGGGTCTGCCCTGGCCAGACTGTTTACACCCTCTTGCCAAAGATATGTTAGCAATCGAAAGAGCTGTGTACGAGTGCGCACTGGTGAACTGCGATTCTATATGGGTCATATGCAACGACGACACTGCACCTTTAATAAAGAAGAGGCTAGGGGATTATGTTATAAACCCCAACATATATGACAACTGGGACTTCAAAAGACATCCTGATTCCTGCAAGGAGTATATACCGATATTTTATACACCAATTCTACAAAAGCATAGAAAAAGAGTCGACACTGTGGGGTGGTCAGTTCTTCACGGTGCCTTAACCTCTTTTATAGTCTCTAAAAAAATCTCAAAATGGACAGTGCCAACGAGCTATTATGTATCCTTTCCGTACGGCATATATGACCCAACGGCGCTAAAGAAATTTCGGTCTGCAATCCGTGGCTCAGAGAGAGTGTATGCCAGCTACAATGGCAAGACAGTCCGCGACGGCTTATATCTGCCTTTTAGTTTCACGCCTGAGTGTTGGTTACATTTCCGCCGCCAACTCAATGAAACCAACACAGGCGGAGATAAAAATTTACCACTTGAAGAAAGATGGTCGGCAAAGAATTTTTCACTTGACAAAATCTTTAAACATGATAAGATAGATATAGATAAAAAAGTCGAATTGGAATTTTACCATAATTTAGATTCATGGGAAAGTCTAAGAGAATTTTATATTTCAAACAAAAAGCTGAAAAAGATGCCCCCGTCAATGGCAAAACCATTTTTCATAAGAAAGGAAGACAGATGATCGATATTGAAGAAGCATACGACAACTTAGCTTACCACACGAAGGAGTCAGCCACGCTGCCGCTGACATTTTCCTCAATGACAATAGACCAGCAGTTCTTTTTCCGTGACTTATACGACTCGATCGTGTATGATATAGAAGAAAAAGAAAAACTAATTGAAGATCTTGAAATGATTAAATCTGACTTGGAGTGCACAATTGCAAGCGTCAAAAAACAAAACTAATATTCCTTTCGTAGGATTGCATGCCCATTCTGTGGCAGGATCCCCATTCGATGCATTAGGGTATCCGGCAGAACATATGGATTTTGCATTTAACAACGGAATGGATGCCCTCGCTCTTACCGACCATGGCAATGCTAATGGCCTGGCGGGACAGGTATTGCACGCCAAAAAGATGCAGAAAGAAGGTAAGAACTTTAAGCCTATCTTTGGCGTAGAAGCTTACTTTATCCCTTCCGTTGCAAACTGGAAGAAGGATTATGAAAATATTAAAGCTTCTGCCAAGAACAAATCAGAATATGAGGCAGCCAGTTCGGGCACAACGGTAGAGAACGAGGCATCAAAGAAGAAGATGAAGTCGGTTCTAAACCGTCGCCGCCATATGATTCTCCTGGCACAAGACCAAGAAGGGTTGCAAAATATCTTCAAGATGATATCTTCTAGTTATGCTGGCAATAACTTCTACCGCTATCCTCGTGTAGACTACGCACTACTCAAGAAGTACAACAAAGGTGTCATTGCAGCATCAGCTTGTCTTGGTGGTGTTTATGCTGGAAGTTATTGGGAAAATAGAGAAAACGGCGCCGACGCAGTTCTAGATGCAATGAGAGAGACTACTCAAAAAATGCAGAAGATCTTCGGTGACCGGTGGTACGGAGAGTTGCAGTGGAATAACATCCCAGAACAACACGAACTAAACCAATACATTATACAAATGCATTATGAGTTTGGTATTGAGTTGATCTCGACCGCGGATTCTCATTACTATAACCCGGAAGTGTGGAAGGACAGGGAACTTTACAAGCGCTTGGGGTGGCTCGGCCGAGGAAGGCCGGACTACTTATCAGAGGAATTGCCTGTCTCTGTCGAGGAGATCGGCTATGAGCTGTATCCAAAGAATGGTCAGCAGATGTGGGAGTCTTACAAGAAGTATTCTAAGTCAGCTAATGTTGAATACGATGATGATATTGTTATGGACTCTATCACTCGAACACACAAGATCGCCCACGAACGTATCGAGGCTTTTCTTCCAGACAACCAAGTTAGGCTTCCGAGCTTTGTCGTCCCTGAAGGTTCCACCGCCGGCCAGACACTCGCAGCGCTCTGCGTTGAAGGTGCCCGCAGCTTGGGACTAGCAGAGAATACCGAATATGCAGATCGACTTAAGTATGAAGTAGGGATCATCGAATCCCGCGGTTTCTCGAAGTACTTCTTGACTATGAAAGCGATTGCTGATATGGCTGTAGAGCGCCAGCTCGTCGGTCCCGGCCGCGGCTCTGCCGCCGGCTCTTTGGTATCCTATGTCCTGGGGATCACACAAGTCGACCCAATCAAGTATGGTCTTCAGTTCGAAAGGTTCTTGACCAAGGGTGGCACAGGGTATCCTGATATTGATTACGATGTATCTGACCCGATGCTTCTCAAGGAGTTCTTGATTGATGAGTGGGGCGACGACACTGTTGTCCCAATTACAAACTGGAACACCCTTCAACTTCGATCATTGATCAAAGACATCTCAAAGTTTTACGGCATTGAGTTTACCGAGGTAAACAATGTGACCAGTAAGATGGTGTATGAGGCGACACCACTTGCAAAGAAAGCACACGGTATTACAGCCGGCGTGTATGCACCAACCTTTGAAGAACTGATGATGTATTCAGAAACCCTTCAAAAGTTCTTGCAGAAATATCCACATATCAAGACACACGTCGAAAAGCTCTATGGTCAAACCCGTTCAGCTAGTCGCCACGCAGGTGGTGTTGTTGTCGGTGAGCGACTTAATGAGTGGATGCCTCTTATTAACAGTGGAGGGGTCAGGCAGACCCCGTGGAGTGAAGGGCAAAATGTTAGACACCTTGAACCAATGGGTTTTATCAAGTTCGATATTCTTGGGCTGGCTTCTCTTCGAATGGTCGAAGGTGCTGTCGAGCGCATTCTAAAGAGACATCACAATATCGAGAACCCAACCTTTGACCAAATTAGGTCATTCTATGACGAGCACTTACACCCAGATAAGATCGATCTAGAGAACGAAGAAGTGTGGAAGAATGTATTCCACGCAGGCAAGTGGGCTGGTATCTTCCAGTTCACGGAAGCTGGAGCACAGTCATTCTGCAAGAATGCAAAGCCAGATAATATTACTGACTTGGCCTCTATTACAAGTATCTATCGTCCCGGTCCACTAAGCGCCGGCGTAGACAAAATGTTCATCGGCTCAAAGCAGGCGCCTCACGAGGTAGAGTATCTTAATGAGACCACTCGTGAGGTGACAGAAGAAACATACGGCTTCCTTATCTTTCAGGAGCAGATCGCTATGCTTGCTCACAAGCTGGGTAAGGATCTATCCCTGGATGAAGGCAACAAGCTCAGAAAGCTTTTGACCAAGAAGGGTACTGGTGCAGCTGCAGCAGAGAAGGATAAGATCTTTGACAAGTTTCACAAGGGTTGCTTGGAGAAGGGCATCGCTTCGCACGACGCCCGAGAACTGTGGAACAAGTTTGAATACTTTTCAGGATATGGCTTCAACAAGTCTCACGCGGTATCTTACTGCATCCTGTCCTTTCAGTGCGCTTGGTTACTCAACTACTATCCAGCGGAATGGCTCGCAGCTTTCTTGGATAAGGAGCCAGAGACCCGTAAGGAACGAGCAATCTCCACTGCTAAGTCGATGGGTTATGCAGTCGAGCCCTTGAACGTCAACACTTCTGGTGTAGTTTGGGAGATCAGTGAGGACAACAAGACTCTTGTTCAGCCACTGACTTCGATCAAAGGCCTAGGCGCAGTAGCAATTCAGCAGATCATTGATCATCGCCCCTTCAATACGGTCGAAGAGTTCCTTTTCCACGATAAGGTAAAATATTCCAAGCTGAATAAGAAAGCGCTAGATGCTCTGTGCCGAGCCCAAGCCCTAACTGATCTGGTCGATGACCGCTTCACTGGTCTTAAGCACTTCTGGTCAGCTGTTTGTGTTGACCGCCCTAGAAAGCTCAAGAACCTAGAAGATAACATCACCACTTATGCCGCAGAGGGTGACTTCACTGAAGAAGAGAAGCTTGAACACTTGGTGACTTTGACAGGTGTGTTCCCGATTAGTTCAGTGATTAACGAACACGTCAGAGGTAAGCTAGACGAACTTTACATTCCACCGATCTCGGAGTATGATGCTGAACTCGGTGTAACTTGGTTCATTCCTAGGGAGTGCAAGCTCAAGAAGTCAAAGAACGGTAAGAATTTCTATGTGGTAAAGGTGATCGATGATAACAACGAGACGAATACCATCCGATGTTGGGGCGTTGACCCCGATCGCGATGTTGTCCATATTAACCGACCCTACATGGCTCGACTAAATTACGATCCAAACTGGGGCTTCTCGACATTCAGTGTCAGGAAGATGTTTAAACTATTAGCTTAAGGAGATAACAATGGCTAGACTAACAGGGCTTGCAGCCCAAATGATGGCGAAACACTATAAGGAGACCCTTGAGAATAAGGGGCACGCATTCTTTGAAAAAGGAGACTATAATTTAAATATTATCGGTGTTCGTAATGACTCTGGTGACGCGTCAAAATTTGATGATTTCATCAACCTGCTGTATAAAACGGAGGACGAGTGGGTCTGCGATATATATCCGGCCACTACTGAGCCTGGTACCAGAATATTGCGCATGCCAATCAAAGAGGTCCGCCATAAGGGTACCGCGATTTTGGTTCCCGACCAGTACCGGTCTACATATCGAATCGGAACGCATGGAGGCAAGAGAAGCTATACAGCGCTTGTTCAGAGAGGGGGGAAGGTGAGAGTCTGGAGAGACAACAACAGAGACTCTAAGCCCGACTATCACAGCCCCGAAGAAGAGGGCTGGTTTGGGATCAATATTCACAAGCATTGGGGTTCGGATGCAAGGGTCAATACTGGAGGGGTGTCAGCCGGCTGCCAAGTTCTTCAGAGTAGTAAAGACTTTTATGAGTTTATGGACACTTGCCAAAAAGCATCCGACCAGTGGAGTAATAGTTTTACTTATACACTTATAGAAGAAAGAGATTTAACACAAAAAGGAGTATGTTAATGTTATTCGATGAGATAGATAGGGTCAGGGTTTTTAGGACCAGTCCCAAGGCCAAACTGCCCAACAGGGCGCATAACACCGACGCAGGCATGGATTTTTTCTTCTGTTCAAACTCAGAAGACACCACCATTAGTGTCGACCCCAACAAGAGTGTGCTTTTGGGGACGGGCATCAAAATGGAGGTCCCGCCCGGCTGTATGCTACAGATTATGAACAAGTCGGGAGTAGCCAGCAAAAAGCAACTTGTCACAGGCGCCTGTGTGGTGGATGAGGGCTATGACGGAGAGATCTTTGTAAACCTGCAGAATATTGGCACAGAGGTTCAGCACATTGCAGCCGGGCAAAAGATAGCACAAGGTGTCTTTGTCCGTATTGAGAAGCCAGTCCTGTGGGAAATACACGAAGATAGTGTTTATGGCTCTTCGACAGCCCGCGGCAGCGGAGCACTTGGCTCCACTGGAGATTTATGATGACCAGCTTTTCAAGAAAGATCAAGAGAAAACAACTCGCCGATGCTCGCAAGAAGTTTACCAAAGATTTCAAAACGGCCATGGCAAACTTCAAACGACAGGTGAAATGCTCGGTGTGCGGCCAGCCCCCATCAGAAGGTCAAAATATTGACAACTGGAGAATTAATAAAAATTCAGAAAACATTGACTTAGTCTGTACAAACTGTTATGATAGTGGAGTAACTCAAGGAGACGAAGATGAAACTGAAACAAACACTGAGCTTTGACGACGTATTATTGGTGCCTAGGCCAAGTGAAATCCTTACCAGAAGAGAAGTGACACTTGAATCGTCTCTGGGAGACGTCGACTTAGACTTCCCAGTGATATCTAGCCCAATGGATACTGTTACAGCCAGTCTGATGTCAATGACTATGCTGCAATACGGCGGCCTAGGGATCTTGCATCGATACAATACCGAAAGGGAACAGGCATCGATGGTTCTAAACCTAAGAGATTCGCTAGAGGAGGTCAACAGCGCCCATCTTAATAAGATTTCTGTTGCATTGCCAGCCGGCACAGGCCTTCTGCGCAGAACAAGAGCCCTTTATGATGCCGGGGCCCGAATCTTTTGCATCGACGTCGCCCACGGTCACCACGTGCTGACCGAACGCGCCATCAAAACCATAAGAGATAAATATGATAACAAAGTGACGATTATTGCAGGTAATGTCGCCACCGCGGCAGGCTATAAGGATTTATCAGATTGGGGCGCAGATGCAGTCCGCGTCGGCATCGGAGGAGGAAGCATATGCTCGACCCGGATCCAAACCGGTCATGGAGTTCCAACATTCCAGTCAGTACTTGATTGCCGTGACATCGACGGCGCAACCGTTATAGCCGACGGCGGCATCAAAACCTCTGGAGATGTTGTTAAAGCCATCGCAGCCGGCGCCGATTTGGTGATGCTGGGCTCTATGCTGGCCGGCACGGATGAGTCTCCTGGTAACGTGTTATCTAGGGGCGATGGTAATAAATATAAAGTATACCGCGGCATGGCAAGTGTTGAAGCCCAACTAGATTGGAGAGGCGAAGCCCGGTCACTAGAGGGCATATCAACTACGATTCCATATAAGGGATCCGTAAAAAATATTTTAGCCACAATTTCTCAGAATTTGAAATCTGGCCTTTCTTATTCTGGTTGTAGGAGTATACCGGAAATCCAAGCAAGGGCTGAGTTCATCCGGCAGACACCAGCAGGCCAACGAGAGAGTAATACTCATATATTATCGCGATGACCATAAAGAAGATTGCATTCGAATATGATACTGCACAGCACGCCAGGATGATTGTCAGACTAAGATATGATAGGCTAACTCAAGGAAACTTCTTTCGAGGCCTGGTTAAGTTATACGTTGAGAATGACTTAGATATGATGCGAGCAATAGAAAAAATAAAACTGGAGAAAAGTACTATGGGAAAGAAAAAGAGACAAAATTCAAAAAAAGAGATAGAGAAAGGAGATCGATTAATGAAAGATTTAGGCCTTTCAAATTCAGAGAAAAATTTTATTTATGATTTGATCGAAGAAGATTTTGAGGAACAGGAATGAGGAAAGAAAACTGTTCAGAAGAAAACTGCAGATGCTGGATAGACTACCCAGAAGACGATAACTGCATGTATGTTTCAATTGAAAAACATGGCGCCATGACACTAGATGAAATTTCGAAAAGAATTGGAGTCTCTTTGGTGAGGGTTTCACAAATAGAAAAGCAGGCGCTCAAGAAGCTCTCGAAGAGAATAAAAAAATGATTTTATAATTGATTAACACTATTTATTATTGTATTTTACACCATTTTTGTATACAAAAGGAGATTTTTTAAATGAGTGATAAGAAGCTACTTAACGAAAATACGGTCCGCAGGTTCATGAAACTGGCAGCCGTAGAACCCCTAACTGATAACTTCATCCAAGAGATGGGCTATGGTATGGACCCAAAACGAGATGATGACGAAATTGAGGAGACAACTACTTCTGATGAAGAAGTCGTCACTGAACAAGAAGACGAAGAAGAAATGGAAATGGACGTCGACATGGGTGAGGTCGAAGATGAAGATCCTGAGATAGACCCAGGGCCCGAGATGGACGCAGAGCCCGAGATGGACGCAGAACTAGGAATGGAATCTGATGTCAGCCTCTCTGAAGAGGAAGCACAGCTTCTCATCGACTTAGGTGACCGCCTCCGGGATGCAATGGGCGACGAAGGCGCTGGAGAAGAGATGGACTTGGATCCCGAGATGGACGAAGAGCCTGTCGAAGAGCCTGCACCTGAGGCGGACATGATGAGCGCAGAAGAGGAAGAGGAAGAACCTGTTATGCAAGAGGAGATTGTCCAAGAAGTCCTCAAGAGAGTAACCCAACGAATCATACGTGAGAAGATGGGCAGAAAGTAAGAGACGACCTTTACCACTCATTTAGGTTTCCAAAACCCCAAAGCATTAAAAACTTTGGGGTTTTTTTTATGGACATTCCAAAAGAGATCTGATATAATAGTTATAACGAATGCTAATCACGATTAGAGGTATTTGTTATGAACAATATTACAATGGAAGGAACTTACTGGAAAATAGAAGAAAACGAATATAATATTCAGATTTCGTTTCGACCTGAGAACAAGTCTGAGCTGTTAAATACGTTTCACAATTGGTCAAGCATCGCTAATGGTTTTGACCCGTCAAGAGAAGAAGAGATAGTAATTCTTAGGAAAAAGTTCGCCACTCGAAGCGACTTTATGAAAATGATCAGAGACTTGAAAAGACAACAAATAATTTTTTTAAAAGAGGCAGTATGACTGACAAGAAAGAAAAGACCGAGAAGAAAAAGAAGAAAAAGAAAACCGGAACAATACCATTACCGGAAATAAAAACAACAGACGACAAGCAAGTTGTTATTATTAATAACATCCAGCCACCCATTGATGAGCAGCCGGAATTAAGAACAATTAATTTATATGGCGATGTCACAGAACAGAAAGGGTCAGAAGTCGTATCAGCACTTCTTTATCTGGAAACCTCAGCATACACCCAGATGCTCAAAGACCCTGAAGACCCAGCCTCGGAGATTTTAACGGTCTCAAGGCCAATAAATATGTACGTATCGACCCATGGCGGTTGCGCTTCTGATATGTTCTCAATATTGGATGTCATGGATATGATCAAGAAGAGAACATGTAACATAGAGACCTACGGGATTGGCAAAGTGATGTCAGCCGGCGTCCCCATTCTCGCCGCTGGCACCCCGGGTCGACGCCGCGTCGGCCGGAATTGCCGCATCATGTTGCACAGTGTGATGGCAGGAACTGGTGGCACGATATTTAACATGGAGAATGAACTAGAAGAGATTAAATGGGTCCAAGATAGATATATCGAAGCTCTAGCTGGTTACACAAAATTAACAAAAGCAAAAATCAAGAAAATGCTCAAAACGCAGAGAGATATTTACATCTCAGCTGAAGAGGCAATTAAGTTGGGAATTGCTGACGAAATTATCTAGTTATATAAAGGAGATATATAATGAGCTGGCATAAAGAATTACTTTCAACAAATAGGAATAGAACTCCGTCTGTATCGACCATGGGAGACCTCTACACTCTTATCGCAGAAGTCTATGAGGTAGAAAAGGACAAGCTTTTCAAGACTCACAAGAGTGAGATGGAGCTGCTCAGAGAGCAGTTTATCAAAGAGAGGAAAGAAGTATCTGTTACTTTGCAAGCTATCCCAGAGATAAGCGTTACAGAGCTTGGATGGACGAATCTAACAGGCGAAGGGGATACTGCTGTCTCGGGCCCAGAGAGAAGCAAGCTTGAGCAGTTTCTTTCAAAGATTCAGGGAGACAGCTTTCAGACAAAGATAGCTTCTTTGGCAAACTTCTACGACAATCCCGATGCCGCCCTGCAAGAGATGTTTCCAGATGCTAGCGGCTCATTGCCTAGGCAGATAGCAGCAGCATTAGGCTACTTGACTTTTTTCAAGACTTTGACGAAGGTTATATCAAACTTCAATGCCGCTTCAGCCGGCTTTAATTTTGAAGCGTTCTTAGCTGTGCTTGTATCCGGCTATCAAGTCAAGGCAAATACAGGCACTATTGCCGACTTTGTCTCAAGAGCTGACGGTTCAAATATGCCGATATCATTAAAGCTCTATCAGGAAGGCAAACTGCATGTTGGTGGCTCTTTTACTGACTTGGCAAATGATTTAGCAGAGCAAAAACCAGCATTTGATTACCCTTTTATGCGATACCTCGCAGTAACAAAAGAATTTGAGGGAGGCCAAAAAGAAGGTTTAGATATAAACGGAGTGCTCCGTTGGTATCAGTTTGACTTTACGTTGGACAATGTCTTCGACCTCCTCTCCCAGTCTTCGGCAAAATCTCAGAAATGTGTTCAGTTGCCAAAAGATTTTATCACAGGGCGAAACTTAGACTATGCCTCAACTCTGCCTGGCTCCGTTATTCCTTCGCCTGAACAACTTGAGAAGGTTTTTGTCGGTGCATTTAAGAAAGAAATCGCAGCTTACAATAATCAGCAAATCGTTAATGGCAGTGAACAAGGTCAGGTAGATGAAGACCTTTTCAATATGATTACAGCAGCCATGAATTGGTCGACCGAGGATGTATACTTTACGCTTTACAGCCCAGATAAAGAGTATCTTGAAAAGCTAGAAAAGAAAGGCGAAGACCCACCAGAAGGTTTCGAGGCGCAGCCTGCCTATGTTTCTAGGGGCGATTCAAAGATGATGGGTCGCGACGGTCCGCGAGCAGGCAAGACTGCCTTGGAAAATGTCATCATCGGAGCGCTAACTCAAGCACAAGCTGCAGAGCATCCTGCAGTTCAGGGACTCGACGCAAAACAGATAAAAACTAAGGCTAGAAATTTGGCAACAAGAGCAAGGAACGCTAACAATGGCGGAAAGAACACCGCCGCAGCGGGAGATAGTGTTCTCTCTGTCTATTCAAAATCAAAACTAAAAGATGTGCGTTTAGCAAAACTGCGCACGAAGGGCGCCCCATCTAATGTGTTTGCTACAATAGAGCAGTCTGTTCAATGGTACAATGCAGAGGGTCGCACTGATGAGGAAAAAAAAGCAGCCCTTAAGCAATGTTTTGGATATCTGACAACAGAGCAATTCAACTTGAACCAGGCTGTCGTCGCAAAGGTCAATACCCTGACAAACAAAAGAACACTCCCTGACGGCCAGGCTGAGCCGAAGTTTGCAGAGCTTTATGTTGGGATGCAGAACACGCAAAACATTCTTAATAGAATGACGAGCCTTATCAACGATGCTATTTTTGGAATATTTTTAAGTGTAAAGAGTGTTCAAGATAGTACCTACTCATATATGGCTGGTGGAATGCAAGATGAATCAAAGGCAGACGAAGCTATCACTGCTTCTAATGATATCATCAAGAGAACGAAAGACCTCAAGCAATCCGGCACAGAAGAAAAATAAAAAACCGCTTGACATTTTCCCAAAATACATTATAATAGTAGTATAACAATAAAGTGAGGTTTCATGACTACCAAGTTAGAACACGGCTGGGCCCTTCGCAACAAGGTCCTGGAAGGGGTTAATACCCTTACCGATTATGTTGCAACAACCCTTGGACCCAAGGGTCAGAACGTTCTTATTCACCAAAAAGATAAGAGACCCTTCATCACGAAGGACGGAGTAACCGTAGCTCAGAATATGAGTTTCGAGGATCCACATATGAACGCTGGTGCAGAGGTTGTAAAGCAGGTTTCTGCTATGACTAACGCTGAAGCCGGCGATGGCACAACTACAAGCACCATTCTAGCCCGAGAGATCCTGCGCCAAGCCAACAAGCACATCGAAGCCGGCGCCTCCCCCATAGATATTAAACGCGGCCTCGAAAGGTGCACTGCCGCGGCATGTGAAGGTATCGAAGACCTGGCCAGGCCAATATCTTCAGAAGAAGACATTAAGCATATTGCTAGCATATCTGCAAACAACGACAAGATAATCGGAAACCTAGTTTCACAGGCTGTAGACAAAGTAGGAAAGAATGGTTCCATATCTGTAGAGCAGGGGCGATCGCATGAAACCACACTAGAACTAGTTGAAGGTTTTACCTTGGAGGGTGGATACGCAGCTCGAGCATTCATCACAGATGAACGCCGCGGCACATGTAGATATGAGAACCCACTGTTCTTAATTACAGACTACAAGGTTGATCAAGTGGCAGAGATTCTACCGGCACTCGAAATCGCAGCCAGAGAAGGCCGTCCTTTTATAATCATTGCAGAAGAGATCGAAGGCCAAGCTTTAGCTGCACTAATAATGAACACCGTCCGCGGCTCAATGAAGGTCGCTGCCATCAAGGCACCTTCTTATGGCGAAGACCGCCGCGGCATCATGAGCGATCTCGCTGTCGCCACCGGAGCAACATTTATCCAGCAGTCCCTAGGGAAGAATCTGTCAGATGTGACTCTCTTGGATTTCGGCAAAGCTCGACAAGTAGAGATCACAAAATCTCAATCAACGGTGGTCGATGGCGAAGGTGAATATGAAGATGTAGAAAACAGAATCGAGGCCATTAAATCAGAAATAGAGTGTACAGACGATCTCCACGCCGCCGGTCGTCTTCAGGACAGGATTACTCGACTCTCATCTGGTGTGGCCATCATAAAAGTAGGAGCTAGCTCCGAGGTCGAAATGATAGAGAAGAAGCACCGAATAGAGGACGCACTCGAAGCAGTCAATTCTGCCCAACAGGAGGGAATAGTTCTAGGCGGAGGTATGACTTTGTTGAAGATCGCCACAGCGCTGGATATTGAATTTGAAAATCCTGATCAAGCCATAGCGCTCGACATCTTTCGTAAAGCCCTCCAGGCCCCCTTCAACACGATGGCAAAGAATGCCGGCCATAACCCAGAGGTGTTAAGGTTGACGATGGGCACCTGTGAAGACCTGGAAGGTTTCAACTTCCTGTCAGGGGAGAAGGAAGACCTGTTTGCTTCCGGTGTTATTGATCCTGCGAAAGTGACTCGCTGCGCACTAAAGAATGCAGTCTCAGTCGCGGGCACTCTTTTGTTGACTAATCACAGCATTGTTCACTAACGACACTACTTATTAGTGTCGACACATAGGAGGGTCTTCTTATGGCAGAAAACAATGAACAATTTTTAGAAATACAAAACAAAATAGACAGAGTATGTACAGGCATCGATGTAATGCAAGACAAACAAGAACAAATGTCCGAAGACATTGGAAAAATCAAAGAGGCAGTCTACAATCCTGATAATGGGCTTTATGCCAGACTAAGGGAACTAGAAAGTTGGAAACAGACATCTTCCAGGATGATATGGACACTGTTCACTACAGTCATCGGCCTCATTGGTGCTTTTGTGCTTAAGTCACTTGGACATTAACAAAAAAGGAAAAAAATGCTACTCAAAATAAGGCAATTAGTAATAGAAAACCAGGGCCACAAGAGAAATATCGTACCAAAAAACATATATATCAACAGTGATAATATTGTATCGATAACGGACTACCGAGGCGCCGACCATTTTCTATTATCTGAAAAATCAAAGTTTTCAAAAGAGAGATTCTCGCTATTGAAGGTTACGCATGGAAACAAGATTGAAGACATTATTGCTTTTGGTACTGCTGAATCAATCTACTCTGAAGCTACCGAACACCGAAATGGGAGATCTATATTAAATGATTGAAGACCGATTTATTATCTTCGGCAGATCTACTTGTCCTTTTTGTATGCATGCAGTTGACTTTTGTGTGGCCAAAAATTTGCAGTTTGCATTCTTGGACTACAAAGACAGAGAAGATATCTTAGAAGAAAAGAAAACTTTCTATGAGCAGAAGACGGTGCCAATTATACTTGCAAATAACCTAGAAACAGGGTATACTAAAAAGGTAGGAGGTTATTCAGACCTCTTAGAGTACGAGAAAGAAAGTCAATAACATATGTCTCAAGACCCGCCAAAAAGACACAAAGTAGATATCTCGATCCTAGAGAACATCCACCGGCCAATTGGAACCTACCTGATTAAGATAGACTCACTATTGCAGGATCACTATAAATCTAATTTTATCTTGGGGAGGACATCTATGCTCACCTTGATGGAGTTGAAGATTTCTTGCGAGGTAGTCATATCTTATATTGAGGACTTATTAGCCCAAGCAGAGGAAGCTTGTGTGGAAGAGTTGTATCTAGAAGGTCCAGAGATCAAGATGATCTCAACCATTGCAACCTCAATCCGCGCTGCCTCCGCAGTCCAGTTTGAGAACACAAACTTATTGGAGAATTGAATGAGCCTCTGGGTCGGTATCGGAATCTTTACTTTGGGTCAGATCTTGGGTTGGTATCAATTGAACCTACAGAGAATGTCAGAATGGTGGGAAGATAAGCCGCTAATGTCAGCCATCTTGATCGGTATACCAACTAGCGTTGCTTTCTGGTATGCATGGAAAATAGTATCAGATGCAACAGGTTCAGTTTGGTCAGCTCGGTTCATTGGTTCTTGCACTGGTTTCGTGGTATTTCCTGTGCTAACTTGGTTTTTGCTCGGAGAATCCATGTTCACTACGAAAACCATGATTTGCCTAGGCTTGTCAATATTAATTATTCTAATACAAATTTTTTATTAACACTACTGCTTAGCAACTATTTAGTATAAAAAGGTGTTTCATTTATGCAATTTAATAAACAGTGGAAAGAGTACTTGATTGAATCCCGATGGCCAGGGTTTCTTCTTGAGGCAAGATTGAAGGATATAAAAGCCAAGTATCCCGTTCTAACACAATCCAATTGGATAGGTTGGGCCCAGCAGCAGATTGCCGCCCTCCTGGGGCCGAAAGGCGTATCAAAGTATCTTATGTGGTTCGCCAGAGAAGCAGACCGACGCATCAAGGTTGAGGATCCAGACGAATTAAGGGGAGACCCTGATATTTTGGAGATGTGTGAGGCTATACTTGATCATGTTATGCTTTTCGATCAAAACCAACACAAATTTGAAGAAAAAGACATATACAAATACCATGATGAAGAAATCAAGAGAAGGTTAGACAAGCTAGGAGTCACGACGTCGGCAAAAGCACAAAAGGCTGCAGCAGATAAAAAACAAGCAGAAGAGAATTCAGAAGTCATCTACGCTGATCATGGTGTTTTTGCTATCCGCCCGCTGACAGAACAAGCTAGCTGCTATTACGGACAGAATCCAAGACTTACAGATTGGTGCATATCAGAACCAGAAAAAAGAAACTACTTTGTGCAGTACACTGAAGAGGAAGGCAAGGTCTTTGTGATGTCCTACTTCTATGGGCTGCAAGAAGGTCACCCAAACCACCTGATCACTTTAGAGTTTGACCAAGATGGCGATTTGACTATGCTTCACGATACCCCAAACAAGGCGCAGAACCCCGACGATCTATGGGATATTATAAGAGAGCATCTAGACGGAATGCCCGATTATAGAGGTAAAGATGAAGGCTTCTTAAAAAATCTGAACAGCCAAATCTATCATGATATTACATCTTCAGCAAAACAATCAGTCGAAGACAATCCACCCCCGGACACCTTGGTCGCCGCAGAGCGCGCTTGTGAGCTGATCCAGAACGAGGCGGACGAAGATTTGGAGCACATAACACCATGGTTTGAGATAGAACAGCACCCCTTCCTTGATCGTGGCGATGCCCATGTCAGTTATGGGGCCACAATGCAAATCGACATTGACACCCGGGATAGCCTGTTCTCGAATACTGAACGCTCATTAGAATCAATTGATTTTAAAGAATCAAGAGAATTATCAGGCGCCATATGGGCCCGCCTGGACCAAGCAGGATATGCTGGCTTTGAGGAAATAAGAATAGAAAACGACCACGGCGATATTGCTGTCTTTTTTCAGCTTAAACAGGGCTTGATGACAGCTAACGATGTAGAAGGGTTCAGGGAGTTTTGCGCTTTCACACTTTCTTCCGCTCAAAAAGATCATGATGATATGTTACAGTTGATTAACTCGGTCTTCACCCAGAGGGGATACCGTCAAGACAGCCGGCCTCAGAGGTCACCTCATTCGCCTGTTCAGGAAAGTAGCAAACCCTTGACAAAGAACTCCTTTTATGATAAAGTGGAGATGAGTTTAAACGAGGAAAAAGGCCGCAGCCGACAGCGCGGTATTTACAAGTTCTACTGTATGCTCACTTACAGCTTGACACTGGAAGAGAATAAAACCCGCGGCCTCGATGATATCTTGGCAGATCTGCGCGCACTTCCAAATGTTACAATTGTAACTGTTGTCATTAAAAATCAAAAGATTGCTGACGGGAGATACATAGCTGGTCTCTCTATCAAGTTTATTCCCTCCATCCCTGGTCAATTCAGGTCACCTGAGGACGTGAAGGTTAGAATCCTGAGAGATGTCCGGAAATTATCAAATGTAAAAACTTTATTCAAAGTTTCAGCAGGTCTAGAAAGGTTAGAGTAGTGAAGGCCCCAAAAGACTTCCGCCGAGAAGATGTTAAGAGTATGTTGTCAAAGCGCCTAGGTAAAGAAATAATTAAGTTAAATCCGCTAGAAATCAAAACAAGAGAATCCTATGATACAGAGCAGACTAGCGTATGTTTTTCGTTTGAAAGGTTGGGGTCTTCAAGAAAGAAGCTGTACCAATTCAAAGAGGTTAAAGCCCATGGTCTAGTCGACGCCGTCTTCGAAAAATGCCATCAAACATTTGGGGAAGAGTTTAAGTCTTTGAGACACCTAAAGTTAGTTGATCTAGTGGTGAAGCCAATTTTTGGCGCCTCTTCAAGAAGCCTAGGCTCTGACGCATCAACTGACGTCATTTTTAGATTAGAGATCGCCGGCTACGGTGTTTCAGAATTCTCATCACGCTCGAAATCCATCGGCCGATCAAGCTTTGTCTCAGCCTTGGAGGCATTTCAATTTTATATGAACTGTGATAAGGCGTTCTATAAGCTCAAGTCTATTCTAGAAGATGCAAATTCTCGAAATCGAGGCGACGTCGCGCAGGAGTGTCTTTCTGATTTGGCATCTTTAACAAAGATTAACTCATATGTTTGATATAAAACACCCTTGGATTGCATTAATAGCTATATTGTTTTCAATGACTTTAAATTATTATGTGCGATTTATTAAATAAAATTATGCCGATTATTGTGATTCTTTGGATCTTCTCATTAATTACTCTAGGGGTAATTACTTATTATGCGGAAGAAGATATCGAACACCAGAGAGATAAAGGTTGGAGATCTGGTATACCACCTTCTACATGGGAAAGAATGGGTGGGTGTCCTTCTGGAGATAATAGATGTATACAAAGATGAATCTAAAGGCAAAAATCATAGGGAGCTGGGACTAGTGATGATGCAACCCGGTACAAAATATCAAAACTTTTTTGCCAAAATGGTGTCTAAACAAAACCGAGTTAATGACTCGCTTGGTTTCGTCTCAACCAATTGGCTATTTAAGTTAGAGAAAAAAGAAAATATAAAGGAGCAAAGTTGAAGGGTTATAAAATTAGAAAGGGTGATATGATCACCGCCGGCCCAAGAGCCGCAGTAGTGACCAAGGTGACGCCTAAATATGTATATTATTTTTTAGGAGGTCACATCAACCGGTCGAAGAAAGAAACCTTGTGGAGCAATTTTGATAATAAGTCTTCTGAAGTGTCGATAGCTTACGGGAGCAAAAAAAGAAGAAGAGTGCAAAATAAGATGAGAAGCCTAGACTTACACGGTGTCAAGCACCTCAATGTAGAAGAAGAAGTAAAAAACTTCTTAAATTTTGTAGAACTACCATGTAAGATAATAACAGGAAACTCAGATCAGATGAAATATCTTGTGGATCGTATCGTGAAGGAGTATGGGTGGCACTGTGGAATAGAGAACGTCCACAATCCAGGCACCCTGATGGTTGTAGAGAGATGAAGAGCTGGAAGCCCATGTTTATAGAGAATAGTCGCATCCCTGTGTGGCTATCAAAGATTTCACCTATTGAGATAGGCGCGATATCTTTAATGGGCTTCGTCTTTTCAAGGGGGTATATGTCGCCCGTAACCAAGAGGCATGAAACCGTTCATTTCCAGCAGCAGTTAGAAATGGCTTTTATTTTCTTTTTTCTATTCTATTTATCGTTCTGGCTCATTGGACTAGTCAAATACCGCAGCGGGGTTAAATCGTATCGCGAAAACCCCTTCGAGAGAGAGGCATACTCCAATGAATGCAATAAGGATTATCTGACAGAAAGAAGAAGATATTCTTGGATTAAATATCTGTGATTAACGATGTATAAAATAATAATTTTTTGTATAATTTTTTTATTTCTTAGCTGCGATGACCCCGCAGCCGAAGTTTCGGACCTTGATGCTTCGACCGAGGCCGTTGATGCGCTTCTCTTGGAAAATTCTTCAAGGGTGTGGATTTGTTATAACCCACTGTCCGCAGCCCACGGCCAACCATGCGAGGAAGAGTGCTTCTGGTCCCATGAGGGTAGAAACCATAAAGCATTCTGCTGGCTCCTAGAGAAGGACCAGTGCTCGCCACCCTTGTCGCTACAATGGCAAGAAGAAAATTGTCACTACTTTCAGTAAAATATTGATTGACTTTTGCTGCTAATCATAGTATAGTAAGTTACTAGACTAAAAAAGCAAGGTTAGCTGTTATGCACAAGATTATTAAAAATAAGGTTTTTAACTTTACAATCAAAAATTTCTCATTTGGGACACTCTCACGCGCCGAGGTTATCGACATCTTCAAAGATGGTCGAGTAGCTTCGCACTTTCTTGAGCCTCAACTGACACATTGGTTCCCGGAACTTACCCACATAAAAAGATGTAAGGGTTATGACCACATCGACCAAACTAATCAAAAGTATGATGCAAAGAACTTTACAAGTAGAGGTTTAAAATTTATGCCCTCAAACCAGCTAGGGTCGGGCAGAAAGTTTTGTTATGAGACCACACATAAGCACGCCGCAGAGTTAGTATATATTTGTTGTGATATTATTGATTTTCCGCAAGTTAAGGTTATCTTCAAAGACGGCGCCGCGCTTCTAGAAGAGTACCCAAAAGCAACAATAGCAAAAACAAAAAGAAAGGAGTTATTCTGTGAATAAATATTTTACGCAAGAAGAGCTAGACAATACAAATTTTAATGACTTTACAGATCTGCTATCTAAATGCGATAAAGACACTTTATTTCGGACGATAGAGACATTCGCAAAAAGCTCAAAATCAATAAAGCTCAAAAACAGTGCGAAAACGCTCCATGCAAAGTTATACGGCACCAAGTCCGCATTCTACGCAGATGAGAACGGACAATATTACACAAAGCCGGAAATTGCAAAGATGTGTATCACGAATGTCGACCTCACCGGTTTTGATTTTATCGTCGAACCTTCTGCTGGTCATGGAGATTTTTTCAATCTACTGCCGGGAGAGAAAAGATACGGAATTGATATAGACCCAAAAATACCAGAAATTGAAGAGGGTGACTTTTTTGATTATGATTTTGCAAACAGTAAAGGGGAGAAGATTGCAGTTGTTGGAAACCCGCCATTTGGCAACAACTCAAAGTTAGCGGTAGACTTTTTTCAACACTCTTCCAAGTATGCAAGCAAGATAGCATTTATATTGCCGCGGACATTCCGCAAAGCAACTTTAACAAACAGAATTAATATGAATTTTTGGCTAGAAAAAGAGATAATCCTGCCTGAGAACTCTTTTTACATCGAAGACCTAGGCGGATCAAAGGAAGACTACGATGTACCGTGTGTATTTCAGGTGTGGTCTCGTAGGAAAGAAAAGCGCCCAAAGATAGTTGAGCCGCTCACGCACCCAGACTTCAGTTTTATGGACCGTCTCGACGCGAACATTGCCATTCGCCGAGTTGGTGCCCTAGCTGGAAAAGTGTTTGACACGATTGGCCCAGACGAAAAAGGCCTAAGAACTCCCAGTCATTATTTCATAAAGACTTTATCGGAATCCGCCGCAGAGATATTCAAGAGAATGTGGAAAGGCGAATTTAGCCCGGCTGCTGATCCGAATCATATGGGATTCAAATATGACACGTCCGGAAACCCCAGCATCTCTAAATCAGAACTGGTAAAAACATATGCAAAATATAAGAAAAAATTTAAGATTTAGTTGTTGACTTTAACTTAAAAATATCGTAGTATATTAATACGAATTGAGAAATTGCTTTTAACTATAAAGGAGAAAATATGAGCAAAGTAAACAAGATCCCTGGAAATGACGACACGATTGTGACCCTAACTTACGAGGATCACCACGAGGGTTGGCACAGCACAGGGGACCTAGAGGAACAATCAGTTGAGCAGACTTGCACAGCCGATCGAGTTATGGGATTAATCCTAGACCCAGACCTGAGCGTCAAAACAAGTTTCGGAGACGAAGCCGCCATTGATGTACTTCGGGACGGAGATTACCTGGAAGGTTATGAGAGAGGGTCTTTTGATTTTGACGGCTATGTAGTCGAACAAATTAAAGAGAATTTTATGGACCTTGACAGTTTGATTGAGTGCAGTATTGAGCAATACGACTATAAGAGAGGAAAGTGCACAGTATCGTCAGAGTTGACGACAACGCTTGGCAATCTTAAAAAGTCGCCACACGCCGCCAGCGGGTGGACCGCGTCCGTTGACCACGACGACGGTTCTTTCTCGATCGACCTCTAAAGTGAAATCACCTGAACTCAAAATATTTACCGGACCAATGTTTGGTGGCAAGACCACAAGAATGCTTGCGGCACTTGAAAGATACAGGTTTCAAAAGAAAACTACTATCTTGTTTAAGCCAAACATCGACGATAGATATTCTGATAGTAAGGTGGTAACACACAAAGGTCAGGAGCATACTTCTATACTGGTCAAGTCAGGAGCAGAGATATTAGAACAAGGGGCCCTGCATGATGTTGTAGCCGTAGACGAATTATTTATGATTCCAGGTTCAGCTCGTGCTTGTTTCGACTTGTATCGCCAGGGTAAAACCATTCTAATATCTAGTCTCCAGTTATCCTCACAACCCACCGGGTATGTGCCGTTTGATGAAGTCAAGGATATAATGCCTTGGGCAACCAGTATAGAGATATGCCCTGCCGTGTGTGCTAAGTGTGATAGAGATGCCTATTATACAGAGCGTCTTTGTAAAGAAGATAAAGAAGTACTTGTGGGCGGAGCAGAATCCTACCAACCAGTGTGTTATAAACACTCCCTCGTAAGAGAGTTAGAGAAAATATAATAAGAATTTTTTGCCCCGGTAGCTCAGCTGGATAGAGCAACGGCCTTCTAAGCCGTGGGTCATAGGTTCGAATCCTATCCGGGGCGCAATTTATGTTGACATTTCATAAAAATTAAGCTATACTTTATAAACAACCACAACAAGGAACAATCATGAATTACGGATACGCCTGTATAAACATGACCCTATCCGATGTGCCTAAATCTAAGCGCATCACCACCAACCGTTCAATGATTAAAAGAACCTTTCAAGCGAAAGGTCTGCCTTATGTATCAGAACTCGCACTACAGAACATCAAAGACCTCAAAAAAATCCTTGAGTGGAATGAAGAAAATGGTATTAAGTTTTATCGTATGTCCTCAGACATCTTTCCCTGGATGTCTGAATACGAGTTCAGTGATCTTCCTGATTACAATGAGATCTGCTATCATTTAGATCTTGCCGGAGAGTATGCCACCCGTAACAATCACAGGCTAACATTCCACCCTGGCCCCTTCAACGTCCTTGGTTCGCCAAGACAGTCAGTTGCAGATAAAGCTATCAAGGAACTAAACGGTCATTCGAAAATCTTTGATCTTATGGGTTTTGCTCCTAGTCACTACAACAAGATTAACATTCACGTTGGCGGTACATATGGTGGAGACTTTGAAGGAACCGCACACAGATGGTGCAAAAACTTCCTTAGACTGGACGAAGGCACGAGGGCTAGGCTTACTCTGGAAAACGACGATAAAGCGTCTATGTGGTCTGTTAGGCACCTTTACAGCTACATATACAAGAAAGTAAAGGTGCCAATCGTGTTTGACTATCATCATTTCCGCTTCTGCCGCAATGGGCAGACGGAAGAAGAAGCAGTTCGACTTGCAGCTTCGACGTGGCCAAAGGGTATCAAGCCCGTTGTTCACCTTTCGGAATCCCGCCGTGAGGAGCACAAAGACGAGAAGATCAGAGTCCAAGCACACTCTGATTATATCTACAACAGAGTCGACAGATACGGCGTAGACTATGATATGATGCTTGAATGCAAAATGAAAGAACGTGCTCTTTTGAGATACAGAAAAATCCTTCTAGAACAATAATCTAGAAGTCCATACTAATTAATAGTATGGAATTTGTAAAGGGAGATGAAGTCTGGATTCGAGACTTTCCTTTTGGCAAGCCCCTGAATGTGAAGGGAACCATAGTAGGAAAAATAGGAAAGGACTCCTACAATGTTCTAATGCAATCAGGTCTGCTAGAGGGCAACATAATAAAATACAAATACTGGAAGCTTTATTCTTTTGATAGCGAAGAGCAGCTAGTATAATTTACTAAAACGGAGAAATAAGTGTCACTAACAAGCAAAAAACAATTTTATATCAACACACCAGAGGGTGATATGATACTCACAGAAGTGTTCAATGAAAACAATTCAGTTACAATACTTTTAGGAAACACTCACCGAATTGATTTGGATATTGATTCTGCCTTTGAACTAGCGGACACTCTCCTCATTTTAGCTAACGAAACGGAGAATCATGATGAATAATATTAGGATGGGAAAAGGGTATAAATGGAAATCCTCAACCACCGGACCTAAAGGTGCCCAGCGAGAAGTCGAAGGTTTCATTGTCGACGACTTGGACTCGAAGAAGATGGCCGACGCAAAAAATGATTATGAGAAAACCTTTATTCTCATAAGGACAATTCTCGAAGAAAAGTCTGCATATTGTATGGCCGATGAGTCTGAAAGGCTTCAGTGTGTTCAAGCTATTACAGACACGCTTTTAAGAAAGGATTAACAACGTGATAACCCGCGGCGAAGAAGTGAAGGTCATAGTAAGTTATGATCTCTTTGATTTGGATATAAAGGGGGAAAAGGGAATTTTCCTGAAGACTGACGAAGCTTCAGGAAAGCACTTAGTCTATTTCCCAGTCAACGGCGAATGGGCAGAGTTGCCCTCTGAATCGATTAAGAGAACGCGCCCGGGCAAAGTAACCAGAAAAAATAAAGAATTTATTAATTTAGTCAAGGAGATGCCCACAACTTACGGTCAAGAATGAAGAAAGGCAAACTCAAGAGAAATACCATCTTCTACTCCACCAGGTTCGGTTGCCATGGCCAGTGCTTGGGGGTTAAAGACTTTATGGGCTTCATGATTTGGGCCAATCCCAGCGCCCCCATGGGCTGGTACCATTGTAGTGAACTAATATACGATATTAGCGAGTTAAAGCAATAATATTATTGACTTTTCTTAAAAAATAGTGTAATATATTATTATAACAATGAAGGAGCGTATATGAAACCTGGCGATTTAGTTATTACTAGAGGGGAGACTACCCCTGGAGTACTTTTAAAAATAATTGACTCTAATATATTCGGCGGTGATGCCATCGTATCGGTCTTGTGGGCCACCCAAACAAAAACCTTAAAAACCTTAAGATCCAGCCTCCGAAAGGCTAACGTATGAGCAAGGACAAAAACTCTAAAGAATATTTGCAGTCATTTTTAGAGAAGTGGTCCTCTTTCTTGTTGGAGAGAGAATCCACATTTATATCTTCCCTGATTGCCCAGAGTGACTACAAGTCAGAATTCAGCTTTGGCCAAGAGAGATGGTTGGGAATCATCTATCAGAAATATAACTCAGAAGTAATGGAAGAAGAAGAGTTGTGGGCTGATGGGTTTAGTCAGCGCCACCGCGACGAAGCCTTACAGGTTGCAAAATACTATAGTGCCAACCCCCCTTACTATTCCAATTATGTAAGCACTATATTGAGCAATCCACAGCACTTCACTCTCACAAAGAGAGATTGGAATAAGTTCTGTTGCAACAAGTATGCTAAAAAAATTAGAGAGATACATAGAAAGGAGTTGAAATTCCAGAAGGGAGATTGCATACAAATAAGATCCAATAATCGATTGGATTTGGCAAACTACAACCCTGAAACAAGCCATCCCAATAAGATGTGTCGAAACTATGAAAAAAACAAAGTAGGATTTGTGATAGGCATCGATTCAAAACCGGTCACTCGAGCCGCGGCAGGCTCCAGGATTTACAGTATACTACTTACTGGTGATGTCTCCACAATATTTGCGCATGAGTCAGACTTAAAGAGGAAAAGAGGGTGAATTACAAAATAAAACACATATCATTTCTCATGTATGACGAGAGAGAGATAATAAAATGCAATTCTCGCGGCCTGTTTGAGTTTTCACGAGGAAAAAGCTATAACTCAAAGAAGCTAAGCCTTTCAAAGCCAATGACTTCTGTAGATGTGGTCAAGCATGTGGTTGTCCGTAACGGAGACCCGGTAATCACAATGCACAATGGAGAAAAGGTGAGAGTATATTTATCCGCCGACCCGACTCACCCTGTTGTACAGGCCCTCGGCATATTGGAAACGCATGAAATGACTCGACAAAAGAATAAGAAAGAATCTGACTCACCAGGGAAAGTAACCTTCGGCACCCCTTCTCTAGAGGGATTATTTGCGGATTTTCCAGAGTGGTAAAAGTTGGAGATTTGGTTTATATTGTTGCAGGTAACGATACAGTGCATCCAAAATCCACGAAGGGTGTAATTTTTTCACAGATCGACGAAAATTGGTTCAGAGTTTATATCGCCTGGGATGAGCATAGTCGATACCAGGATTTTCCCAGGTGGATGCTTAAAAGAGTAAAGAAAAAAACAAATGAAAACCGGTGATTTGGTGAGGTTTAAGAAACATCCCGCTTCCGTAGGTTTGGTTGTGGGAAAACCGACATCAGGCTGGCGCCCATCCCCGGCCATAAAAACGATGATGAAGATTCTGTGGAAAAATGGTGACATTGGTGATTATTGGATAGATTCGATGGAGGTTATTAGTGAAAGTCGGTGATTTGGTGAAACAAACACCGCGCTGGACTCCCACGCGTTTTGGTATTATAACTCATGACCTGAAGAACGACAGGTGTATGGTCCTTTTCTTTGACACCAACACTCAATACAATATGGACAAAAATTTGTTGGAGTTAGTCAGTGAAGGTCGGTGATTTGGTGAGATTATCTCGTGGTGTAGGTAATCATTTTGACTTGAAAAGTTATGTTGCTATTTTGGTTAAGAAATTGCCAAGGAGCGACTCTTATGAATACGATTGGCTCGTCATGACAGATGGGAAATACATTGCACTAGGCAGGCAAATAGAACAAAGCGCGAGGCTTCTCAATGAAAGTCGGTGATTTGGTCCAATGGTATACCGAGTATGCAGACGCTGTTACTGTAGACTACGGCCTGGTTGTAGAACTGGATGAGAGTCTGCAACAACCTGGAGATGCCAGAGGCGCATTTATACGCTGGTTCAGTGGAGATGGTAGTGGTTGGTTTGAGGTTGGTCATCCAAGTATAGGAGTTGTCAGTGAAAGTCGGTGATTTGGTAAGAAGCGGACGAGGCGATATCGGTGTGGTGTTGGCTATTGGATACACTGGCAGGGAGAGTGCCTGGGACCGCGAGCAGTATGGACCCACCGTTACTGTCACGACCTCGCGCGCTAAGATGCTATTAGCCTTTACAGCATTGGAGGTGATCAGTGAAAGTCGGTGATTTAGTGAGATACGATCATCACAATTGGTCTGACTGGTACGGAATCATCCTTCGCGAGATACCAGGGACCGATGAGAGAAGAATGGTCATGTGGAACAGGGACAACAGCGTAATAACAACAACACCGAAAAGAGACCTGGAGTTGATCAATGAAAGTCGGTGATTTGGTGAAAGACAACTATCCTTCTCGCTCATTACCAACGAAGATTGGTGTGCTTGTGGGTGAAGCCCGGCTAGGCTCTCCGCGTCTAAACAAGGCTTTCAAAGTCTTGTGGCAAAACGGCACGATTGGAAACAATGTGTGGGACTACGATTTAAAGCTACTCAGCGAAAAAAAGCCTTGACTTTCAGTGGTTTACCTGCTATACTTATAGTATAGAGAAATGGAGAAGTCAAATGAAAGTCGGTGATTTAGTCTGTATAGCACTGCCAGCAAAGGAAAAAAAGAAACCTGTTGGAATCATTCTTGGGTTCAGTGTTGACTTTCTTATCAACAGATATGATAGCCCTGAGTATAGAATACTGTGGCAACACGGTGGAATTGGCACTGCTTCGGAAAGTAGCTTGAGGGAAGTCAAATGAAAGTAGGTGATTTGGTGAGACTTGTGAGAAACCACAATGTTGTAGGCTTAATAAAAAGCGCCTTAAATGGCGAAGGTTTTTATGATGTTTTAAGGACTGACGGTGTAACACTTTTTGTTCACAAATCGTCTATGGAGTTAATCAATGAAAGTCGGTGATTTGGTGAAGACAATCCGATACGGAACACGCTACCTTATCGTGGGAAAACGTGAAGATCTATCTTTCGCGAATTCGAGCGGACAAGCCTTTGTTATCTTATCTTTGGACGGAAGTCTAAAACAAACACTAAACGAAAGACTCTTGGAGATACTCAGTGAAAGTCGGTGATTTAGTAAGATGGTCCCCTATAGAGGTAGCATACCATAAATCTTGCTCATATTTGACCGGCATAGACTTGACAAATGATAGAAAACGTGGTATTATAATAGATAACAATGGGATAAACTTCTTTGTGCAGTGGGGCAACGGTGATTTCCTTGCACAAAAACCGAACACGATAGAGGTGATAAGTGAAAGTCGGTGACTTGGTGAAGTATTATGGCCATTGGACTGACATTGGTGTTGTGTTATACGTCAACGGTGCTGGTGGTACGATAAAAGTCCATTCGAATAACAAGACAGCCTGGTGGGTTACCAGTGGATGCGAGGTTGTAAGTGACGTCCGGCGATTTAGTGAAGGTTAGATCCAAAGGCTGGGAGATAAGAGATATTATTTGCGTAGTGGTAGGGTATTATGGCAAGCCATCTTATCCAAGCCCATCGCTGTGGACGGATAAAGGGTACTGGATAATAAATGACGGAAAACAGAACTGGTATTACCGTGAAGAGGATATGGAGCTAATCAGTGAATGCCGGCGATTTAGTTAGAGATAGGTTCCCCCAAGCCGGAGCTACTGAGTGGCTGGGTGTCGTTATCGAGACGCCCACGAGAGGCACCATGGTGAAAGTGTACACTCAAAACGGCTCAGAGTGGATCGCTAAAAATTACTTAGAGCTAGTCATAGAAAAACCTTGACTTTCAGTAGCTTACCTGTTATACTATAATAGTAGAAACAATAGAGAAAGACAGAGACTAGTAGTGAAGCTCGGTGATTTAGTACAGAACGGCCAAGGACACACAGGCATCGTGACAGGCATTGGCTATGCTGGAAACTGTCCGAGTTATGATGAGTGTCCTTTCTTAAACCCAGACATTCACGTCGTC
>MDTC01216395.1_pt1 | contig 45342 bp, 28 predicted proteins | sample 811181 | NCBI WGS metagenome assembly MDTC01 (sample SAMN05326644, study PRJNA326480) | marine metagenome | isolation source: seawater | place: Pacific Ocean: North | collected 2011 | reverse complement strand
GTTCCACCAGTGTATCCCAACAAAGCAGGATCATTGGGCAAAGAGGCAGCTGCGCAGTCGTTCGCTTGGAAGATTGCAGCATGTCCCGCAACATCTGTTTGCCCAGATTCAGTAATGATGCGATTTGGACAAACCGTATAAATTGTAGGGTAATATGCACCTGCGTAGTCAGCGAAAATTGATCCGCCGTTATCAATGATTGGGAAGCTCGTGCCAGTGACCCAATCACCTTGTGTGGCTGTGCCTGTTCCGTTTAAATCGGCCTCAGTGGTTGTATCATCCCCTTCAATCCAAAAAATCCGCAACTCATCAGTGCCTTCAGGGCCGTAGGTTTCATACAACTCCTCGAAGACACCGTTCGTATGATAGTTCCAACAAGGGCCACACCAAGTAGCTGAAAAGTCAATAATTACCTTCTTTCCTTCGTCTAGGAGGTCGTAAAGATTGTGTTCCACGCCATCAATGTCTGTGGCTGTGAAATCAGGTGCTATGCTGCCATCTGGCAATTGAGCGAAAGATGTAGTCCCAACAAAGAGACACACTAGAAAAGTGTAGAAGTGTTTCATATTCAACTGTTTAATTTTTCATTTCATTTAGGGGTTCTCAAAACTAGAGAAAATCTCGACATAATTGTCACATTTATCACATTTCTTCCTAGAAATAGATGCAGGGCGTCAAAAACTGCTGGTGAAATTGACTTCAAATCCATTGGATGCTGGAACAGCTCGGCAAACACCACCAATGCAGAAGATCCCCTCACGCCGTTTTCCATATCCGATTGAAAGCCTGTGAGGGCCATCGATTCGGCCAACCGCCCCAAACAGGTAGTGAACCCGAGCATTTGGGTCTGAATTTCCGAAATTGTACTGATCGACGATGCTCAAAAACCAATGGGGGCTCCATGTATATTCGGCCAATACAGTGGCCCAATCTCCTTTGTCTTGTTCGGTGAAAAGTGCTTGAAATTCTGTTCTAAGGCTTTGGCGTTTGCTTGTTCTGACCTGGGTTTCAAGTACGTGTATGTCCGCGTAGACAATTCCCTTGAAAGTGGTGGTAACGGGAGTTGCAAGTGTATTGAACTCGAGGTTGTAATAGGTGTATTTCCATTTGAACGTTTTCGAAACCTTTCGACTCACTTGAACATTGAAGTCGCGCACAAATTTACTCGGACCAAATCCCCAAGAATTACGCTCATAACCATATACTTGTTCGGCTTGATCACTTAAATTCGTGGTGTCAAGCCCATTGGCTGCCGCGAAATTAATGCTGATTGTCGTTCCATATTTTCCTCCAACTTGAGAGCCTTTTGGGATGTTGTAGAAGAGCTCCGCACTTGCACTTGACTCTCCTGAAATTACGGTGGCATAAGGGTATAGAGTCGCTGCCAAATTGTAGGTGTGTTGTTGCGTAATCGCGGGGATGTAGTTGATGGGTAGATCAAACAGCAAAACATCTCGATCGGATCGAAAACTCATATTGTCTACCGTCTTGGCACTGAGGCTGAATCCCAATCCTCGTCGGGTGTACCCTAAATTGGCCAACAGCGCCTCTCCGTTGCGGTAGGTGTAACCATTGTCAGCGTTCGGGTCATTGATTTTTCCAGAATACTCTAGACCAGCAGACCAGCCGGCGCGTTGCGCATCCAATCGGTAAGACCAAGCTCCAATATTTTCAGGCAGCACCAAAATTAGAGAGTCTTTGGTGATGGTGCCCCCCTCTTGGAATTTACTCACGAAGCTTGCCCCTAAACTGAGTTTGGTTTTCCAATCGTATCCACCATTTTTTGCGAGTAAGCCATTGATGTCAATTGTGCCATCGATAGCCCTCACGATACCAGGGCCATTGATCAATCGGCTGTCGAAGTCCAATCGTTGCTTACCATAAAGGGCTTTCAGTTCAACGCCTTCAATGGGACGAATGATGAGGCGGACCCCATCCAATGCGTTGTCTATCCCAAGCGCACGCTCTTCGTACGCCCTGAGAATCATTCCACTTCCGAATTGTTCGTAAAAATTACCGATCGTAAAATCAACTTTTCCTGCTGGGTCTGCGTATCGGGCGTATCGGTAGCCGATTCCGCTTCCCTTGAATCTGCCCGGGAAACCAAGAACGGCATTCAGGTAAGATTCGTAGCGCAAACCGGCGCTGAATCCGCCTTGCTTATAGATGAGGTTGCCAAATGCATTGAAGCCAGATTTTTCGGGCGGTACGATGGCTCCAATCAAGGCGTCTTCACTATAGCTCTGCCAGAGCATTTGGAGGTTTCCCGAAACGCTTCCAGCTTCCCTCATGTCACCTTGAGCAAGTCCCATTACAGGAAATAGCATGGCACAGACGAGGACGGTTTTAAAATTCATTCTGACCATTTCACAAGTTGCTCATAGACCTCTTCTTCATCGCCATCCGAGTAGTTGTTGTGCTGCCAAACAATTTTTCCTTCACCGTTAACGAGAAACGTATGAGGGACATTGACCACCTGCATTGCTCGTGCAAAATCTTTGTTGGGGTCCAAAAGAATTTCGTAGTCCCATAGAACGCTATTGACATATGGGGCTACCCTTCGAATGCTTCGTTGGTCATCAATGCTCACGGCAACAATTTTGACCCCGGTTTCATCTTTCCAATCTTCATAGAGTTCGGCGTAATTGTTCAGCTCACGCTTACAAGGGCTGCACCAAGTCGCCCAGAAGCAAATTAACGTTGGACTCCCTGGTGTAATTAAACCTTCTGTGGAAATGGATTCACCATCCATATTTTTCAATTGGACTGCGGGCAAGGTTTGTGACCAAGAACAAGCCGCAAATATTGCGATGAAGGCGAAGGCGATTCCGCCTCGGAGAATGTTGGATTTCATGTTCTTCGGTTTCTAGGAAGTGCAAGCGAGGACAATTTAAAACGAATCTGCCCAAAGGTTGTCATCTTCAAGGGCAAATTCCAAGCCAATCTCGGTATCTTCGCCCCCATGAATGAGCTAAAATCACTTTTCATTGCTGTTTCCATGAGCTTTTGCCTGCTGGCGGGAACGGCCATTGCACAGCCCTCTTTAGTCGATCCAATAGAGGTCTTTGAAGGCAGCCTTTCGGATCCGGAAAACGCAGAAATTGCAATTCACTGGGACGTTACCAATTTGACAGAGGACACTTTGCAACTGCAGGTCACCCGATATATTTCTCAGCTTGTTAGCCCATATAATTTGCCGTATGTCGAAGAGAACGAGGGTGCTTATGACCGCTTCTGCTGGGGGCCTTTGTGCTACCCAGTTGGCACGTTTAGCTCATTTGACGATGATTTCTATTTGGTGAGTCTGGCGCCAGAGGAGACGGATTCGACATTCATCGCGGATTACTACCCTGCTGGAGTGGCTGGGGTGACCGCGTTGGAGTATTGTTTTCACCCCGTAAATGACGTCGACGCCGGAACGTGTCAAATGGTTCTTTTCTGCTTAGATGCAGAAAATTGTGCCCTTGATGTTGGTGAAGAGACTCCTGCCGTCTCAGGAGAAGCCATTTTTCCTCAACCGGTGGTCGGGATTTCATCTTTTCCGTATCACCTAAACGGAGCGAACAGCGCGACGATGTCAATATTTGACAGCAACGGTCGCGAGGTTGAGACGGCTCAGCTCACATCCCAACATGGCGTCGTATATATCGACGCATCTCTTTGGGAGTCAGGATTCTACATCCTAACGTTGACGACAAACGAAGGAACTGGCATCTCGGAACGATTCGTGGTCGCCCACTGAATCCCTTTCGTTTAAGAAGGACCAACTAGCACGAGCGGAAGATTCGAATCATTGCATGAGCGACAAGATGCATTCATCCAGTAAAAAAGCTGCACTCGAGTACCACAGCCGTGGAAGAAAGGGAAAAATCGAGGTGGTGCCCACAAAGCCTTACAGCACACAGAACGATTTATCCTTGGCATACAGTCCGGGCGTCGCTGAGCCTTGCATGGCCATCGCTGAGAATTCATCGGACGTATATAAATACACGGCAAAGGGCAATCTAGTTGCTGTGATTACCAATGGCACGGCAGTGCTCGGGTTGGGAGACATTGGCCCCGAAGCAAGCAAGCCCGTGATGGAGGGAAAAGGTGTATTGTTCAAGGTTTTTGCTGATATTGACGTTTTTGACATTGAAGTCGACTCTACCGATGTCGATCATTTTATCTCTACAGTAAAAGCCATAGCACCCACGTTTGGAGGCATCAATTTAGAGGACATTAAGGCTCCGGAAGCGTTTGAAATTGAGCGTCGATTGAAAGCGGAATTGGATATTCCGGTCATGCATGATGACCAGCATGGAACGGCGATTATTTCCTCAGCAGCTTTGTTGAATGCACTGGAATTGGCGGGCAAGAAGATTCAGGATGTGCGCATTGTTGTGAGCGGAGCAGGAGCAGCTGCCATGAGTTGCTTGGACCTGTATGAGCAGTTGGGCATGTCTCCAGATCAAGCGGATGTGTTTGATAGCCGCGGCCACATCAATTCGAAGCGAGACAATTTGGTTGATTCCAAGCAGAAATATGCGAGTGATCGGTCGTTTGCCGATTTAGATTCGGCAATGAAAGGTGCGGATGTCTTCTTGGGATTGAGCAAGGGAGGATTGGTAACGCAAGCAATGGTCGCCTCCATGGCAACCCATCCAATTGTGTTTGCTTTGGCCAATCCGGATCCTGAAATTGCATATAATGAAGCTTTGGAGGTACGAGATGACATCATCATGGCAACAGGACGATCCGATCACCCGAATCAAGTGAACAACGTCTTGGGTTTTCCATTCATCTTCCGAGGCGCGTTGGACGTACGATCCACGAGCATCAATGACGCCATGAAAATTGCGGCCGTACGCGCCATTGCAGATCTCGCTAAGGAGAATGTTCCAGATGAAGTGGCAGCGGCCTACGGAAATCAGTCGTTTGCATTTGGTCGTGACTTAATTATCCCTAAACCTTTGGACCCAAGGCTCATCACGTACGTTGCCCCTGCCGTTGCCAAAGCGGCGATGGAATCTGGTGTAGCTCGTCAGCCAATCCATGATTGGGAGGCCTATCACAAGGCCTTATTGAATCGAATCGGTTACGATTCTGGTCTCGCTCGTACCATTGCAGATCGCGCCAAAAAATCGCCCAAACGAGTTGTCTTTGCCGAAGGAGATCACCACAAAGTTTTGAAGGCCGCGGAACAAGCGAGAGCAGAAGGCATTGCCATTCCCATATTACTGGGTCGACGATCGGTGATTGAGGAGTTGATCGTGGAGCACAATTTGGAATTGGATGGTGTTGAGGTGATCAATCCACGTTCCAATGAGGAATTGGAAACCCGAACTGCATATGGAGATGAATTTTTCAAATTGCGCATGCGGCATGGTTTGACAGCACGAGAAGGTGAACGTTTGATGCGTCAGCGCAATTATTACGGTGCGATGATGGTGCGGACGGGACGTGCTGACGCACTCATTTCGGGTTTGACACGAACCTATCCTTCAGTGATACGCCCAGCCCTGCAGGTGATTGGGAAGGCTGAGGATACGAATAAAGTGGCTGGGATGTACATCTTGGACACCAAGCGCGGCCCGATGTTCTTTGCTGACACTACGGTCAATCTCAATCCAACGGCCGAAGAAATTGCCGCCATTGCGGTCTTAACGGCTAGGGCAGTTCGGAGCCTCCGTATTGTCCCTCGAATAGCTCTTTTGAGTTACTCCAACTTCGGGTCTGCTTTAGGAGTGGATGCAGAAAAGATGGCAGAAGCAGCCCGAATCCTCAAGGAAAAGCACCCCGATTTGATTGTAGATGGCGAGATTCAAGCAAACTTTGCCTTGAACGACGAGCTTTTGTCGGACTCATTCCCATTTTCAACTTTGCATGAAAAGCGCGTCAACACCCTCATCTTTCCGAATCTTGCCTCGGGCAATATCGCCTACAAACTGCTGCAAGAGATGGCGGGTATTGGAGTGCAAGGACCCATTTTATTGGGAATGAGAAAATCCTTTCACGTGCTTCAAATGGGGTCTTCAGTTCGTGAGATTCATGACATGGTTCGTCTTGCCGTCGTTGATGCTCAAAACAAAAAAGAAGCATGATACATCACTTGAGAGGCAGATTGGTAGAAAAGACCCCCACATATGCGGTGATCGAATGCGCCGGCGTGGGTTATCAGGTGCACATCAGCTTGCACACCTTCGAGCAACTGGGCCAGGATGAAAGCGTGCTGTTGCACACGCATTTGGTGGTGCGTGAAGATGCTCAGCTGCTTTATGGTTTTGCTCATCCGGAGGAGCGTGAATTGTTTTTAATGTTGTTAGGAGTAAGTGGTGTTGGGGCGAATACTGCTCGCATGATTTTGAGTTCTATGGATCCCAACTCAGCGCGAAACGCCATTCAACAGGGAGACGTGAATGCCATGAAAAGCGTGAAGGGCATTGGTGCCAAGACAGCTCAAAGGATTATCATTGATCTTCAAGACAAAGTGGGCGCCTTAAGTTCGGCGGACGCTCCGTTTTTAGCTGCAGCAAAAGCCTCCGGCAATAATTCGCGGCAGGATGCGTTAGTTGCGCTCACCACACTTGGTTTTGATCGAAGCCGGTGTGAAAAGACCTTAGACCAAATTTTAAAGGATTCGCCTGCCCTTGATACGGTAGAGGATTTGATAAAACATGCCTTGAAGCGACTGTAATGCTGAAAAGAACGGCTGACCTTTCTTGCGCTTTGCGAACTTCTTTGTTGATGTTCGCCCTGATTTTCGTGGCCTTTTCGGTAAGGGCACAGAGCTCGAATGATGAGGAGTCAGTGAACGATAGTTTGATCATTGATTTGCCCTTTCCTTTTGGAGGTGAAGATCAATTCAACCCCATCGAGTCTCCCGAGGGCTTCGACTTTGCATGGCCGAGCAATTTCACTTATCAAGTTGTCTTGGATGAGGAGACTGGGATGTATAGCATTCAGCAGCTTGTGGGAGACACAATCGAGTACAGACCTTCGACTTTTCTGACCCTCGATGAGTACCTCAATTTTGACATGGAGGGCAACCTTACGGAGTATTGGAACGAGTTGCAAGTGGAGGATGATGAGGCAGAGCGTGCTTTCGCCCCGAAGCTTACGATTGACAGCAAGTTATTCGAGACAATCTTTGGGAGCAATGAGATTGAAATCAAGCCACAGGGGTCTGCAGAGTTGACCTTTGGGGTTAATATTTCCAATACTGAAAACCCCCGGATTCCAGAACGACAGCGTCGCATCACAACGTTTGATTTCGACCAGCGCATACAGATGAACATCGGCGGAAAGATTGGAGATAAGATTGACCTTGGGACGAACTACAACACCGAAGCGCTTTTTGACTTTGAGAATCAGATGAACATCGGTTTCCAAGGAGAAGAAGATGACATCCTCAAGAATTTTGAAGCGGGGCATATTTCGATGCCATTGCCCGGGACATTGATCACAGGAAGTCAAAGCCTTTTTGGGGTGAAGTTGGAAACACAATGGGGCCGATTGTACAACACAACCGTCTTCTCCCAGCAAAAAGGCGAACGGAAGGAAATTGAAGTTGATGGAGGAGCCCAAACGCAAGAATTTGACATTCGAGCGGATGACTACGAAGCGAATCGCCACTACTTTCTCTCCCAATACTTCTTGGAAGAGTACGATGAAGCAATGCGGAGCTTGCCAGTGCCGAGTTCAGGAGCAAACATTACAAGGATTGAAGTTTGGGTTGTCAATACGCAGGCGAACACCCAAGACGTGCGAAATGTGATCGGTTTCACAGATTTGGGGGAAAATCCGAGCTACATCTCGTCCAATCTTCCTGTTGCAGAATTGGCTGGAAGTCCGGACGCGATTCGCCCCAATCCAACGAACGCGAACAACACGCTGTTCGACATGATGGTAAACAACTCAGATGTCATGGGTTTTACAGGGGCAAATGGTGCGATTGGCGCCATGGGTCTCGGTCTTACCCAAGGCATTCACTATGAGCGAGTCGGAAACGCACGAAAGTTGGCGCCAACGGAATTCACTTACAATGCACGATTGGGCTTTATTTCGTTGCGCCAAGCGTTAAACAATGCGGAAGTACTGGCGGTGGCATATGAGTACACACTCAATGGTGAAACACATCAAGTGGGAACTCTTTCCCAAGATGGTTATACGGCTCCGAGCGCCTTGGTTTTGAAAATGCTGAAATCGAGTATCACGCAATTGCGTTTGAGTGATGGGTCACGCGCTCCTTTGTGGCGCACGATGATGAAAAATGTCTACTCAATGCAGGCTTTTGGACTCAGCGAGGAGAATTTCCGACTGAACATTTGGTACAATGATCCGGCGACGGGGGTCGATCTCAACTACATCCCACGCAACCCACTTGACGGTACGCTACTGCTGCAATTGTTGGGGATGGATCGCCTCGATATCAATGGGATGAGCCAGCCCGATGGTGTCTTTGATTTTGTCGATAATGCAGCTACAACGGGCGGAACCATTCATAGCCAAAATGGTCGGATATTCTTCCCGTCGGTGGAGCCTTTTGGAGCTAATCTGAGGCGAGAAATTGAGGAAAGAGTGGATGATCCTGATTTGGCGGCGAATCTGATTCAGAGCATTGTCTTTCAGCCCCTTTATGACAGCACAAAAACTGCTGCACAGCAAATTCCGTCCCTGAATCGATTCCGAATCAAGGGTGAATTTCAGAGTCAAACGAGCAGTGAGATTGCCCTTCAAGCCATGAACATTCCCGAAGGTTCTGTGACCGTAACTGCCGGTGGGGTTCGCTTGATCGAGAATCAAGATTACACGGTCGATTACCAATTGGGTCGTGTGCGCATCATCAATGATGGATTGCTGGAGTCTGGACGAAACATCAAGGTTTCGCTTGAGAGCAATTCGCTCTTTAGCATTCAGACCAAAACCATGATGGGGACACGTTTCGATTACGCTGTTGGGGATCGATTCAATTTGGGGGCGACCTTTTTGAATCTCCGAGAACGACCCTTAACGCAGAAAGTGAACATCGGCAATGAGCCCGTAAACAACTCCATTTTCGGAGCTGATTTCAGCTACCAAGATGACGCACCATTCCTGACAGAATTGATTGATGCCTTGCCTTTTTATGAGACTTCATCAGGCTCGAGTATCGATATTTCTGCGGAAGCCGCTTATCTGATTCCAGGACACAGCCGAGCGATTGGGCAAGATGGAAACGCTTACATCGACGATTTTGAAGGCAGCCAATCAGCCATTGATATTCGATCCGTGAATCGATGGTTCTTGGCCTCAACACCAAAGTTGCAACCTGCACTGTTTCCGGAAGGAAGTGCAGAAGACAGCTTGCTGTACAATTACAACCGCGCAGCATTAAGCTGGTACACGGTAGATCCACAATTCTTTCGTGGCAGTGGATTGCAAGATGGGCAGGTGAGTGCAGAGATCAAGAGTGATCACCGAACCCGTGAAGTCTTGGAGGGCGAGGTCTTTCCGAATCGAGAACTGCCCACGGGAACACCTCCAAATATTCCGACGTTGGATTTCACATTGAGACCCAATGAGCGCGGACCCTACAATTACGATGTCCCTGAGGGAGCCAATGGGATTTCTGCTGGTCTTACTCCAGAGGGAAAACTTGAGGATCCTGCGTCACGTTGGGCGGGAATCCAGCGCGCATTGACGACGACTGATTTTGAGGCAGCCAACATTGAGTACATGCAATTCTGGCTGATGGATCCGTTCAACGAAGATTCTGAGAATTTCACAGGAGGAGACTTCTACATCAACTTGGGTAACGTATCAGAAGATGTCTTGAACGACAGCCAGCTTTCTTATGAGAATGGATTGCCATCTGCAAACAATCCTGATTTACCGACCTTGGAGGGTGTGTGGGGAATTTACCCTGACCCATCCACATTCAACGTTGTCAATGCATTTGATAATACTTCGGGTACGTATGACCTGCAGGACGTGGGACTGGACGGTATGCCCGACGCAGCGGAACGAGGATATTTCAGTGAATGGCTCAACGATGTTGCGGCATATGTGAATCCAGATGCGTACTCTGAGATTCAGGACGACCCTTCCGGCGACAACTTCCGGTATTTCCGAAATCCCGAAGCACAGTCCAATGAGGAAACCATTTTGGAGCGTTATTCCCGATTTAATGGTTATGAAAACAACTCCAATACCGGTTCACCTGATGGTTATCCCATTACAAGTACGACGATACCGAATACAGAGGACATCAACCAGGACATCACGCTGTCTACGATTGAGAGTTATTTCCAGTACAAGGTTTCCCTGCGACCTCAAGACTTGGGCGAATTCAACATTGGAAAAAACTACATCACAGATACGTTTGAGCAAACTGTCACAACAGCGGATGATGAAGAACGGGTGATCCGTTGGTATCAGTTTAAAATTCCAGTGCGCGAGTATGACAACCGGGTCGGTGGCATTACCGATTTCCGGTCTGTTCGTTTCATTCGCATGTTTGCGACGGGGTGGACGGAGCCTGTGACCTTGCGTTTCGCGCGATTGGAATTGATTCGCGGTGAATGGCGCCGTTACCTGAATTCCCTTGCGGGTCCTCAGGAGATAGAGCCAGATGACCCTTCTGCGACGGTTTTCAATATCAGTGCAGTGAACATAGAGGAAAATGGAAATCGTGAACCTGTTCCTTACGTTACACCGCCTGGAATCATTCGTGAAATAGACGTAGGCACTGCCAACCAAAGACGCTTGAATGAGCAGTCACTGGAGATGGCTGTTTGCGATTTGGCGGATGGAGATGCGCGCGGTGCGTACCGCAACATCAACTTTGACATGCGGATGTACAAACGTCTTCGGATGTACGTGCACGCGGAAGCCGGGCCGAACGGTCAAGTGCTGAACGACGACGATGTGACGTGCTTTGTCCGTCTGGGCAATGATTTCGAGTCGAACTATTACGAATATGAAATTCCGCTGAAGACAACACCCTGGAATACAGGCGATGAAGATTTGATCTGGCCGGAAGAGAACAACATTGACATTGAGTTTAGGAAGCTCCAGAATCTCAAAATCGAACGACCTCAGGGTTATCCCTTGTTTGATGAATATGCGGCGATGGATACCGAGAGCAACGCGCGCCTGTCGGTCAAAGGAAATCCGAACCTGGCCAACGTCGTGATGGTGATGGTGGGCGTCCGCAACACAGACAAAGACGATAATGAATTCACCACCAATGATGATGGACTGAATAAGTGCGCCGTTGTCTGGGTGAACGAGATGCGTTTGGCTGATTTCAATCAGAAAGGGGGATGGGCCGCAACAGCTCAAATGAACGCAAAGCTGGCCGACTTGGGCAATATCTCTGTTGCTGCTAACATGTCAACTCCTGGTTTTGGGGGGTTGGAACAGCGCATTCAAGATCGCCAGCGCGAAACCATCCAAGGCATCGATGCGTCAGGGACGATCCAGTTGGGCAAGTTGTTGCCCAAGAAGTTGGGAATCACTCTGCCCATGTATCTTGGCTACTCTCAGCAAATTTCCACGCCGCAGTTTGATCCGTTGTCTCCTGATATTGAGATGGCGCAGCAAGAGGGACTTTCGGCCGAGAGGCGAGACAATGCAAAATCAATTGATCAACTGAAGTCCATCAATTTCAGCAGCATCAAGATAGACCCGCAGTTTGGCGGTAGGAATGGTGGTTCATCACGCGATAGAAATCGCGACCGTGGCGGCGCAGCGGCAGGAGGTCGAGCATCCATGGGCAAGGACCCTGGGGGCAAAGATGCAGGGGGCAAAGAAGGTGCGGGCCAGGGGGCAGGCCGGGGCGGCTCGGCAAGAGGTGGCTCGGCACGTGGGGGGAATTCCCGTGGAGGCAGCCAAATCGGCTTGTTGAAAATGCTTGACCCTGGAAACTTCACTGGAAACTTCTCTTACATCGAATCGTTCAACCGTGACGTCAATACGGAATTCCGTCTGAACCGGGAGTATAGAGGAGGATTGAATTACAATTACTCTCATTCGCCCAAGAACTTCAAGCCATTTGGTAAAATTGGATTCTTGAGAAAGCTGGAATTCATGAAGTGGTTGACAGATTTCAACTTCTATTTGGGCTTGAAGCAGTTCACGGTAGGGTCTCAGATGAATCGAATTTATGAGGCGAGCCGTGTGCGAAACAACACCCAAGAATTGCTGGGTGTGGAGACGAACCTTTTGATCAATACGCAGGTCATGAAAACATGGCGTTGGGATCGCACTTATGCGGTGAAATATGACTTGACGAAAGCGTTGAAGTTTGATTACAATGGTCAGGCCCAGGCGCTTGTGGGTGAACCCGCGGGTGAGATTAACAGGGAAAACACAGAAGAATATCAGTTGTATCGGGATTCTGTCATTCGCAACCTGGAAAATGCAGGTGAAATCACCACTTACAACCACAACATTACGGGTTCATATAAATTGCCTTTCGACAAGCTGCCTTTGGTAAACTTTATCTCAAGCGACATCCGTTACCAAGGTTCATTCCGCTGGGATCGAGCGCCTTTCTCACAAGATAGCATTGGAAATACGATTCAGAATTCGCGTAACCTCAGTTTGAATGCCCAAGCGAATTTCTCCAATTTGTACAACAAGATTCCCGGCGTTAAGGATTTATTGAACCCGCCGCGCCGTGCTCCAACCGCTCGTGAGATTCGCAATGAAGACCGCGATGGATTTGGCAATGCGGATGACGAGGAAAAGGTCAAGCTCGAGATCAACCCACTAGCGACATTGGTGCGTTTGATTGCAAGTGTTCAGAATGTTTCTGGTTCGATGACTCGGAACGAAGGAATCTTGCTGCCGGGCTACAATCAAACGGCTCGATTTGCAGGTTTTGACAGCCAGTTTCTAGCTCCAGGGCCGGCATTTTTGCTGGGTCACCAGAACACAAATTGGCAAGGAGATCGAGTCAATGATTTTGCAACTGAATTCGCGCAAGAAGGATGGTTACAGTCCTCGGCGGTCCAAAACCAGCAGTATACAGAGACTTACCAAGAGACCTTCAATGTGCGTGCTAATTTAGAGCCTATCAAGTATCTGAAAATTGAGCTGACGGCCAACCGCAACATTTCCCAGAATTACACGAGTTTTTTCCGGTTTGATGAGGAGATCGGCGATTTTGTTTACGAATCACCCAATCAAACCGGTCAATTTTCGGCGACGGTTATGAGTTGGAATACGGCATTCGTTGAGGATGATGTGGACGATGGATTCAATTCGGATACGTGGGATTACTTCATTCAACAGGCACGACTCAAAGTTTCTGAACGACTGAATGATGCAACGTATCAGCTGGACTCTCCCGAGGGTACGGGATATTTTTCAGGTTTTGGAGGGACGAGCCAAGACGTGACGATTCCGGCATTTATCGCGGCTTATTTGGGGGTTGATGCGGAGGACGTTCCTCTGGATGTGTTCAATACTCCAATTGCTCCGAACTGGCGTGTAACATTTGACGGTCTCACTAAGAATCCATTCTTCAAGCAGTATTTCAAGCGATTCAACTTGAGTCACAGTTATCGGTCAACACTCACGACCAATTATGTTACCAATTTGAATTATCAGGACGATGAGTTTGGCAATCCGACGGCTATCGATCAAAGCGAATTTGGAAACTACATTTCCGAAAGACAGTTCAACGTCGTGAGCCTGAGCGAGCAGCTTTCGCCGCTCCTAGGGGTGGACATGACGTTCAATACAGAAGCGGAAAATGAACCACAATTGAAGGTCGAGTTGAAGCGCGATCGAAATGTAGCCTTCGGGCTGACCAACTTCCAAGTTACGGAGACCAAGAGCAATGCCCTTGTGATTGGCTTCGGCTACAAATTCAAGGACGTGCCAAATCCTTTCGTCAAGACTTACGGAAAGCTTCCAGTAAAGATGCTGAAAGAGACAGACTTGGTATTGAGGGCGGACCTCAACATTCGGGATAATCGCACCATCATCCGAAAAATGGTGGAGCGACAAAATCAAGTGACTGCGGGGCAAAACTTGATTTCCATCAAGATGTCAGCAGATCTGGAAATATCCGATAAAGTGACCATGCGTGCGTTTTATGACCATCAAATCACGAGTCCATACATATCCACGTCATTCGCTACTTCAAATATTCGTTCTGGAGTAGCTTTGCGCTTCAACTTGAATCAATAAACCATGAATATCCCGCAAGATTTGCGCTACACCAAAGAGCATGAATGGGTGCGCTTGGAAGGAGACACTGCCACGATTGGAATTACCGATTATGCCCAAGGAGAATTGGGAGACATCGTTTTCATTGAAGTTGAAACGGTAGATGAATCGGTGACAGCAGATGAGGTTTTTGGATCGATAGAAGCCGTAAAAACAGTGAGTGACTTGTTCAGTCCCCTTGCAGGTGAAGTCACGGAATTCAATGAGGCTTTGGAGGATGAGCCTGAATCTGTGAACAACGATCCCTACGGCGCAGGCTGGATCATCAAACTGAAGGTGACGGATGTGTCGGATGTTGAAGGCTTGATGACCGCTGAGGCTTACGCTGAATTCATAGGCTAAGAACGATCTTGACCATGAGGGGAGACCTCAACGATACGGGCATAGAGCGAGAATTTCAATGGCGACATGCAGTCGTCCCGACTTTTTGGGCGCTGCTTATTTTGGGCTTGCATGCCATTCCGGGGAACGATTTGCCTCAGGCCAATTGGCTGGGGGATTTGCACATGGACAAATTGATCCATCTTTTGATGTTCATGTTTTTAAGCTCGAGTGTTTTTATCGCACTTGGAAAATCAGGGTCTGTTCGCAAATACAAGTGGTTCGCGGGAGCGGCCCTGCTGATGTATGGCCTTGGCTTGGAGTTTGCTCAAGGAATTTGGTTCGAAGGCCGAGCCACAAGTTTTGGAGATATGCTTGCAGATGGAATCGGAGTCGGAGTTGGGCGCATATTATTCCGATGGATATACGGTTGCTGGAATTAGACCCGGTATTCTTTAAGTTCGGGGAATCTGCTGCACAATGCCAAAGTTGTCTTAATTTCGAATTCCAATAGAAAAGCAACATGCTCAGTCGAAAAACTCCTGAAGCGAACCTAGAAAACAAGCGATCGGCCTGGCGAGCCATTGGTTTCGTCGCGTCTTTTTCGTTGTTGTTGAGTGCCTTGGCGTGGACGTCATATGACGTGGCCATTACTCGTGCCCTTGATTTTGAAGCGGATTTGCTCGAAGACGAGGAAATTCCCGTCAATATTGTACAACCGCCCCCGCCTCCGCCCCCGCCTCAGCAAACTACGGTGATTGAGATCGTTGATGACGAGGAAGAGATTGAAGAGGAATTGGAAATCGAGGACATCGAACTAGACGAGGACACCGAAATTGAGATCATCGAGGATTACGAGGAAGAAGAGGAAGATGTGGCTTTCATGATTGTCGAGAATATGCCAGCAATGGGTGACTGCCGGAAATTGCGTGGTGACGAGCGTCACCAATGCACGCAGTTAGAGATCATTAAATACGTATCGAAAAACACGAAATATCCACCGATTGCAAAAGATGCGGGCATTCAGGGCACTGTGTTTGTTTACTTCGTTGTCGGCAAGGACGGCAAGGTGCGTGATGTTCGCGTCCTCCGAGAAGTCGACTCAAGGCTGGATGCGGAAGCAACTCGTGTTGTTGAGAGCTTGCCGACTTTTGAGCCCGGAGAACAACGTGGAAAAGCCGTAAGCGTTCAATATACCATCCCGGTGAAGTTTATCATCCGTTAGATACGGAAGTGTCTCGAAAAGACTGAACGGCTCGGACACTTTGCTCGAGCCGTTTTTCTTGCGTCAAACCGTCAATCAATGTCCAAGGATGATCATTGCGTGAACGCAGGTCGTCGATGTAGAGTTGATGCAGTTCCATACGGTCATTTGAATCGGGCAATGATCTAAGCGGATCGGGTTCCCACGGAATGTTTGGTGCACAGAGTAGTGTGAGGTCAGCCCATTCTTCAAGTTCCGATAAACCGCACACCTCTGCACGAAGCTTCCAACGCCCCCACAAACGAATTACGGTGGAATCAGAATCGGAGATGACGATCTTCTTTTCAGCTGCTTCAGCCCGTTGCTCAGCGGCGTGGCATGCTTCCAATTGTGCTACTGCCAATCTTGTGAGGTCAGACAGGCCGATGGTTTCTTTCTGCACGCGCGGGTCGTATCGGGCTACCTCAACGGCTGTCTCCGCACTGATTGCCGCTGCAAGAGCTGCAGTAAGGGTTGTTTTCCCAGTGGATTCGATGCCTGAAATGGCGATGCGTATGACGGGGTTTACCATTGGAAGAAGTCAAACCAACCCTCGATTGCGAGCGCAGTGTAAAGAATAAATAAGCCGACGGTCCAATGCATTTTCCGACCACTGTAGAGAATGACTGCTGCGGCATTGACAACGATCCAGTACAGCCAATTTGCGTGAACAAACTTCAGCATCCAATAAGTTGCCAGTAGGCTGCCGACGGTGGTAAATGCATCGAGCCCGGGTCGCCATGCCTTGCTGTACTTCCGCAGCAATAAGGTCGCCGCCCCCCAAATGCCAAGAGCGATGATGATGGAAATCAAATGTTCCAAATCCGACGCCACGGGAAGCGGATTGGGCCAGGCCTCTTCGACGGCGGTTATTCCGATTAAGGCCATGGCGATGTAATAGAACCAGAGGAAGGATTCAGCAAGTATGCGACGTTGCCAGCAAATCAACAAATACAATGATGATCCCAGAGCTGCAAGATGAAAGCTCCACGCTGCGGCGTGCATATAGCCAATCGTATATGCCAAGTTCAATGCGGCCGCGAGCGGTTCACCCCAACGATGCCATGCTCTGCCATCAGATGCCCCTCTCACTTTGGAAGGTAGGCCGGTGAAAAGGTTGTTTAGCATCACTCGTCAAAATCACACCGACAAGGTGCCGAAAGAATCAATTCCACTTCGTTAGAGAACCAATCTCGCAAAGATTCTTGTTCTTCAAAAATCATGTCATTGTGCAGCAGATCCAATTTTCTCAGGTTCGGAAGATCGCTCAGAGATGCGGGGAAATAGGCCAATACATTGTCCCAAAGTTCAAGGCTCACAAGTGCTTTCATGCGGTCGATATCGAGTGGAATGGTATCGATCATGTTGTCGCCCATTTCGAGGCTGATCAGTTGATCCAACTGTGTTAGAACTTCTGGAAACCGTTCAAGTCGATTGGAATTGACAGAGAGATGCTCCAAGAAAGTGAGCTGTCTCAATTCCGGCCCAATGGCTTTGATTTTGTTGCGGTCCAAAACGATCTCGCGAAGTTCGGTCCAGTCCCATATTTCGGAGGGCACGGCGTTTAATTTTTGCTTGCTCAAGTCCAAACGAAAAATGGGAACTCCATTCAATCGCGCCTCCCGCGCTTTGTCAAGATTTTTGAAAACCTGAGATTTCTTCCAGTCCACTTCATTGCTAATTTGCGCGGTCAAGGAATCGAGCCAAAGAAAAGCCAAAGTGATGGTGAAGAACGCACAGAGGACGCCTTGCTTCTGTGCAAAAACCCTTTGGACGAGACTTTGGATGAGAGATTGGCTTTTTGGCATTTGATCAGGCAGAGGTGGATGGGACTTCAACGGTCTCAAGATAAGAACGAACATTGGCCTCGTCTTGTTGCAGCTGACGCTTCAGTGCGATCAAACCATCGAATTGAACTTCGTCTCGTATCCGTTTCATAAACCGCAGATCAATCAGTTCGTCGTAGCATTGGCGCCCACCATTTAACAGATGGACTTCAATTTGTTCCTCGCCAGATGTTCCCCCTACGGTGGGCCGAGTTCCAATGTTGACCATGGCTGGATTCCAGGACTCTTCATTTTCTAATCGAGCAAAGACCGCATAAACACCGCATGCGGGGATCAACTTGAGCGGATTTTCAATCTCAAGGTTGGCCGTCGGGTATCCCAGTTTCCTGCCCAATTGTTCCCCACGCTTCACTCGACCGAGAAGCGGATAAGGCTTGCTTAACCAAGTTCTCGCTTGGGCGACGTGTCCAACCTGAAGGGCTTCTCGAACCTTTGTTGAACTGACTTTTGTTTCTTCAATGGTTTGAGCGGGCAATTCCTCGACACCGAAGCCAAAGACTTTACCCAAATTGATGAGCGAATCAAATGAACCCTCGCGATTTCGGCCGAAGCGGTGGTCATAACCGATGATGACTTTTTGTGGTTTGATCCCATCGGCGAATAAGTCACGCACATATTCCAGAGGTGTTTTTCGCGAAAAGTCTTCTGTAAAAGGATGAATCACGAGGTGGTCAAGTCCGGCATCGCGCAGCAATGACTTTTGCTCTGAGATGGTGTTGAGCAACTTCAATTGATGCTGCTCGGGATGCAATACCGTTCGGGGGTGCGGATGAAAAGTAAGCAGGACCGATTCCCCTCCTATTTCGCGAGCTCTCCTCTTTAATAAGTCAATGACAGCGCGGTGTCCAATGTGCACGCCGTCGAACGTTCCGACGGTCAAAACGACGGGTGCTTCCGACTTAAAGTCACTGGCGTTGAAATGAACTTTCACTTTTGCAAAGATAGGTTGGTAAACTAGCTCAGCGCTTGTACTTTTGCACCGAAATTATTTCACTTACTCAATTGCTCATGTCCCAAAAAGGATCCATCTCTCAAATCATCGGCCCAGTAGTCGACGTAAGTTTCCCACCAGGCGTTCCCCTTCCAAAAATCCTTGATGCTCTGCGCATCGAGCGAGAAGGCGGAGATTTGATTCTTGAAACGCAAAAACACATTGGAGAAGACACAGTGCGTGCGATCTCGATGGATTCAACGGAAGGGTTGTCGCGCGGAATGGCGGTTTCATCCGACGGAAAAGGCATTACGATGCCTGTTGGAGAGCAAATCAAGGGTCGTCTTTTCAATGTTGTTGGTGAAGCAATTGACGGAATTGGCGGGATTTCTGGGGCCGAAAACGGTCGTGAGATTCACCAAGACGCTCCGAAGTTCGAAGATTTGTCGACAGCAACCGAGGTTCTCTTTACGGGCATCAAGGTCATCGACTTGATTGAACCATATGCAAAAGGAGGAAAGATTGGTTTGTTTGGAGGAGCGGGAGTAGGCAAGACGGTTTTGATCATGGAATTGATCAACAACATTGCAAAAGGATACGAGGGAATTTCGGTCTTCGCCGGCGTAGGAGAGAGAACGCGCGAAGGAAATGACTTGTTGCGTGAGATGATTGAATCCGGTGTAATCAAGTATGGAAAAGAATTTGAAGAGAGCATGGAAGCTGGTGGATGGGACCTTTCGAAGGTCGACACCAAGGAACTTGCAACGTCACAAGCGACTTTGGTCTTTGGCCAAATGAACGAGCCTCCTGGGGCTCGTGCACGTGTAGCCTTGTCAGGATTGACCGTCGCGGAATACTTCCGTGATGGAGATGAAGAGTCTGGTGGTCGCGACATCCTGTTCTTCATTGACAACATCTTCCGATTCACGCAGGCAGGTTCGGAGGTTTCGGCTCTGCTCGGTCGAATGCCGTCAGCGGTGGGTTACCAGCCAACGTTGGCAACGGAGATGGGAGCGATGCAGGAACGCATCACCTCAACAAAACGAGGGTCCATTACTTCTGTTCAGGCGGTATACGTGCCAGCGGATGATTTGACAGATCCGGCACCGGCAACGACGTTTGCTCACTTGGATGCCACGACGGTATTGTCTCGAAAAATTGCTTCACTGGGCATTTACCCTGCGGTTGATCCGCTTGACTCAACGTCTCGAATTTTGACTCCAGACATCGTAGGAGAAGAGCACTACAACTGTGCCCAAGACGTGAAGGAAACCCTTCAGCGATACAAAGAGCTTCAAGATATCATTGCGATTTTGGGGATGGATGAATTGTCCGAGGAAGACAAGCAAACAGTTTACCGTGCCCGCCGAATCAGCCGATTTCTATCCCAGCCGTTCCACGTAGCGGAGCAGTTCACTGGAATTCAGGGTTCTTTGGTGTCAATTGATGATACCATCAAAGGTTTCAAACGAATACTCAGCGGTGAATTGGATCACCTGCCTGAGGCAGCATTCAACCTGAAAGGAACCATTGAGGAAGTTATTGAGGCTGGAGAAAAAATGATGGCTGAAGCCTGAAACTAGTAATATGACTGTACACATTCTTACCCCCGACGAAACGTTGTTCAGTGGAGACGCTGTCTATGTTGGATTGCCAGGATCGGATGGTAGTATGGGCATTATGGATCGGCATGCTGCTTTGATTACCACATTGCAATCAGGCGATGTCCTTGTTCGCACGAACAAAGACGAGCAGACGTTTGCTGTCAAGGGAGGGACCGTTGAGGTCTTAAATAATGTAGTGACGGTGCTCGCTGCCTGAAAAAAAGCAACAGAGGATTGAGAAAAAGCCTAGCCCCGAGCCGGGCTTTTTCATTCATGGTGATAAGGCTCGCCTTTTAAGATGGTATGCGCGCGATAAATTTGTTCGAGTGCAAATGGACGAATCATTTGGTGGGAGAAGGTCAAGGGGCTGAGGCTCCAAAATTCATGGGCCTTTGAACGGATGCTCTCGTCAAATCCAAATGGTCCACCAATGACCCACATCACATGCTTGAGCCCTCGGTTCTGAAGTTTTCGGAGATGCTCAGCACCTTGCAATGACGTGCGGCTTTTTCCGCGTTCATCGAGGAGAATGAGGTGATCCACACCGGGCAATAATTTAGCCAACACCATCGCTTCCGCTTTCATTACCTGACTAGAAGATGCTTTGGCTTGTTTCAACTTGATATCTGGGGTTTCTAAAAAGTTGAATTTTCCATAGTGCTGGAGTCTTTGCTCGTATATCGCGATGCCCTCAGCAATCCACTTTTCCTGTGTTTTTCCCAAGGCTACCAAGGTCATTTGCATTTAACAAAGGTAGTTGATGAGTTTGTTTCATGGCTCTTGAACAAAGCTCACGCGCGTTTATCTTCGCGGCATGCTTACGTCTGAGATGTTGCAAATGATTGATTATTCCTTGAAAGAGGATCTAGGGGAATGTGACCATACCTCTGCTTCATCTTTGCCCGATGGGTTGCATCGGGAAGGCTGGATTTTGGCCAAAGAGGACGGAGTGGTCGCCGGGTTGGAGGTTGCTTCTGAAGTTTTCCGACGGGTGTCAACGGATCTTGTCACCGAGAAGCTTTGTAAGGATGGTGATCGTGTGTCACATGGTCAAGCCGTATTCCACATCTCGGGTGATGCGAGACGAATTCTAGAAGGAGAACGGTTGGCCTTAAATTTCATTCAGCGAATGAGTGGAATCGCCTCTCGTACGGCCGACGTAATGGACTCTTTTCACGGCACCAAATGTGCCGTGTTGGATACACGGAAGACAACGCCGGGACTTCGGGCATTCGAAAAATGGGCCGTACGGCTTGGCGGTGGCACGAATCATCGCATGGGTTTGTACGATATGATATTGATCAAGGACAATCACGTGGACTATGCTGGATCCGTTGAATCAGTTCTAAACCGCGTCGCTGAATACCTGAAAGAATTGGGCAGAGACTTGCCAGTGGAAATTGAGGTTCGGGATGCTGCGGAGGCTGCCGAAGCCATGCGGATGCAAGTTTCATTGCGCAAGCCTTCTGGGATGCTGTTGATCGATCGTTTATTGCTCGACAATCACAGCCCTTCTGAAGTGAAGGCGCAGGTGGATCGGTGGGGAGGCCAGATCGATCTTGAGGCCTCTGGTGGTATCACGCCAACGAATGCGCGTTCATATGCTTTAACAGGGGTAGATTATGTGTCCATGGGATGGTTGACGCATAGTGTGAAAGGCATGGATTTCAGTCTTAAATCAACCGATGCGCTCCCATGAGTCATTTGCCTCCACCTCCCGTTCCAGATGGCCCCTTATTCAAATGGCTTCAAGAACATAGGGGCTTTGACCGATTGCGTCAGTTTTTGCGCCGACTCAGGCCTTGGAAAGACCAAGAAATGAACGTTTACGATGTCTTTCGGTTTTTCGTTTTGGGGCTTGTCAACGGCTCAGTTGCGACGCGCGCTGCTGCCATTAGTTTCCGTTTGTTTGTCGCTTTTTTTCCAGCGATGCTCTTGTTGCTGAGCATTGTTCCATTCACACCGTTGGAAACGGAAGAAGTGCTGCTCAGCTTGGAATATTTCTTTCCGAAGCAGGCCATTGACTTGTTCGAGCAAACAGTTACCGATTTGATTGATCAGCGGCAAGGAACCCTGTTGTCTGTTGGTGTGGTCCTGTTGGTTTATTATGCATCCAATAGTGTGAATTCTATCCTCATGGGGTTTGGCGAAAGCCCTCATGTTCCGGGAAAGCCAAATTGGTTGCTGTTTCGACTGCTTTCGGTAGGATTGATGTTGCTACTGTCCTTTTTGCTGGGGGTGGCGGTCTTCCTGATTGGTTTTGCTGGAGATGTGGCACAATGGGCAGAAGCCAAAAATTTACTCAATACGGATGACATTCCCTTGCTCATGATGGCTCGCTGGACCTTGTCTTTTGCTCTTATGTATGCGACAGTCGCTATTCTTTACAATGCCGGTAATCGCATCAAGCAACGTTGGGAGTGGTTTTCCATCGGAGCCACTGCTGCAACCGTGCTGCTCATCATTGTGACTTTTGCTTTTTCGTGGTTCATTGGTCAATTTGCCTCATATAATACGCTTTATGGATCGCTGGGGACTCTGATGATTACACTTTTATGGTTGAATTCTAATAGTTCCATTTTATTATTGGGTTTCGAATTGAATGCTGCCGTCCATCGGGCCCAGCGGGATGCTGAAAACCTAGAAAAATCTTCCTTATGAAATACCTCTCTCTCTTAATTGCGGTTGCTTTAAGCTCAACCTGTTTAGCACAAGATGCCAGTTCTGTTCTTGGTAAGTGGAAAACCATTGACGATGAAACGGGTCGAATCAAGAGCATCGTTGACATCAGTGAGAAGGATGGCGAATTATTCGGAACGGTTGTTGAACTTTTTCGTTTGCCTGAAGAAGATCAACATCCGATTTGCTCGGATTGTGAGGATGACCGAAAAGATCAACCCGCATTGGGCATGCAAATCGTTCGGAATATGGTTCAGAACGGAGATGACTTGGAATGGGAAGATGGAACCATCTGTGACCCCAAGAATGGCAAAATATATGATTGTGAAATGTGGATCGACGAAGACGATTCAAATGTTTTGATGGTCCGCGGCTACATCTTCTTCTTGTATCGCACCCAGAAGTGGTTGCGAGCCGATAGCTGATCAGTCCCTCATGGCCACCAAGACCAGCGATGTTTTATGGCCTCTCTCAATTCTGGGAAAAGGCCGAGGAGGTAACATAAGCTAAAACAACTTCCTGTGCCGAGTACACCGAATGCAATGGCCTCGATAAGGGGAGGAGCACCTAGCGCTCCAGCTTCCCAATGAAAGCACCATGCCGACGTCATGGCAATCAAAGTGATTGGTAGAATGGGCCAGGTGAATGGTTGAACTTTGAATTTTCTCCAAACAATCATGAGACGCCAAAGATTGTTCCAGAGTACCGTGCAGAGTGTGGCGAGTGCGGCGCCGGCGATTCCCATTTCGAAAACCACAAGAAACACGTAGTTGGAGGCGACCGTGAACAATACGAGTCCCAAATTGATGGGCAATATCAATCGGTAGTGTTCGCTGTACCCTAGATGGGAGTTGTTGCTAACATTGAGCCCAACGACGACTTTGGATAAGGCAATGCAGATGAAAACAACCTCAAGGCCACGGAACTTTTCAGGCAGCAACAATTGAAAGGGTTCAAAACCAGCCCAAATTCCTGCCAGAATACTGGCCATAAGAAGTACGTTGACACGGGCGGTGTTTTGGCTCAGCTTCTGCATTTCGGCCGCGGAACTGCTGTGAATTTTGACAGCGACAATTCCGCTTACGATTTTTTGCGTTGCACGCATGGGCATTCCAACGACAGAGCCAATGAAAAAGCCCATGGTGTAGACAGGGACTTCTTCTAGACCGAGGTACAGGCCAATCATGACATAGTCCAACTGGTTGGCAATGATTGACGCCCCTCCTGCGAGAAGACTAAACAGACTAAAGTCCGCAAGTGGACGCATTTCAGACCAAGGCACGGGATCGTTAAAGCTTGGCCACGATTTCACTGTTGGAAGCAGCAGGAGCAGGAGCGAGACGAACCAAGAGATAATATAGGCGGGAACGAATGACTCCAGAGGGAGGTAGCCCAATAGAAGTGCGCCGCCGAGGACGAGGTAACTTCCTTTTTGCCAAATCTCATCCACCCATGAAATAATCCCTGTCTTCAGCTGCAAAGTAAGCAATGCACGAAATATCGCCATCAAGCTCATGATCGCGATGATCATGATAAATCCACCGACATGATTTTTCAGTAAATCCGTGTTTTTGGCGTCCATATTCCCAATCCAATCTCCTCCCCAAATGGATATGATCATGAGGCACAATCCGAAGCCTGTGCCCGCAATCAGGAGGATCGCTTTGAGATGTTTCCCTCGATCTGCCTCAGGATAGCGACTCAGAAAACGGACGATCGCCGCTGGAGCTCCGAGTGTTGCAACTGATGAGCAAATAAGTCCCCATGACGTCATGATGCGCAGCAGTCCCCAAACAGCTTCATGCCCTTCGAACGCCCGTGGCAACACGTACATCGTGTTGACTGCGCCGAGCAGTAAGCCAATGCCCAATGCAATGGACGCCAATCCGGATTGTTTTGCGATAACGCTCATGGCAGTTTAAAAATATTCTGGCAAGGGGTCCAACACAGTGCAATACGAACAATACTTGGATTCGGTTTCATGCACGAGGCCGGCATTTGTCTGATGTAACTCGGTCAGTTTTTGACAAATCCATTGCAGCAGTTTCAGTGCCTCTTGTCGCGTTACAAATGTCTGGCCATCAATGGACAATGGGAGAAGACCCGCATTGGCGTTTTTCCCCGACCGGATGCCAGCAAGAACGTGTTCGATTTTGCTGTCGGTATCTGTTCTTTCTTTGCCGTTGGGACCTATGGTTTCTAGTGCGATGGCAGCGTACATCAGAAGTTGTAGCGCTTTTCCTGATTTTCCATCATCGAGTTGATCGGTCCAAGGTTCTTTCAATCTCAATTCGCGCGCTTCAACAGCACCAGTTTTGTAATCGGTAACAACGACAGTGCCGTTTTCGGTATCAATTCGGTCGGCCATTCCGTGAAGTCTCACTTCAGAGAAATGAGGATGATCAATTTGAAAGGAATGACCGAGCGTGGCTTCAAGTGAACCAATGGTTTTTGCCTGATTGTCCTCTAGTTCTGCCATTTCTGCGCCAATGAGTTTTACCAAAGTCGCCTCTGCGATGGTCAGGTGGAGGTAATTCTCACCGAAAGAAGTCAATTCTCGATTGAAATGCCTTTCAACAGAAGCTTCCAAATAAGAAGTGATGTGTTGTTTGAAGTGCAATAGGAGTTCACGGGTCATTGGCCTGTCCAGCATCTCGCTCAATCCGTCTTCCAACACTTGGTGAACGATGGTACCAAAAGTACTGGAATTCATTTCTTCGGTGAATTCCCGAGGTTCGCTGAGCCTTAAAATGTACTGGTAATAGAAATTGCGTTTGCACGCCATGAAAGAATTCAAAGCTGAAGGGCTGATGCCTCGTTTTGCCCAGCCTTCCAGTCGTTTGCGTGCGAAATCATTCCATTGTATTGGGGCAATTTCAGGACGGGGATCAGGGAGAGGGGCGAAGACGGCCACTTTTTCCAAAGGCAGTAGATCCTTCCCATTCGGTCGAAAGGCACGTTCGATCTGCAGCAGATACCGACTTTTTTCAGAGGATTCGTCTTCAGAGCGGTAGACCATATGCACATCTTTGGCTTGGTTGAAGAGTCGATAGGTGTAGTACGCGTAAATCGCTTCTTTGTGATGACGGTTCGGGAGTTTCCAAACCGCGCGCAGATCGTAGGGGATAAAACTGTCTGGTACGCTGGTTTTTGGAAGATTACCTTCATTGCAGTCGAGCAAAATGACCCGCTCAAAGTCAAGAGCGCGGCTCTCAATGAGCCCCATGATTTGAAGTCCTTCTTCCGGCTCTCCCAGAAGATCGATTCGGCTTGTAGATAGGCTGGAGAACAGAATGCTCCAGACTTCACTTGCGGTTTTCAGTAATCCGAACTCTTCTTGGAATCTTAGCATGAGCCCAACTGCGCGCATTACGCGTTCCCATCCAACGCTGCTCCAGGGGTCTGGTTTTTCAGCAGATTCCAGGGCTTCTGCAATTCCGCGTGTCCATCCTGTTAAAGCTTCAAGCAGTTCCCCGGCATCCGCGGTTCTCAAACGACCAATTGCGGCGCAAAACGGCGCCACGGTCCCAAGCGATTGGTCATTTAAGCGTTCATCACTGAACCATGCCCATTTGCGTTTCGCTGCAGCTTGCAACACATTAAAAGCATCCGCTTGGAGGAGTTCAGCTTGCAGTGCTTGGCGAGTCAATGACTCACCGAAGAGTTGTTGCAAGTCCGAAATGTGCCAAGCTGAAGTGGATTTTTGAGTCATGACCCGAACGCATTGCAAGAATGAGAAGGCTGGTGTGTCATTCCAAGAAAGCCCCATGGTAACGTTGTAGGCAGATTGCATCCCGGCAGGAAGCGATTGCAAAAGCAATGGGAGTTGTGATCCATCGGGCAACACTACGGCTGTTTTGCTCCAGTCTTCAGGATGAATTGATTCCAACACTTCACGCACGTATTGGCATTCCATCACCGTGCTGCTGCAGGCAACCCTGTGGATTGTGGGGGGCGATTTTGACAGGCGCTTCGACAGCGCATTGAGAGCGTTGCCATTGCCCCAACCTCCTTGTTCTCGGATGAAAAGTCCGGCTTCAATTTCATCTGAGAGCACATAGCTCTCGTCGCCATCCCAGAGCCAAGTAAGCTGATTTTTTGAATCAAATTGCCTCAAGAACTTGCGCTCTGCAGGAGTGAGAGCGCTCAATCCTGCGACAAAAATATGCGAGTATTTGAGCCTGCTTTGCTCTTGCGCCGCCTTTCGAGCGATCAGTCCTGCATACCCCAAACCGTGTTCGAGAAGTCGTTCTTGAAAGGCTGCATAAAGCGGTCCCAACTGCAAGTATTGCTTCAAAAAGGAACGCTGCGCGTTGCCCAATTTTTTTTCATCTGCGAAGCTCCAATCCTCAATCCCTTCGATGTCGCATAGGTTTTGGAAAACCTGTGAAGCTTCCAGCAAATGTTGATCGATTTCGTTAAAATCACGAAGAGCAATGCGCCCCCAAGGCATGAAGGATTGAAAAGAGCGCGAATCTGAGGAGGATTGACGCTCACCGCTTGCTTCTTGAAGTTTTCGCCAACAGGAGAATAACTCCGCCTGCGCTGCGAGAGGGTCTAAGGTGCAGAGGCCTGTGCTGTCTCGGAGCACCTCATTCAATGTTTTGACTTCTGGGAGCCAGCCGCTTTGACCCATCATTCCCGCTATGATTCTTTCCAATTTGCGCGCTGCCCGAGAACTTGGCACGATGACCAAGCATTCCGTATGCTGGTCATGAGCCAACACCATGCGAGCTGTTCGCTCTAAAAAATATTGTGTCTGCGTCAAAGAGGGTTGTTTCAATGGTTCAATTTAAAACCATTGCGAATGAAATCAATGAATTCCCTTCGACCCTCTGTTGTGGTCACTGCCTTTGTCAATTCGGTCCACGCAGTGGGGCCGGATTTTGACGTTTTATTTGAAACTGTTCGATGAGATGTTTCATTCGTTTCCGTCGGTGTGTGTTGTTCAGAAGATTGAACTTTGATGTCGTTCTCTGAAAGCACTTGATCGAGTTGATCAGCTGCTGCAAATCGCTGCTTGGCAGATTCCATTCGGCCCAACTGTTCTTCCAAAAGCCCGAGGTTGTTTTGGGTTATGGCATCGTCGGGATCTAGCGCAATCGCTTGCTCGTAGTCTGCGATAGCACCATTCACATCTTTCAGTGCTTGACGCATCCAACCTCTCGCCGCAAATCGATAACCGTATTGGGGTTGAAGGCGAATGGCATCGGTAAGCACGCCAATGGCATCGTGGGCTCGTTCATTGTGAAAAAGTGCTACGGCTCGGTCGTTCAAGAAGTCGGGATCAGCATTCCAAACATCGGATTCATTGAGGGCGTTGTCGAAAGCAATCAATGCGTTGACCCACTGCCCAAGTTCTGCCGAAGATCGACCTTGTTCAACAGAGAGATGCCCTTTGGGCTGAGATTCGGATTCAGTGGACGCCATAAGTGAAAAGTGCTTGTTCAAAAATACAACGCCAATTGCTCGCGTTTGTTTCCTAGTTAAATGCGAACTTGCTGGTGCAAAATGATGATGGAATATCCTCAATTCCGGATGCTCGAGGGGACGGACTCCCTCTATGCAATTGAAGGGCCGCGTCATGCCGTTGAATTCCAACCGTTGGGTTCGACGGAATGGCTCGTGCATGCTCATTTTGCATCCGATTATCCACGATTTGTGTGGTTGCAAGAGTTGCGCGAGGAGGCCGCTCAATCCAAGGCAATTTCCAAGGAAGTTTTTTTTGAACGAGTCCATGCGAGGACGGTGCGAGAATCTTCCTCGAAACTCGGCCGTTTCAGCGCAGCAGGCATTGAAACGCTGACTTTGGAATCAAATGTTCAATTGAAACCTTTGACCACATTTGGAGTGTCATCCTTCACGCGTCATCACACTTTGGTCCGATCGGACGAAGAGGTTCGTCAGGCATTGATGGCTGCTGAGCAGAGCAGTTGGGAGCTTTTAATTTTAGGCGGAGGATCCAATGTGCTCTTGCATTCGGATTGGGAGGGAATGACGCTTCAACAGGGCATCAAAGGCATGGAAGTGCTCAATGACGACGGCAATTGCCTTGAGGTTGTGGTCGGCGCCGGAGAATCATGGCACGATTTGGTTTTACATGCCGTTGAGAAAGGTTGGAATGGCTTGGAAAACCTCGCTCTGATTCCGGGATCTGTGGGTGCGTCGCCCATGCAAAACATTGGAGCCTACGGTGTGGAGGTCAAGGATCGTTTTTTGTGGCTCGAAGCAGTGAATCGAAAGACAGGTGAACTGCATCGATTCGATCACGCAGCTTGTGAATTTGGCTACCGAGAAAGTATCTTCAAGCAAAAGGAGAAAAATTTATGGGTCATCGTTCGGGTCGCTTTTGGATTGGAACGAAACGCCCCGTTGCATATGGATTATGGTGCGATTCAATCTGAACTTCAGCACCTTCCGCCTCAGGAGATCACGCACAGAGATGTCTCGGAAGCGGTGATGCGCATCCGCAGGTCCAAATTGCCAGATCCGGCCAAGCTGGGAAATGCGGGGAGTTTTTTTAAAAATCCCATCCTTGACCCGAAGGCATTTCAGGAGGTTTTGTCCAACCATCCAAACGTGATTCACTACCCGCTGGAAGGGGGCTCTTTCAAGTTGGCTGCGGGTTGGTTGATTGAGCAAGCGGGTTGGAAAGGGAAACGACGTGGGCACTGCGGAGTTCATGATAAACAGGCCCTAGTACTTGTCAATTATGGGAAGGCAACAGGTCACGAAATTTGGAGATTGGCCACTGACATCATTGATGACGTGAGGGCTCAATTCGGTGTTGAGCTGCAACCAGAAGTCAATCAGATTCGAGTTTCATGAAAAGGAGCAAGCCCAGCAGCTTCAATTGATGAGATCAATTGAAACAACCGGGCTTGCGTTGTGAATTCTGATCCGCTTAACTATCAGAAAACGGGGCAAGGCAAGTAGCGCGGTGATTTTGCTCGACTGCGCTGTTGCGTTCGCCAGTTATAACTCAATACAATTTCGTGGCTTCCACCAGTCGTGGCCAAGCCCAATGTGCTCAAGGTCATGTCGTAGCTATATCCAACTTTCCAGTTGTCCTGCCCATATCCGAGGATTACGCTTACGGCATCGATGTCGGCTCCACCCTCGATGGTGTGTCCAAATGGCAGTCCTTGGTACCACAATCCAAAACTCAATGGTTTCGTATCATAATATAAACCCAAGTCCATTTGATCGAAGGCACCTTGTGCCATGTAATTGAACGCGAAGACTAAGTCCCCATGGTTTTTGTTGTGCAAGTAATCAATCAATGGCATTCGGAATCCACCATGTACTGAAGCTTTTACATCCATTGGATCGATGAACATCGGGTTCAAACTTTCGTTCGGATTGTTCAAGTGATCAAATGAAAAGCCCAACCATGTGTACTGGCCTGTCACAAGCATGCCTGCAGCGAAATCAAAGTACTGCTGTGCGACGCTTGGTCGGTCCTCGATGGTCGATACCTGCGGCCCTCGGATCAACTGATCACCAAAGGTCAATTCCTGCATTTCGATGGATCGAGAAGCCAGACCAGCTTGCAAAGCGGGGCGGAGCCGCCATCCGTTTCCGAGTGGTACTTCATAGGCGAATTGCCCCGCAATTCGTGTCGTGCTCAATCCGCCTGCACCTGCTTCTTCATTGCTGAACAAGATGCCGAAGCCACTGTTCAGGTTGCGATTGTACCAGTCATGTGCAACGTGCATAGCGACATAAGACCCGGGCATGGATGCCCATTGGTTGCGGTATACGCTGGATACACGTGCATCGTCAGAAGAACCTGCAAATGCCGGGTTGACAATCGTCGGGATGGCATTGGACTGCGTGAAACGCAAATCCTGAGCCAATGAGTCCTGTGCCCATAAGGTGAAGGTCAATAGACCAATGATGTTGAACGCTTTCATGGCGCGAGGGTATATCAATTGAAATGTCATGGTTCGATTTATTACTGAACGATCAGGGTTACATCACCTGCTTTGGTTACGCGGTGACCATTGCTAAACTGGGCGGTGGCTTTCCAAGCATATACGTCTTGTCGGGCCAAAATTCCTTCGAAGTATCCATCCCAACCGATATAGACATCGGTGGAGCGGAAGATCAACTCTCCCCATTTGTTGAAAATGATGAGCTCGTACTCAACAATTCCAGTGTGGTAAGGGTGGAATACATCGTTGTCCAACGCGGCCGGGTCATAGCTCCCGCCGGTTCCACCACCATTGATGGGTGTGAAAGCAGTTGGGAATTCCATGAATCCTCCGGTGGTGGCTTCTACAGCGTGCTCCAACGTGTAAGATGTTGGACAGTTGAACGCATTGTTGGCAGTCAAGGTTACGTCGTAGACCCCAGGCTCTGTGTAGAGGTGAATCGGATCTGATTCTGTGCTCACTTGACCATCACCAAAGTTCCACAAGAACTCAAGGGCTTCGTCATCCGACAAGTTCACAAACTCGACAGGCTGGTCAGGAATGATGACTTCGGTCGGGCTATTTACAAAGGCAGCAGTTGCCGATGGGAAGACTTCAACTGCACCGTAGTGAATCACGTGCTCTTCCTGTCCTTCATAACCAATGACGGTTAAGGAAACATTATAAATTCCGGGTCGTGTGAATACATGAATCGGAGATTCTTCTGATGTCATGTGATCATCATCGAAGTTCCAAACGTAACCAGCGCCGTGGTTTGAGTTGTTTTCGAACGCCACCATCAAGGGTGCGCATCCGCTTCCTCCACCCACAAAACTAGCTACCGGATTCGGAGACAAGATGTTGATTTGCTCTGTGTGTGCATCGGCACAAATTCCGTTGTCGACCAAAAGGGTGATGTTGTACGTCCCCCAAGAATCAAACGTATGGAAAATCGGTTGGTCAGTGACCACTTCATCGCCGTCACCAAAGCTCCAGTATTGAATGGCGCTGGTCGAAGCCAAACTGTTGTTGTTGATGCCAACAGTCGTATTTGGGTACGTCTGGACTGCAGGGGTTACACTGAATTCTGCTTCAGGCATGGGATAGACCTCAAGACCAAAAGCAATGGTGTCTGCACAACCGTATGCGCTCAATGCAATCAATTCCACCTCGAAGGTTTGGTCCTCGTTCGTATTATTTACAAAGACATGTGAAGGGTTGATTTCATTGGATGGTGCAGAGCCGTCATTGAAGTTCCAGATGAATGATGCAGCCCCTTCTGACTGGTTGATCAATTGGCCATCGACGGGAGAGCATCCCTGTGCAATCATATCAAACTGAGCATTCAAGAATGGAGCAACATCGAAATCTACACTTGCCGAAGCTTCGCAGTTGTGTTCATTCATGATATCAATCACAGTGGTGTACGTGATCATATTCTCCGTTGGATTGAAGAAAGTTTTCGTGTGCAACGAATCGCTGACCACTCCGAATTCACCATTTCCGTAGTTCCAGGAGACGGAAGTGTGACCAACACTGTTATTTGCGAAGGTGACGTCCACGGGGTAGCATCCTTCTAAGCTGTCCAAAGTGATTTCTGCGAAAGGTCGTCCGAATACGATGATCTCAGCTGAAGTGCTATCAGCACAACCGGCTGTATTGGTTGCGAGAAGCGAAACCGTGAATGTTGTGTCATCCACAGACTCCGTGCTGAACACGTGCACAGGATTGCTCTCGTTGGAGGTAGAATTGTCACCGAAAGACCATGCAATCGTACCAGAGGCATTCACAGAATTATTGATGAAGTCAACTGTTAAAGGAGTACATGCGGCTTCAGGTGATGTAAAATCTGCAGTCACATTTGGGTGCACGATGTGGGCCAGTCCTGAAGCAGCAGAGCAACCGAAGTTGGTGAAAGCTGTGAGCGTCATTTCAACAATCATATCGTTCGGATTGTCATTGACCATGTTCATGACAATGCTATCCGTTGGGTTAATGAGCTCAGAACCGTCGCTGAATGTGATCGCACTGCTGTCTGCAAATTGCGTGTCATTGAAAATCAACCACATTTCATCAGAGCATGAAGCAGATGTTGAAGTGGAAAGGCTCAAGGCTGGAACAGGGTGAACTGTGACCTCAATATCAGTTGAATCCACGCAGCCAAATTCAGAAGTCACTTCCAGACCAATGGTATGCTCTGCACTTGTGCCGGTTGCACCGGCCAAAGTTGCATTCAGTGAATCGCCGGTGAAGATTTCACCGTTCAAGTGCCAAATGGCGTTAGTCGTTGCCGTTGCATCTAAAAGCAAGGATGCATTGAAAGGTGCGCATCCTTCTGTTGTCCCGATCCATGAGGCCGTAGCGCCTGGGAATACTGTAATGACTTCTTCGTGAACATCGCTGCAACCCAAATCATGCGTTGCGGTGAGGCTCACGGCATAGGTCACAACGGTATCGGCTCCGGTAAACGTGTGCAAGATTTGACCCAAATCGTTGGTGGATTCACTCATGCCGTCGTCAAAGTTGAACGCATAGCTATCCGCTCGCTCACTCAAATTAGTGATGGAAGCATCAAACGGAGCACAACCCTCTGAATCAGCGCTTGTGAAAGCAGCAATTGGCTGAGGTTTTACATCCACATTAGCACTTGCATTTCCTGAGCATCCAAATGTGTTGGCTCCTTGAAATTCAATAGAGAACGATGCGAGCTCCATGCTGTTGTTACTCCAGCTGTGGACCGGCGTATTCTCGTTGGAAAAAGTCCCGTCACCAAACGACCAGAACCCAGTGTTTGATGCGTTCATTTCAGGCATGGTCAAAACCAATGGAGAGCAAGCTTCTGTTGTGCCCAACACCAAGTCAAATTCTGGAGAAGGCAATACTTCAATATCGAGTGTGCGTTGGTCAGTGCATCCCAAGGCGTCAATGGCCAAAAGTGTCACACTGTACGTGATCGCGTCGTCGCTGATGGCGTTGAATTCGTGAACCACAGAAGGAGCCATATTGAACTCACCAGGAAGCAAGCTTTCTCCGAAGTTCCAGATGTACGAGTCGCCGTTGGTGCTGTTATTTGCAAATGTGGTCACGAGTGGCTCGCATCCGCTTGTTTCTGATGCGCTGAATTCTGCCACAGGTTGTGGCTTGATGAATACTTCAGTAGTCGCGCTGCCAGCGCAACCGTTGGGCGTTTGCGCTGAGAATGTCACCGTTGACGTCATCAACTCACTCGTGTTATTTTCCCAGGTGTGTGAAGGAGCGGCTTCGTTTGAAGTGCTTCCATCGCCAAAGTTCCATGTGATGTTTTGTGCATTGTCAATTGCCGGAAGATCGATGCTCAAAGGTGAGCAAACTGAGTCGTTGCCGAGATCCAAGGTGAAATCTGCACTTGGGTGAACTGTTACGTCTTGGGTTGCTGTGTCGAAGCATCCGAGTTCGTCTGTTGCTGTGAGGGTTACGGTGAACGTTTCAGTACCGCTTCCCGCCAAGAATACCATGCTCGGATTTTGGTCATTGGAAGAGTCCCCGTTTCCGAAATTCCAATCGAATGCATCAGCATTCGAGCTGTTGTTTCCAAATTGGCTCACCAGAGGTTCGCATCCGTTGTCAAAATCTGTGCTGAATTCTGCCACAGGTTGTGGCTTGATGAATACTTCAGTAGTCGCGCTACCAGCGCAACCGTTAGGCGTTTGCGCTGAGAATGTCACCGTTGACGTCATCAACTCACCCGTGTTATTTTCCCAGGTGTGTGAAGGAGCGGCTTCGTTTGAAGTGCTTCCATCGCCAAAGTTCCATGTGATGTTTTCAACGCCGCCAAATTCGGGCATGGTCAAGGTCAAAGGAGAGCAGGCTGAGTCAATCGGCAAAGCGAGGTCGACCATTGCAGATGGAAATACCGTTATTGTTTCCGATGCTGTGTCTGTGCAGCCTAATGCATGTGTGACCGTCAAGGTTACGTCGAACGTTGTGTTTGTCCCATCATTCGCTGCAAATTCTTGCGCTGCATTTTCAGTTGCAGCAGTTTCACCATTTCCGAAATCCCAGATGAATGATTGCGCCAACGATGTTTCACTGAGGAAGTTGACAGACAGAGGCTCGCAACCTGCGTCGATGTCTGCTGAGAAGGTCGCAGAAGGCGAAGGATTCAATTGTAATAAAGCAACGGCCATTCCGCCACAACCGTATTCTGTCTCTGCTTCCAGCGTGATGATGTATGCTGATGTGTTATCGGTATTGTTATCCCACGTGTGGCTTGGACCATTCTCAATGGATGTTGTGCCATCACCAAAGTTCCAATCGAAGTTGTAAAGACCTTCAAAAGAAGGCAATGTCAACTCTACCGGAGCGCATGTTGGAGCCGAACTCAAATCCAATGTGAAGTCAGCCGCTGGGTAAACAGTCACTGTCTGACTTGCAACATCTGAACATCCGAGATCATCGGTGGCGGTCAACGTTACCGTGAATGTTTCTACCTCGCCAGAGGTTGAGAATGCATAAGAGGCTGTTTCACCATCGTCTGTGATGCCATTGTCAAAATCCCAAATGTAGCTATCAGCATTGGTGGTCGTATTTTCAAAATTTGCAGCCAAAGGCTCACACCCATCCACTTCATCCGAAGTGAACGAAGCCACAGGTTGTGGTCGGATGTAAACTGTTTCGGTATGCATGTCAGTGCAGCCAAATGGAGATATGCCTGCAAAAGTGATGGAAGTGCCCATCAAGCCTGAACCCGTATTTTGGTAAAAAACATGAGGTGTTTCTTCTGTGGAAGTTGTGCCGTTGCCCAAATTCCATTCATGCGACACGGATCCATTCACCAAAGGCAAAGTGAATTCCAATGGAGAGCAAACCGAATCCGTTGGCAAAGCGAAACTAAAATCAGGTTGTGGGTATACTTGCACTGTTTGCATTGTAGAATCGTGACATCCGTTGTCAGCGAGTGCAACAAGTTCAATGGTTTCATTCGAGATGAATTCGCCATTGTTTCCCAGTGCAGTGTTCCAATCGTTTGAAGCAGATGTCAAAGCTCCATTCAACCACCATTCAAAATCAGTTGCACCCGATGAGGCGTTTGTTATGACTGGGGTAAAAGGAGCACATCCCGCATCTGCCGCGATTGTAAAATCGGCCTGTGCAGAAGGCAATGCTTCGATGATGATTGACTCAGTTCCAGTGCAGCCTTGGTTGGAAGTTACCGTCACCGATAGTTCATGTGCAGGATCTTCATCCACAGCAGTCGTGAGAACGTGGGTGATTTCGTCACCTGACGCTGTTTCGGATCCGAGTGTCCAGGCAAACTCATTCGCGAATATGCCATTGGCCGTTAAGTCAACCTCCAAGGGAGAGCATCCTGTTTGAGTGGATGAAACAATATCAACAGTGGGGTTGGGGTGAACAGAAACCAGCTGTGAGCTAGACGCCGAACATTCTGGAGTCGTCACAATCAACGATACATTGTAATCGCCTGTAAATGTGTAATCATTTGTAGGGTTTGACTCAAAACTTTCGTTGCCATCGCCGAATGTCCAATGCCATCCTGTGATATCTGTGCTCCAGTGAGTTGTTGACTGGTCATCGAAATGGGTCGGTTGACCTTCGCATACCGCATCAAATCCAAAGCTAGGGTTGGGTAGCGGGTGTACTGTAATGATTTCTTGATCTGAGGACTGGCATCCATTCCATCCGGTTACTGTCAATGATATGGGGTGGTTTCCAACGGAATCGAAAGTAACCGATTCCAACGTTGTTCCGCCTGTGAACATGGGTTGGTCGGTGTTGTACGTCCAGACGTAATTGAAAGCGCTGGCAGAAGAGACTTCCGCATCGACAATCACCTCGCCACAACCTTCAGTGGCAGAGAAGGTGGTTTCGATGACCGGATTGGGCAGGACTTCCACTACCATGCTCGTGGTATCTGTGCAAGTCGACTCCATTCCAGGAAGCGAGATTACGCTCTGTATTTGAAATTCACCAGCGTTTTGAAACGTGAAGTTCACGTTACCGGCAGCAGTGGGCAAATAGAGATCGTTCGCTCCGAAATTCCATGCGTAGTCGACACCATCTGCTTCTTGAGAAAACTGGATGGATCCACCTTGGCAAACTTGAATGTCACTGCTGGTCAGATTGCCCTCGGGCATGCCAATATTGAAGTGACCGGTCACGGTGCAAGAACCATTGGCCTCAGACAGCGTCACAATGTAATTGGATGCTGTTCCATCATAGATGTGCACCAAAGGGAGATCATCTGTGATGAAGCTTCCAATCGGTTGCACGGTCGTCCCGTCACCCCAATCGATGACCAAGTCGGACCACGCCGATGCGGTTTCGATTTGAAGCTCGTTGGATCCCGAGCAGTTGTACCAAGATGGAGTTTCTGTGGCAATGCCATCGGAACCCAGTACTGACGCGCATTGCGCGTGAATTGTTTGTGGCAACAAAAGGCTGCCCAACAATGCGATAGATATGATTTTTAAGCGGATCATATCGCCTTTTACGGCAAAACTCCGCGTAGGTTACATTTTAACTGTTGTCCGAGCGATTCACCATCATTTGAACAATCGAGGACACGGCGGGACATAGGTGTGCATTTCGTTCAGTCAAACTGAGAATGCCCGCCATATTCTTTCGATTGGTATGTGGATACTCTCTGCAAGCTTGCGGACGGACCTCATAAATTGAGCAAGCATTTGTATCCGCTTCTAAGAAAGAGCAGGGTGAAGTCTTCAGCACCCAGTCACCGTCATCATCGCGCTTTAAATATTGCTGAGAGAAGCGTGACATTGACATGCGCTGTGTCTTAGCAATCCGCTGAATGTCACGTTCTTTAAAGATAGGGCTAGTGGTTTTACAGCAATGGGCACATTCGAGGCAGTCGATGGTTTCGAAGACGGCCTCGTGGGCTACTTGAAAGTTTTCATCCAGTGACTTTGGAGGCTGTCTTTTCCATCGAGCAAATTGCTTCTTGATTGCTTTGCGGTGCCTTGCAGACCACAGCAAATGGAGTTTCAAATCCCGTTTCAATGGGGGTCTTGGAATCGTGGATCTGCAATGAAGGCTGTGTCCGTGAGCGTATGCATGAAAGCAATCAGGCGCGCTTTTTGGGCTTCGCTTAGCATGAGCCCACCTGTATTGTACTTCATAAAAGGATCGACTGTTGTCGAAGGGAGGCCGCCGGAATTATAATGATCGATGACTTCTTCCAAGGTCTGAAACCGACCATCGTGCATGTAAGGCGCGGTCAAAGCGATGTTGCGTAAGGTCGGTGTTTTGAATCGTCCTGAATCCAATGAATTTCCGGTGACACCTGCTAAACCTGCATCGTTCGTAAATGTACTGTCCAATCCATTGTTGCGGAAGAGGTAATCGCTGAACTGCAATCCGGCCTCGCTGTGACAATGAAAGCAATCACCCCCAAATTGTCCGCCCGGAGTGATTTCCGGATCTCCTCCTTCTAGAAGAAACATTTGGTACCCGGCAAATTCGTCATCTGTCAGAGAGGTCTCACCACGTCGCCATTGATCAAACTTGGAATCTGCAGAGACCATGATTCTGAGGAATTGGGCAATGGCCTTGGTCACGAGGTCGGGGGTGATCTCTGTTGTCGCAAAGGCAAGATTGAATCGACTTGGATAGTCAATGTCATTTTCGTTTGTCCCCATGTTTTGCAGCTTTTGCACCGCCTCATTCCAGGGAAGAGCCATTTCATCGGGGTGTGAAACAGGCTCCAAAATCTGTTCTTCAAGCGATGTTGAACGACCATCCCAGAAATATGCGCTCGCCCAACCAAGGTTGACAATTGCCATGGCGTTTCGGATGCCTTGTGCCCCCGTGATACCCGTGCTATACGGATTTGGATCTGCGAACCCAGCGGAAGGTAAGTGACATGAGCCACAGCTCATGCTTCCATCTGCCGAGAGCGCTTTTTCCCAAAAAAGAAGGCGCCCCAACTCAATCCCCTCCTCTGTGAGGGGGTTGTCCTCAGGGATGTCCATGGGTGGAAAAAAGGGGGGGATTTCAAGCGTGTAAGGCGTCGCAATCGTGTCGCACGGCGGGTCACAGGTGTCAGGATTGCATCCTTTGCATCCAATTAAGCAGAGCGTGAGGAATAAAAACAGCGCAATTTGTGGTGGACGGCAGCACATACTCATGCACTAAGTTACAATGGATTTAGGGTCCAAGCGTCGTCCATCAAATCCATCAGTCGCGCTGCAAGTATCGTCCCCTGCGCACTGTGCGTCACGGGGTCTTGAACAATGTCAATCGAATCTTCCGGGCCAATCAAGGTAGCTGCAGCATCAAAGTCCAGACCGAACGCTGATATTTCTTCGCTTTGGATCACGATGTTTTCCTCGAAATCAAATGTGACCATCCGGTAACTTTCATCTGTTCCGCAATGATAAGAGAGCGGCTCGAGCAGTTGATTGCCAATTTCTGTGGCAAATTTCCCTTCGTATTTGACAAAAACATACCCAGAGGACCATGTCCAGAACATACCTGCGGAGCCCGGAACGCTGAGTGGATGTTCGTTGGCATATGAAGCGGGGTCAATGTTCGTGTTGATTTCGGGCGGCAATCCCATTCCGAATCGAAGGGCATTGTACGTTCCTGACTCGGCGCTAGCAGTCATTCGTTGCCCGTCAATGGCAAAGTCGAGCAACGCAACATCTAGGACTTCGATCCATTCGCCTCGTTCATTTCTTAACTCTATCGGAGAGATATACATCTGCAAGTTATCGAGGCGCACGGGGTGATTGAGATGATCATTAAGAACCTCCCCAATCCCTGATTCTTCTCCATTCCATTTGTGATTGAATTCTATCCGCACAGAACCGGGAAGAACTTCTTCTTCTCTATTGTTGTCGCAGCTTACAAAAGTGAAAAGTGCCAGAGCCATAGCGAGGGCTTGGACGTGACGGACGGTAAATGTGAAGAGGTTTTTCATTTCCTGAGTGGTTTCACAAAAATAAGACACCTAATTTGCCCAGAAGTTGCATTTAATCACAATTCCAGACAAAAATGACGCAAAAATTCCGTGAAGGTCCGTTTTTTATTGTTCGAGCTTCCGCGGGTTCTGGTAAGACGTTTCGTCTGGTGCAGGAATATCTCGCCTGTTGCCTGCGTCGAGATGACGCGCATTATTTCCGTCGAATTTTGGCCATTACATTTACCAATAAGGCTGCACAGGAAATGAAAGATCGCATCATGCAAGACGTGGTCCAAGTTTCAATGGGAGAGGGTGCGATGTGGGAGTCACTCATATCGCCAGCAGAGGGCAGCGATGGTGTGCTTCGATTGAATTTGCCTTCAGATGAGATTCAGCGGCGTGCACGACTTTTATCGGAGGCGATGTTGCATCGCTACGAAGATTTTAGCGTGATGACGATCGACAGCTTTGTGAATCGTCTGGTCCGAAGTTTTTCGAGGGACTTGAAATGGGACGAAGAATTCCAGATTGAATTGGATGAAGATTCCCTTGTAGAGGCAGCTGTGACTCGAGTCATGGATCGGGTGGGGCGTCCAGGACAGGAAGCCTTAACAAGTTTGCTGGAGGGCTTCGTCCGCCAGCAGGTGGAGGAAGAGCGGAATGCCCAATTAAAGTCGCAATTGGTGAGGTTCGGCAAGCAGGTCACCAAAGAGAACATGCAGAGCGCATTGAACGCATTGGACCCCGATGTGTGGCATCCACAGCGACTCGATGAGTATCGGAAAGAGATTCGAAAAACCCTGAGTCTCCAGCGCCAAGAACAGATCAAAACCGCTCGTAAAGCGCTTGAAGTTATTGATGGTCAGGGTCTAGGGAATGGCGATTTTTATTACGGGGATTTGCCCAAATGGCTTACTAGAATTGCCAAAGGTGCAGGTCGCAAGGCACCGATGAGCAATCGATTGATGGGGCAGGTAGAATCTGGCAGCTACTCGAAAAAAAATGTGGATGCCGGCGTCATGCAGCGCATTGAAGCGGTCATTCCAAGCGTGAACACTGCCATCGAGTCATGGCAGGAACTGTATGCCGGCGATTCTGGAAAGAGGTTCAAACTGTTTGAACACTTGCAGGAGCGCGTTAGCCTTATCGGAGTTTTGGGGTTGATTCGAACCGAATTGGATGCGGTCCAGCAAGAGCGTAACGTTCGTTTGCTCTCGACCTTGAACCGTGAAATCGCGACGATTGTAAGACAGAACCCTGCGGCATACATCTACGAGCGCATTGGCAATCGCTACAAGCACATTTTCATCGATGAATTTCAGGATACTTCGATCACCCAGTGGCATAACCTGGTTCAATTATTTGAGCACATCCTATCCACAGGCAACTTGGGCATGGTGGTCGGAGATGGAAAACAGGCCATTTATCGCTGGCGAAATGGCAATTATGAGCAACTCGAGGCACTTCCCAAACTCATTGGTAATCCGGGATCTGTTCTAGAGATGGCTGCAGCCACTTTGGAACGTACGGGTACGAATGTGACATTGAACAAGAATTTTCGTTCGGGAACGGCCATCGTTGAATGGAATAATCAATGGTTTGAGCAGATTCAGCATTCCTTACCAGAGGGGCTCAAATCGGTGTACAATGGTCTGAAGCAAGAACCAGCTAAATCCTTTACGGGCCAGGTGATGGTGCGTTCGATTGTGGAACCCGATGCGGATGTGCGAACGGCGATGCGTCACCGATGGGTGCTCGAGAGAATATTGTCGCACACGGGTGGCACGTTGGTTGAATCCGAAGGAAGGCACACGTATGTTCCTTCTGCCGATCCAAATTCTTTTGGCCTTGAAGATGTTGCGGTTTTGATTCGACGCAATCGCGATGGCGCCTTACTTGCGCAGTTCTTGCTTGATCATGGTGTGACACCATGGACCTCAGAAAGTTTGCACTTGGGTCGGCATCCGGCTCCGCGTGCCGTCGTTGCTATCATGCGCATTGCCTTAGACCCTGAAGACCCAAGGCACATCATTGAGTTCATCCAATGCTTTTGCGCCATTCACAAGGAATACAACGAGTCAGAAATGCTTCAAGCTCATATGGGGCAACAACCCTTTCACGATGAGGGAGGTACCCCGCGCGTCAAGCACTTCGTGAAGACGATTCAATTATTGAAGGCGCTTGCGCCAAAGCTGAATTTGAAGCAGCATGCATCCGAACCCCTCACGGCCATAATCGGCCACTGCTTTGAATCTTTGGGATGGGGTCAGGTGTTTCCGGCTTATGCGGAAGGAATGCTCGAGGCGGCTCAAGAGTTGGGAGCGCAACGGAATGGGACGGTGCGCACATTTTTGGATTGGTGGGATCGAAAGGGTAAGCAGCGCAGTATTCGGGTCAGTGGCGGCAATAACGCAGTTCAAATCATGACGCCACATAAAGCCAAAGGGTTGGCTTTTCCGATTGTGATCGTGCCGGTGATTGATTCGGATTTCACGAAATTCAAAGACGAATTGCCGGTCTTATTGGATGCTTCTGAATACGGTTTGCCGGCGGCTCTTTTACGAGATTCAGACCTCAAGGATACTCCTCTGAATTCGATTCGGGAGGACGAGATTGGCCGCACGCAATTGGATGCCTTGAACATCGCATATGTGGCGATGACTCGGGCCATTGAACGCCTTGACGTGCTCTTGGAATTCAAGTCCGAACCAGAGATAGGAGCGGAAGCCAAAGGGTTGTCACATGCACTTTGGAAGGCGTGGAAGGAAGCCTTTGCGGAATTTTTTGAGGACGATGTTCATTCGGTTTTTGGTCAATTGGATCGAAAGGCCGGGGACTCACCATCGGATTCCGAGGAAGCTGCCGCACAGATGAAGCCAAAATTATTGCTTGGGCAATCCTACCATCAATTGGTTGCTCGGCCCAAAGCACACTGGTCTGAACCGCTTCCCGAAGGTGCAATGAGCCCGAGGGATTTTGGGAATGCTGTTCATGGAATTCTGAGCGAGGTGGTGGTTTGCGGGGATTGGAATGAAGTCCAAAGTCGCTTGATCCGCAACGTCGCTCTCGCCCCTGAGCACCGTGAAATAATTCGGAAATCCGTTGAGACCATTTTACGGCATGAGGAAATGAGGCGCTTCTTTGAGGTGCCTCATGCCCAAGTGTTTGCAGAACGCGCGCTTCGTCTAACCAGCGGAAAAGTGGGGCGGCCTGACCGGGTTGTGCAATTGGATGGCGTTTGGCATGTGATTGATTACAAAACAGGGAAGCCAGCTGCTAAGCACGCCATTCAAGTGCGGGAGTATTGCGAGGCCTTGTCCAAATCAGTTTCGGAGCAGCGTGTTCAAGGCTGGGTGTTTTATACCTCAGACATGCGCATTGAGTTGGTGCAGGAATGATTCCATTTGCCTGGCGTTGTTTTTTTTAAGCCGTGAAGTGTACCTTGGCTTCCTACCCCATTCATATGACTAAAGCGATGATGTTTTACCGTGAAAATGTGCTGACTCTAATGCTCACTTTAGGAGCGTTTTTGTGTGTGTCAATGATCGGAGGTGCCCAAACAGGAGTCAACGGAGGTCCGATGTTTCAGAAAGGGTTTCCGGTTCCTCAGTCTCATGCTGGAGAAGAAGGTCAAATCCGCGCAGAGGCTTGTGCACCCGCCACAGCTTTACGTGACCTTGAGTGGAACAATGTTCGTGCACTCATCGAAAATGCTGGAGCCCTTTGGTACAATCGTGCGATTGACAAAGGCGCCTTCATGGTTCCAAAGGAGGAGGGCGTATCGGTTGTGTACGGGGGTGCTTTGTGGCTTGGAGGGATCAGTCCGGATCAGCAACTGAAACTTGCCGCTGTGCGTTATCGAAATACAGGAAATGATTTTTGGCCGGGCCCGTTGACCAATTCCGGCGGTGCCGAGGTCGGGCCTGCCGTTTGTGAGGAATATGATCGCTTTGCCATTTCACAGCGCGCGGATGCGATGAGGCATCGTCAGTATTTTGATTGCAGTGGTGATCCGGATTGCGATATGGAAGAACAATTTCCTCAGGGTTATAGCATTCCATCTTATTTCTTCGAATATCCGGCACATGGGAATGTCAGTCTCAATCAAGACTTCTACTTGGCCCCTTTCTATGACTACGATGGCAACGGATTTTATGACCCCTCAGCTGGAGATTATCCATGGTACGACTTCATTCAAGAAATCGATTGTGCTGAGCGCCGCCGCGAGGACGCTGTTCCGTTATTCGGAGACCAGACCTACTACTGGATTTTCAACGACAAAGGAAACATTCACTCGGAGTCGCAGGGCGAGCCGATTGGAATGGAAATTCGTGCGCAAGCGTTTGCGTTTTCCACCAACGATGAGGTCAACAATATGCAGTTTTACAACTACTTGTTGATCAACCAAGGAACTCAGACTCTCACGGAGACATATTTTGCCCAATGGGTTGATTGTGACTTGGGAGGCCACGTGGACGATTATGTAGGCGTGGATGTGAATAGGGGTTTGGGATACTCTTACAACGGCGACGCTTTCGATGAGGCGACGAGCTACTCGATCGGCTATGGCGAAAATCCACCGGCAATGGGTGTCGATTTCTTCGAAGGGCCTTACCAAGACGCGGATTCGATCGACAATCCGTTGACCACAAATTTTAGCGATGCCATCGATTCGCTTGGCATTCCATACAAGGGCATCGGCATCGGTTATGGCGACGGCATCATTGACAATGAGCGCTACGGAATGCGCAAATTCATTTACTACAATTGGAATTTTGGAATCAACGGCCAACCAACTTTAGCGGCCCAGTATTACAATTACATGCGCGGTTTTTGGAAAAACGGGCAGCGCATGGCATATGGCGGCGATGGCCTCACGGCAGCGACAGGAGCGGACTTAGAGATTCCTGCAGATTACATGTTTCCGGATGATACGGATCCCTATTCTTGGGGAACCGTTGGAGTCGATGTGGAGCCTTGGACGGAGGTGGGTGCAGGGAATCCTCCAGGCGATCGGCTGTTCCTGCAATCGGCGGGTCCCTTTACCCTCGAACCAGGAGACTACAACAACATCACTGTGGGCATGGTCTGGGCTCGTGCAACGGGAGGCGAGCCTTTTGAGAGTGTGGAATTGTTGCGTTTGGCCGATGACAAAGCTCAATCTTTATTTGACAACTGCTTTGAAATTGTTTCGGGACCAGACGCGCCTGATGTGACCATCCAAGAGTTGGAAAATGAGCTCATCCTCTACCTGACCAACGGCAACCCCTTGTCGAATAATTTTGAAGAGGAATACAGTGCGAATGATCCATCAATTCCATCGGAACTTGAGGATGGGACAGTTTTGAGCGATGAGCAACGCAGTTACTTATTCGAGGGCTACCTCGTATATCAGTTACGTGATAACGCTGTTAGTGCTTCGGAGCTCAATGACATCGATGCTGCGCGACTGATCGCTCAGTGCGATGTACAAAATGAAGTGGCGCAAGTGATCAATTATACATTTGATCCGATTATGGAACTGTCTGTCCCAACTTTGGAAGCAGATGGTCAAAATGAAGGCATCTTCCACAGCTTGCGTGTTACAACAGATGCATTTGCTCAAGGCGACAACCGCATGGTGAATTTCAAGACCTATTACTTCATGGTCTTGGCATATGGCTACAACAATTATCGTCC
>MDTC01257037.1_pt1 | contig 45376 bp, 41 predicted proteins | sample 811181 | NCBI WGS metagenome assembly MDTC01 (sample SAMN05326644, study PRJNA326480) | marine metagenome | isolation source: seawater | place: Pacific Ocean: North | collected 2011 | reverse complement strand
TTACAAAAGTATATTCTGATTTAGACCTATTTTTTGCTAGGAAAAACTCAAACTCAGATATCAATGTTATTGAAGACGTACAGGCAGTCAAACGTTCTATACGTAATTTAGTATTATTGAATCCATTTGAAAAACATTTTCACCCAGAAATTGGTTCTGGTATACGTGATATGTTATTTGAAAACATGACACCTATTACTGGTGTTGTCCTTGCAAGAAAAGTTGAAGATGTTATTCGTAACTTCGAACCTCGTGCTAAATTACAAGCTGTAAGATGCACACCTGATTATGATAGAAATACTTATACTGTTACAGTAGATTTCTATGTTAGAAATACACCGACCCAGTTGGTGGAAATGGATTTATTTTTAGAGAGATTACGATAATGGCAACTGTTGTTAATAAAAAAAGATTAAGAATTACCGAACTAGACTTTGACCAAATCAAAGAGAACTTAAAAATATTTTTAAAAGCACAAGACACTTTTAAAGATTATGACTTTGATGGTTCTGGTTTTAATATTTTACTTGACACCCTTGCATACAATACTCACTACTTAGGTTTCAACGCTAACATGTTAGCGAATGAAATGTTTTTAGATTCAGCATCATTACGTTCGTCTGTGGTGTCACATGCTAAAATGTTAGGATACGAAGTTCAATCAGCAAGAGCTGCCAAAGCAATTATTAATGTATCCATTAGAACAAATCAAACATCAATTACATTATCAGCAGGTACAAAATTTTCTACAAACTATGATGGCACATCCTACAACTTTGTCACAGCTCAAGACCAGACTTCTACAAAATTTGGTAACTCTATTAATTTTGATTCGATTGATGTTTACGAAGGAACATTTGTATCAACTCGTTACACAGCTGATACCTCTGACATCGAACAAAGATTTTTACTAAGAGACAATCGTGCTGATACCTCAACACTAACTGTTAAAGTTATTAACTCTTCTACCGATTCAACAACAACAACTTTTACAAAGGCAACTGATATTACACAGTTGACTAATACATCTACTGTTTATTTTTTACAAGAAGTTGAAGGTGGAAAACATGAAATTTATTTCGGAGATGGTATTACATCTAAAGCTATTGAAGATGGTAATATTGTTTTACTACAATATGTTGTAACTAATAAAACAGAAGCCAATGGCGCATTTCAATTTAGTCCACCAAGTTCTATTGGTGATGAAACAGATGTTACTATTTCAACAGTCCTAAGAGCTGAAGGTGGAGCTGAACCAGAATCTTTAAAATCTATTAAAACAAATGCACCACTTGATTATGCTACACAAGGTCGTGCCGTAACAACCTCTGACTTTGAAGTTCTTACAAAAAGATTATTTCCAAATACACAAGCTGTTTCAGTCTTTGGTGGTGAAGACGGAAGTTATGATTCATCAACTGGTGTAAGTTCAACACCTGAATATGGTAAAGTTTTTATTTCAATTAAATCAACAACAGGTTCTGTTTTAACATCAACACAAAAAAATCAATTAGTAACAGACTTAGCACCATACACAGTAGCATCAATTACACCTGTGATTGTTGACCCAGACACAACTTTTATTCGTTTGGCAGTTAACTATAAATTTGATTCGTCTTCTACAACAAAAATTTCTTCTGCTCTTGATACAGCAGTTACAACTGCTCTTACAAATTACAACTCAAATACACTTCTACAATTTAACTCACAGTATAGAGCATCTGAAGTATCAAGAATTATTGATACAGCTGATACTTCAATACTAAACAATACAACAACTGTAAATTTATCAAAGTTTTTCACACCTACTCAAGGTACTACAATCTCTTATTATGTACCCTTTAATAATGCTTTATTTCACCCTGAGGCCGGTTATCTTGCTGTGTCTGGTGGAGTTGTATCATCAACTGGCTTTAAAGTAAGTACTGATACAGAAACAGAATATTTCTTTGATGATGACGGTAACGGAAATCTAAGAAGATATGCATTTGTCGGAACTGCTCGTTCTTATACTGATGAACAAGCTGGAACAATAGATTATGATACAGGTGCGATTAGTATTAACAATATTAATATTACAGCAGTTTCAGATGTTGATGGTTCAGCATCAACACAAATACGATTGCTTGTAACACCAAACTCAAATGACATTGTGCCTGTTCGAAATCAAATATTAGAAATAGATTTTATAAACACAACCATAACAGCCAACTCTGATACAGAAACTGCTTCTGGGTCGACCTTTACAACATCAGGTTCAGGTACTACAACATCAACCACTGTTTCTACATCTGGTGGTACAACGAGTGGTACTTCATCGAGTTCAAGCAGTTCATCGAGTTCAAGCAGTTCTTACTAGATGAAGCAATATGGCAATAATAGATAATAAACTCTCACCATTAATAAGAGGACAACTACCTGATTTTCTTCAAGACGAAGACCATGCTGTTTATTCAGCGTTCGTTAGAGATTTCTATAAGTTTTTAGAATCAGCAAGAATAAAATATAAAACTGGTACAAACTATCTTACTCTAGAACCAGAAACAACGGCATATGTCTTATCTGAAAATGGAGCCATTGGTTCAGCCATTGATAGAATGGTTCTTGAAGATTCAATAGAATTTCAAAATGGTGAAATTATTAAAGGACAGACATCAGGTGCCGAAACAACTATCATAGTTGAAGATGTTCGTAACGCTTCTTTATACACAACTGCTAATCAAAGATTTGAAATTGGTGAAACAATTTTAGGATTGACATCTGGTGCAGAAGCTGAACTTACTGAATACAAAGGTAACCCTGTACAAAACATTCAACAACTTTTAGACTATGCTGATATTGACAATACTGTCAATGAGTTCTTTACACAATTTCGAGAAGCATTTTTAAAAGTTATACCTAACACATTAGCAACTGGTGTATCAAAAAGAAATCTTGTAAAAAATATTAGAGACCTGTATGCAGCCAAAGGTACATCTCAAGGTCATAAACTTTTTATGCGTTTATTACTCAATGAAAGTTCTAATATATTTTATCCTAACCAAAACATGTTGCGTTTGTCTGACGGAAAATGGTCAACAAAAAAACGATTAAGATGTGTATCAAATGGACAAGGAACTGGTTCAGAAGCTTTAAATCAAGTTATCACAGGTAGAACTTCTTTTGCTACAGCAGTTATAGATTCTGCTTCCACATTTATTCAGGGTAATGATTCTGTTTCAGAATTTGAAATTGAAGATATTAAACCAGGTGCAGCTGGAAATTTTAAAACAGGTGAAATTATAGATGTCATTTCGAACTCAAAAGATGTTAGTATATCCTTTACAATTAAATCAATAATATCTAATACAAATATTACCAATGATGGTATTTTACATTCACTTTCTGAATCTGTTGCAATTGATTCAAATAAAGGTAATGGTTTTGCTGAACTTGAAGTTAATAATATTGTAGAAGGTTCTGTATCAGATGTCTTTGTACAAACACCTGGTTCTGGTTATGAAGTTGGCGACAAAGTTGTATTCACTGGTGGAGACGGAACTAAGGCCGCTGAAGGTATAGTATCTGCTCTTGGCGGTTCAATTTTATTAGAAGACGGAGATGGTATAAACAGAGAAACAGCTTCAAAGCTTTCTGACTTACCTTTTAATATTGCTTTAGAATCTAGAGAGTTAGCCGATGGGCCATATTATATTTTTGGTACTGCTGATTATAATCAGAAAGGTGCTGGTAAAACTGGCTATTTCTATCCATTATTTTTAACGGCTACTGGTGCAGGTGGAACAACCAATTCTCATGCACATACATTTTTAGAATTTCCTGACCAAACTTTTTATATGCCTAATGCAACTGTCTTTCATGGTCTGGCCGATGCACCAACAGGTACATATGATTCAGAAACATATATTTCTTATCCACCACAAACTGAAGATAATATCATATTAAACGGAACTGACGCAGTAGGTTTAGATGCTGGTGATAAATTAATATCTAATCTAACTCAAGTTTCATTAGATATATTTACAAATGATGACGAAAGACTTATTTTAGAAAGAGGTACTTTTGCAACAGAAGCAGAACAAACTTCTATTAACCAAGTATTCATAACAAACCCTGGTAGTAGTTACAGCAGTCTTCCAACAATTTCAGTTACCTCTGATAGTGGTAGTAGTGCAAAACTTTTAGCATTAACAACTGACATTGGTGCTGTTAATTCTTTAAACATAAAAGATTCTGGTTTTGATTATGATGATACTGACATACCTGATGTAGCATTCCAAGCACACTTTATTTTAAAAGATGTAACAGGTACTTTTGCAGCCAACAATACTTTAACAACTCATGTAGGTACAGTTCAAGGATACAATTCTGATACTCAACAATTAGATGTAACATTTGAAGATTCAGAAAAGATTGTAATGGAAAACAGTACAGCTGTAGATATTCCATTTATTCTTGAAGACCAAGAAGCAGATGTTAATCATCACAATATACTTGCAGAGGATACACAACTTTTACCACTAACGGAAGATGACAATATTATTTTAGATGGTACAAGTGCAAACCTTGAACCAGTTAGAGTTTTTACAATTAATGTAAAACATTATCAAAATCCTGCCGATGCAAGTGACGAGTATTTTATAATAAATGGTGAAAGACAAAAACAATTATTATTAAAAGAAGGTAGTACTTATTACTTTAACTTATCTGACCCCTCATTATACAATGAAGATACTACACTTAATCATCAACTTAAATTTTCTTCTACATCAGATGGTACTCACGGTGGTGGCGTTGCGTTTACTTCTGGCGTTACATCTTCACCAATTACAACTTCAATTGGAACAGCAGGTGCTTATATTCAAATAGTTGTTCCTATTAATGCACCAACATTATATTATTATGAAGTTAATCATTCTGGTACTGGTGGAATTATGGAAACTAGAACTAGAAATACAATTATAACAGATGAAGGCGATTGCATTATATTTGATTCTATAACAAGAACTAAAGATAGAATGTTACTTGATGCCGGAACACAAACTGGTGGAAATGAATTAACTGGTTTTGATTTAGAAGATGATGGTGGAGATATACTTTTAGAATCTACTAACGCTCTTATTGCAGGTGAGAATAGTAAAGTAATTCTTGATGGTGATGTTAATGTTGGTACTAGATTTTTAGGTGGAGAATCAGGTCAAAGATTACGAACTGAACAACAAGGTAATAAAATATTCCTTGAAGATGGTTTCACATTATTATTCGAAGACCAAGATAGTGATTCTATTGGTGATAACATTGCTTTAAATGGAACGGATAGTTCATCAAATAATGCAGATTCTAATTTAATTACTCAAGATAAGATTGACTTTTCCAATAAAGATATTACAATAACAGATTCTGGTGGAGCCACTGGTACAATTCTTTTAGGGAATATTGCTACTGCTGATGCTGTCATAGATATAACAACTGATACAACAGGTAATTACATAACAGTACAATCGTTAATCGATGAAGATTTAATTAGAATACAAGATTCATATTACTATCAACAGTTCTCATATGAAGTTCAAGTTGGTCAATCAGCTGCAACATATTTAAATGAATTAAAAAGAGCAGTACACCCTGCTGGATTTAATCCTTTTGGTAAAGTTTCTATTGCATCATTTGTTTCATTATCAGTTAAAAATGCTGGTAAAGAATATGCAAGAGTAGATACAGATGGTACATTCTCACCAATTCTTGCATCTACATTTAATCAAATATTTGATGAACTTATTCCTAGAAGACACTATGTCGTACGACCTGGTGCAAGAATTGGTAATAGAACAGATAAAGTTACAATCGATGGTTCTTCAACATCCACACTTGCTCTTGATGGTAGTGATGGTTCATCATCAAATGCTGGAAGTACTATTATTGCAGAGGACGATTTAGGTAATGTTAATATGATAGCAGAAAATATTTTATCACAAAATGCAGGTGTTAGTATATTATGCGAAGATGGTACTATTACAATGTATGGTAAAGGTAATAGAATTTTTGCAGAAACAGCCACTATACAAGGTGGTAAACAAGAATTGGCTTTTGTTCCTAACTTTAGTGTTTCAAGAGTATCAAGAGCGGCGAGGGCAAGATAATGGTTGCAGAGAATTTATTTTTACATTTAGCAAAAAATCCTTTTGGAGAGCAAGATGGTGATGGTATACAACTTGAAGGCAGTTTAACAGAAAGAATTATTTTAGACGGATTGCCCCCAACACCACAAACTAATTTTATTGTTGATGAAACTAATGGTGATAACTTTATTGCTGAATTTGGTACAGTCGGTCAAGACACAAATAGGTTTCTTGCTGAAACATCTGTATTAACATTTCAACCATATCAAGTTCAAAGTGTAGGTGATAGATTACTACAAGACAATCCTACAAACTTAACAACATTAACTATCGAACAACTTGGTAGTATTAATATATCTAGCATACTTAGACAAAGTAAATTATTAGCTGAACAACCAAACTCAATACAAGGATTTGAACTTATCAATAAATTTGTTTCAGAAACAGATGGTTCAACTCCACTTAAATCTGAAGACGGAATATGTTTTATAACTTTAGAAAATACTATTGTTATTAATGGGGATAGAGCATTATTATCAGAGGACGGAACTGTACCTGCCAATGTAACATTAAGTGCAGAGGATGGTAGAACTTTAATAGGTGAAGATAGTTTACAAGACCAGTTTGATGATACTAAATTAAATCCACATCGTAGTTTTATTGCTGGACAAAGTAGTATTGATGCTGGTTCAGCTGACGAAGATGGGTTTGAGTTAGAAGAAAGTGGTGGAGTATTATCACTTGATGGTACAGACGAATCCTCAAGCGATGCAGATTCTATTTTAAAAAGTGAAGATAACTTTAGATTCTTTTTAGAAGAGAATGGTTCTTTAATTTTAGAAAACTTTTCTCAAAAATCAAGAAAAGATGTTTTAGTTGGTGAAAGTGGACAAAGACTTAGACTAGAAACATCTCTACAACCAGAACCTCAAGATGGTGTTCGACTTGAAGACGGAACAGGTAGTGGTTTGATAACCGACCAAATTGTATTAGAAGATGATTTTACACTATTATTAGAAACAGATTTTGCTGATATCGCCAATGAGTTTAATCATTTATTAGGTGAATCTTCAAGAACCATTCAAGAAGAAGGACAAATCCCTAGTGGAAACTATGGATTAGAATTAAATCAAGATAGACCTAACAACGAAATAACAGTTGGAATGCAACCTGTTACAAGAAGTTCGGTTATTATTACAAGGACCTAAATATAGTATAAATATTTGTATAAATACATGTAAAGGAAGAGTTCATGACCGCAATTATTACAGAAAAGTTCAGACTACACAACGCAACTCAATTCGTTGAATCGTTTTCTGAAACATCAAAATCAACCTATTATCTTTTCATAGGTAAATCAATGCCTTTCACATCAGGCACAACGGGTGGCACAGATGCAGCCCCACCAACACCTGCTGATTCAGTTTCAGGTGAATTTTATTCATGGGATTCCATGATAGGCGCAAAAAATATTCCGAGTACTGATATCTCAAATGCTCTTCCTAGAACTAATTGGGTTAACAATACAATTTACGATATGTACGATGATACTATTTCAGCATCAAATACAACAACAAGTAGTGCATCTTCTTTATATCAAGGCAATTTTTACTTTATGACTTCTACACAAAATGTCTATAAAGTATTAGATAATAATGGTGGAACTGCTTATTCAGGTTCAGAACCTACTTCTACTAGTACATCACCGTTTGCTTCTGGTGGATATGTTTTAAAATACATGTACGCTATTACAGCATCAAATGCCGCAAAGTTTTTAACAAATGATTATATGCCTGTTACTACCGACACAACTGTTTCTGCAGCTGCCGTAGGTGGTAAAATCGAATCTCTTGTAATAACAGCAGGTTCAGGTTATACAAATGGAACATACTACGCACCAATCTTTGGTGATGGTGCAAGTCAAGGAACATCTTCTGGTGGTATTGTTCGTATTACTATTGCAGGTGGTGCTATCGCATCATTTGGTTTAACTGCTGGAACTGACACAACAATCCATGCAGGTGGTACAGGTTATACTTTTGGAAATGTATCATTGACAAATGTATTTACTGATACAGCATTATCTTCTTCAACAAGTGTTGGTTCAGGTTCTGGTGGTGCAGTAAGAATAGTTATTTCACCTTTTGACGGACACGGAAATAATGCAGTAAATGAATTAGGTGGACACTTTGTTATTACTAATACAACATTAACACAAGCAGAGGGTGATGACATAACAGTTGGAAACGATTTCAGAAATGTTGGACTTGTTGTTGACCCTACAACTTATGGCACAACCACAGTAGCATCTGCTTCTACAGCTAGAATGACTTATGCTGTAAAGTTTGCTTCTGCGACTGGTACATTTTCAGCTGACGAACAATTGACACAAACAACTACTGGTGCTATTGGTAGAGTTGTTGAATGGGATTCAAGTAATAAAATTTTATATTATGTTCAAGAAAGATTTTCAACTTATGGTACTGCAACTACAACACAATCTTTCACAGCATTTAGTGGAACAAATAATATAACAGGTTCTACATCAAGTGCTGTTGGTACACCAATATCAGATGGCACAAATACTGTAACTCTTGCTGGGGGAAATACTATTACATTTACTAGTGGTTATGCAACACCCGAGTTACAACCAGATAGTGGTAACATTGTGTACTTAGAAAACAGACAACCAATACAAAGAGTTTCAGACCAAACCGAAGACATTAAATTAATTATAGAGTTTTAATATGGCACAAAAAACAGATTTAAATGTCGCACCATATTATGATGATTATAAAGAAGATAAGAATTTTCATCGTATATTGTTTCGACCAGGGTTCGCTGTTCAAGCGAGAGAATTAACACAACTACAATCAATACTTCAAAATCAAGTCGAAAGATTTGGTTCACATATTTTTCAAGAGGGTTCAGTTGTAATACCCGGTGGAATTTCAACAAATCAAACTTATGATTCTATTTTATTAGCTTCTACTTTTGCAGCTGAATCAATAGATGTTAATCAATATTATAGTGCAACATCACCAGTTACAATAGTTGGAGCAACAACTGGTGTTAGAGCAAAAGTTATTGGTGTTAAAGCTGCAACAACTACATCGCAACCATTATTATACATTCAATATATTTCAACAGGTTCAGATTTAGAAACTAATATATTCGCAGACAATGAAAATATTTTTGCAGATACAGCTATTACTCATACAACAAGTTATGCGATTAACGCTAATTCTGCTACTACTCATAATTTAAATGCACATCAAACAGGTACTGCTGTTACAGCAGGTAATGGTGTTTATTATGTGCGTGGAACTTTTGTTCAGATGTCAGAACAAACTTTAGTATTAGATGATACTTCACAATATGCAAGTGCCAGAGTAGGATTCACAGTAACAGAAACTTTAGTGGCACCAGAAGATGATGCTTCACTTACAGATAATGCAACAGGTTCATCAAACTTTGCAGCCAAAGGTGCTCATAGACTTAAAATTGATTTAGTTCTTACATCATTACCTATTGATTCTACAAGTGATGATAAGTTTGTTGAGATTGTTAGAGTAGTTGATGGTGGGCCGAGTGCAGATGCTAGACCTACAGATTATTCAGTAATTGGCGATTCACTTGCAAGAAGAACATTTGATGAATCAGGTGACTATACTGTAAGACCTTTTCAAATAGATGCAAGAGAACAGATTTCAAATAGACACAAAGGCACAGAGTTCAGAGGTGTTTATACTGTTGGTACTACAACTACCGATGGTAATACAGCTGCAGAAAACTTTTTCAATTTAGCAATATCACCAGGTAAAGCATATGTTCGTGGTTACGAAATTGAAAAAACTGCGATTACATTTAAAGATATTCAAAAGGCAAGAGAGTTCGATACTGTTAATGCTGGCACAGTAAATGCTGAGTTAGGTAACTTTATTAAAATCAAAAAATTACACAATCAACCTAAAGTTACTGCAATTAGTGGTGAACAAACTGCTTACGAAACAATTCAATTACATGATGATATTACTGTAACTAAAGGAACTGCGTCAGGTAGACAAATTGGTCTTGCCAGAGCAAGAACAATAGAATACGATTCTGGTACTGCTGGAAATGATGATTCAATATACAAATTATTTCTTTTTGATATTAGACCATTTACTTATTTAAGTTTATCGGGTATACCGTCAGCAACTTTAATATCTAATCATGCAAATGGTGGTGTAAGAATTACTGGTAATACTACAGGTGCAACAGGTTTTGTGTTTGGAAGTTTAACATCTGGTCAAACAGTTGTATTAACAAATGTTTCTGGTACTTTCCTTTCAGGCGAAAAAATTATTGCTTCTGATAGTGCAGAGACAGACCAAGTTGTAGAAACTGCAGCTAATGCTGATATAACTCTTACCGATGTTGTTACACACACACTTTCCGAAACTCGTTCAGTATTTCAAAATGATAGTGATTCAGGTCAAGACTTTACTGCTGATATTGATTTAAGTGGTACAGTAGTAGGTTCTCTTATTGCTAATCAATCAGATGCGAATGGAACCAATGAAAATGCAAACTTTGTTTCTGAAACAGATAACACTTCAACATTAGCGTTAGAAACAAAACAAGATGCAAAACTTGTAAATTCTGAAAAGAATGTTGCCTTATACAGACTTTCTAAGAAAACTATTAAAACACTTTTAACAACTGATAATGATGGTGCATCTGATACTTCAATAACAGTAAGAAGACAGTTTATTGGCACAACAAACTCAAGTGGTGTTATTTCATTTACAGCAGGTGCAAATGAAACATTTCTATCACACACAGAAAAAGATTATACATTAAGTGTTTTAAGCGCAGGTGATGGTACTGCCGCACAAGGTGCTATTGTTTCTATTGACGGAAACCTCTCAGGCGCAGGTACATCAACAATTACAATCACAGATAATTCTGCTCTTGGCGATTCTGCAAAAGTTCTTTTAACTGCAACTATATTAAAAACTAGTGTAACACAAAGAATTAAAAATACAAAATTATCAAAACAAGTAAAAGTAGCTGGAGCAGTTGGTGGTGCATTTGGAACAAAAGCAACTGACGAAGCAATTTCTTTAGGCAGAGCTGATGCATTTAATTTAGGAGTAGTTTTAGATTCTGAAGATACTAGTGCTGATGCGACCCTTCCAACTTTAACATTAACAAGTGCTTCTGGTACATTTACAAGAGGCGAAAAAATTACTGGTGGAACTTCTGGCGCAGTAGGTATTGTAGTTAGTAGTACATCACCATTATCATATTATTTACAAAGTGGTGATGGTGCTATTGATTTTTCTGCTGGCGAAACAATCACAGGCGATTCTTCAACTGCAACTGCAACTGTATCATCAATAGCTGCAGGGTCAAGAATTATTACATCTCATTATGTTTTAGACACAGGTCAAAGAGATAACTATTATGACATATCAAGAATAGAATTAAAACCAGGTTCTTCAAAACCAAGAGGAAGATTATTAGTAGTATTTGATTTCTTTTCTCATTCTTCAGGTTCTTTCTTTAGTGTAGATTCTTATCAAGATGCAGCTAAAAGAATGCAATACGATGATATTCCAACTTATACTGCTACAAGAGTTGACCCAGATGAACCAGAACCAACTGGTGAGTTTGAACTAACAGATTGTTTAGACTTCAGACCAACATGTGAAAATGTTACTGGTGCAAGTGATACGGAATCTGCTATCGATACAATAACTGGCAAATCTTTTGACTTCTTCCATAGACAATTTGACGGTGCAGGTTCTTCAACAGTTGATACACCAAAACCTGGTACACTAGGAACAATTGATTTTGAATTCTATTTGAATAAAATTATTAGTGTTTTTCTTGGTCAAGATGGTGAGTTTAAAGTAGTTGAAGGTCCGTCTGCTGAAGTTCCAACAGAACCTAAACAAATTGACGGAGCAATGAAACTTCTAACTGCATTTATACCTGCTTATACATTTAGACCTACTGATATTCAAATTTCAAGAGAAAGAAATCAAAGATTTACTATGAAAGATATTGGTAAATTGCAGAGAAGAATTCAAAACCTTGAGTATTATACAAACTTATCATTACTTGAAAGAGATGCTGAATCATTTGAAATTACAGATGCAAATGGATTGAACAGATTTAAATCTGGTTTTGTAGTAGATAACTTTGCAGGTCATAGAGTTGGTGATGTTAAAAATAGAGATTATAAAAATTCAATAGACCAACAGTTTAAAGAGTTACGACCAAAGTGTGTTATGAGAGCCTCAGGCCTTGTGGAAACTGTTTCAACTGATACAGAAAGAGCTGGGTTAGGATACCAAAAGACTGGTGAACTATTAACACTTCCATACACAGAAACAGTTGAAACTGAAAATTCATATGCAACAAGAGTTGAAAGAATACTACCTGTTTATACTGCAAACTGGGTAGGAATGATTAAACTATCACCTGAAGGTGACGAATGGTTTGAAACTGAAACTGCACCTGATTTAATTATTAATGTTGATGGTAACTATGATTCAGTTTTGGCAGCAAATGAAAATAGAATTGGTACAATTTGGAATGCTTGGGAAACTCAATGGTCTGGTGTTGTTTCAACAAAAACAGAAACTACCCGAGCAGGTAAAGAAGGTAACAGTATAATTACAAGAGCAATTCAAACAACTCGTTCAGATTTAAGTCGTTCAGGTATTGCAACAAATATTGTAGAACAAATTGATGAAGAAACACAGAGTACAAGAATTATTGCAAGAGCAATTATACCGTGGGTAAGACCTAGAACTGTTACATTTACAGGTGAAGGTTTTTATCCTAATACAAAAGTTTATGTATTCTTTGATGGCACAAATGTAGGCGCTTATGTTACAGCAGAATCATCTACATTTACCGAAGGTGCTGTTACACCAGCCGCAGGTACTCAACTTGTTACAGATGCTCTTGGTGATGTTAATGGTACTTTTGCAATTCCTGATTATAAATTTAAAGGACAAGAAAATGTTCCTAAATTTAAAACTGGTGAAATAGAATTTAAAATTACAGCAAGTGCAACAAATGAAACAACCCCTTTACCAATAACTTCTGGTTCAGTAATATATTCTGCAAAAGGAATATTAGAAACAGAGCAAGAAACAATTATTGCAACAAGAAACGCCTTTATCGCTCAAACAGATGTAGTTCAAACTACTTCCGTTCTTGATACTTCTTCTACAGTTATTAATAATATTGCTAGGAATCATGATACAAGAGACAGAGCAAAAGCACATAGAGATAAATATGTAAATAACCAAAGACAAACTCAACCATTAGAGCGTATTGAAAGTAGAACAGGAGTTTCTCAAGGTACATTAAGTGGTAGTAAACAATTTTGTCCAAGTGACCCTCTTGCACAAACATTTTTAATTGAAGACCCTAATGGTTGTTTTTTAACTTCAGTAGACCTTTACTTTGAAACAATAGATATAGATAGTCCAATTTGGATTGAATTGAGAAATGTTATTAACGGATATCCTGGTCCTAAAGTTCTTCCCTTTGGTAGAAAAGTTTTAAAAAGTTCAGAACTTAATGTATCAACCGATGCTTCAACAGCAACAACATTTACATTTGATTCACCTGTTTATGTTAAGGGTGGAACAGAATATTGTATCGTTGTTAGAACTCATACAACTTTACCGACAGTTTGGATTTCAAGAATGGGCGAAACAGATATTGGTGGATTAAGAGTAGTATCAAAACAACCACATCTTGGTGTATTATTTAAATCACAAAATAATACTACTTGGTCACCATCTGATTCAGAAGATTTAAAATTTACTTTAAACAAAGCAGTATTTGATACAACTGCCGCAGGTAACTTAACTTTACAAAACGATATTATTGGTGATGCAGTAACAAACGAATTAGGTTCAACTGTGTATGGAAAAAGATTAACAGCTAATCCTTTAACAATGACAGATAGTTCAACTGTACTAAGAGTAAAACATATCGACCATGGTATGTATTCAACTGCAAACAATGTAAGAATTACAGGCGTTAGTTCGGGTATTAGTACAACATTAAGTGCAGGTATAACTGCGGCTGGAACTTCATTAGTTTTAACTTCTAATACAAACTTCCCAGCTGGAGCAATAACTCTTAAAATTGGAAACGAAATTATTACAGGTTCAAATAGTTCAGGTACAGTATCCTCACTCACAAGAGGTACTAGTGGTTCAACAGCTGCAATACATGACGCAAACGCAACAGTTGAACTTTATCAAATCTTAGGTACTTCACTTGTAGAAATTAATAAGATTCATACTGCAATAGCAAACATAGGAATAGATTCTTATACTGTTACTCTTACAAATGCTCCAAGTGTTTCAGGTGGTTCAACAACTGCTGAAGTTGGTGGAACAGGTATATATGCTTCAGAAAACTATCGATACGAAACTGGTAAAACACTTATTTCTTCTTTAGAATTAGGTAACACAAAAATTGTATCTACATTGAGAAACACTACAGGTACATCACCAAGTGGTGCAGAGACATCATTCTCAACAACAACACTAGGTAATGCTATTTCTATTCCTTTCAATGAAAACTTTACCAACTCAATAACAAGTGTAATTGCATCTGATATAAATGAAACAAATGAACTTGCTGGTGCAAAATCATTATTCATTCCATTAAAACTAACAAGTCAAAATCAAAGTATTTCACCTGTGATTGATTTAGGTCGTGCATCATTTGTTGCTGTCGCAAATAGAATTAATAACATTGATAGTTCATCTGATGTTTTCCCTACAACTGATTACAAAGATTCCACACAACCTAGTGGTGACCAAAACGCATTCATTTATATTACAAAGAAAGTTGCATTGGAAAATCCAGCAACTGCTATTAAGTTAATCTTTTCAGCACACAAACAACAAAGTGCTGAAATTAAATCAATGTTTAAAGTTTTAAGAACTGATGACGCTTCTGATTTTGATGAATTAGGTTATACATTCTTTAACACAACTGGTACAACAGATTTTGAAATAGGGTCATCTCTTGATGATAACGATTTCCAAGAATACGTTTACACAGCAGGTGTTACTGATGATGGTATCGGAACGCCACTACCTGAATTTATTCAGTTTGCAATTAAAATAGTAGGACAAGGAACTAATGCTGCTCAACCTCCAAGAATAAGAGACTTGAGATTACTTGCATTGGCAACATAATGAAAACACTTGTTAAAGTAGAAGGACATTCTGAATTAGTAAGGGATTTAGAATCTGGCGCTATTTTAAACACAAGTAAGTCTGCATATTTAAAAGCACGAATTGCTTCACAAAATGCACAAAAAAGAAATGATGAATTAAGAGACGCCACTAGACAGATAAATAATCTTAAATGCGAAATGCATGAGATTAAACACTTACTACAACAAATGGTAAAAAACAGTGGCAATTAATGCAATACAAGTAACAAATACAGAAACCCTTGAACAACTTAGAGGTCAGTTTAACAATCTGGTTACAGATGTTTCTGCTCTAGAAAATGGAACATTAAATTTTGGAGCTGTTTCTGCTACTACAATTAATGTTTCTGACTTAATTGTTTCTGGTACACTAGACTTTACTGCTGTCACAGCAACATCGTTAAAAATTGATGGTTCGTCAATAGTTTTCGAAGGTTCAACTGTTTCAGCGAATGAAACAACTTTTACAGTAACAGACCCAACAGCCGATAGAACTATTACTTTTCCTGATGCTACAGGCACAGTTTTAATGACTGGTTCTACGATAGATTTGGGCGACGATTCGGGAATATAAAATGGCAATTAATGCAACACAAGTAACAAATACACAAACCCTTGAACAACTGCGAAGTCAGTTTAACAATCTGGTTACAGATGTTTCTGCTCTAGAAAATGGAACATTAAATTTTGGACAAGTTTCTGCCACCAATATTTCTGTTGGTGATTTATCAATTACAGGTTCACTAGGAATTACAACTGTTTCCCCTACTGAATTAAATATACTAAGTGATAGAATTACTTTTGAAGGAACAGGTGATGATGATGCTAATGAAACTACATTTGTTGTAACAAACCCTACAGCAGATAGGACAATTACATTTAAAAATGAGACTGGTACAGTCGCATTTACTGCCGATTTGGGGTTTACAAACTCTACACTAACACAATTACCAACTGCTGAGGCAGCCGCTGATTTAGGAGACTTATCACTAGGTGCTGTTGACGCTTTTGGATTTTCAACTGCAAATAACTTATATGATATGAATGAACCTAAAGGAAGTACACCAAATCAAGATTTAGGCGAAAGTAGTAGTATATAAGTTGTATAAATAATATGAAAAGACATACTTACTAGGAGATAATTAAGATGCCAACAGTACTACAACATAGAAGGGGTACAACTTCACAGAATAATGCATTTACGGGCGCAATTGGTGAAATTACTTATGATACAACGCTAGACACGTTGAGAGTTCATGATGGTAGCACAGCAGGCGGATTTACAAGTGTATCTCTTGGAGCAACACAAACCCTTACAAACAAAACATTAACTTCACCTGTTATTAATACAGGTACATTCGGAACATCAATATTACCAACAAGCGCTGACGGTACAACATTGGGTTCTGCAACAAAAGAATTTTCAGATTTATTTTTAGCCGATGGTGCTACCATTCAATTTGGTAATGACCAAGACGTTATAGTAACACACGACCCTGATGATGGTTTATTCTTAAAATCAAAAGCAACAGGTGACGATAATCCATTTGTTTTAACCTTACAATCAGGTGAAACTGATATCGCTGCCAATGACGTTCTAGGTAAAATTGCCTTTCAGGCACCAGATGAAGGAACAGGAACAGATGCAGTATTAGTTGCCGCAGCTATTCAAGCTCGTTCTGAGGGTGACTTTGCGGCTGATGCTAATGCTACTGCCATTGACTTTATGGTTGGTGCTTCCGAAGCAGCTGCAACAAAAATGACTTTAAGTTCTGCAGGTGCATTAGCAGTTACTGCTGGATTAACAGCTACAACAGGTACATTTAGTGGAATACTAAAAACAGACGATACAACTGCTGCAACAAGTACAACCGATGGTTCACTACAAACTGATGGTGGATTATCAGTTGCTTTAGATGCAGTTATAGGTGATGACCTTTTACTATTATCTGATGCAGCAATAATAAAATTTGGTGCTGATTCAGATATTAATATTACTCACGTAGCAGATACAGGTTTAACAACAAATGGTGACTTCACAGTAGGCGATGACTTAATCTTAGGTTCAGATGCTTCTGTAATTAAGTTAGGTGCTAATTCAGACGTAACAATAACACATGTCGCTGATTCAGGTCTTACGATTTCTGTTCCAGCAACAGCAGATAACTCTACACCATTAGTAACACTTGCCGCAGGTGATAACGATATTGCCGCAGATGATGTGTTAGGACAAATTGACTTTAAGGCACCTGCTGAAGGTGCAGGTACTGATGCTCTATTAGCCGCAGGTACAATTAAGGTTGTCTCTGAAGGTAACTTTGCAGCTGATAATAACGCTGCTTCTATGATATTTGCAACAGGTAAATCTGCTGCCGCAGGTACAGATGGTGGATTATTAACTATGACATCAACTGGTAAGTTAGTTCTCAAAGATTTAGCAACTGCTGACGGTTCGTCTGCAACTATTACTTTACAATCAGGTGATACTGATATTGCCGCAAACGATGAACTTGGTGCAATCTTCTTCCAAGCACCTGACGAGGGTGCAGGTACCGATGCTATTACAGTGGCCGCAGCTATCGTAGCGATGGCTGAAGGAGACTTTAGTGCATCATCTAACGCAACTAAAATATCATTCAGAGCAGGTAATTCAGAAACTGCCGTAGAAAAAGCAAAGATTGTTGGTTCAACAGGTAAGTTCCACGCAACACCAGATAGTATTCTTTTAATTAAGAACTCTGGTGGCACAACACTAAAAACAGTTAACGGACACGCCGCAATTTAATGGTTGACAAAGTACATATATAAATGTATTATGTTAAGAATTATTAGGAGATTATGAAATGACAGTAAGAGCCCCCTTATACTACGATGGCAGTAACAGTCTTATTGAGACTTCTGCAAGTGAAGTATTAGAGTATGTAAAACAAGCGATATTCCAATATGCCTCAAACCCATCTGTGACATGTTCACAGGTTTCTGGTAGTGGTAATATTTCACCAGTAATGAATGATACAAGATTTATCTCTTCAGCAACCGTAGTTCAAGTATCTTCACACCCTGGCTCTGGTGCTTTACAAACAGCCACAACTGCTTTTGATAAGATATCACAAACAAAGGCTTCTGTAAGTGCGGCTGGAGATACTAATAGTGTGGCATTTCCTGTTTATTGGGATAACTCTGCTGGAGCGATTCGGTCTATGACAGAAGCAGACTTTGTTGATACTTTTATTAAACCAGCATTAGTTCTTATGACTGCTGCCAGTGAAGGAACAGCAGGTGATTATGGAGGAATGTTCACAATTCACAATGCAAATTCATTGAGTAATCATACACTAATTTCTTCTACTGCTGTTTTTATTGATACAAGAGCTGATGTCTCTGAATATGCAGCGGGTTCTATTGATGGTGCAGGTACTGCTCAAACACACAATGAAATAATAAACAGCTTCTTTCTTTTTAAAAGAGATGGTGTTGATAACACACCTGCGAGAACATTGTTGTTTATCGATAATACAAATAAAAACTTAAATCAATATGCAGAAGCAGACATCGAATCGTTACTACAAAACTACACTAGAAAACTAGCAGTTGATGATGCTGTAGCTGCAGACCACAATATTGATTACAATATAAATGGTTCAGGTGTTGCAAAAGGAACGGCAATGACTGATACAAAACTTGATGGTTCAGGTACAGAAACAAATAGATTTGTTGGCGGTGATGATTATCGTTCACAGAAATTTCCTAACGGTTCTGCTGCAACTATTTCTACTTTTACCTTTAAGGCACTTCGTTCTTAACTATTAAATACTTTTTGGAGATTATATTATGACTGAACTAAAAAACATTCCCCTAGATACTAAACCACTTCCAGCAACAGACCAGACACCTATGTCAAAATATTTAGAACCTGTTCATTGGACAGATGATAAAGATACAATTTTTTGTCTTTGGCATAAAGATAATTTTATTCGTGCTGAGTTTACCAATGATGAAAGAACTCATGTAAGAGTTTATTACACAATAGAAGAAACTGGTAAAGAAACTGAAATTAACTTTAATTGGAATGAGGATGATAAGTACACACAAAAACTTTTGACACTTACTGATTTAGACACGATGCACGAAAACACATACAAAAGAATTAAACGAGAAGAAAGACATTTTAAAGAGTATGCTGTTCGTATTGGAAAAGAAATGGGTTTATTAATTGACCCTATTGCGTATTATGATAGTGAAACTCAATCATCTAAAGTAGATACAAAATTTTATTCCTATGGTTTAAAACTTTTCTTTGAAGAGTTTGACGCAGAGAAACAAAAAGAAGATTTGTTTATTGTTAAACTTGCAGCCTTTGAACTAGATGTTGTTAAAAATTGTGAAGATAGAGAATTGAAATCTAAATTAAGAAAAGCAAAAGACCCCGTTGAAATTTTACAAACTCTTTTAGATATTAAGAATCTATAGCTTTAAAGACACCCTCAAAGTCTTTGTTCATAACATGTATAAGACATGCTGTTTTGCATGAATCATAACTACTGTCATTAAGAAAGAAACGATGCCAGTGGTCTGGTACTAAATCAAAGTTATCTTCTAGTTTGTATTTTTCCAAAATGTAAGAAATAAAAACTTCGTTATTGTAGAAGTATCGATTATCCATGTCTTTGATTTCGTCAAGGACTTCTTTACATTCATCAAATCTTTTACTAAATTTTAATTTATCAGTAGCAGTTTTACTTCCACCCCATATACCAGTATTAATCATACGATAGAACTTAGGTTCAATTAATTGTGATAGTAACATATGATGAAACATTTTTGTTTTGACTGACCAATGATACTTGTCAAGAGATTTATACCAATTATCTTTATCTCTCATTTCATGAACATTTTTAAATAATGCTAAATCATGTGTGTCATTACACCCCGAAACAATTTTTGTAAAATCAAACTCGTTAAACATATTCTTTTTTATATTTTTTAGATTAGGAATAACATCTAAATCAAGATATAGAACTTGTTCGTATTGTTCAACGTACTCTTCTAATTTAAAAAGTTTCCACATTGTAAGTTTATCAAACTCTTTAACAGAATCGGTTTGACTAGGCCTATCTAAAATATAATCAGCATCCCACATTTCTGCTAATGCTTTGTGACCCTGTACAAGTCTTTCAAAATGTTTTTCAAACATATTTCCAGCACCACCAATTCTTGCAGAATTACTTCTTTCATCTAAATTAATAGATGTTGTGTACATACTAAAAATTAATCTTTTTTTCATATCGCCAGACATAATCAAACTCCTTATTGATAGCGTGTACTATCTTTGTTTCTTTAGGTATATGCATTTCATAATCATAAAAATAATGCCATTGGTGATTTAACCATTGAACAGGCACATTTTGTTTTTTTAATTTATATGAGAAAATTGTTTCGTTATCATATCCAAATGTATTTGTTATATTTATTGGATACATAGAATCCTTTTTATATTCATCACTTCTTAAATAGTGCATCAATTCAAATGACTTATCTAAATCTGAAAAGTAATTAAGTTTATTCCAATGTTCTTTATTGCAACCAATGATGCCTGTATTAACTACATCGCATTGTGGTGACAAACCATTTTCTTCTAACATTGCCATTGCGTTAAAGTATTTTGCTGATGGCGAACGAATAGAACCTTTAATTTCATCTAGATGATAATGTGTAGGTCGTATCTTATCATTGTTATGTAAAATTGCAATACCTTTAGATAAATCCCATACATCAAAAAAGTTTTCATTTGTTACAGGTATAGCATCAAAGTCTAGATAAAGAACTTCATCGTACTTATTGACAAGCCTTTCCATTAATGCTAATTTGTATTTGTTAACAATGTTATACATTGTGATAAACGGATAATTCTCTTTAAAGTGTTTTGCATACTCTTTGAAATCTGTTGAATATTCATACATAAAGAACTCAACACCAAGAACCTCTGCATAGCGTTTTTTGTTTTCTATAATTTTTTGATAATGTTTTTGAAATTGTTGTTTAGTATGGATATTAGTTGGTGTTTTACCTTTTCTAATAATATCTTTATCGAAGAAATCAAGTTCTTCGTCTGGTATTTCAATATATAAACTGTAAATTGCCCTTGACATTAATCACCTAAATAAGTTATAGTAGTATTAATATCATATATATGGAGTATTGTCAATGAAAATATTGGTTACAGGTTCAAGTGGATTTATTGGTTCACATGTAGTTAGAGAATTAAAAAAAGATAAACATTCAGTTTCAGAGTGGGATTTATTAAGAACATTTGAGGGAAATCCAGCACCCCTTAATTTTAAAGATATAAAAGAAGATTACTTATCACAATTTGATAGAGTAGTTCATCTGGCGGCATTAGCAGATGTTCGTAAATCAATGGAAGACCCAGACAAATGGTATGAAACAAATGTAGATTGGTCTATTAACTTGTTTCAATTATGTGGAAAACTTGAAATTCCATGTGTTTATGCTTCATCTTCAAATGTACATGAATGGTATAATAATCCTTATGCAGGTTCAAAAAAGGCAATGGAATCTGTGGCAAAGGCAACAGGTAAACATATTGGATTAAGATTTACTAATGTCTTTGGGCCTGGATGTAGACCTACAATGTTAACTCAAAAAATGATTGATGGCACTTTAACGTACAAAACTAATCATACAAGAGACTTTATACATGTATTAGATATTGTTGATGCAATTAAATTGTTTATATATCGTAAGGACTTTTTCGCAGATTGGACACAACATAATTATGAAATTGCAAGTGGTAAAGGCATAAAGGTCGATGAGCTAGTTGATAAATACTTACATAATATACCTTTAGAATCTGGTTTTATAGGCGAAAGACAAGATAACACGGCAAATATAACAGATATATTGGATTTGGGATGGGTACCAAAACGCAATTTAGATAAATACTTAAAAGGGAAAATACATGGCAATACCAAATTCAAAGACAACATTCAAAGATTATTGTTTACGAAACTTAGGTTTTGGAGTAATTGACATTAATGTTAGTGACGACCAAGTTGACGATAGAATAGACGAAGCGATACAATACTTTGCTCACTACTATTATGATAGTGTTGAGAAAATGTATCTTAAATATAAAATTACAGAAGCAGATAAAACAAGAGCTTTAACCAACGATACCACTACTGCAACCGATAGAGTTGATAGTACAATAACATCAAGTTTTGAAGAAGGGAAAAATTTTATTCCTATGCCATCGAGCATAGTTTCTGTACTAAACATTTTTTCATTCGATAATGCGGCTACAAACAATATGTTTGATATTCGTTATCAATTAAGATTAAATGATTTGTATGATTTTTCCTCAACAAGTATTGTTCACTATGAAATGACAATGCAACATCTTGATTATCTTTCACATATTTTAGTTGGCGAAAAACCTATTAGATTTACAGAACATCAAGGAAGATTATATTTAGATATGGATTGGTCTGGTGATGTTAATACAGATGACTATCTTATCATTGAATGTTACAGAAAATTAGACCCAGATGTTTATACAGATTTGTATGACAACATGCATTTAAAAAGATATGCTTCAGCGTTAATTAAAAAACAATGGGGTATGAACTTATCTAAGTTTCAAAATGTTGCTTTACTGGGTGGAGTAACTATGAATGGTGAACAAATATTCAGTCAGGCACAAGAAGAAATTGAAAAGTTAGAAACATATATTGAAAACTTACAATACCCTGATATGATAATTAAAGGATAAAAATAAATGGCTGTCAATAGTGCGTTTAAAACATCAGGTAAAGCTGCAACTACTGCTGAGCAAAATCTATATGCAAGTTTAGTTAAAGAAGCAATTCAGATACATGGTCATGATGTTAACTATATTGATAGAACACTAACAGCAAGAGATAATATCTTTGGTGAAGATTCTTTATCACAATTTAATAAATCACAAACTATCGAAATGTATGTTGAAGATGCCGATGGTGGATATCAAGGTGAAAAAGAATTGATTCAACAATTTGGTTTAGAAAATAGAAATGAAATTACATTTGTTGTAAGTAGAACTAGATTCGATGATGTTGCTCATCAAATGGATTTAGAAACTGCAACAGCCACAACTGAAGGTTCAATACTTTTAGAATCTGGCACACTAGTCTCTTCATCAACTAATACATTATATGCTTCTTTTGATAGTGGATATTTAAGAGGCGAAACTGCATCAACTAGTACATATGCAAATCGACCAAAAGAAGGTGACTTAATATTTCACCCAGTTTTAGAAAAAGTATTTGAAGTTGCTTTTGTAGACCATGATGAACCATTTCATCAATTAGATAATAATCCTGTTTACAAACTAAGATGCAAACAGTTTGAATATTCAAGTGAAGTTATTGATACAGGTATTGCAGATATTGACGCTATTGAAGATGCTCTTACAGGTGACGCTTTACAACATCAAGTTACACTTGAAGCAACAACTGCTTACAACGAAAGTATTGCTCTTGAATTCTTTACTGACAGTTCAAATACAGACACGTTATTAATGGAAGACGAAGATGTGGTTGTTCACGAAGATGATGAAGCATCAATTGGTGAAAGTATTCTTCTTGAGAATGCAGCTGATTCAGGTGATGCAAATTACATCATTCAAGAAGACTATATAGTAGGCGACATGTCAACTGATACTACTGCTCAAAATGAGTTTTTTGAAGCAGAGGACGAAAATATATTAGACTTCAGCGAATCTAATCCATTCGGTGATGCTGGGAGAACATAATGTTAGGAACACAATTTTATCATGAAACAATCAGACGACTGGTTGTTACATTCGGTACAATCTTTAACGACATCAACATTGTTAGAAAAGATAACAATGGAAATATTGTACAGAAAATGAAGGTGCCATTGGCGTATGGCCCTAAACAAAAATTTTTAGTAAGACTTGACCAAGATGCAAATCTAGATTCTAAAGTAGCAATTACTTTACCTCGTCTTGGTTTTGAAATTGGTACAATTGCCTATGACCCAGTAAGAAAATTAAATCGTGTACAACAATTTAAGAAAAAGAAATCAAGCACAACAAAACAATTAGATTCTCAATATATGCCTGTTCCATATAATTTAGATTTTGAATTGTATGCTATGGCAAAACAATCTGATGATGCTTTACAAATGGTTGAACAAATACTTCCATATTTCCAACCTGATTATACAGTAACAATTAATGATATGGCAGACATGGGAATAAAAAGAGATGTTCCAATTATTTTAAATTCTATTAATTATGAAGATAGTTACCGAGGTGATTATTCAGAAAGAAGAGCAATTGTTTACACTTTAGGATTTACTGCTAAATTTTATCTTTATGGCCCAGTTACTTCTGGCAAAGTTATTAAACAAGTACAAGTTGACCAATATGCTGATATGCCAGATAAGTCACCTGCAAGAATTCAAAGAACAACAGTAACACCAAATCCAACAAGTGCTGAAGCAGATGATGATTTTGGTTTTAATGAAACAGTATCGTTCTTTCAAGATGCAAAGACTTTTGACCCTGCAAGTGGTGAAGATACATAATGAGATACAAATATGACAGACAATGTAGAAAATATAATCGATAAGGCATTAGGTGTTGTTGATGATGTTAAAAAAGAAACTAAAAAACAAGTAGTAATACCTAGACCAAAACCACAATCATCAGATGATGATATGGATAAAGATTACAAATATCAAAGAGAAAATTTTTACAACTTAATCGAAAGAGGACAAGATGCTATTGAAGGTATCTTAGACCTTGCTCAAGAATCTGAACAACCAAGAGCATATGAAGTTGCTGGAAACTTAATAAAAAATGTTGCCGAAGTTACAGAAAAACTTGTAGATTTACAAACAAAAATGAAAAAGTTAAAGGAGGTACCAGAGACTGGTCCTAAAAATGTTACGAATGCTTTGTTTGTTGGGTCAACTGCTGAATTACAAAAGATGTTAAAGAAAAAAGATTAATGGAAAGTTATCTAGGAAATCCTAATCTAAAAAAGGCAAACACGCCTGAAGAATGGACTAAGGAACAAATATTAGAATATCAAAAGTGTATGGAAGACCCATTATACTTTGTACAAACTTATATACAAATTGTTTCTTTAGATGAGGGTTTAATTCCTTTTAAACCATATACATTTCAAAAAGAAATGATTGGCACTTTTCATAGTAATAGATTTACAATTTGTAAGTTACCTAGACAATCAGGTAAATCAACAATCATGATATCCTACTTATTACATTATGCGTTGTTTAATGCAAATGTTAACATTGCCATACTTGCAAACAAAGCTGCAACTGCAAGAGATTTATTAGGAAGATTACAACTTGCATATGAAAACCTTCCAACTTGGTTACAACAAGGAATACTATCATGGAATAAAGGTTCTTTAGAATTAGAAAATGGTTCTAAAATTCTTGCATCATCTACATCAGCTTCTGCTGTTAGAGGTGGTTCTTATAATATTATTTTCTTAGACGAATTTGCTTATGTACCAGCGAATGTTGCTGAAGATTTTTTTAGTTCTGTTTATCCTACAATATCTTCTGGTAAGAGTACAAAAGTTATAATTGTATCTACACCACATGGTATGAATATGTTTTACAAATTATGGAATGATGCTGAACACAAAAGAAATACTTACATACCGATTGAAGTACATTGGAGTGAAGTACCAGGCAGAGATGAAAAGTGGAAAGAAGAAACAATTAAAAATACAAGTGAACAACAATTTAGAACAGAATTTGAATGTGAATTTTTAGGTTCTGCCAATACACTTATCAATGCTTCAAAACTTAGACAACTTTCATACATTGAACCTATACAACAAAATGCTGGATTAAAAGTATATGAGAATCCTATTAAAGACCATACTTACTTTATAACATGCGATGTATCAAGAGGAACAAAAAATGATAGTTCTGCGTTTGCAGTTATTGATGTATCACAAATACCATATAAAGTTGTTGCAACATTTAAAGACAATGAAATTAAACCATTAATGTTCCCACATAAAATTAATACAGTTGCAAAAGCATACCATCATGCATTTGTTTTAGTTGAAGTTAATGATATTGGTGAACAAGTTTCGAATAATTTACATTATGATTTAGAATATGACAATATTGTTATGTGTTATATGCGTGGTCGTGCTGGACAAATTATGGGAGGTGGATATTCTGGTGGTAAAGCACAATTGGGTGTGCGTACAACTAAGGCTGTAAAAAAGTTAGGTACATCTAATTTAAAACAAATTGTAGAATCAGATAAGATAGTTATTCAAGATTTTGACATGATTAACGAATTATCGACATTTATAGTAAAAGGAAACCAAATCGAGGCTGAGGAGGGTGCTAATGACGATTTAGCGATGTGTTTAGTACTGTTTTCTTGGGCATGTGACCAAACATACTTTAAAGAGTTAACAGATATGAATATTCGTGCTAAAATGTATTCTGAAACACAAAATCAATTAGAATCTGATATGTCACCTTTTGGATTTGTAGATGATGGTTTAAATGACCCGTATGAAAGTACAGAATACGGAAGTCAATGGTCGACAGTCGTAATTCCTAGAGATGACTAAATAAGTTCGATTAAATCACTATCTAATTTAATCCAACAATTATGACAAAGAACTTTTGAATTGTCTATTAGACTTGAAATTTCTTCTCTTTGTCCATTAATTGCAGTAGTTTTAGATTTTTTACGAATTTCTGAATCGTTAGGATAGAATTTGAGACATATAGTTTCAGATTCACCACAATTGATACAAGATTTATCAGATAAGTGGGAATTTAACCAAGATACACGTTTATTATAGTGTCGTCTTGCCACTTTCTTGATAGTTTCTTTATATTTGTCATAGTGTGATTGCATAAATTTATTTATATACAATCGGTCTATAAAAATGGCGCTGTTGAAAATAAAAAAACTATAAATAAACTTGTATAAAGAAATAATGATATATTAAGTCATTTAAAAGGAGACAACCCATGGCATTTCTAGTTTCACCTGGCGTTCAGGTAAGAGAAGTCGATTTAACTAATGTGGTACCTACCGTTGCAACATCTATTGGTGCAATCGCAGGTGCATTTGAAAAAGGCCCTGTTTCTAGTGTAACGACAGTATCAAGTGAAGAAGAATTAGTTAAGATATTTGGAAAACCAAACTCATCTAACTTTGAATCTTTCTTTACAGCTGCAAACTTTTTAGGTTATACAAACTCCTTAAAGGTTGTAAGAGCAGAAAGTGGTATTCTCAACGCTGGAGCAAATAGTGGTATCTTAATAAGAGATACAGACCACTACTTAACTTCATTTTCAGCAGGTGAAGGTTCACACGGCGAGTGGACTGCAAGAACTGCCGGAACATGGGGTAACTCACTAGGAGTTTCGCTTTGCCCAAGTGCAACAGCATACGAACAAGTATTATCAGCTTCTAACTTAACAGTTGGAGAAGATGCTGCAGGTTCAACAACAATTGCAGTTGATGATGCTGATTTAGCAAACAATGTAATTAATGTTGGCGATTTAATTTCATTCTTTTCAGATTCTGCCGGTACAACACCTGTAAGTGGCGAAAATGGTAAAGAGTATGAAGTCGTTTCTATTTCAACAGACACATTAACAATTAGACAAAAAGATAATCCAAATGGTGGTGGCGTTCATAATACCATACCTGACAACTCATACATTAAAAGACGTTGGCAGTTTTATGATTTATTTAACGGTGCCCCAGGTACATCAACATACGCAACATCAAATCAAAGAGGAACAAATGATGAGTTACATGTTGTTGTTTATGACAGAGATGGTTCAATAACAGGTTTTGCAAACTCAGCTGCTGGTAATAGAACTAACTCGGTTGTTGAAAGTTTCGGAAACTTATCCAAACATTTAAACGCAAAGAACGAATCTGGTTCTTCAATTTACTACCCAGATTTTCTTTACGCTAATTCAACTCAAATTTATTGGACTGACCACATTTCAGGCGGTACAAATTGGGGAACTAATTTAACAGGCACAACTGCATTTACAGATGTTGTCGCACCTGTCGTTGATAATTTAACTGGTGGAACAGATGATTACGCTGTTACTGCTGGAGAAATTCAAGTTGCTTATGAGAAATTCCAAGATGACGCATTAGAAGATGTAAACTTAATTTTAGGTGGACCATCATCAATAGTTGCTGATTCAACAGCAGGCGTTACTACTCATGCAACAATGCTTAACGACATTGTAACAACTAGAAAAGATTGTTTATGTTTTGTTTCACCTAGAAGAGGTGCAGTGGTTGGAGTAACAAACTCAACTGATGCTGCAGATAATGTTACTACTGATGCAGATACACTTCCAAGTTCATCTTTTATGGTTTTAGATTCAGGTTACAAGTATATGTACGACAAGTACAATGATACTTTCCGATTCGTACCATTAAATGGTGATGTTGCTGGAACTTGTGCAAGAACAGACCAAGTTGCTGATTCTTTCTTCTCACCTGCTGGATACAACAGAGGTAGAATTAGAGGAGCAGTTAAACTTGCTTTCAATCCAAATCAATCTGAAAGAGATAGACTATACAGAGCAAGAGTAAACCCAGTTATCAATCAACCAGGTCAAGGTGTGCTTTTATTCGGAGACAAGACAGCATTATCACAACCTTCAGCATTCGATAGAATCAATGTTAGAAGATTGTTTATCTTGTTAGAAAAAGCAATCGCAACTGCAGCTAAATTCCAACTCTTTGAATTCAATGATGAATTTACAAGAGCTCAGTTTAGAGGCTTAGTAGAACCTTTCCTAAGAGATGTTCAAGGTAGAAGAGGAATTACAGACTTTTCTGTTGTAGCAGATGCATCAAATAATACTGGCGAAGTCATTGATAGAAATGAATTCGTTGCAGATATTTTTGTTAAACCTGCAAGAGCTATCAACTTCATTCAACTAAACTTCGTTGCAACAAGAACTGGTGTAGCGTTTACTGAAGTAGCAGGAGCGGTATAATGGCAAACATAGATGACTTTAAAGCAAATTTAATTGGAGCTGGCGCAAGAGCCAACCAATTTAGAGTAACTATAACACCACCACCAGGCATTGCAATAGGTTTAGATTCAAGAAAAACTTCATTTTTAGCAAAGGCATCAAACTTACCAGGTCAAACACTTGGCGAGATACCTGTGCCTTTCAGAGGAAGAAACATCTACATCGCAGGTGATAGAGAGTTCGAAACATGGTCAACTACATTCATTAATGATACAGACTTTTCTGTAAGGAATGCAATTGAGCGTTGGATGAACGGAATCAATGACCTAGCAGGTAACACTGGTGTTACAGAACTCGGTGACTATCAAACTGATTTGACAGTAGAGCAATTAGACAGAGACGACACAATTCTAAAAACATATAGATTTGTTAACGCATATCCACAGACAATCGCACAGATTGACTTATCATATGAAACAACAAATGCACTTGAAGAATTTGAAGTCACATGGAGATATCAACACTTTGTATCTCAAGGTCTTAATGCTTTCACTCTAAGTTAATTTGAGGAGGCTTATAGCCTCTTATAAATAAAGCGTATAGGAGTAAATATTATGGCAGAATTATTCGGATTTAAATTCGAAAGAATTAAAGACAGCGATAGCGTTCAGAAATTCACACAACCTTCACCTGATGACGGCACAGTCGAAATATCAGGTGGAGGTCACTTCGCAACTGTATTAGATACAGACGGAAGAGACAAAAGTGAATATGACTTAGTCAAACGATATCGTGACGTATCCCAACAACCTGAATGTGACAGTGCGATAGAAGATATCGTTAACGAATCAATTATTTCAAATGAGAGAGACCAAGCAGTTTCTATTATACTTGACCAACTACCTTATAAGAAAAATGTTAAAGCCGAAATAAGAAAGTGTTTTGATGAAACATTATCACTTTTAGATTTTGATACAAAAGGTCATGACATTTTTAGACGATGGTATGTTGATGGTCGATTATATTATCATAAAGTAATTGATACAAAAAATCCTAAACTTGGTATTATGGAACTTAGATACATAGACCCAAGAAAAATCAAAAAAGTTAAAGAAGTAAAAAAGAAACCAAATAGAGGCACAGGCCCAGACTTAATTGGTTCAACTGCTGACTATTATGTTTACAACGAAAAAGGTGTAAACTTAAATGGTACTCAAGGTATTCGTATCTCACCTGATGCAGTAACTTATGTACCTTCTGGTTTAGTTGATGCAAACAAAAATATTGTTTTATCATACTTACAAAAAGCAATTAAACCTGTCAATCAATTAAGAATGATTGAAGATTCTCTAGTTATTTACAGAATCTCAAGAGCACCAGAAAGAAGAATATTTTATATTGATGTAGGTAATCTTCCAAAAGTAAAAGCAGAACAATATCTAAAAGATGTTATGCAAAGATATCGTAACAAATTAGTTTACGATGCAAAGACTGGTGAAATTAGAGATGACAGAAATCATATGTCAATGCTCGAAGACTTCTGGTTACCAAGACGAGAAGGTGGAAGAGGAACAGAGATATCAACATTACCTGGTGGTTCAAATCTAGGTGAAATAGATGATATCATTTATTTCCAAAGAAAACTTTATCGTTCTTTGAATGTTCCTATTTCAAGATTAGAAGCAGAACAAAACTTTTCTTTAGGTCGTTCAACAGAAATTACTAGGGATGAATTAAAGTTTACAAAATTTGTTCAAAGAATTAGAAAAAAATTCACACCATTATTTAATGATATATTAAAAACACAATTAGTTTTAAAAGGTGTCATAAATATTAATGAGTGGCCACAGATTAAAGAGCATATACAATATGACTTTATGCAAGATGGTCATTTTGCTGAATTAAAAGACGCAGAATTATTAAGAGAAAAATTAGACATGCTTGGACAAGTAGAAAGTTACATTGGAACATTCTTCTCGAAAGAGTGGGTATCTAAAAATGTTCTAAAGATGACTGATTATGAAATAGAAGAAATGCGAAAAGGAATAAACAATGAGGCTGGAATCGACCCTGAAGACGGTGGAGTGAATTTGGGACCTAATGATGGTATCAATAATGAACCACTTAAAGGACCAGAAGAAGATGATGAAATAGGAGATGACGATGAGCAGTAAAGATGTAATTGATGCATTAGCAGATGGTAAGACACTTGACGCTGAAGATGCATTTAAAAACGCAATGAAGGCTAAAATGGCAGATTCACTTGAAGGTAAAAAAGTAGAAGTTGCAAAATCTTTTGTAAAAGACCATTTGCCTGATAGTACAGAAACAACAGAATCAGAGACAGAAGAAACGGATGGCTAAGAAATTTGAAGACATTTATAGTTCAATTACTGAAAAAGACGAACATAAGAAAACTAAGTCTTATAAGAAACTTTCGCCTAAGATGAAAAAGGCAGTAGATGAATTATTCAATAAATTGGACACTAAAGGTTCAAATTTCCTAAATAATTTTGAAAAAGCAATATCCGATGTCTCTAAAAAGAATCGTGTGTCTGAAAAACAGTTATACGATTACTTTGAAAAAGAAGCAATGGGTATTTAAGGAGTAACTGATGGCTTATACAACACAGGAATTAGTGGATTCAGATTTTGAATACATTATAAAAACAACAATTACAGGCACAAATGGAACTGCAACAAAAATTGTTGATGCGTCTGAATTAGCTGGAGCTTCAACTAATCCAAGACTTTCAATTGTAGCTTGTCAGTGGTCAGTTAGTTCCGTAACAGAAATAGAATTTGATGCATCATCAAATATAACTGCACTTACTTTAAATGGTAACGGTAGTTATAATGTAGGTAGTCAACAACTGCCGTCAATATCAAACAACGCTGGTAGTGGTATCACCGGTGATATTTTCTATGAAAATGATAGTGCATGTGTCGGATTTATCATCTTAAAATGTAGAAAGGTATCGGGTTTCGATAATATAAGCTAATGAATATAGTCAAATTAATTACAGAAGCAAACGATTTTAGTGCCCAAAACTATCTTATTGAAGAAAAAGAAGATGGTAAAAAGGACTATAAAATAAAAGGAATCTTCATGCAGGCCAATTTAAAGAATAGAAATGGCCGAGTATATCCAAAAGATATACTTATGAAAGAAGTTAAATCCTATAACGAGGAATATGTTCAAAAGAAAAGAGCATTCGGAGAGTTAGGACACCCAGAAGGACCAACAGTCAATTTAGACAGAGTATCACATATGATTACAAGTTTAAAGGCTGAAGGTGATAACTTCATAGGGGAGGCAAAGATTATGTCAACCCCGATGGGTGAAATTGTAAAGAATCTTATGGACGAGGGTGCTACACTCGGCGTTTCATCAAGAGGCATGGGTAGTTTAGACCAAAAAGGTGGTGTGAATTATGTGAGAAGTGATTTCAAACTTGCAACAGCAGGTGATATTGTGGCTGACCCGTCAGCACCTTCCGCTTTCGTAGAGGGCATTATGGAAGGAAAAGAATGGGTTTGGAACCACGGTTCACTAATCGAGGCACAAGTTTTCGAAATGAAAGAAAGAATTGAACAAAAAGTTAGAGCAAGACAAGATAAGGAACAAGCATTAGAGTTTGCAAAGTTCCTTAAAATGCTTTAATTTATAAATAATGATGTATAAATAAAACTAAAGGAGACAATCCCATGGCTAATGAATTAGACAAAACCATTGAGGAACTAGAAGCGGAAGTTTTGGCTGAACTTGAAGAAGCCAATGGTGCTGATGCTCCTAAAAAAGGTGCAGCTCCAGCTGAAAAGGCTGATTCTGTATCTGATGGTAAAACTAAAGTAGAAAAAGGTGCAAAACCAGCCGAAGTTGGTGATGCGTCTGTAGCTGCAGGTAAAGGAACCAAAGAAGTTTCAAACGACCCTGCTAAAAAAGGGGCCGGTAAAGCTGATGCAACACCTAAGTTAAAAGAAGAAGAAGAAAAGGACAATGACGATGATATGTCCAAAGATTCTGACGAGGATGAAGCAGATGAGACTGATGAAGCAATGCACATGACGCCTGAACAAATGAAAGAGAAAATGATTAAAGCAATGAAATCTATGAAAAAAGATGACATGGCTGAATTATATGCTCAATACATGAAGGCTGCAATGCACAAAACCAAAGACGAAATGTATAAGGAAATGCAAGACGGTATGTCCAAAATGTCAAAAGACAAAATGGAAAAACTACATGCAGCATACAATTCTGAAATGGCTCACGGCGACAAAGACGAAGAAAAAGATGCTAAGACTGAAGAAAGATTAAAATCTGTTAACGTAAAAGAACATGTAGATGCTCTTTTAGGTGCTGACACAAATCTCTCTGAAGAATTTAAAGTAAAAGCTGCAACAATCTTTGAAACTGCTGTAAAAAGCAAGATTAGAGAAGAGATTAAGAGATTAGAAGAAGAATATAAATCTGAATTAATCGAAGAAGTTGCTGATGTAAGAACTTCACTAACAGAAAAAGTAGATAACTACTTAAACTATGTTGTTGAAGAGTGGATGAAAGAAAACGAACTTGCTCTTGAGCGTGGACTTAAAGGCGAGATTGCAGAAGACTTCATCTCTGGTTTAAAAACTCTGTTCGAAGACCATTACATTGATGTGCCAGACGACAAGTACGATATCTTAGAGGCACAAGCTGAAAAAATTTCTAAACTGGAAGAAAAACTAGAAGCAACAATCACTCAAGTAGTTGAGGCGAAGAAGGCTGAAGGTTCTCTGGTTCAGGAAAAGGTTTTAAAAGATGTTTCATCTGATTTAACCAGCACAGAGATTGAAAAGTTCGAATCACTAGTTCAAGATGTAGAATTCACCGAAGAGAATGTTTATGCTGAAAAGTTAAATACTCTTAAAGAATCATACTTCCCAAAAACACAAGTGATTAACGAAAATACTGATAATGACGTAGAAACTGGCACCGCTGTACAGGACATTACTGAAGATAGTTCAATGGCAGCATACATGACTGCTATCGGCAGAACAGTAAATAGTGCAAAATAATAAATAGTAAGAATATAAGAAGGAGAAACTAATGTTTCAAACACAAAACTTACAAGAAAAGTGGCAGCCAGTCCTAGAGCATCCCGAATTACCAAAAATCGATGATGCATACAGACGAGCTGTTACTACTGTCATCTTGGAAAACCAAGAAAAAGCATTAAGAGAAGATAGAGCGTTTTTAGGCGAAGCCGCTCCAACAAACGCAACAGGTTCATCAATTGATAATTGGGACCCAATCCTAATCTCTCTTGTTAGACGTTCAATGCCAAACCTTATTGCATACGATGTATGTGGTGTTCAACCAATGACTGGTCCAACAGGACTTATCTTTGCAATGAGAGCAAGAGCAAAATCACAAGCAGGCGCAGAAGCGTTACAGGATGAGGAAATTCCATTTCTATCCAACCAAGACGCAGCTGGCGATACTGGTGCGGGCGACCAATCAGGTACAAACCCAGCAGTATTAAACGATACACCTGCAGGTACATATACCTCTGCAACTGGTCAAACAACTGCACAGGCAGAAGCTTTAGGTGATACTACTGCTGACGCTTTCGCAGAAATGGCTTTCTCAATTGAGAAACACACAGTTACAGCTGTATCAAGAGCTCTTAAAGCTGAATACACAATGGAACTTGCTCAAGACTTAAAAGCAATCCATGGTTTAGACGCAGAGACAGAACTTGCTAACATTTTATCAGCAGAAATCTTAACAGAAATCAACAGAGAAGTTATAAGAAACATCTATGTATCAGCTGTTAAAGGTGCTCAGGTAAATACAACAAACGCAGGTATTTTCGATTTAGACACCGATTCAAATGGTCGTTGGTCAGTTGAAAAGTTCAAAGGACTTCTATTTGCAGTTGAAAGAGATGCTAACGCAATCGGTCAACAGACAAGAAGAGGGAAAGGTAACATCATCATTACAAGTGCTGACGTTGCTTCTGCTTTACAAATGGCTGGTGTTTTAGATTACACTCCAGCGTTATCAACTAACTTAAACGTAGATGATACATCAACAACTTTTGCTGGTGTGTTAAACGGCAGATACAAAGTATATGTAGACCCATATGCAGCTAACGTATCAGCTTCACAATACTACATTGTTGGTTACAAAGGTTCATCACCTTATGACGCAGGTATGTTCTATTGCCCATATGTTCCACTACAAATGGTGAGAGCAGTTGGCGAGAACACATTCCAACCAAAAATTGGATTTAAGACTAGATATGGTATCGCTTCCAACCCATTCCACACAGGAACAGTGGCTGCAAGTACTGACGGAAGTATCGCAATTACAGCGAATACTAACAAGTACTATAGAAGAGTTAAAGTATCTAACTTAATGTAATCTCGATTACAATTTTATTCGAAAGGGGCGCTTCGGCGCCCTTTTTTATTTCTACTAAATAGTATTATGAGTAGTATTTCAAGACAACCAACAACATTGGACTATGCAAGTCCAACACAATTTAAGTTTGGAATTACTCAACTTCCAAAGGTTGAGTTCTTTGTGACAAACTGTAACTTACCAGGCATTACACTTGGTGAGGCATTTATGCCTACACCTTTAAAACAAATACCTATGATGGGTGATGAATTAACATTTGATAATCTTACTATTGGATTTCAAGTAGCAGAAAATTTTGAAAACTACATCGAACTACACAATTGGTTACTTGCGATAGGATTTCCTAAATCTAGAAAACAGTTTTCTGATTTTAGAGCAGTAACATCAAACACTCCAGCCGCAACAAGAGGGGCAGTTTTATCTGGTACTGATATTGGTCAAACAAGTGAACGAACACCTGCCAACGCAATGTTTTCAGATGCAACATTAACATTACTATCTAATAAAAACAATCCTTTAGTCGAAGTAAGATTTCAAGACTTATATCCCTTGTCTCTTTCAGCTTTAGATTTTACTCAAGAAGATACAGACGTTACATACTTAAAAGCAACTACAGAATTCTCATATAAATATTATGAAATAGTAACCCTATAAAAGGAATTATATAATGCACAATGATTTGTGGAAAGATGTTAAAAATCTTTCGAGATACGACAACTATATTGAACTTGAACTTTTTGAATATGAAATTCTTAATGACCTCTTTTCTAAAATCCAAACAGTTAAGTATAATGGTGGTGGAGCCAATCTAGATTTTTTCTTAGGACAATATGGTAATAATATTACTTCATGTGTCAATATTGAAAGAAACATCATCAATCGAGATGGTATAGATATTCTACAAACAATAGAACACTATAAACAAAAATACAACTATGAAGGCAGTTATCATTTTGACAATAGAGATGCATTACTTAATCCAATATTTAATTATTATTATGATTGTGTGTGTGATTGCATAGGCCCCGAAAAAGTTAATTATGAATTTATCAATCCCCCAAAATATTATGTTCTTTATCATTATGCAAAGATAGAAAACTTTTCATGGATAACAGAGTTTGATAAAAAAATACCTTTACAGTTTGCAACAAAAAATCTTGCAATGTTTAGTCACATAGAAACTCCGATTTATAGAAATTATCACAATACAAATAAAGTTAAAAGAAAAAGAATGACTGTTAACTCTAGAGAAGTGCCTGTACTGACAAATGGACGTGGTGATTAATTAACCCTTGACAAGACACAAGATATAGTATATATTTTAAAGCAAAGGAACTAATATAAAATGACATTAGATGAATTAAAACAAATAGTTTACAAAGAATTACCAGTCAATAAAGACCATTTAGATACAGAGGCTTTAAGAAATCAAGATTTGTATGCTAAGTTTATTGATTACAAAACTAACTTTGAATTTTTACTTGCAAAAGCAAAAGGTGAATACAAAGTTTTATACAGAGAAAAGTGGGAATATTATGGTGGAAAAGCAGATGCCAAAATATATGTAACAAAACCTTTTGATTTAAAGGTATTAAAAAATGATTTACATGTTTATATTGAATCAGACAAAGAAATTATTGATGCAGAAAATAAAATTGTTTACTTAGAAACTACAACAAAATATATTGATTATGTTTTAAAATCTATTTCGTCTAGAGGTTGGGATATAAAAAATGCTATTGAATGGAAAAAATTTGAAGCCGGAATGGTTTAATACTATTCAACAAATGAGAAATGAAGAAATTGATTTTCTCTATCAAATGGTTGAACAAACGGAAGGTGATATTCTAGAGATAGGTATGGGCAGTTCTACTTTTGCTTTTTTAGATGCTACAAAAGATACAGATAGAAAAGTTTATTCCATAGACTTAAAAGACAAACTAAAAGAACATTACGATTATATACCTAAAGATTATCTAGATAGACTTACATTTATTGAAACAAACTCACATGACTATTACTTAGAGAAAATTAATTTTGAAATGTTATTAATCGATGGTGACCATACATTTACATCTGTTCGTAGAGATTCATTAACATATTGGAATAATGTTGTTGATAATGGTATTATATTATATCATGATTATAACCTTGATAGTGTTTCAAGATTTGTAGATTCTATGGTATCATTAGAAATGGCAACACTACATAGTAAACAAAACAATTTAGTTGCATTACAAAAAATATGATTTTTATTCACAGAGTAAACGATGTCCACTTAATGGTTGAATGTGAAATTCATGTCGCAAGAGAACTAAGTACATTTTTTGAATTCGAAGTACCTGGTGCTAAATTTATGCCAGCATTTCGTAATAGAATGTGGGATGGTAAGATTCGTTTATTTTCAATTAAGACAAATAAAATTTATGCAGGGTTGTTATCATACCTAGAAGATTTTCTAAAAAAGAATAATTTAGAGTATGTTCTTCATGAGGGGGTTACCGAAAATGTAAAGTCTATTAATGTAGAAGATGTTCAAGGTTTTATTAGTTCATTAAATATACCTTTTGAAACAAGAGACTATCAATTCAACTCAATCTGCACAGCAATTGAAAATTCTAGAAGATTATTTGTAAGTCCAACTGCATCTGGTAAATCATTTATCATTTATTGCTTAGTTCGTTATTATAAAATGATGAATAAAAAAATATTAATTTTAGTACCAACAACTTCTTTAGTAGAACAAATGTCAAGTGACTTTGTATCTTATGGTTGGAAAGAAGAACACATACATAAAATTTATTCTGGTCATGATAAAGAATCAGATAAACCTGTTACAATTTCAACTTGGCAATCTTTATACAAATTACAAAAGAAATACTTTAGTCAATATCAATGTATCTTTGGTGATGAGGCTCACACATTTAAAGCAAAGTCTTTAACAAGCATTATGGAAAAATTAGAAGACTGTCCTTATCGTTTTGGATTTACAGGCACACTTGATGGCACACAAACTCATCGATTAGTTTTAGAAGGATTGTTTGGTAAAGTTGAAAAAGTTATTACTACAAAAGAATTGATAGATAAAAAAACACTTGCAGAATTAACAACAAATTGTGTTGTCTTAAAACACAAAGAAGAAGAATGCAAACAAATCAAAGATTATACATATGCTGAAGAGATAAGTTATCTCGCAGGTCATATTCGAAGAAATAATTTTATTACTAATCTGTGCAAAACTTTACCAGGTAACACACTATGTTTATTTCAACTAGTAGAAAAACATGGAAATATATTATACGATATGTTAAAAGGTGATAATACCTATTATGTTTATGGTGGAACAAGCGCTGAAGAAAGAGAGAAGATAAGAGAAAATGTCAATTCATCAGATAATTCTATTATTGTTGCGTCTTATGGCACTTTTAGCACTGGTATTAATATTCCTAACCTTAACAATATCGTGTTCGCATCACCAAGTAAAAGCAGAATACGGGTGTTACAATCGATTGGCCGTGGATTGCGTAGAAATGGAACTAAGAATTCCGTTCTAATATACGATATCTGCGATGATTTGACATACAAATCTAAGAAGAATTTTACGCTAAGACACTTTGAAGAAAGAATAAATATATACAATGAGGAAAGTTTCTCATATAGGATAGACGAGGTAAAAATATGACACAACAAATAATTAAATTTAATACTGGTGAAGAGATTATCGCTGATATAGTTAAATTTGATAAAGACTATTTTACAATTAAAAATCCAATGAAGATGCAGACAATCCCTAAAATGACTAGAGAGGGAGTTATTGAATCATTATCATTAAACAAATGGATGCATCCTTATACAGAACAAGCAGTTTGTAAAATTAGAAAAGATACTATTATTACAATAGTTAATGCTTCGGATGGTATGAAACTTTTCTATAACAGACAAATGGATATTGCAAATAAAAATCCTATGAAACTAGGATATTCCACAGTTGAAGCAAGTGATTACGAAAATAAAGATTTTGCAAATGAAAAAGAAGATGATTGGGATGAGAGCGAAATTAAAAAGTTTTTAGATGCAGTTAAACCTACTCAACATTAATACTCTATCAGGCACATAACCTATTATAAGAGCATTAATGAAAAAGTCAAGGGTTAAATTAATTTTTATTACCTTGACAAATAGTGTTAACTATGATAAAAATAGGAGAACAAAATGGCAGATGAACAATTAAAAAAACTAGAAGAGTTAGAAACTAGACTTGAAGCTCTAGAAACTAACGACCTGTCAAATGAGTATGTCGAAGAAATTAGAGATGATATAGAAGAACGACTTGAAAATATTGAAGACAAGATTGACGAATTGTTTCAACTAATTGATAACTTACCTGCTGAAGGTTTAGGTATATACAATGTTGATGAAGAAACAACTGACGAAGACGAAGAAGAATACAATGTCGATGAAGACTTAGACGATGTTACTGCAAAAGACGAATTCGGCAATTAACAATTATAATTAAGTACTGGCGCCGTGCAATGCGGCGTCATTGAAAAAGGATGTGAACGTGAAGAAAAAAACCATACACTATGTCGATAATAAAAAACTTTTTGAAGAGATGCAAAAGTTTAAAGATAAATGTAAAGAGGCAGAAGGTGTTGGCGAACGAATGCCACCAGTACCTCATTACATAGGCGAATGTTTTTTAAAGATTGCAAATGGTTTATCTTTCAGACCAAACTTTATTAACTACACTTACAAAGACGAAATGGTATCAGACGGTATTGAGAATTGTCTTCAATACATTTACAACTTCAATCCTGACAAATCAAAAAATCCTTTTGCATATTTTACACAAATAATCTATTATGCTTTTGTTAGAAGAATACAAAAAGAAAAAAAACAAACTCATATCAAACATAAGATTATTGAAAAAGAAGAATATCGTACTCATGATGTTTTACCAATAGACACAACAAATTATAGTATTCACGGATTTGATGCTACAGTTATGTTGCCTGATGAACCTGTGTACAAAACAAAAGAAAAAGAAAAAGAAGAAAAAACTCCAGCAGGTTTAGAGAACTTTATGGAAGAACCTAAAAAATGAAAGTAGCAATTATTGCTGATACTCATTTTGGTGCAAGAAATGATAATACTTTTTTCTTAGATTATATGCTTCAATTTTATGAAGGTATATTCTTTCCTTACTTAGAAAAACATAATATAAAAACTGTTATTCATTTAGGTGACCTAATGGATAGACGTAAATATGTTTCATTTAAAACTGCAAAAGAATTTAGAGAAAGATTTTTATTTCCATTAGAACATTTAAAAATTGATTTCCATTGTCTTGTTGGTAATCACGATGTATTTTTTAAAAACACAAATGATGTTAACTCATTAAAAGAACTAATACATGGTAAATCAAATCGTATTCATATTTACGAAGATGCTACGGAAGTTACTTTTGATAAATTAAAAGTTTTACTATTGCCATGGATTAATGTACAAAATGAAATTTATGCTGAAGGAATGATTCAAGAAACAGATGCTAGTATAGCAATGGGTCATTTAGAAATAAAAGGTTTTCAAATGAACAAGGGAGTTGTAAGTGACCATGGTCAAGACAAAAAAATCTTTGAAAAATTTGATACTGTATTTTCAGGTCACTTTCATCACAAATCAGATGACGGCCAAATTTATTACTTAGGTGCTCCTTATGAAATTACTTGGTCTGATTATAATGACCCAAAAGGATTTCATATCTTTGATACTGAAACATTACAGTTAGACAGAATTATTAATCCTATTAGAATGCATGAAAAGATTTATTATGATGATTCAAATACACTTTATGAAAATCATGATGTATCACAATACACAAACAAGTTTGTTAAATTAATTGTTGTTAATAAAAAAGATTTATATCAGTTTGATAGATTTATGGAAAGACTAATGAAAGCAAATTGTCATGAAGTAAAAGTTATTGAAGACTTTTCAGATTTACATGCTGATACTGTACCAGATGACATTGTTAAACATGCAGAGGATACAACAACACTATTAAACAAATATGTAGATGAATTAGATATTACTCTTGACAAAGATAGATTAAAAAGAATAATGCGTGGTTTATACAACGAAGCTCAGGATTTAGAATTATGAACAGAGTTAGAGATTTTTGGATTGATAGTTACAAAACAAATGTGACAGCATTTTATCTAGAAATGCTAAGTGCATTTAGTGTTATGATTGGTAGTGCAATATTAACATTTACAGTATTAGAACCAAGACCAGATATCTTTATGCCATTTTATTGGGTGGGTAGTGTAAGTGGTTTCTTTGGAGCATATCATAGAAAATCTGCTTGGATTATGGTATTAACTGTATGGTTTACTACAATGAATACTATTGCTCTTTGGAGATTGTTTATATGATTAATTTTAATTATGTTCGTTGGAAAAACTTTTTAAGTACAGGTAATCAATTTACAGAAATAAAATTAAACGAAAATAGAACATCATTAATCATTGGTGAAAATGGTGCTGGTAAATCTACTATTCTAGATGCATTGTGTTTTGGTTTATTTGGTAAGCCGTTTCGTGTTATTAGTAAATCACAATTAGTTAATACTATTAATGATAGAGAAGCAGTTGTTGAAGTAGAATTTAGTATTGGTACTAAAGAGTGGAAAATTATTAGAGGTATTAAACCAAATGTATTTGAAATCTATTGTGATAATCTTCTTGTTAATCAAGATGCAAACTCTAGAGATTATCAAAAGTTTTTAGAACAAAATGTATTACGATTAAACTTTCGTTCATTTACTCAAGTTGTTATTTTGGGTTCATCAACTTTTATTCCGTTTATGCAATTAAAGGCAAGTCATCGTAGAGAAGTTGTTGAAGAAATACTTGACATTAAAATATTTTCGATTATGGGATTCTTACTTAAACAAAAGATTAAAGAAGTAGCAGATGAAATAAAAGATTTAGATTATCAATTTGAACTTGCTTGTGAAAAAATTGCAATGCAACAAAACTATATTGATGATATGAAAGCAAACAAAGAACAAATTATAACTGAAAAAGAAAATGAGTTTGATAAAAATAAAACTGTATTAAATGAAAGAGTTGTTGAAGTTGATAATTTAAAAACAGATTCAAATGACTTACATGAAAGTATTACCGATAAAGATAAAGTTACAAACAAATTAAAAAAGTTAAGTAACATTAGAGCAACAATAACAGAGAAACATAAACAGTTAACAAAAGACATGGAGTTTTTTAAAGAGAATGAAAATTGTCCTACATGTGAACAAGATATCGAATCGTCTCATAAAGATATTATGATAGAAGATAAACAAGTTAAGATAAATGAAATACTTGAAGGTGCAACAAAACTAAAAGAAGAACTTCTAGAAGTTGATAAACGAATAGAAGACATTGACGAGATAATGAAAAAAATTCGTGATAACGAAGTTCAAAGAGCAGAATTAACTTCAGCCATTACAGAATTAGAAAAGTATAATAACAAACTATCAGATGAAATATCATCATTTGAAAAAGGTTCAGTATCACAAACAGACTTAGATAAACTTTCTAGTATGAAAAATGAATGTAAAGGTGTAGAACAAAAAAGAAGTGAAAAGAAAGAAGAAAAGACTTACACCAATGCAGTAAGAGATATGCTAGATGATTCAGGTATCAAAACAAAAATTGTTAAACAATATCTACCTATTATGAATCAGTTAATTAACAAGTATCTTATGTCTATGGAATTTTATGTTAACTTTAATTTAGATGAAAACTTTAATGAAACAATTAAATCTAGATTTAGAGATAACTTTAATTATGCTTCATTTAGTGAAGGTGAGAAACTAAGAATTGATTTAGCATTATTGTTTACATGGAGAGCAATTGCTAAAATGAAAAATTCTACCAATACAAATTTGTTAATTCTTGATGAGATATTTGATAGTTCATTAGATGGTCAAGGCACAGATGAGTTTTTAAGAATACTTAACACTTTGGATAATGAAAATGTTTTTGTAATTAGTCATAAAGGTGACCAACTTGCAGATAAATTTAGTAGTAGTATTAAGTTTGAAAAGGTACAAAACTTTAGTAGAGTTAATTATAATAATAGTTATAGCACAATATCATGAAAAAACTTAAAAGAATAAAATTATATACATTGTTATATTGGAATACTTTTTTAGGTTACTTTAAACCTAGAGAAAAATCTGATGTATATATTTACGAGGATAAACATGAAGTGGAACGACACACCAATAAGAAAGATTAGTCTATCAATAACTAATTTTTGCAATGCAGGCTGTCCTCAATGTGATAGGATAAATCCCAATGGCTGTGGAACTGCTGAATGGTTACCACTTGTCCAATGGTCAATTGATGATTTTAAAAAAGCATTTCCAAAAGAAACACTAGAAGAATTAGACGAGATTCAGTTTTGTGGAACTTGGGGTGACCCAATGATGCTCAAAGATTTGTTTCCCATGTGTGAATATATTATTGATACAAGTAATTGCAGAATAGAAATCACAACAAATGGTTCTATCAGAAATGAAGATTATTATTGGAACCTTGGTATATTATGTGGCAAAAGATTAAAAATGTATTTTGATATTGATGGTATCAATCAAGAAATGCATAGTCACTATCGTAGAAAATGTAATTTACAAAAAACATTAGACAATATGAAAACATTATCTGAAACATGGTCAACACCAATGGCACAAACAGTTGTCTTTGAACACAATAGACCACACTTAAAAGAAATTGAACAACTTGCAAAAGATTATGGTGCTAAGTATTGGCGTCATTTTGATTCTAATAGATTTAGAGAAAGTGATACATTTAATTTTATTGATGAGAATGGCAAAGAACAGGTTTTAAGAAAATGAGTAAGTGTATTAGTTGTGAATGGAAAAACGATGAACTTGTTATTGTTAACCCAGACGGACAAGTTTTTCCGTGTTGTTATTTAAGTAACATGGCATACAAGTTTGATAATACAGATATTGAGGAATTGTATAAAGGAAAAGAATCAAAAAATAAACATATCATGAAAAAATATATGGACAATAAAGATGATTACAATATATACAAAAATCCTTTAAGTAAAATACTCAAGGGAAAGTGGTTTGATGAAACACTACCTCAATCATGGGAAAACTATGATGATGCTTATTACAAATGTAAAAAATATTGTACGGTAAATGAAGATGATTAATGTCGGTGTATCAGAGGGATTTCATGATGCAGGTGTAACTGTGTTAGAAGGAAAAAAGATTTTACATGCATCGCATAGTGAAAGATACAGTCGAGTTAAAAATGATAAATGGATATCATTAAAACAATTACCTCACACTTACGATAACATTGCATATTACGAATCACCATTTTGGAAAAACACTAGAAGAGTTTTTGCAGGTCAAGGTATGGAATGGCCTGAAAGAAAATATGATTATTATTTTAGACATCATCAAACTCATGCAGCCGCAGGTTATTTAACGGC
>MDTC01236071.1_pt1 | contig 45412 bp, 41 predicted proteins | sample 811181 | NCBI WGS metagenome assembly MDTC01 (sample SAMN05326644, study PRJNA326480) | marine metagenome | isolation source: seawater | place: Pacific Ocean: North | collected 2011 | reverse complement strand
TATATGAACAAATAAATGGTGTATTCCAACAAAGTCTTCCTTGCCAGCTATTTTTCTTATTTCTTTCAATATCTGGATAATAAATATTGGCATATTTGTTACTAATTTTATTATTTAAGATATATTTATTTTCTACTTTTTGTATTCCCAAGAAAAGCTTTTCAGTGTCATTTATTCTTAGAATATTTTTTGAAAAACTAAATATTAAAAAAATTGAAATAAAAATTACAAATTTTTTTGTTGAAAACTTTCTTGAAATTAAAATACCCGAAAAAAATAAAAATACTAAAGTAATAAAAATATGTATTGCAAATCTATAAACTGGAGAATAATTTAACCAAAAAAGCAAACCTAAGGTAACAAACAAAGCTAATATTAATCTTTTTTGAAAGACTGCATCTGTTACCAGTCTTTTTTTTAAAATAAAAACAAATATTAATAATGGTAAAATCATAGTCAATAAATGTTCTGTTATTTCTAAAAAATTTCTTTTAATCCAAAACAAAAACCAATTAAAATTACTTAAATACTCTTCGGGTGAGTAAATGTCCTTTGCTAAAGAATAGCTTTTGTTAACTAATTCAAGTTTTTTAGTTAGATTGATATGCTCAGGATTGAACCAACTTACATTTAAACAAGTCAGGTTGGTTGGATATAATAAGCAACCTGTGTAAATAAATTGTTGTGTAAAAAAAACGAGGCATAAAAAAATAATTATTAAAAATTTAAAACTAAATATATAAAATTTAAAATCTTTAAAATTTGAAAAGTATAAATAAATTGGCAAGATTATAACTATAGCTGTACTAAGTTTAATTAAAATTGAAAATACTGAAAACACTAAATTAAAATAAAAAAAAGTTTTTTTTTCTGGATTATCTTTAGTTTCGTAAAATTTGATAAAGTAATAAATACTTAAAACTGAAAAAATGATTGCTGGGAAATCTACACCAAATTCTGATATCCTAGTAAACTTCAATAAAAAATAAAATAAAGCAACAATTAGGTAATAATCACTATTTTTAATTTGATTTTTTTTTTCGATAATATTTTTTATTGAAAATATTATAAAACTTAAAAATAATAAAAAACTTGGTAATGTTAAAAAATTAAAGTTTTTATTTTCAATAAAAAACATTGGGTATAAATTCAACCAAATAGAATTATACACAAAAGCTTGATCTATGTTAGCGAAGCCAAAAACTACTTTTTCCTCAATGAATGCTAGTGAATAAGGAAGATGGTAATATCCAAAGTCTTCGTGATATTTTTGAGAAACAAAAATTGGTATAAGTAAAAATATTATTATGAAATATAAGAATATAGTTTTTTTTTCAAAGAATATTGAGTGTTTTTTCTTCTTAAAAAACAAAATAATACCAAGAAAAAAAATACTTGCACTAATCAAAAAATTTATTTTAAAAAAAAAATGAGTTAATGTAATGATTAATGAAATTACTATAAATCCAAAAAAAATATTAATAAAAAAATTACTTTTTGTATTTAAGGTAATTAAGCTTCCTATACCTGAGAAAGAAATCGAAAGAACAATTATCGATATTGAAAAAACTAATAACTCAAGAATTATCATAGAATAATTTAACAATTACTTTTTACTATATCAATCACTTAGTGAAAAAACTAATGTTTGACTTTTATCTCATTAAAAACAACCATCGGAATTAATCTTAATCCAAAAATATATCTGTTGAAAAAAATTATAGGATTAAAAAAAAGTCTCACCAACCAACCAAGAAAATATTTATCTATAAAATCATTAATTGGTGCTTGATCTCCTGTAAAAAAAGAAATTGCACCTCCTGTGCATAAAATAGATACTTTAAATTTAAGATTTTTTTTTAGGTACAATCCTAAAATTTCCTGAATGCCACCTCCGATATTTATAATTATAAAGTTGGGTTTTGTTTTTTTTAGTAATTTTAAGAGTTTTCTATCAGAGAGATTTTTAGTATTATATTTAGGAGCTAAATAATTATCTACTTTTTTAATGCCTAATCTTTTAAGATATAGTTTATTTGATTTAGAAAAATTTAAATTAGGATCTATTGAAAAAATTGTTTTTTTTTTATTTTTTTTTATATAGTTAAAAAATAAACTCAAAAATTTATAACCAGAAAATTTATAAACATTTATATTTTTAAAAATTTTAAGTAACAAAACAAAAAAACCGCTATCAAAAAAAACAAAATCAGCCTTAAGAAGAGAATTATAATATATCTTTGATTTTTTAATGCTAGCTAAAGCAGGGCCTGCTGGAAAAACGAACAAACCATTTTTTGTAATATATTTTTTAAATTTACTAGGATCGATATTATTAAATTTGATTTTTTTGAAAACCACTTTATTTATCATAAACAACTAAACTTAGAATTATATTCAAAAAAAGATTATAAATATAATGATTAATTAACACTATTTTTAAGTTAAATTTATGATTTTGTATATTTGCTTAAATTAGAGCCCCTCATGTTAGTTTCAACATAAATCCAATCATAAGTTTTTTTAAGCCCTTCTTTTAACTTAGTTTTAAAACTCCAATTTAAAACTTTTTTAACTAAATCATTATTACTTGATCTTCCTCTCACTCCTTTTGGTTTATCTAATTGATGAATTCTTTCTAGTTTTTCTATTCCTGAAATACTTTCTATAATTTCGATCATTTGATTAATTGAAACTTGTTCATCACTTCCTATATTTACTGGATCAGAATAATCAGACTCAAATAATCTAAGTGTACCTTCTATACAATCATCGATATATAAAAATGTTCTTGTTTGTTTTCCATCCCCCCAAACTTCAATTTTATTTTCATTTTTTTTTTTTGCATTAATAACTTTTCTACATAATGCAGCTGGAGCTTTTTCCCTCCCTCCATCAAAAGTACCGTATGGACCATAAATATTGTGATATCTAGCTACCCTTACTGGTATACCATAATCTTCCATAAAATGTCTGCACATACGTTCACTAAATAATTTTTCCCATCCATATCCATCTTCTGGATCAGCTGGATATGCATCTTCCTCTTTTAACCCTTCTATAAAGACCTCTTGTTGTTTAGTCTTATTGTATGCACATGCACTTGAAGAAAAAAAATATTTTTTAATTTCATTTTCCTTACACGAAATTAATAAATTAGTATTTATCAATACTGACTGCATACATTCAGCTTTGTTATTTTCAATAAAACCCATTCCGCCCATGTTGCAAGCCATGTTAAATACATAGTCTATTTTTTTTGTAACTTTTCTACAGTTATTGATATCTTTCATATCCATAGAGTAGTAGTTTTCAGCTTCTTCGAAATCTTGAAACCAATATTCTTTTGGCTTGATATCTACTGCTATCAATGAATTTCCTTCTTTTAACAATCTACTAGTTAAATGGCCTCCTATAAAACCTCCCGCCCCAACTATTAAAATTTTTTTATTCTTAATCATTAAAAGTGTTCTTTTGTTAATTTATAATTTAATAAAAATCAATTTGTTTTCATAAATAAAATTTATCTTTTTATAATCTTATTTAACAAACCTTAGATATATTCTTTAATTCCTCAATTAGTCCTTTTTTTTGTGCTTTTAAAAAACAAATCTTTAATTTTTTAAAATAAAATTTAAATTTATTATTATCTCTATTCATATTACGCACTGTGAAAATTTCTTTACTTTCTTTTTCTAAAATTTCTTTTTTATCTTTGAGAGTTTCCTTTAGCTTTTCACCTGGTTGCAATCCTATTTCTTTATATTTAAAAACGTACTTACTATTAATTTTCATTTTAATTTTTGCTAAATTTTCAGCTAGTTTTAAAATATTTATCGGTTTTCCCATATTTAAAATAAAAATATTTTTTTTTGAATCAATTGTCGTAGTTTGTAATACTAGATGACACGCCTCTAAAACAGTCATAAAATACCTTGATGCTTTTTTGCTAGTAATTTCAATCGGATTTTCACTGTTAATTTTATCAAGAAAATTGTTAATCGCAGATCCTGAACTACCAAAAACATTTCCAAATCTAACTATTTTAATCTTTTTTTTGTTTTTTGATTTTGAATTAAAATATTCACATACTTTTTCTGCAACTCTTTTTGTATATCCAAGTATAGATATCGGATTAGCGGCTTTATCTGTAGATATAAAAATCATCTCACAAGAATTTTTAATAGCTAATTCACAAACATTATATGTTGCTAAAACATTATTTTTTACTGCAGCATAGATATTATTCTCAAGTATATTCACATGCTTATAAGCAGCTGCATGAAAAATCATTTGAACATTATTATCTTTTATTATTTTTTCTAAAAAATAAAAATCATTTACATCTAGTAAATTGTAAGAAATTTTTTTTCCATTTATTTTTTTTTGTTGATTATAGATACCTATCTCTGACTTATCTACAGCAATAATTTTTTTAACATTTTGTTGCATCAACTGTCTGCAAATTTCTGATCCAATCGTACCAGCTGCGCCTGTAACTAAAACCGTTTTATTAAATAATTTTTTTATTTTTTTTAATTTAATTTGCTTTCTATTAAGAATTGCATTGATTTCATTTATGTTAAGATCTTCGATATCAATTTTATCAGAAATTAAAAATTTTTTTTCAGGTAGATAGCGAACATCAAAGAAATTTTTTTTTATTTTTTTCAAAATTTTTGTCTGTTTTTTTTTATCTAAAGAAGGAATTGTTAAATAAACTCTTTTAACTTGAAAATATTCTTTTAATTTCAAAATATCCTGAAAACTGATTATTGGAACTCCATATAATATAGATTTTTGTAAATTTATATTGTCATCAATAAAACATAAGACATTTTCATTATTTTTTATTAATTCATTAAATACTTGCCTTCCTGCATTTCCAGCACCATAAATAACTACTCCTGAAGGACCTAAATTATTTTTCTTTAATAAAGGAAAAAATTTTGAACTTGATTTATTTTTTAGTTTAAGTTCTTTTTGAATATATTTATCCAGATCTCTAAATTTATAATTTCCTATTTCAGATAATAATTTTTTGTTGTCAGCGATTGAGTTTTGAAATTCCTCAATCTTTTCAATTCTAACTAATTTATTTTTTGATATTTTTGCAATATTTACTAAATCTTTTATCAAAAAACCTTTTCCTGTTCCCAAATCATAGATGCCTTTTTGAATATTTTTTTTCAAAAAAATATTATAAATTTTACCGACATCGTCTAAGTGAATAAAATCCCTTAATGATAATCCTCCATTTATCAAAGTTATTTTTGAGCTTTTCCTTTTTGCTCTGATAATTTTTTCTATAAATGAAAATTTGTCCTCTCTATTTCCATAAGTATTGAATAATCTTACAATAAAGAAGTTTTTGTTCTTTTTATTAGCATAATTTAATATCAATTTTTCAGCAGCAAGTTTAAATGATGAGTAAAGCTCTCTATTATGTTGATCTCTTTTTTGATTATCTAAACCTTCAGCTATTCTATAGATTGCCGAACTACTTGTATAAATAATCTTATTAATTTTTTTTGATGGTAAATTTTCTAGAATTAATAAAATTTTTTCTAATGAAAGTTCACATAACTTTCTATATTCTTTATAATCAAGATCATTTAAAAACTTTGATGGATAAAAATTATTAAAAATTAAATTTATTTTTTTTAATTTTTTTGTCTCGGTATATATTTTTTCTTTATTTAAATCATTGGCTGAAAAAATTAAGCTATTTTTTATGTATTTAATATTATGTTTTGTTATAAAACTATTTTTTCCAATAATTAGATTTTTTATCATATTTTTTTTATTTTAAAAATTGCTAAACAATAAATAATTACAAAAATAGGAATAATTAAAAAGAAATTTAATTTCAAAATTTTAAAAAATACAATTGGTGTAACCCCTAATATTAGTAATATTAAATTTGTATTCAATAAAGAATATCTCTTAATTAATAGATGATGAATATGATTTCTATCTCCATAAAAAGGATTTTTTCCTTTAAGCAATCTAAAAATAGTTAGTCTTAATAAATCGAAGCCTGGTAGTAATAAAAGCATGAATATCTCATCTGCAAAAAGTATATTTTTATAAACATTGTGTTCATATATTAAAGAAACGGATAAAAAAAGTCCCATAACATAGATGCCATTATCACCAAGAAATAGACGATTGCTTAAATTTAAGAATAATAAAAAAGTTAATATAATTAGAATAATACCATATAATTGAACTCTTTCGGTAACGAAAAATAAATACAAAAAAACTAACAAATAAAAAATTAAAGATTGCCCATTTATACCATCATAAAAATTTAGAGCATTTATTAAAATAACAAAACAAAAAATAGAGAAAAAAATTGAATATTTTCCAAGAAATATTTTATAATCATAAAAAGATAATGAAAATTTTTGGATTACAAGATTCTCATCTAATATAACAAAAACCGTTGTAATGAAAATTAATAAAAAAAATTTTTTATTTGGATTGATGTTAAATTTATCATCGTAAAACCCGAGCAAAAAATATGAAAACAACATAAATAAAAAAATGAATTTTTCCTTAAAACTTAAAAAAAAATCAAATAATTGAACCTTTAAAATTAAGTCAATAATTAATAATAAGAAAATATTAAATATTAAAATAGAACCACCAATCAAAGGTGTATTATTTTTATGTGTCTTTAATTTTTTGTCCGGAATATCATATAGATTTACAAATTTAGATATTTTATCTAAATTTATAAATATCAAAAAATTAGCTATAAAAAAAATAAAAAGTGTAAAAACCATTAAGAAAATAATTTTTTATAAGAAAATAATAATAAGCCCACTTTAAAATAAATAAATGATGAAATCCAGTTATTAAAAAAATTTCCACTGGGTAAAAAAGGAAATAAATGAATTAGAAGACCAATTGAAATTATTAAAAAACTGTTAGAATAAAAATTATTAATATTTTTTTTAGCCACAATAATAGAATTTTTAATCAAGAAAATTAAAAAAGTTAGATAAAAAATAAAACCTATCAAGCCTAATTCTGATAAAGTTTGTGCTAATATATTATGAGAATGAGTTGAACAAACTCCTTTTTCTGGTGCATAATCTACCAACCTACAATAATGTCTAAATCCTTTTGGGCCAACTCCATAAATTGGGCTTTCTTTAAATAATTCTTTTGCAACAATGAGATGTCCTTGATGATCACTTGAAAAAATTTTCAATGACTCTATGGTTGATTGAAAATTATCAACCTCTTTTTTTACCTCATTTTTTTGAATAATAGTTTGTTCAAAAACTTGCTTATAAGTCTTTGCAAACATTCTGTGAGTAATATCAGTTTTTCCAAAATTAAAAAAAGCATTTAACAAGATAAAAATAAAAAAAATAATTGAGGATCCAGTTAAAACTTTTCTTAAATTAGAAATAAATATTAGCGATAAAAAAATAAAAATTATCAAAAGTGCAAAAGAGGTCCTTTCTCCTGATAAATAAATTGTGAAGAAATAAATTGAAAAAAAAGTCGTAAATAAAATTTTATTCTGATTGATATCAATTTTGATATAAAATAAATACCAAAATATAATGGGTAATAGTCTAATTAAAAAACCTCCCAAAATTAAGTCATCTCCAAAAAAACTAGACACTCTATATTTAAACAGTTTTTGACCAAAAATATTTTCACCAACAAAAAATTGAAAAAAACTATCAAAAATTAGAATAATGATTACCATAAAAAAAAGGAATAATAGTAATTTCTTATTAGATTTATCATAAAAAAAATTTTCAAAAAAAAGACAAACTGCTATAGCGAAAAATACATATCTAAAATGAAAGATGGAAGAATATTTCAAACTACTTGGTATTTGCAAAAATGCATTTAAACCCAGATAAATTGAAAATAAAAATAAGATTATTAAAATCTTGTTTTCTAAAAACTCATTTTTTTTAAAATGTAAAAGCAAAAAAATTAAATAAAATATTATATAAATCTCTACTACAGCGATACCAATTATGTGTATTAATGGGAAAAAAAATAAAGGAAGGTAAAATTTATTCTTAATAAAATCAATATTCATTTTAAAATCCAAATCAAATTTTTCTTTAAATATTCTTCACCTTTGTAGCAATTAACAATAACACTAACCTTTTTGTCCATTTTTTTTATAAAAATTTATTGTCTTCTTTAAACCTTCACTTAAAGTTATTTTTGGAGTCCATTTTAAGATATTTTTAGCTTTTGATATATCTGGAAAAAGTTCATTTGGCTCATCAGTTCTTATTCTTATTTTGCTAAAATTAGGTTTTCCTTTTCCAACTAAACGAATAATTTTAAGAATTAAATTTTTAATTTTTATAGGCTTTTGAGAGCCAATATTAATAACCTCACCATTATTTTTATTTGATTTTAATGATTTATAAACTGCTTGAACAAAATCATCTATATATAAAAAATCTCTTTTTTGATTGCCTGGTGAGCAATCAAATTTTTTTCCTTTTAGTGAATTATTAATTACAAAAGGTATAACTCTATTGTTATCTTGATTTGGTCCATATACTAAATACGGCCTGATTATTGATAATTGATAAGTCTCTTTTTTAAATAAAGATAATAAAAATAAAGTACTTTTGAGTTTAGCATTTCCATAAACAGAAAAAGTATCTACTGTTTTCAAGAAATTTTCTTTATGGGGAGATTTTCGTTTTCCATACTCAATACTTGATCCAATTTGAACAAATTTTTTTGGCTTTTTTTTTATAAATTTATTTATTAAGTTTTTACAACCTAAAAAGTGGGTTTGTGTAATTGACATATTTTTTGAGTGATCTACGTAACCAGATAAATTTACAATGTAATCATAATAATCATCAAGTTTTTCATTTAATTGTTTTTTATTTCTTAGGTCACAAAAAATATATTTTACACCCTTTATTTTTCTAGTTTTTTTGGGTTTATTTTTTGATACTGAATAGACCTTCCATCCTTTTTTTAATAGAAATAAGCATAGATGATAACCTATAAAACCTGTACCACCAGGAATTAAGACTTTATATTTAATTTTCAAAATACTCTTTTAATTTATTATTTTTAAGTTGTGTAATCTCTTTATCTTTTAATAAATATATCTTATCGCAATTTTTTAAAGCACTAAATCTATGAGAGACTATTATAGAAGTTTTGTTTATTTTTTTTATGGTATTTAAGACTTTGTTTTCTGTTTCAATATCTAATCCACTTGTGGCTTCATCTAATATTATTAAATCTGGATCATTAATTAAAGCTCTAGCTATTCCTATTCTTTGTTTTTCACCTCCTGATATATTTTGTCCATCTTGCTTTAAAATTTGAGATAAACCATTTTCAGATTTTTGAAAAAAATTTTCTAAATCCACTTCCTTAATTATTTTTCTTAAAATATTGTCATTAAAATAATTTTTGTCAGCTCCGAATAAAATATTTTCCCTTAATGACTGATTTAAAATTATGATATTCTGAGGAACATAACCTAATGAATTTTGCCAATTTTCGAGATTATCTGATCTAAATATATCTTTTCCATCAACTTTTAATTTTGAGTATTTATTTTTTTGGAAACCACATAAAATATCTACAATCGTACTTTTACCACTTCCACTTTCTCCAATAATTCCAATTTGAGAATTTTTTTTTATTTCGATATTTACATTTTTAAATAAATAATCTTTTTTATAAAAAGAAAATTTTTTAACATTTAAGTTTATATTTTTCCTAAAATTAATTTTTTTAATTTTACTTCTTTTATAAAAAATTTTTTGATTGTTCTCCACTATCAATTTTTTCATACTCGGGTATGAATGTTTTAATTTTTGCATGTACCCTAAAAGTCTATTTAATATAGGAACAAGTCTAAAAGCAGAGATAGTATAAATAGACAGTAATTGAATAATATTCGCACTTGAATAATCATTTTTGATTAAATAAAAAAATAAAAATAAAATACTGATAAATAATATATACTCAAAAAAGTGTCTTGGTAATTCAGCTAAAAATTCTACTTTGAACTGTATTTTACTTATGGATTTAATTTGTTTTTTAAATCTATCAAAAAAAAATGACTCTCTTGATAAAATTTTTATCGATTTAATTGCAGAAAAGCTTTCAGTGATAAATTGAATTTTTTTTTTTTTATTTTCTAATTTAACAATAGCCCAATCTGATAATTTATTCTTAACTAAGCTATAGTAAATGAAACCTAGTAATGAAAAAAAAATATAAACAATTGCTGTAATTATTGGATTAAAATACATTAGAAATATTAAAAAAGTTAATATCAATATTGAGTCAAGAATTATTCTTAAGGAACTATTAATAAATGTAATGCTTGTTAAAATCTCTTCTGTAAAATTTCTTATATATTCAGCACTGTTCTTACTTATTAAATTTTTTATATCTCTATAAAGAAAATTATAATAAAGTTTATTTGATATTTTTTCTCTAAAATCAGCCAAAAAATCAGAGTGTATCCATGCAACAAATATTAAGATTAAAAACTTTACAGTAAATAAAGAGACTATAATTAATATAATTTGTTTAAAGTTTAGCTCTGTGTCAAAAAAATTTTGTGTATAATTTTTTATACCTTCAAAAAAGCTAGTATCTAATCCTAAAAATGAATTCAAGATTATTATTACAAACCCCAATCCCAAAAGTTCTAGGAAAGATGCAATAATCATAAAAAAAATTAAAATAAAAAATTTTAATTTTAGATTGTAATCAAACAAGTTTATTATTTTATTCATTAAATTTTTAAACTATTTTTTAAATTTAAGTTTGCGTTTTCCTTGTTGTAAAAGATTTATTTCCTTTAACTTTCTTTCTAAAATTTCTTTATCTCTAAGTGTATCCATACACTGCCAAAATCCCTTATGTTTATAAGCAACCAATTCTTTATTCTTTGTTAATTTTTCAAATGGTTCTCTTTCTAAGAATGTACTATCATTTTTCAGATATTTTAAAAATTTTGGTTCAATAACAAAAAAACCACCATTAATCCAACCTTCGTCAAGGCTATTCTTTTCTTTAAAATAATTTATATAATTTCCTTTAATTTTAATTACTCCAAATCTAGCTGGAGGCCTTACTGCAGTTAAGGTAAAAGTTTTTTTATTTTTATTATGAAAATTTATTAATTTATTTAAATTTACATTTGACAAACCATCTCCGTAAGTCATTAGAAAAGTGTCATTAAAATATGATCCTAATCTTTTTAATCTTCCTCCAGTCATCGTATTTTTTCCAGTGTCAATAAGATGGATCTTTATTTTTTTTGGAAGTTTTCTTTTTAAAAAATATTTTTTTAACTCTTGGCCTTTATAGCCTATAGCTATGTAAAATTCATAATGTCCATATGAAATATAATGATCAATAATTCTTTGAATTATTGGTTTTCCAAGAACTTTAACCATGGGTTTTGGTATAGTTTTTGTGTACTCTGATAGTCTTGAACCATAACCCCCAGCTAAAATTACAACCTTCACTTTTATATTTTCCAATTATAATGAAATTTTTTACTTTGTGGATCTTCTCTGACCATCTCCTTTTCATTATGGGGCAAATTTAAACAATTTGCAATTATTGACTCACCCTCATCCAGCCCTTTAAAACCATTCCAAATATTTGGAGGGATGGTTATAAGAAAATACTTTTTTGGAGTTAAAATAATTTCTTCATATTTTCCTCTGCTGCTACTCTCAATTCTATCATCATACAAAACAAGTTTTACTCTTCCACTTATACAGGCATAATTTAAAGTTGCCTCTTTATGTAAGTGCCATGCTTTTATTGAGTCTTTATAAATCGTAGAAAAATAAATTTCTCCAAAACTTTTAAATATACTACTATCATTACGCAACATGTGCATAACCTTTCCTCTATCATCCTTGATTATTTTTAATTCAGTTATAATTACATCTTTAATATTCATTTAATTTTTCATTCAATTAAATTTAATAACTTTTCGTATTACTTAAACCATAATACTTTATTTATTCTTCTAATAACAAAAAAAATAATTGAAAGCCAAGCATATGGATATATCAGGTTTCTAAAAAAATGTTTATAAAAATTAACGTATTGTTTTCCTGCACTTTCACCATTAATTAAGATTTTTGTAAAAAAATTAAAAAAATTTCTTAAAGCAAAATTTTTACAGTAAATATATTTCCAAAAATTCATTCCCTGTGATCTATAATAATCAAGGAGTTCTGGTATTCTTACAATTTCAACAAAATCATACATGCTTACCCATTCTCTTTCTCCAATCAAGTTAACACTTAATGGTTGGGCACATATAAAGCTTTTTTTGTCTTTAAAAACAGTTGAGATTATTTTTCCATTAAAACAAGTGTTATCAAAATTGGACCAGACTCTTGTATCTTGGATATCTTCTTGACTCACACAGTCTAAACCTTCTAGCCACATTTTACGATTAAATATACATACAAAAATACTTATCAAAAATTCCCAACTTACTTTTGGATCTATAACCTCCCAAAAATGAACTCTTTTATTTTCTTTAAATTTAGAAATAGACTCTAAAGATGTATTTTTAAGCTCGTTGGTATTAAAAGGTTTTGGATAATCATTTAAAAAATTCGAATTTAAATAATAAGAATTAACAAAAAAATAATCTATATCAATATTAGTTTCAAATAATCTTTTAAGATCGTTTAAAGTATTTGGTAAAATCAAGTCATCGTTGCCAATTAACCATGCATACTTACCTTTAGATAATTCTAAGGTTTTTATTGCATTAAGGGCTACTCCAAGATTTTTCTCATTTCTATTAAATACTATATTCAAATCTTTCCTATACTTATTCACGATTTCTACAGGATCTTGTGCTGAGCAGTTATCAGAAATACAAACTTCAAAATCAAAATTTTGAACATTTTTTGATGAAATTAAAATAGAATTAAGACAATTATTTAAACAACTCAATCTATTATATGAAGGTATACAAATTGATAATATCATATGTCAATATCTGTAAGAAAGTTCCTCAAAGCTTTTATTCAAAAATTTCCTATAATTATTTTTATTTATAATATGAAATTTTGGTAAATGAAAAACTAAGCTACCACCTTTCTTTAAATAATTAAGTTCTTGTTTGATTATTTCTGATCTAAATGACCAAATTAGAACTAACAAAAACTTTGGATTAAGTTCTCTCATTTTTTCTTTCGAAATAATTTTGATATTTGATCCTGGTGTAAATTTTCCATATTTTTTTGTGTTTGCATCACATATAAAATCTATTTGATTCGATGATAATTTGTTTAAATTTAAAACAATATTACCTTTAGTTGAAGCACCATACCCCGCTATTGGATAATTCTTATTAACAAATGCTTTAAGCTTATTTTTAGACTCATAAATTCTTTTCTCAAAATTTTTATAGGACTTGATATTAATTTTTTTTTCATCATTTTTAATTTTGTTAATTGTTTCAACATTTTTTTTTCTTTTAGATTGGTTTTTAGAAATTATAATTTCAATACTACCTCCATTAATTTCATTAAGTTTACAATCAATAATTTTAAGCCCACTATTACTTATTATTTTTTCAAAAACAGTAAAAGTATAATATGTTAAATGTTCGTGACAAATCTGATCAAAGGTTAAATTTTTTAACATTAAAGGTAAATAAGAAAATTCACAAATCCAAATACCATTATCATCTAGTAAGCCTTCGATATCATCACAAAATTTGGACGGATTTTCTACATCGTAAAAAACTGCAAAACTTGAGATTAACTTAAATTTAATTTCTTTATTTCCATTTTTCTTAATAATATTTTTTTTTGAAAAAAAATTAGGAACCAACTTGATCTTTTTATAATTTTTTTTAAATTTTATTGCTGACGGATCAATTCCCCACAAATTATATTTTTTTCCAAATAATTTTAGAAATGTGGCATCATTACTTCCTATATCTAATATATTATCTTTTAATTTTATAAAATTTAATTGTTTTATTTTTTTAATTTTTTTTTTTAAATGGGAAATCATTAATTTACTTACTGATGTTTGATATCCATAGTGCTGTCCATACATTTTTTCTATTTTTACCTCATTGTGTAACTGGACCAAATCGCATTCTGAGCATTTATATAAATCTAAAGAATATTTTTTTAGATTATATTTTTTTTGATTATAAAAAAAACCACTAAGAGGTTGTTTTCCTAATTTTACAATTTTATATACTTTTCTTTTTTTACAATTTTTACAAATCATATTTAAATTTAAATTTTATAAAAATTTTTTTTTAAAAATTTTTGAAGATTTTTTAATCTTTTAAACTTTTGATTTTTTATACTACTATTATTAACCATATTTAAATCCTTAATACTGTCAATGGAATGCCAGAAACCTTTTACTTTAACTAGCTCAGTTTTAAATTTTTTAATTATTCTAGGATAAAATTCTTGCTCAAAATTTTCAGAATTTTTAATATGTTTCATAAATTTTTTTAACAAATCAGTCTTTATTATTGCCATACCAGTATAATTAAAAGCCTGATATTTTTCGTCATCTCTAATTTTTAAACTTTGAAAAACTAAATTTCTTTTAAAATCTATAATTTTATTTTTTTTAACACCAATTGATCCATAAGCATATGTAAATTCTCCACAAATAAAAGTAGATCCAAGCTTTTTTACACAGTGATTTTTAAATATATTTTTTAAATTAAATCTGAAAATAGCATCTCCATTTAATAATAAAAAATTTTTAGATTTAATTTCATCACAAATTAAAGAAAGCCTTTTTCCAATATTTGTATTTAGACCAGTGTTTATCATTTTAATATTCAGGCCAAAATTTTTATTTTTTTTTAAAAATTTTTCAATTAATTTACCTTTATAACCTAGTGGTAAAATTACATCTTGAAATCCATGAATTTTTAAATGATTTAAAATATACCACAGTATTGCTTTATTATTTACTTTTACCAATGTCTTGGGTAATTTATTTCCCAAAACTCCAAGTCTTGTTCCTCTTCCTCCACATAAAATAACAGCAGTGTTGTTTTCAAATTTTTTATTTTCTTTTTTTTTCATCAAAAATTTTTTTCAATTCTTTTATTAGATTCAATTTTGGTTTCCAACTAGGATAATTATGGATTTTTTTAATCGGTTTCATGGCCTCGTTTTTTCTATAATCTTTACCACCAATTTTTACTTTTAATTTTTTATTAAGAATATTATTTAATTTTTTAATTAATAATTTAAGTTTAATTGGTTTTTTTGAGCTTACTGTATAGGTATTAAATCCTTTTAATTTTTTTTTAAAAATATCATCACAAATTAACTTAATAAGTTCACATATTTCTGAAATATTTACATAATCAAGAAATTGATTTCCAGGAGTAATTTTCAATGTTGTTTCTTTTCTATAATTCTTAAGTAATAAATTTAGAATTCTTTTTCTTTTGTCATATTTTCCGTATGTTTCAAAAATTTTTAATGAGATGGTTGTTATTTTTTTTTTAATTGCATAGTATTTCAAGAAAGAGTCATTCGAATGTTTTACAGCTGCATAAAAATTTAATGGACTATAAATTCTATCCTCATTGTACTCCCACTTTGTTCCAAATGAAATATATCCTTTAAAATTAGTATTTTTTACTGCTTGATTCAAAAAAAGAATATTAGCCTTTAAGTTCGAGTTCAATAAATTTATAATTGCTTTTTCATTATCATTAGGATTTTGATCAGCTGCACAGTTTATTATTAAATCTGGTTTAAACAATTTAATTTCTCTTAAAATTTGTCTAATCCAGTTTTTTTTATATTCTTTGTAAGAAGAGAAACAATAAACTTTATATTTATTAATATCTTTAAAGTATAAGTTAAGATTACTTCCAATAAAGCCTCTTGAACCTATAATTCCAATTTTCATTTTTTTCTATTTTTATACTTCATTAGGTAAGTTTCTATCTAAAAATTTTTCTTTGAATAAAATAAGTCTCTTTATATAAAAAAAAATTATAGAAAATTTAGTTTTATAATTAAATTTTTTTAAAGCGTTCATATAGAATATTTTTTCTAGTGTAAATAGTGGAAAATAATATTTATTCACTTTAGTTAAAACTTTAGTCCTCACAGGATAATTGTATCTTTTTAAAATATGAATAATTTTATTTTCAATAAATTTTAGTTCATTGATTTTAAATATTTTGTTATCAAATTTATTCTTAAATTTTGGGTTTAAGCCATCTAGATATTTTTTACTTATTGAGTCTCCCCACCATTTTTTATTAAAATAAGTAGAATGTAATAATATATTTGAATATTTTATACCAATAAACTTGCTAAGTTTTTTTAAAGTTATTTTGCTCTGAGTATGAATTTTTTCTAATTTAACAACTCTGGTTTTATATTTGTATTTTTTGAGTTTATTAAATATATCAAAATGAAATTGATAATTTGTAAATAGTTGCCTAGGTGTCATAAATTTACCCTGTTTATAGATAGTCCAGTGCTTTACTGTTGAACAAAGACTCACCAATGGATCCCTATAAGTTATTAATATCTTACTATTTTTATAAACATTTAAAATTTTTAAGTAATTCTCAAAATTTTCAAAAAGATGTAAGTGTATTAATATAATTTTTAATTTTTTTTGGTTGAAATTTTTACACAACATGTAAGCTTTATGTAGACATACTAAAATATCAAATTTTTTTTTTTTACTTTTATTATATAAAAAAATAAAATTTCGAATAAAAAGTTCTTTATTAACAGTATAAAATTCATTTTTTTTTTTTCCTAACTTATCATGTCTTTCTTTTTTGTTTAATCTCGAGTCAAAGAAAAATTGATTTAATTCAATGAATTTTTGAGCAATTATCTTTGGCTCCTTTAAGTAAAAAATTTTCAAAAATTCTTTTGAAAAATTTAAAATTGCAGGAAATTGCGCTACTTCAGGATGACCATCTAAAAGACTTTGTAATAAGTCTGAGCCAGATCTACCTCCAGTGAATAAAAGTACTGTTTTCATAAATTATGAAAAAATTTCTATTTTTTTTTCTGTCTGTTTTTCATAAAATAATTAACATTTCCCTTGGCAAAATTACATTTTTTAAATCAGTTTCTTTTGGTCTTATTTCACTAAAAAATTTTTTAAGCTTTTTTTATAAGAGTCAACTTGATTAAAAGTAAATTCTATTATTTTTTTTCTATTATTATAAAAACAATTATACCACTCAAATGTCATTCTAATTGATTGTTTAGCATTAAGAACTAGTTTCCAATTGAGATTTTTTTTTGATTTTGTACTATCAATAGAAAGATTGCTCGACTCATAAAATGGACTTTTTAAAATCTGAATTTTAGATCTTGAATTAAGAATTTTTTTTCCTTCCTTGGCTAAATCTAATACAGTTAAATTTTCTTTTAAATTTGGGCCAAAATTCCATGCACCCACAAATTTTTTGTTTTTATCTATAAAAAGTTTTTCTGCAAGTTTTAAGTATCCAAAAAGTGGTTCCAACACATGCTGCCAAGGTCTCGTTGCTTTAGGACTCCTTAGTACAAGTTTTTTATTAAAAATAAAAGCTTCTACACAGTCTTTTACGATTCTATCTTTTGTCCAATCTCCTCCCCCAATACAATTACCCGATCTTGCAATACCAATATTACACTTCGAGTCTTTATAAAAAGATTTTATATAACTGTCGGCTAAAATATCACAAGCTGCTTTACTTGAGCTGTAAAGATCATGTCCTCCAAGTTTATCTGCTTCTTTAAATTTTTTTTTTTCTTCTAGATTTAAATATACTTTATCAGATGTAATTAAAACCATTGACTTAACCGACTTACAATTTCTTGCTGCTTCTAACAAATTTACAGTTCCATTTACATTTGCATTAATTGTATCTAATGGATCCTTGTAACTTACAAGAACACTCGATTGGCCTACTAAATGGAAAATTATAGATGGTTTAATTTTTTTTATTATTTTTTTTAATTTTTCTAAATTAGATATATTTTCTCTGAAATCTTTTTTGAGATATTTACTAAGATTTAAATCATCAAAAAAATTTGGTTTCGAGATAGGATCTATAGCATATCCAGTGACTTTAGCACCAAAACTATACAATAGTAAAGTTAACCAACTACCTTTAAAACCCGTATGGCCAGTTATAAGTACATTTTTATTTTTCCAAAAATTATTATTTTTCATTGAATCCATCATTAATATTTATTTTACTAAAATACAATCTAAAAATTATTAAAATCATTTTTCCCAAATATAATTATTTCTCATTTTGGAAACAAATTTAAAACCGTTTGTTTCTAAAAAATTTTTAGCATAATTATAAGTATCTTTTCTTAGTTCAATTAAAATTGATATTTTTCTATTATCACTCAAAGTCTTTTTACAACCTTTTAAAACTTCTATTTCATTTCCATCAACATCTATTTTAATTAAGTTTGGTTTTTTTAATATTCTGTTTTCTATCAAACTATCTATTGATAACCCAAGTACTTGATTTATGGTTGGAGAATTTCTTAAATTAGATCTGTCCAACATATTTTTAAAAACCTTATTGTCATTAAACGTAGTAACAGCATCTCCCGCAACTCTTCTTAACTGATATAATTTTGAGATCGCAGTCTTTGAATATAGAGGATTGGGTATAATTACCACTTTCTTCTCCAAATTGTTGAGCTTTAGATTATTTTGAATAAGGTTTAAATTTACAAATGATGGTTCAAAAGTATAAGATGTAGAATTAAACCTTTTTGAATAATATAGAGAATAAATACCTACATTTGCACCTATATCATATAAAATTTTTTTATTACTCCCATTTTTATCTAACCATTTTAATGTATCAGGCTCTTTTGTAAAAAAAGATTTAGCTCTATAAGCAGAAATTAAGCTTGGAGTATAAAATCTTAAAAATTTTTTTTTATCTAAAAATATTTTTTTTGATTTTTTTTTGTCAGCTTCTTTTTGAAGATTTTCCTCCCAGAAGGTATCATGATTTCTAATATCTAAAAATTTTAAAAGATATGAATAAGTAGACCCAATCTTAATGATTATTAACAATGGAAAATTAAAAATAAATCTTACAAATTTTACAAAAATATAAATTATTCGCATTATACAATTATATTGATCTATTAATTGCTTTTGAAACTTTTCTCGATTGTTTAATGAGCTTACTAAATTGTTTAAAATTCAGAGGTTGTAAAGGATCAACTGCAGATTTTTTGGGGTTTTTGTGAATTTCTATAATTAACCCATCACACCCAGCTGCTATCGAGGCTAGTGTTAAACTAGGAACCCATGGGGCCCAAAAAGAAGCATGACTTGGGTCCGATATTACTGGATAATTTGAAATTTCTTTTAATGCAGGAATAGCTTGTATGTCTAATGCAAATCTAGATGTATCTCTATGAGTATGAGGAATACTTACTCCTCTTTCACAGAAAATTAAATTATTGTTATTTTCAACCAAAATATGCTCTGCTGCTCCTAATAAATCTCTCAGACTAGCTCCAAAATGTCTTTTTAAAATTATAGGTTTTTTGGTTAATGCAACCTCTCTTAAAAGTTCTAAATTTTGCATATTCCTTGATCCTATTTGTAAAATATCTGCAGTTCTACAAACTCTATCTAAATATTGTATTTCAGTAATTTCTGTGACGACTTTAAGCCTGAAACTTTTTTTTATATCGTCCATTATATCCATACCTACATTCTGTGTTTCATTATATTGTTTTGATCTATAGGGAAAAGTTAGAGGTTTATATGCGTGACCTCTAATAATTTTTATTTTATTTTTTACAAGTATTTTTGCAACCTCCACCATTAAATCATAATTCTCCACACCATTGGGGCCTGCAATTATAGGAATATTTTTTTCACCAAATTTAACTCCATTTCCTATATCAACAATTCTTTTAATCTTAGAGGTTGAGAGAGGAAGCTTATTTTTTTTATCATCTAAAGTTATATCTTTTGTTGGTTGCTTATTGCTTAAATTCGCTTTAAATAAATTTTTATTTTTTTTCTTCATTTTCCAAGGATGCTATTTTGGTTTTTAATTTTATTAATTTTTTTACTTTTATGAATACAATTATATATAGAGTGAATTACTTTTAATAAATAATAATTTTCTTTTATTTCTAACTTTTTTGAAGATTTTTTATCTTTAATTAAAAATTCATCTAATATTTTTTTGTGGCCAAAACCCATACCACCTGCTGCTCCCAAATTTTCTCCAAAATTTTCTGAAAATTTTTTGTTTAACATTAAATGATTATTTTTAAATTTACTAAATGTATTTAAACTTATTCCTTTTACAATTATTCTGCCTTTTTCTCCAATTATATCTATTGCTGATCTATAATTTCTATTAGCTCTAGTTGTAGCCTTAAAGCTTGATAAAATTCCATTTTGATGTCTAAAATTAATTATTATTAGATCTTCAGCTTCTAATTTACTTTTATTAAATTTAGCATAAACATCAAAACTACTTATCTTTCCAAAATTAAAAATTAATGTATCCAATAAATGAATAGCTTGATTTGTAAGAACACCTCCATCAGATGCATATTTTCCTCTCCAATTGCTTGAATAATATTTTCTATTTCTATGCCATAGCATCATACAATCCACTAAACAAATTTTTCCTAAACTTTTTGAATTTATTTCAGATTTTAATTTTGAAGTAGCAAGATTGTATCTATTTTGTAAACTTGTCCAACATTTAAGCTTTTTCTTAATTGAAATATTAATTAGTTTTTTTGCATGGTCCAATCTCAATACAAATGGTTTTTCAATTATAACATTAGACCCATGTTTTAAAAAGAAAAATGCATGTTTATAGTGTAATCCTGATGGTGATGCTATGATAGCATAATCGAAAAAAATTTTATTCTTTTTTATTTCATCAAATGATATTTGTTTAAATTTATCAGAAAGGGGTAATGATAATTTATCAATAACAAAAATTTTAAATTTTTTTCTTGATTTAAGTAAATTGAAATAATGTTTACCAGCTGTACCAAAACCTACAATTACAATATTCATTAATAAAATAGTTTTAATTTTTTTAGTAAAATTTTTTCTTGTTGACTCTTTATACTTTTTTTAAATATAATTTTTTTTGATAATTTTATTTTTTTATTTTTATTTCCAGTTATTCTTAGAGAATTATCAACTTTAGAATTAATTCCACTTCCATCAAAACCAATATTTTTTACCAAACTATAATTTGGATAAATATATTTTTTGTTAAAGTTTAAATTGTGATAAATGAAATTAATTGTCCAAATGCTATTTAAATTTTTTTTTTTCAAAAATTTCGAATATGGCGTATTTACATTAAATTTAATTTTTTTATTTTTTTTTTTATTTAAAAATTGTTCCCAATTTTTCTTATTAGTAGCCCAACCCCAAGAAATAAAATAATTTAACAAAATAGGATATAGTTTTTTTGAATTATATTCTGATATTTCCGGGAACATATAAGAACAAATAGCTGCACATTCATTTTTAAAATAGCTAGTTTTTAATTGACTCGCCATAAAATTGAAAAAATTTTTAAACGGTATACAATCGTCCTCTATTACAATTATATTTTCAAATTTTTTAAGTATCTTTGTTACTCCAGAAATTATTGATTTTGCTAACCCAAAATTTGATTTATTTTTTATTAACTTAACTTTTGCAAATTTCAAATTTTTTACAATAAAAGTAATTTCATCTTGAATTAATTTATCTTGTTTATTTTTTGGTCCATCCAAAAATACGAAAAATTTTTTAATACCATAATCTTGAAGACTGACTAAAACTCTCTTTAAATGTGAAGGCCTATTATAGGCAAAAATTACGATTGCAGTATTTTTATAATCAATCATTAGAATATTTGGTTAATTTTTTTATTTTTTTTTAGAAGTTTCATCGCATTGTTTGCAATTTCTAAATCATATTTATCGTGGATATCTACTTCTGAAAAAGGGAAATCATTATAAATAAGTTTAACTTTTTTTCCAATTCTCTTACCTTTACGCCATAAGTGTGCTCTAGATGCAAGGGCAATACCAGTATCCTCTCTAAATAATTTTGGTGCAATTTGTCTTGAAGTATATTCTTTCATCCAAGGTAAAACTTTTTTTAATTTCTTCTTGTCCTCGTGCCAAAAATGTTTGTAAATTTTTTTCACAACAAATGAACTTTCTAAAAAGTTAGATCCTTTAAGATTTTGAACTGCTTTCGTTATAAAAGAATATTTTCTAAAGATATTTGTGCATGTTAAAAACACACATATATCATACTTTATTCCCTTGTACATTTCGTATTCATCCAAAGCATTTTTTAAAGTTTCCTCAGTAGAAACTAAATCTCCTGCAAATTTTTTTTTTCTTAAAAAAGGAACGTCTGCACCATATTTTATTGCCTCTTTTGCTATTTTTTTGTCATCTGTTGAGACAAAAATATCATCACAAACTCTACTTTTAATTGCTGATGCAATTGGGTAAAATATTAATGGTCTTCCATTTACTTTTTGAACATTTTTTCCTTTCAACCCTTTTGATCCACCTCTAGCAGGAATAATACATAATATTTTCTTTTTAATTTTCATTTTCCTATATCCCATAAATATTTTTAAACTTATTTAAAATTAATCTATTTTGATTAAAAGATTTTAAATTTTTAAATCCACCGTTAATCATTGCAGTTCTTAATTCTTTTTTTAATATTTCAAAAATTCTATAAACACCCAAATTACCATTAACAGCTAAGCCGTATATTGCTGGCCTTCCAATTGCTACAAAATCGGCACCTAAACAAAGATATTTTATAATATCACTACCTTTTTCTATTCCCCCATCTACAATTTTAATAATTCTGTGATTTTTTAATTTTTTATTTATTGAAAACAAAGCATGAGACGTGCTTAATCCTGAATTAAACATTCTCCCTCCATGATTTGAAATCCATATGCCTTTTGCACCATTTTCAATTGCTCGAATTGCATCTTCACTTGTTAAAATACCTTTTAAAATAATTGGTAGCTTGGTAATTTTTGATAATTTTTTTATTAAACTCCAATCATAAAAGTAAGATTTTTCAGGATTTGGAGAAATAGGATTTGTACGTTTTCCAATTTTCCTTGCATCATAGAAAGATTCTAGATCTTGGTATCTACAAGATCTTATATTTGCATCTAAACATAAAACTATTGCTAATGCCTTGTTTTTTTCTGCATTTTTAATTTGATTTTTTATCCATTTCAAATCTCCAAAAGGAAAAATGGTCCAGGTTAATTTAGCATTTTTGTTATTTTTTCTTATATCATCTAAACTCATTCTCGATTGCGTACCAAAAGAGGAAATGATATCTGATTTGAATGCACCCCTACATGTTTCAATTTCACCATTTCTATGAAATTGTGTTTGATGCCCCATAGGCGCTAAGAGAACAGGAAATTTTATTTTTGTTTTAAAAAAATTGCTAGAACAATCTGGATATCCAGTTTTTGATAAAAGTTGTGGTTTAATTATTATTTGTTTTAAAGCTTCTGAATTTATTTCAGATGTAAAACCATCTTCTGCAGCAGCAGCAATCCAGTTATAAATTTTATAATTAATTTTCTTTTTAAAATTAACTTTACACTGTCTAATTGTCGCGAAATTTTTCATATATTCCTTTTTTTCTATAAAAAAATCTAATTATTTTCCTTGGTTCCTTCTCAATTTTTGACCCTCTGTGAACTCCATATTCATTAAAAATTACAACTCCTCCTTTTTTAGCCTGCAAATCGAAAATATCATTTTTTTTTTGAATAAGAATCTTATCTGAATTACTAAGAAAATTTTCGATTACTTCGGGATTTAAATTTTTTTCAAGTTTTTTTCTAACATCATTTCTTCTAATAAGCGCTGTTAAAGCTTTTAATGACCAGTAATATTCATAATCTATCTCTTTTGAAAAAATTAGTCGTCCCACTTCTTTTACAATGATATGGCTTCCAGGAATATACGAAAGACAGCCATTGTTAGTATAAACATCTGTTAAATAAAAAAAAAACTTAACTGATACCATTTCAGGGTTAATTATTTTTGCTACTTTAGATGAAGATTTATTTGATAAGTCACAGTGCCAATCTAAAACAGGTTCAGATGATATATCATTAAAATATGTGTCAATGTTAATAAGTTCTGTATTATATTTAAGTATTTTATTTGAAGTATTTTCAAAATTAAATTTGTTGGCAAATTTTTTTAATAAAAATGTGTCGTATATTTTTTTAAATTCAAATTTAATCAATTTAATAATTAAACTTTTGTAACCTATTGGATACTTTCCTAAATTATTTCCTTTTTCTAAAGAGTAATTTTTAGTTAATCTTTCCAATAATTCTAAATCTTTTGTATCTAAAAAATTTTCAATTACACAAAAACCGTCAATCTGAACTTTATTTATAATTTTATTTAATTCCATAATTATTTGAATTTAGAATCTGTTAAAACATATTTTATATGATTCCTCAACTTCTCGTTTAAATAATTAAAACCACAAGTAAACTTTTCATATTTTTTCAAAATATTTTTCCAATCTGATTTAGACAATTTTTTTATTTTAACAAATAAGTTTATAAATTTAAATTTATTTCCTGAATTTATCCAAAAAACACCTTCTTCAGGCAAACAATCAAAATATCCAAATTTTTTTGTTTCGACGGGATAATAATTGTAATCTCGATTAAGAACGATTACTTTTTTTTCTCTTGCTAGCATTTCATAAGTAAGTGTAGATGATGAATAACCAATCAGAATTTCATATTTTGAGGCAATATCATACGTTTTTCTGTCTTCATAGTTTTCAATAAATTTTATTCCACTTGATTTATAAAATTCTTTTTCAATTTGTTTTAAAGTTTTATTTTTATACTTTCCCAAAATTGAAAATTTAACATTCTTTTTTTTTAGTTCTTGATTAATGTCTTTAATAAAATTAATTTCTTTTTGATAATATGCATAAAATTTTTTTTTATCTTTTTTTGATTGTTCATAATTTATAATTGAAAATGTAGATAAATAAAGAGCATTGTTTGTAAATTCAATTTTTTTTTTTTTAAAATTATTATTAAATGGTGAGCCTAAAATTGAAAAATCTGTATCAATAAATTTAGATAATTCTTTTTTATAATACTCACTAAATACAAAATATTTGCTAATTTTGTACTTATCTTTAATGAATTTAAAATTACTCAAAATATCATTATGATAACTTCTTGTACCGTTTTGAACTGCAATACTATAAGTTTTGTTTTTGTTTACCTTATAAAATAATTCATTATTATCATTAAATGTAATTATCAATTTCGGATTTATTTCGTTTATATATTCATTAAAGTAATCGACCTTTTTAAAAAAAAAATTTTTTTTAAGAATTGATTTTATTAGAATAAAAATATTGATTTTTTCTTTCCTACAATAAATAATTTCGTAATCATTTTTATTTAAAATATATCTAGCATCTTTTAAACCCTCAGCATCAAATAGTGCAATTTTTTTTTTCTTGGGTGGAAAAAATGTAAATTTCATTAATCTATTTAAAACTTTTTTAATTTATTACCCTGATCAAAATTTTTAAATGTTATATTTAGTGCTTGTTTAGCCTGTAATGTGTTCATTTTTAAACCATTCATGTAATTTATTTTTTTAGCCTTGCAAAGGCTGCTTAAAATATTTTTTTTGGGAGAATAAATAATATCAAATATGTGGGTCTTTTTGGAAATTTTTTGAAAAAGGTTTTTTTCAATTGGTGATTTATGCAAAAGTTCTTTACTTAAATCACTTCCAAGTGGAGTACAATTAATTATGTATGATTTTTTTTTTAATATATCTTTGTTTAAATTTTTAAGAATTTTTACATTCTTAGCCTTAAAGATATATTTACTAGAAATAAGAGTAAAAAAAAAATTTTTATACGTTTTAAATAAATAATTAAAAATTGCCTGACCAGTTCCTCCTAGACCTATAATTATAACATTTGAAAAATTTTGAATATTTTCTTTAAATGACCGATGTGCTCCATATATATCTGTGTTATAGCCAATAAGTTGCTTATTTTTTTTTACTACTAAATTTACAGATTGAGTTTTTTTTGCAAACTCATCTAATTCATCCATGTGATTTATAATTTTTTTTTTATAGGGCATGGTCACTGCCATAGCTACAAAATCACTATTTTTTCTTAAATTTTTAACAAACTTATTAAATAACTTAGGATTAATTTCAAAAGGTACCATTAGAGCATTTATATTTTTTTTTTTAAAATATTTTTGCCAAATAGGAATAGATCTTGGCTTATTTAATGGATATCCAATAATTCCACATAAGTATTTTTTTTGGTGTGATGATTTATAAATTGTCATAATTAAATTTAAAAAACTTTACTATTTAAAAAACATACGATAGTGTTCAATATATGAACAATAATGAAAAAAATCAAGATTATTTAAATGTTTTAAGAAAAATTTATACTGAATATGGAATTTCTCAAAGAGGATTAGCAAAAAAACTGGGCTTCAGTTTAGGAAAATTAAATTACTGCATCAAAGCTCTTAAAAAGAAAGGTTATATAAAAATAAAAAATTTCAAACAAAATCCAAATAAATTAAATTATGCATACATCTTAACTCCTAAAGGTATTTCACAAAAAACTAGTCTCACTATAAGTTTTATGAAAAGAAATATGAGAGAATACGATGAACTAAAAAAGGAACTTAAAGATTATGAATAAAACATAAAAAAGTGAGAACAATATTATGAAAATACTTTTGGTTAATCCTGGTAGAAGAGATTATTTAGTTAACTTTTTTTTAGACATCAAAAAAAAATATAATCTGGACATATACTTAATTGATGCTGATAGATTTATTCCATCGTTTAAAGTTTCTAAAAAAACTAAAAATTATCTTTGTCCTAAAGTTAAAAATAAAAAAAAATTTAAACTTTTTTTAAGAAAGTTTATTTTAAAAAAAAAAATAAATGTTGTTTTTCCTTTATCGGAATGGGAATTAGAATTACTTGCTGAAGAAAAAAGTTTTTATAAGAAAAAAAATGTTGAAATTATCATTTCTAGTTTAAAATTAATTCAAATTTGTAAAAATAAAGTTTTAATGTCAAAAATATTATTACAAAATAGTTTTTATTCACCAGAACTTATTAAATTTTCAACAATTAGTAAAAAGTTACCTGTAATAAAAAAAAAAATATTAGGGAGTGGAAGTAAATCTCAATCTTTAATTTTAAATAAATGGGAAGTACCACACAAAACTAAAAAAGAGTTTTTTTTTCAAAAATATTTGAAAAATGATGAGTATGGATTAGATATTTTAAATGATTTAAATGGAAATTATGTTCATCATTGTTGTCGAAAAAAAATTTTAATTAGATCAGGGGATACTGATAAAGCCAAAATTGTAAAAAATAAAATTTTTAAGAATTTTGCAAGAAAGCTGAGCTATTTTTTAAAACATACTGGTATAATTGATGTAGATTTTATTTACAAAAATAAGAAAATTTTTATTTTAGATATAAATTGTAGAATAGGTGGTGGTTATCCCTTTACTCATTTATATGGTTACAATTATATTGACAAAATTTTATCGTTAATTAAAAACCCCAACAAAAAAATTATTATCTCTGAGAAACAAAAAGACTCAGGTACTATCTTTACAAAAGGAATTTCTATTTACAAACATAAATGAATTTAAAAAAAACCTATATTATTGCTGAAGTAGGACCAAATCATCAAGGTTCTCTAAATATAGCAAAAGATTATATTAAAAAACTTTCATCAATTGGTGTTGATGCTGTAAAATTTCAAATTGGAATTGCAGATGAGATTTATTCAAATGATGCGTTTAAACCAAAATATCAACAGACCAAAAAAAATAGATCCAAAAATATTCTAACGCTTGCAAAAAAAAGGCTTTTAAAATTTGATAATTTTAAATCTCTCTACAAAGAGTGCAAAAAACACAAAGTTGATTTTATTTGTTCTGCATTTGATTTAAAAAGTTTAAAATTTTTATTTAAACACACAAGTTTCCCTTTTTTTAAAATTGCATCTGGTGAGATTCATTCATTGGATACACTAAATTTTATTTCAAGAAAAAAAAAGCCGATTTTACTATCAACAGGTATGTCGAGCTTGTTGGATATCAAGAAAAGTCTAAAAATCTTAAATAAGTTTCATAAACAAGACATAATTATTTTACATTGTGTAAGTAACTATCCAACAAAAATAGATAATTTGAATCTAAATTTTATAAATACTTTAAAAAAAAAATTTAATTATCATGTTGGATTCTCTGATCATTCCCAAGAGTTATTGCCTTCTTTACTAGCAGTATCATTAGGAGCAAAGGTAATTGAAAAACATGTGACTTTAAATAAGAAATGGGAAGGTCCAGATCACAAGGCTTCTCTAGATATAAAAGAATTTAAAAATCTTATAAAATTAATAAGAAAAACAGAGAACATTTTAGGAAAAGAAAAAAAAATTATTACACGAGAAGAAAAATTGAATTCTTTAGCATCAAAAAAAAGCTGTGTGACTAATGTTGATTTGAAAAAAGGTAATAAAATCTTGAAAAAATATATATCCTTTAAAAGACCTGGAACTGGATTAAGTCCTTTAGAAGTTAAAAAAATTATTAATAGAAAGGTTAAAGATAATATTAAAAAAAACTCTTTAATAAAATTATCATCATTGTCATGAAAAAAAATAAAATACCAAAAATGCTTATAAATGATTTCAAAAAAATTTTTAAAAAAAGAAGTAAACAACTTCATACGCCTATATTTAATGGAAATGAAATAAAATATTTAAAGGAATGTATAAAATCAAGTTACGTATCATATGTAGGAGAGTTTGTAAAAAAATTTGAAAAAAGATTATGTCAATATACTAAGTCAAATTTTTCTGTTGCAGTAAATTCAGGTACAGCAGCTTTACATTTGATTCTACATTATCTTAATATTAATGAAAAAAATGAGGTCTTATTACCAAGTCTAACTTATGTTGCTACTGCAAATGCAGTAAAATATTGTAATGCTGAACCTAATTTTGTTGATATTGAAAAAAAAACTTTAGGAGTATGTCCAATTAAACTAGAAAAATATTTAAAAAAAATCTGTATTTTTAAAAACAGTAAAACAATAAATAAGCTTACTGGAAAAGAATTAAAAGCTCTTATTGTAGTTCATCTTTATGGATTTCCAGCTCAAGTGGCTAAATTAAAAAAAATTTGTAAAAAATATAATTTACTAATGATAGAAGATGCAGCTGAGGCATTAGGATCGTTCTACAAAAAAAAACATTTAGGTACCTGGGGTGATTTTGGTATCTTGAGTTTTAACGGAAATAAAATAATTACCACTGGTGGTGGTGGAGCAATATTAGCAAAAAAAAAATATCAAGAAAAATATTTTAGACATATATCCACTCATTCAAAATTAAACATTAAGAATGATCATGTACACGATCAAATTGGTTTTAATTATAGAATGACAAATTTATCAGCTGCTGTTGGCTGTGCACAATTAGAAAATATAAATGAAATTATTAAATCAAAACGTTTGAATCATAAGTTTTACAAAAAAAAATTAGAAAAAAATAATTATTGTTCAATACTAGATGAACCAAAAAATTCCAGAATAAATTATTGGCTTATAACTGCAGTATTCAAAAACCAAAAAAAAAAACAAAATTTTATATCTGATATGAATAAAGTTGGTTTAGGATTAAGAAATTTATGGAGACCTCTTCATAGCCTCAAAATTTACAATCGTTGTCAGTCCGATAATTTAGATAATTCTAATGAAATATTTGATAAAGCATTAAATTTACCAAGTAGCCCTTTTTTATTTAAAAACTTTAATGAAAACTAAAATCTTAGCATATTCAGTGGGTAGATCAGATTTAGATAGGTATGAACCTATTTTAAAGCATTTACATAATCGTAGGAATGTAAAGCTTATAACAGTTGGATCGTATATTCATTATTTATCTGTTTTTGGTAAAACTCACAAGTATTTGGAAAAATATAATTTACAAAAAAGAAATATAAGTAATAAACTGAATGATAATCCTAAATTCATTGCAGAAAATTTGGCCAGGGAAATAAAGTTTATTACAAAAATTATTACAAAAGAAAAACCACACATAATTATTGCCCTTGGTGATAGGTATGAAATGTTAGCTGCTCCTATTTCGGCCATACCTTTCAATATACCTATTGTTCATTTTTATGGAGGAGCAATTACTTATGGTGCAATTGATGAACTTGTGAGACATTCAATAACAAAAATGAGCCATTTTCATCTCACTGCTCATAAGATTTATTCCAACAGAATTTTAAAAATGGGTGAAGAGAACTGGAGAGTTAAAACAGTTGGCATTTTAAATATTAAAAATTTAAAAAAACAAAAAATTTTAACAGATAACCAAACCAAAGAAATTTTAAAATTAGACTTGAGAAATAAAACACTATTAGTTACTGTTCATCCAACAACATTAGATAATTTTAACCTTAAAAATGATCTCAAAAACTTGTTAAAAGCTATAAAAAAAACAAAGATGCAGGTCATCTTCACTTACCCAAACTCTGACCATGGGCATAAAATTATCATTAATTCAATTTCAAATTTTTGTAAAAGTTCAAATAAATACGTTTTTTTAAAAAATTTATCATTGGCTTTATATCCTACGCTATTAAAAAAATGTGTGGCTATGGTGGGAAATTCATCAAGTGGAATTGTAGAGTCTGCTAGTTTTAATATGCCAGTAATAAATTTAGGAACTAGACAAGATGGTAAAATTCATGGAAAAAATATTGTTAGTTGTGATTTTAAGTATGTAAATATTTTAGATGCAATTAAAAAAGTCAATTCTAGAAATTTTTTAAAATCTATAAAAAACCTAAAAAATCATTATGAACCTAAAATATCTATAGATAATATATGCAGTTTAATTTTAAAATTAAGAACTAATAAAAAAACTTTAAATAAAAAATTTAATCAATTGAATTATTAAATGTTTGAATATTACTTAATTAAACAAAATCAAAGTTTAAAATTTGCGCTAAATTTCTTAAACAGAAATCCTGACAAGTGTTTAGTTGTTCAAAATAATAATGGTAAACTCTTAGGTACCTTAACTGATGGGGACATTCGAAGATCTATAATTAAAGGATTAGATTTTGAAGATAAAATATCAAATATTTATAACAAAAAACCTTTTTATATTAATCAAGATAATAAGAAAAAAATAAAAATTTCTGATCAATTATTAAAAAATTATTCAGTAATTCCAATTGTTAATTCAAAAAAAAAAATTATTGACCTTAAAAGTAAAAATTTGTCAAAAATTGATAAAAACCAAAAAAATTTTACTAAAATCAATTTAAAAAAAGTTCCAGTCATTATAATGGCAGGTGGTGAAGGCAAAAGATTGTTACCTCATACAGCTATTTTACCAAAGCCATTGATTCATTATCAAGGAAAATCTTTAGCTGAACATATTATTTCTAGGTTCAAAGAGTATGGCTTAGATACTTTTATATTAACAATTAAATATAAGAGTAATTTAATGAAAGCATATTTTTCTGATTTAATAAAAGATATAAAAGTAAGCTTTATATATGAAAGCAAATCCCTTGGTACAGCGGGATCTTTATACAAGTTGATAAAAAAAAAGAGCCAGAACTTTTTTGTAATTAATTGCGATACTATAATTAGATGTGATTACATATCCTTGCTTAACTATCATATAGAAAACAAGCATGATTTGACAATTGTAGTTTCTAAAAAGAAGCAAGTATTTAATTATGGATCTTGTATTATAAAAAAAAATGGCACTCTCAAACAAATAGTCGAAAAACCATCCACAATGCATTTAGCAAATACTGGTCTTTATGTAATTAATAAAAAATCAATAAAAATTATTAAAAAAAATGAAAAAATTGGAATGGATCAACTTATATCCAAGCTTATAAAAAAGAAATATAAAATCGGAATTTTTCCAATTGATGATGATGAGTGGCAAGATTTAGGTAGTTGGGATAAATTTTTAAATCTCAATAAACAAACTAATTAAAAATGTTATTTGGTAAATCAATTTTAGCAATTATACCAGTAAGATTAGGTAGTAAAAGATTTAGGTATAAAAATTTAAGAACATTCAGAGGAAAACCTCTATTCTTAAATACGCTTAAATTAGCAGAAAAATGTAAATTAATAGATAAAATAATAGTATCATCAGAAAGTAGGAAAATTTCACTAAGATTTGACCATACCAAAAATGTTTTTTTTAGACTAAGGCCAGAAAGATTTGCTACCGACAAAACCAGGGCCAGTGAAGTAATAATAGATGTTTTAGATAATATAAAAAAGAAATATGATTATTTTATTTATTTACAACCAACATCTCCTTTGAGAAATATTTTTGATATTGAAAGTTCCTTAAAAAAAATTATCTATAAAAATAAAAAAAGTTTAATTTCAGTATCTGAAAAAAATTGCGTTCCAAATGGAGCAATTTATATAAGTAAGATAGATGAGTACAGGAAAACAAAGATTTTCAAAAATGACTTATTTAGTAATTATAAAATGCCGAAAAATAGATCAGTAGATATTGATTACGTTACAGATTTTGAGAAAGCAAAAAGAATTAATTTTTACTAAAATACAAATGAGAATTATCGCAAGACTAGATATTAAAAATTTTAATTTAATCAAAAGTAGAAATTTAGAGGGCTTAAAAGTTGTTGGAAATCCAAATTTATATGCATCAAAATATTATTTAGAAGGAGCTGACGAATTAATATTTATGGATTTAGTTGCTAGTCTTTACAATCGAAATAGTCTCTACGAAATTGTAAAAGAAGCTTCAAAAAATATATTTATACCATTTACTGTTGGTGGTGGAATTAGATCAATCGATGATGCTTTAAAAATTTTTGATTCAGGTGCGGATAAAATAGCAATAAATACTGCAGCAATTAAAGATCCCAATCTAGTTAAAGTTTTGTCAAAAAGATTTGGATCTCAAGCAATAGTTTTATCAATAGAAGCAAAAAAAATTAATGAAAAAAAGTGGGAAGCTTATATTGAGTGTGGTAGGCAAGACACAGGAGTGGATGTTGTGGATTGGGCCAAAAAAAATGCTGATAATGGAGCCGGTGAAATTTTATTAACATCAATTGATCAAGAAGGTACATCAAAAGGTTTTGATTGTGATTTAATTGAGTCCGTTACATCTGCTGTAAATTTGCCTTTATTAGCAAGTGGTGGTTTTGGAAGTTTAAACGATATTGAGAAAGTATCTAAATTGAATATCGATGGAGTCGTAATAGCAGATGCAATCCATTTTAATAAAATAAATTTACATTCAATTAGAGACAAAGCAAAAGAATTAGGTTTGAAAGTGAGAAACTTTTAAAAATGAAATCAGTAAGTATATTAGATTATGGTTGTGGAAATATTTTAAGTTTAAAACGTGCAGTTATGGAGTCAGGTTTAGATGTAAAATTTTGTAATGATGAAAAAAATTTAATAGAGTCTAATTTTCTTATTCTACCAGGAGTGGGTGCATTTGAAAATGCCATGAATTTACTTAAACAACGTAATTTAATAGATGCCTTAAAAGAATATTCTTTAATCAAAAAAAAACCAATTTTAGGAATTTGTTTAGGAATGCAATTACTATTAACTAAAAGTTTCGAAATGGGAGAAAATCAAGGTTTGGACATTATTAAAGGAGCTAACATACTTATAAAAAGCAATTTAAAAAATCCTAAATTTAAAGTTCCTCATATCGATTGGGAAGAAATTTATTTTTGTAAAAATTTGTTATCTAAAAATTTAATTTTTAAAGATTTAGATCGAAAAAGTTTTTATTTTGTGCACTCTTACATGGCTTCTCTAGAAAATCATGAAAACTTAGTTGCGTACAGCCAATACCATGATGTAAAAATTCCTGCAATAATTCAGTCTAATAATATTATAGGATGCCAATTTCATCCAGAAAAGAGTGGAATAAATGGTTTAAAACTCTTAGAAAGTGCATTCAAATTAATATGAAAAAAACAATTGGAATTGTTGGATTTAAAAGGCATGAACTTTCAAAGGTCAAAAAAAAATATAATAAATTTAATTTTATTGACATTAACGATAATAATTTTTTTACAAAAAAAATTATTAATATAAATGCTTTACTTGTTTTGTATGAATATCCAGTAAAAAAAAATTTACCAATTTTTTTGAAATATAAATTTAAGATATTTAATAAATTAAAATGGGTACATTTAACAAGAGCAGGAGTAGATGAGTGTGAACCTTATTTGAAATCATACCATTTTAAACTTACGGCAGGAAAAAAAATACAAGGTCCAAATGTTTCTGAGCATTGTTTAGCCATGCTCTTGTCTATATCGCGTGGACTGTTTGATCAATTTAATTGCAAAAAATATACTTATAGACCAACAGAAATTTTAAATAAAAAAATTTTAGTTGTAGGCCTAGGAGGCATTGGAATAGAAATATCTAAAAAATTAGATATGTTTGGTGCAAAAATAGATTCTGTTGATCACTCATTCAGCAAAAAATCATTTATAAAAAAAAATTTTAGTTTAAAAAATTTAAATAAAATAATAGGTAATTATGATATTGTCATAAATTCTTTACCATTAACAAAAGTTACTAAAAATCTTTTTGATAAAAAGATTTTTAATTCTATGAAGAAATTATCTATTTTTTTGAGTGTTTCGAGAGATCAAACAATAAATATCAAGGATTTTAAAAAATTTTTAAGCACCAATAAATTATTTGGAGTAGCAATAGATAATACTGGTTCGTTTAAAATGAAAAATAAAATTGAGTACAACAAAAAATATAATTTTTTATTAACAGATCATTTGGCAGGTGTAACCACTGATAATCAGAGAAGAACAAAGCTAATTTATGATAATATTGATGCTTATGTAAAAAATAAAAAAATAAATTTTTTGGTATCAAAACAAAAGGGTTATTAATTGAAAATTTTAAAACAGACAATTAATTCTTACGAAGGCACGTATAGCTTAGGATATGATAAAAGCTATCCAAGTATAGAACTTATAAGAATTGAAAAAATTTTTTTTAATGAAAAGGGACATGTGTTAGATTTTGGGTGTGGCCCAGGCACAAATGGTATTCATTTTCTTAAAAATGGTTACAAGGTCACTTTTTGTGACATTTCAATCAATGCTTTAAAAAAAGTAAGAGAAAAAATTAAAAAAAATAAATTAAAAAAAAATTTTAAAATAATAAATCTTGTCAAAAATCAAAAATTTTTTAAAGAAAAGTTAAATACTTTTGATTATATAATCTGCCTTTCAGTATTAAATAATTTCAAAAATAAAAAAACTGCACAATTTTATTTAAGCCAATTTCATAAATTATTAAAAAAAAATGGAAAGCTAATAGTTGATAGTAATTTAAAAGACAATCATAATTATAAGATTGTGAACAAAAGAAAAAATATTTATACCACGAATCCAAAAAATAACTTTAATTTAAAAATGTTTTTCCCTAAGAAAAAAGAATTTATAGGCATGATAAAAAATAATGGATTTAGAATTGATGATGTTGGATATTTAAATTTTAAAATATTTAGTACTTTTGAAAAAGAAATTATAATTAGTGCAACTAAACTATGATAAAAAAAATAGATATCTCAAAAAAATATAATTTACCAAACGAAGTACATTTTTGTAAAAAATGTGTGATTTCAAATCAACGACCAAGAATAGTTCTAGATTCAGAGGGTATTTGTAGTGCATGTAGATATTTTGAATATAAGAGTAAAATTGACTGGGATAAGAGAGAAAAAGAATTACTTGAATTGTTAGATAAACATAGAAGCGGCAGTGAAAGATATGATTGTGTAGTCCCGTCATCAGGTGGAAAAGACTCGGCTTTTGTTGCTCATGAATTAAAAACAAAGTATGGCATGAACCCCCTATCTGTTACTTGGTCACCATTAAAATATACTGATATTGGATGGAAAAATTTAAATAGTTTTAATGATAGCGGTTTCAATGTTATTTTAGGTATGCCTCAAGGAGATATAAAACGAAAACTTTGTCGTGAAGCTTTAATTGAAATGGGTGATCCATTTCAGGGATTTATTTATGGACAAGTTCTGTTTCCACTTACTATTGCAATAAAATTTGGTATCGAATTAATTTTTAGAGGTGAAAATGCTGAGGCTGAATACGGTGGATCTCCTGAAAGTTGGAATAAAAAATATTTAAGTATTGATGAATTTAAAAAAATATATTTTTCAAATTACGAATTAGATTTTTGGTTAAAAAAGGGATTTGAAAGAAAAGACCTTAGTTTTTTTTATCCACCTAAACCAGATGAATTAAAAGACAAAGTCTGTAATTCATATTTTTATGGTTATTATAGAAATTGGTCAAATCATAGTAATTTTTATTATGCTTCAAAACACACTGGATTTGAACCAAATGTAAGAAGAACCGAAGGAACATACACAAAGTATTCCTCAATAGACGACAAATTAGATACATTTCATCATTGGTTTGCACTTTTAAAGTTTGGACACGGAAGATGTACTTCAAATGCTGCTAGAGAAGTTAGAGAGGGGTACATTACAAGGGAAGAGGCTATAGCTCTTGTTCATAAATATGACACAGAATTTCCAAATTTATATTTTAAAGAATTTTTAGAATTTACAAATTTGAGTGAAGATGAATTTTGGAATATTGCAGCAGCGTGGAGAAATGAAAATTTATGGAAAACCCAAGGTAATGATTGGGTTAAAAAGTACCCTGTTAAATAATGTATAATATTGGTCATTATGGTGGTTTTGAAAATAAAATAATATCTAAAAAAGATAGATTTAAGTTAAACAATCAACAAACTTTAGAAATTGAAAGTAAATTTTTAAACAGTAATATATTAATCGTTGGTGCTGCTGGCTCAATTGGATCAATGTTTTCAATTGAGTTATCAAAATTAAAATTTAAAAAAGTATATTTAATTGATAAAGATGAAAATCAATTAACAGAGCTTAATAGAGAATTATTACTTAAAAATAAAAAAAAAATTAGAAAATTTGAGTTCATTTGTAATGATTTAAATCTTTTAGATATTCAAAAATTTTTGATAAAAAATAAGATTAATCATTACCTAAATTTTGCAGCAATCAAACATGTAAGAAGTGAAGAAAATTTAATTTCAGCTAAATATATGTTGCAGACTAATTCTTTTAATTTTTTACCAAAAAATTATGAAAAAATAAAAAGTTTAAAGAGTATTTTTTCAATATCGACAGATAAAGCAGTAAATCCTAGTAGTTTACTTGGAATAAGTAAAAGAATAATGGAATTAAACTTGATGAAGATTAAAAATAAGAAACCTAATTTATTTATATCTACTACTAGATTTGCAAATGTTAGTTTTTCTAATGGAAGTATTTTAAAATTGATAGTTGATAGATTGGCATTAAAAAAAAAATTCGGTATACCAGTAAATATATCAAGATATTTTATTACCCATAAAGAAGCAGTTAGTCTATGTTTAAAATCTCTTTTGAAAGAAAGTGATGGAAGCATAATAATTCCAAATAGAAAGATGCTTGGGCAACAAATTTTAATAGAATCTCTATTGTATAAAATACTAAAATTATTAAGAATAAAATTCATCAAAAATAAAAGATTTATTAAGACCTCAAGTTCATTAAATATTTTATTAACTTCAAAAAAAATTATTGGTCAAAAAAAAAATGAAGAGCTAAGTTTCAAAGATGAAATATTAAATAAAGTTAAAAATGATAAAAGTATTTTCAAAATTAAATTGAGTACAAATAAAACTTCAAAAATTGATAAAGATTTAAAAAAAATTAGTCAATATAATTTTTTAAAAGTTTCAACTTCAAGAATTTTAAAAAAATATTCAAAAAACAATAGAGGAAATAAAATAACTCATCAATTATAATTCTCATGAAAACCCAAATAATTGTTTTAGTTAATCAATTTTTAAATAGAACAAATTATCAAAGATTTAACTTAGATTATAAAAAAAAATCAATTAATATAATTTTCTGGTCACTTACTCCTTTGCTGAATAAAAAAGTTTTTGAAGAATATTATTCAAAAAATTATAGAAAAATAAATTGTAAAAATTTTATCTATTTGAGAAGTTATAAAGACATATTTAAGAATATTAAAAAATTAAAGAAAAATACAATATTTTTAAATTTGGCTGGAAAAAACTTTTTCATTGTATGTTTAGAATTTTTTCTTAAATTCAAAAGTTGTATAAAAATTGAAGCATCAAATAACTTTTTTTATCTTACAGAAAAAAAGAAATATCAAGATAAATACAAAGATTTAAATACTCTTATAAATTTTGGTTACTTATCTACTATTTTAAAAATTTTTAATTATATATATCAAAAAATATTAGAAAAATTTTACAACTTAATAGAGATAAAACCTAAATTTTATTTAACTCACAATAATTATTTATATCAAAAATTGTTTCATCGAAAGAAAAACGTTTTAAAATATAAATTAAATCAAGTTATCCAATCTGAAAAATATTATAAAAAAAAAGCAAAAAACAGCTCTATTGTTTATATCGATCAAGAGTTTGAAAGTAGTTTTGAGCAAAAAGTTACAAAAAAAAATAAATTTAATTTAGTTGATAAGGAAAAATACTTTAATTGTCTTAAATCAATTTTTAGAAATATCGAAAAAAAAAATAAAAATAGAAAAATTATTATTGCATCACACTTTAGGCGTTCAAATAAAAATTTGCCTAATTTAGATAGAAAGTTTATTTTTGATAAAACTATAGATTTAATTTATAATTCAAAATTAATTATTGCGCATAATTCTACAGCTATAAATTTTGCAATACTTTTTAATAAACCAATTATATTGTTAAATTTTAGAGTTTTAGACGCTCTTGCATTAATAAATAGTAAGGTAATTGAAAGTTTTACAGACGAACTTTCAATTCAAAAAATAGATATTGATTTAAATTATAATTATGACTTTAAAAAAATAGAAAAACTAAATTTCTCCAAAATAAGCCTTGCCAAATATAATAATTATAAGAATAATTATTTATTTTTTAAAAGAAATAAAAATATAGGTAAGTCAATTTGGGATTGCGTTTCAGAAAATATTGATCGAATAATCCATTGATACTTAAAAAAATATAGATTAAACATTTTTCTTAAATTTAAAACAAAATAAATATATTACAAAATAATAAAAATTATGTTGAAGATAAAAAGTAAATCCCAATTACCACCAGGAAAAAAATTCAATTTAAAGTACTTCAAAAAACCATTTTGCTCAAAAGAAAAAAGTAATTTTAAAAGATATGAAACAGTAAAATTTAAAACAAATTATTTCGTTAATAAAAGTAAAAAATTTAATAATATTGGAAAAATACTCTTTATTTCTGGCCCTGCAAGAAATGGAAATCATATATTGATGAGTATGTTAGATGGTCATCCTCAAATTCAATGTCAACCAGGTGAGGATTTTTTTTTAAGGGAATTTATATCTAGGGCAAAAGAAAATGAAACAAAGTTAGTTGATAAAATAAAAGATTTAAAAAATGTTAATTATATAACTCAAATGTCTGGGGCATATACCAATAAGTGGAAAAAACTTTATTTAGCTTGGAAAAATAAAAAAAAAATTAAATCATGGTCTGGACAACAACCAATTAACAAAAGTCATATTTCTGACTTTCAAGATTTTGTTCCAAAAATCAATTATAATGCTTATGAAAAAAACTTAATTAATAATTTAAAAAATATTAAAAAAGGAAAAACATTTTTGGATTTTTTGAAAATTTATTTAGAATCTCTTTCAAAGTTAGTTCCTCAAAAAAAAAATCTTGTTTATAAACATATTTATATTTACTCCGGATTAAGAAGAGAGCTTTTCTATTTATTGGAAAAGACTGATAATATAATTTGTATTTGTCCAATTAGAAAATTTGAATCATTTTATTTTTCTTATGCGAAGTCAAGATTTAAGACTGAAAAAATCAAACAAAAACCTCTTGATGAACTATGGGAACATTGGAGACATAAAACAATCGACTACCTACTTTTAAAAAAAAAATATCCTAAAAAAATTATTTTTGTTAAATTTGAGGATCTAGTAAGTAAAAATTCAAGTACAGCTAAAAAGATTTGTAAAAAATTAAAGATTAAATTTTCAAAGAAACTAAACCAAGCAACAATTCTGAGTAAACCAGTAAAAGGAAATTCGTCATTTGCTAAAACTGATAATTTTAAGGGAAGATTCTATAAAGATTCTATTAAGAAAAAATTTCCAAAAGATATATTACCAAAAGAATATTTTGAAATTTTAAAAAAAGTACATAAACAAGCCTTATAAATAAATTTTATTAAAATGTGTGGAATCGCAGGAATAATTAACTTTAACAAAATAGACAAGCACTATGCAGTGAGCAAAATGTTAGATGCAATAAATTTTAGGGGTCCAGATTTCAAAAATGTTACAAAAGGTGAATTTTTTAGTACTGGTATGGTAAGGTTATCAATTTTAGATTTAAGTAGTAATGGCAACCAACCTTTTTCATCAAGTGATGGGAATATTTTAGTATTTTACAATGGTGAAATTTATAATCATAAAGAATTAAAAAAAAGATATTTTGCAAATCATAATTTCTCAAGTTCTTGTGATGGTGAAATACTTCCAGTCCTTTTTAAAAAATTTGGAAAAGATTTTGTTAAACATTTAAAAGGGATGTTTTCTATTTGCATCATAGATAAAAATAAAAAGGAAGTTTTATTAATTAGAGATAGATTTGGTATAAAGCCATTATATTATAATTTTAGTTCTGATAAGTCTGAGTTAACTTTTTGCTCTGAAATTCATCCTTTATTCAAAAATAAAGAAATAAAGAAATATGAAAATTATTCTGAAACTAATAGATATTTAAATCTTGGATTAGTTAATTCAACTAATGAAACTTGGTTTAAAAATATTTATCAAATAGAACCTGGTCAAATGTTAATATACAAAAAAAATCAATTAAATTTTCATCGATATTATAAACTTAGTGATCATGTTGATGAAGATAATGATATTAAAGAAAGTAATTTTTTTAAATTGGAAAAAGAAATTTTTAATTATATTTCAGATAGTTTTAAGCAACATTCTATCAGTGATCAGCCAATTGGTATTCATATATCTGGGGGCAATGACTCTGCAGCACTTGCAGTAGGATGTAAAAAAAATAATCTGCATACAAAATGTTATACTTTTGATTATGAAGAAACTAATTTTAGTGAAAAAAACGATGCTCTTGAAATTTCCTCGTCTCTAGGTTTTGATCATAGTTTTTCAAAAATTAAAAATACAGAACTTATTTCTGAATTTGAAAAAGTTGTAAAAATTCAATATGAGCCGTTTTCGTCATTGAGAATAGTTAGTCAAAATCATTTATATGAAACTTATAAAGATTCGTGTAAAGTAATTTTGGATGGAAGTGGTGGGGACGAAATAGCAGCTGGATATAAATATTATCAAGTAGCTTGGATGCTTGATATGCTAAAAGATGGTTACAAAAGCCCATACAGAAAACTTTTTAAATTGGCAACAGATCAAGAAACAATCAATAAAAGTCAATTTCTAGCTGGATCTTTAATGAAAATCATGGAAAATAATAATGTCACTGAAGATGGTTCGAGTTATGAAAATTCAAATATATTAAATATGAATAGTTTAGCAGAATTTAAAAATATTTATCAATTTGAGTCGCCTTTTAAAAGTATTTTGAGAAATGTTCAATTTAGAGACTTAATGTATACTAAATTACCTAGATGTCTAAGATATGTAGATAGAGCTTCAATGAGATACAGCATTGAAACAAGATTGCCATTATTAGATCATGAATTAGTGCAAAAATTTTTCTCATTACCTACCAAATATAAATTTGTTCAAGGATATCAAAGAATGGTTCTTAAAAATTTTTCTAAATCAAAACTAAATCAAAAGATTGTTTTTAAAAACAAAAAGACAATAGCAGATCCACAAAGTTATTGGCTTAAAACAAGTCTAAAAAATTATGTACAAGATATTTTAAATTCTAGATTTTCAAAAGAAGATGAAATTATCAATTCTGATAAATTATTAAAGTTATTCAAAAAACTATTTTCTTCAAAAAAACATTATAATTCATTCTTTTTATTTCAGTGTTTAAATTATATTGTATGGAAAAAGAATGTTTTAAATGAAAATGACGATTAATAAAAACAAATAAAATACTTAATTTTTTTATTACCTAATTCTTGATTTTAATAAACTTATGACTCTTGAGCCCAGCTTGTAATTGCTTTGTCTTCTATCTTAACATCTAATTTATCAATACTTTCTTTGTATCCAATATCATAAAACAGATCTTTAGTATGAAGCACTTCAATTAACTTCATGTGTACCTCGGTTATATCTTTATAATTGTGAATTTCCATTGCATCCTCTATTCTCTTTTTTTTCTCTTCTGAGAGATAAAAATATAAACTTACACCTCCGTTATATTTTTTAATTTTCTCTTCACCATTATTTTCCTTGATCCATTTAGGATAATCATAAATAAAATCTACTTTTTTTTGTTTGAACTTGTTTTCTTTAATATCAAGTATATTAATGCTTTTCTCAGAGCAAAAATTTACTGCATCAAAAATATCTTTTTCTATCTTTTTTGTTTTTTCATTACCAAACTTATCTTTACAAATATCTATTGTCACTTCTGTTAGCTTTTGTGCCATTTCTTCTTTAAAATTAAATATTACTGCAGATGTATACTTTGCGTTTAGTTTTGCAAAATTCTCGGCTTTTAGTTTACCATTAATAAACTTGCTATTTTCCTCAAAAAGTTCTTCAGTAGTATCGTACCATTCATCTTCGGATTCCTTTAAAAAATTAGCATATAGATTGCCTATTTCATCTTTACTAATTTTTAAATTTTCCATTAAATACAAGATATAATCGATTGGGTTAATATCTAGCTGCTGAACAAATTTCATAAATTCAACATAGTATCCATTATTCCAGAACAAATATAAAAACCAATTAACTGGTCTCATTTCTAATATTTCATCTCTAGACATAGTGTTAGTAGATAAAATAACTTCCTCATTTTCAACCGATATTATTCCTCTATAAATTCCATAGCCTTGTGTTAACATTCTATATTTTGTCTTAATGCCATGATCCCTTATGTAAGTTGGTGTATTCATCTCTGTTCCACCTAGAAGTCTACAATTAAACGTAACTACTTGATCAAATTTTTGATCAGTTACTTTTCTTAATCCATTTAAATAGCTTTCTTTTGTTTCGCCAGGTAAACCTAAAATAACATCCGTATGCGTTTTTAACCCTTTTGATTTAATATATTCTCTTACCTTATTAAATTTTTCTAACGAGATATTTGCTCGTTTAACATTTTTTAAAGTATTATCATCTAAAGATTCATATGCGATTGTTACACCTGCTTGAAGAAGCGGTTTTATTTTTGAGGCAATTTCAATTACTTTTTCATTTGAGTTTTTTGCCCAAGTTGCCCACATACCTCTCGGCCATTTGTATTTGTCATGACATTCTCTAATTTTGTCAGCAATTTCTGAATCTCGTTTATGCATCCCAAAATTAGAGTCTGCTAGATATAAATAACCATTAAATTTAATTGTAGCTTTTTCAAATTTCTCTGCAATATATTGTATTTCTGAGAGTACTCTCTCCAAAGAAAACCTGTTACTTGCTCTTAACCAATCATCACCCCAAGCACAATAAGTACATTGAAATGGGCACCCCCTCATTGTTTCAACTATAGGAATTAGATTTTTATCCAAAAAAAACTTGTCTAATGTACCATCTAAAATTGGGGATGGAATAATATCTAGATCTTTATATCTTTTAGAAATATCTCCGATTATTACTTTGTCTAATTTGTTGTTATAGAATGCAAGATTATCAACTTTATTTTCTTTTGAAGAGTTTCTATCTAATTTATTTTCATATAAGTTATTTATAAAATTTAAAAAACCTGTTTCACCCTGATTTACAATATAGTAGTCTAAAAATGGTCTTTTAGTAAAATATTCTAACATATTGTGTGTATTAAAATTTGGACCTCCCATTATTGTAACTGTTTTGGGAAACTTCTCCTTTACATATTTTAGAATTTGAAGATTAAGATTATCATTCCATGTATAACTTGCTAGTCCAAGTACATCTGGTGGATTATTATTTATCTCATCCAAAACATCATTAGGATACACAAAAAGTTTAATCTCTAAAGACTCTGGATCTTTAAAATATTTTTTTGCGTATGATGACAAATACCCAAGATTTAAAGGATGGGTAAATGGTCCATTACATGCATAATTATGGCTTAAACTAGCTAAATAGATTTTTAATTTTTTCATTCAAAGAACTATATATATGCAATAATTTTAATTTAAAAGACTATATCTTAGATCTAAATTAAAAGATAAAGCTAATATATTGATTTTATTGAATATTTTAGTTAGATATCTACAAATATAAAATCTAATTGCACCCTTGAATAATTTTAAATTGCGAATATAAGTGTCATAGGTTGAAATGCTTGGTGGGAAATTAAAGTGAAATTCTTTTGCTGTTCCTGCAACCGTATAGTCGGAGCGCCACCCAACCTAGCCCTTTGTTGAATGATGGCCAGGAAAAGTCTAGTTCTACTATGAAAAATTAACATTGGCATATTATTAATTGTTTCCATGAAATAAGTGGAAAGCTAAGTAGGTAATGTTTATGCATCGAGTTTTTATAATCACAATTTTATTATTATTAACAGCAAATGTTTATGCTCTAGATGATTGCAAATGGAATAACAGCAAAGGTACACCTTGTACAACAATTACAAAAATACCTAACACTTCAAACTATAATTCTAAAGGGATAAATAAGACTATCTTTACCAAGAGACAAATAGTTGAGTCTGGTGCTACAACTGCTGTAGATTTATTAAAAAAAGTTTCAGGTTTAGATTATTATCAAACAGGTCAAAAAGGACAGCAAGCAGCTATTTTTATGAGAGGCTCAGAATCAAATCATACACTTGTTTTGTTGAACGGTATTGCAATTAATGATCAGTCAACGACTAATGGACTTCATGATTTTGGACAAGATTTTGTTCAGACTGTTCAACAAATTGAAGTTTACAAAGGATCAAATGGTGCACATTTTGGTCCAGATGCTATTGGTGGTGCAATAAATTTTGTGACTGATATT
>MDTC01129978.1_pt1 | contig 45496 bp, 42 predicted proteins | sample 811181 | NCBI WGS metagenome assembly MDTC01 (sample SAMN05326644, study PRJNA326480) | marine metagenome | isolation source: seawater | place: Pacific Ocean: North | collected 2011 | reverse complement strand
CCAGATACACCGCCAGCTGAGTAAGTTTTATGATTATTAACCACCAACCCTTGTCAGTGACATTCGGATTCCATCAGGGATCGTCTGTGCTATGACGTTAGACTGCCCAACCGAAATATATTTTCCCTAGGATTAGCTATCCTGAGATCTCAAGTCACCTTTGTCAGTTGGAAGTCAACATGTTCATAAGCGAGAATGATCTCTCCCTCGATAACAATTTCAATCTCAGTCATCACCTTAGCGGGAACGGATTTAAACATCGTCTTCACGTCAGCGTCGAGGAAGCCAGTCAAGGTTATTACAAACGGCGCATGTCATCCCTCTGTTTTTGAGAGACGCCTCAGCAAGGAGTTGGATCCGGCTATTAAGCCGCCTCTTTCTCATCATCATCACCGTCATCGTCAGGTGATTCGACATCTTTCTCGGCCGAATCTTCTACGATTACTTCGGCTTCACAAGTGCCCTCAACTACTTCCCGATCCAGCATAACCCGAGTGAATCCATCCTGACTGGGAGCATCAAACATCACATCAAGCATTAGCTTCTCGAAAATCGAACGTAGAGCACGAGCTCCGGTGCCACGCTCGATAGCTTCTTCGGCCATTGCCTCAAGACCGTCATCGGTGATGTCGAGATTGACGCCATCCATGGCCAACAACTTGCTGTATTGCTTGACCATTGCATTCTTCGGTTCGGTAAGGACTCGAATGAGTTCATCGGTCTTGAGCGGACGAAGGGTTGAAACAACTGGGAGTCGTCCGACAAATTCCGGAATGAGGCCGAAGCCATGAAGGTCTTCCGGCGACACGTTGCGCAGTTGTATTTCAATTTCGCTCTCACTGGCAACCTTGGTAACTTCATCACCAAAGCCCAAAACCTTCTTACCAAGGCGACGGCCCACAATTTCCTCAAGCCCAACAAAAGCACCTCCAACCACAAATAGAATCCGCTCCGTATTGACCTGAATATATTCTTGTTGCGGATGCTTACGACCCCCCTGCGGTGGCACGTTGCAAACCGTACCTTCGAGCATTTTCAAAAGCGCCTGCTGGACGCCTTCACCAGACACATCGCGAGTGATGCTCACATTCTCGGTCTTTCGCCCGATCTTATCGATCTCATCGATGTAAATAATGCCCATCTCGGCTCGCTTCACGTCGTAGTCAGCAGACTGCAGAAGCCGCAGGATGATATTCTCGACATCTTCGCCAACATAGCCCGCCTCGGTCAGGGTCGTGGCATCAGCGATGCAAAATGGAACATTAAGAACTTTGGCCAAGGTCTTGGCGAGAAGCGTCTTCCCTGAACCTGTAGGTCCGATCAAGAGAATATTACTCTTCTCGATCTCGACATCTTCGAACTGAGAAAATTTGCCGTGAGCGTGAACCTTCGCGGGAGCGGAAAACTGCTGAAGGCGCTTGTAGTGATTGTGAACTGCGACCGAAAGGACTTTCTTGGCGTGTTCCTGGCCGACCACATACTCATTCAGTTTGTCGAGCAATTCAGCAGGCTTCGGGACGGACAGATCGGTGGATAATTCCGCTTCTTCTGCTTCTTCGTGCAATTCCTTATCAAGAATACCCTGGCAAACGTTGATGCAACCGTCACAAATGTAGACCCCTGGTCCAGCGATCAATTTTTTAACTTCTGCGTGACTTTTACCGCAGAAAGAACACATCGTAAGGTTTGAAGCTTTTGCCATGAAATAAATTAGGAGAGGAAAAAGTGGTGGAGCTTACACTGCTCTGAACCCAATGATAACCTACGTATCAGCTAAGTAAAAGCCAGTCAGGATTTAAATTTTTAGAATTACAAAACCCTCTCAAATAGACCTTTAAGTTCGGTAATCCTTTCCAGCGTATGATCAGCTGGTGCCCCGACCGGTTTATCGCCTGCGATTCGAATGGTTCCGGTGAGACCGGCAGCGCGGCCCATTGCGATATCCCGATCAGCGTCTCCGACCATCCAGGATCGACGTGGATCGATTTGAAAACTTTCAGTCGCAGCTAAAATCATCTGCGGGTCGGGCTTTGGCTTGTTCTGGCAGTCAAATTCGCCGGTGTAAGCATAAATCCCGTCAAAGGCGGAACCAGAAACCGCCAACTCTCTCTGCATGAAGCGATGAATGTCCTCCAGATCCCCGGGGGCCATCAACCCCTTACCGACTCCTTTCTGGCTGGTGACCAAAATAACCAACCAGTCTCTATCTTTGAGCCAACGAATCGCCTCAGCGATCCCCTCGTTGAGATGGAAGTCTTCGAGTCGCAGCACGTAGCCTTGGCCGGGCGACTGATTAACAACACCGTCCCGGTCAAAAAAAACGCAGCGCCTCTTATTCACTTCAATAGAAGTTGTTTCCCATTCTGTCGCAGCGTTGACAGAAGCACGCTCCGAAAGCTGACGCACACGCAACCCCCTCTCGGTGGCAGCCTCAAAACTTCGGGAAAACGTCTCACCGGTGCTCCACGGAATCTCTTTGAAAAGAGATTTATGTGGCTGTGTCAGGCCTATTAAATAGTATCCCCCGTTGGTGGCAGGTCCAAAAACGACGTCGTCTTTGTGCTCAAGATTCGGCCAAACATTATCCCAGACTTTCTGATCTAGTTGTATACACCTGGTCCCAATGACTGCTAACTTTGCAGCTGGCTCCGACTCATACACAGCCGCAACGGCCGTTCGGAGAAGCTGGCCAGAATCACCATCTGACCGCGAATACCAACGCGTTTCGCCTGGAAAGGCATGCAGCATGGGCCAGAGCCATTCACGGATTACTGCTGCCCTCTCCGTTGAATCGTAAGCTAACGCGATAATGTCAGGATTAGCCGACTTCACCTGTTCTATCACGCGAGAGATGATTCGTCGGTCTACTTGGGCAGCGGACTCGTCGCTAATACTTTCGCCGAGTCGAGTCTTTACCTTTCCCGGCTCAGGATATTGCAAGTAGACGATAATCACTCGTTTCATGAGGATGCACCGAAAGGAATCGAATATGACTTTACCCAAGCGGCGTCGGAAGTGAGCGTCACATGATTGAACGGAATAGGGCCACCCGAGATGAAATCACAGAAGTCACCCTCCGGCCAGGCGGTGAACTCACACGCGGGACTCGACACGCCCGAATTCAGAACACCGTTCCGAAATAAGGTCAATCCTCGATGCAGATGGCCGGTAAAGATTCCTTTGAGTTGGTTACCAGCCTTGTCCTTCAACATCTTGAGAACCTCTTCACGATTGGTGATTAGAAGATGCTCATCGATCCACTTAGACCCGGTTTCCAACATCGGATAGTGAGAAAAGACAGCCACGGGTTTCTCACCTGAAATTTGATTCGCCAACGCCTCAATCTGCTCTAACGAAACGACGCCGTAGGCTCCTTCACTCGGTGGAACTCTGCCGTCAATAACGAACAACTCATACTCCTCGGTAGACGGATGGGTGATGCGATAACAGAGTCGATCCGCAGACTTCGGTAATAGAGACTGGTGTTCGGGAAAAGTTAACGCTGCTCGCATCATTGGAACCTCATCATGATTCCCCGCTGAATAGTAAACCGGCAACTCCAGACCTGAAAGAACCTCTTCGGCCAGAGCGTAAGCGGCCGGGTCCGGATCATTCACGACGTCTCCGGTATGAACAATCAAGTCAGGCTTGAAGGGAAGAACGTTGATTTGCTCAACGAGTGCACAAGCGCGTTCCCACGAGTTAGCGCCGCGAATATCGAGCGAGTGATCAGGTCCAATGTGGGTGTCGCTGATATGGATGATTTCCAGAGGCATTCAAGATTCGGTGTTTCTGAGGCCGTTTCAAACGGTCGTCGCCGGGAAATATTCGAAACAGGCTGATGTTATTTGCACCGGAAGCGGCTCCCGCGCAGGGCGTAGGTTAACATGCGGGCTTAGTCCCGCCACCGGAAAAATTGACCCCTCAAGACAGGTCTGGGGCGATATTTTCTTTTGATTCTCGTGATTTATCCAACGACTGATTCCCATGAGTGAACACAAAACCACCCTCATCTGGAACCGCGGAGATAACGCATTCAGCTACAAGGAATATCCGCGCACTCACCAGTGGACCTTTCCTCGCAGCGGGCAGAGCCTGAAGGCAGCGGCAGCTCCTGAATTTCTCGGCGGCCCCGATTGTGTCGATCCGGAAGAAACCTTCACCGCAGCTTTGACCAGCTGCCACATGCTCACCTTTCTGGCCATCGCCTGCATGAGCGGCTATGTCATTGAAAGCTACGAGGACAATGCCGTAGGCCATCTCGAGAAAGCCGATGATGGCAAACCTTGGCTCGCCAGGGTGACAATGAATCCCCGGATTGTCTTCTCTGGGGAGAAACATCCGTCACCAGAAGATATCAATAACCTTCACCATAAGGCCCACGCCGAGTGCTTTCTTGCCCGTTCCGTAAAAACGAAAGTGACTTGGAGTTGAGCGAATGCCACCGAATAGGGTTGAGTTGAACACTTAATCCTACAGAAATTGTGCGCAAACCGTTAAAATCCCTCTTCGGAGGGATTTTTTTTGCAAGAAATAAGGCGACATATGGCGTTCTTTAGTCATTTATTACATTTTAAAGCACTTTTGCGCAGGAAATGAAACGACGCCAACCTCTGGAAATCGCTCTTGCCATCAATGTGGGGGTGACTCACCTCGAGCGGGTGGTCCGGGGAATTCGTAACTATGCGGAGCGTCATACCGATTGGCGTTTCCTGATCAACCCGGAAACTCACTATCTTTCCCCGACCGCCCTCGAAGGCTGGAATGGCGACGGGGCCATTGCGCTGGCCAACAATCCCGAGGACATCCGGGTTTTAAAGTCTCTCAACTGCCCAGTAGTCAATCTGTCAGGTGCCTTTCCTGATTCTGATTTCCTACGCATTCGACCAGACTACGATCGCATCGGTCGTATGGCAGCATGGCACCTTCTGGATCGCGGCTACAGGCGATTCGGATTCTATGGCATCACCAACGTCTGGTATTCTGAGGGATACGAAGCCGGATTCCGCCAAGAGCTCTCAGCTCGAGGGCTCGATTGTTCAGTTCTAAATGTCGCAGCCGCTCTTGGCTCAAACACCCGCTGGGACATCGGACAAGGTGAATTGGAACTGTGGCTGGGCACGATTACCCCCCCTTTTGCTGTGATGGCAGCCCACGACCCCCGCGCTGCCATGGTGATCCGTGCGTGTGAGCGAGTCGGACTTCGAGTCCCCGAAGATGTTGCCGTCATCGGAGTCAACAACGACACCGTCGCCTGCGAATCCTGCCACCCCCCTCTCAGTAGCATTGAACGGAACGATCACGAAATCGGCGAAGAAGCTGCCAGATTGCTGAATCGTCTGATTCAAGGGAAAGAAGTTTCGACCGAAGAGAAAATTGTCGCCCCGGGAGCAGTTCAGGATCGCCAATCAACCGATAGTCTCGCCGTTGATCATCCGGACCTGCTCAAGGCGATTGAATACAGTCGCGAACACTTCCGTGAACCGATCGGAGTGGCCAACATCGTCGAAGCCAATCCTCGCTCCCGCCGATGGCTGGAAGATGCCTTTGTCGAAAATCTGGGATGCACCCCGCGTAATTTCCTTTTTCGCCTCCGTATCCGCGAGGCGCAGAAGCTTCTGACTGACATGCCTGACATGCAGCCGGGCGAGGTCGCTGTCCAGTGCGGCTACAGCGGAACTAGGCAGCTTAACGCTCATTTCCGGTCGGAGTTAGGAATGACGGCGAAAGAATTCACCAAAGCGGAGCTTTAATAAGGCACCCACTTTCGACCAATCTCCTGCGGTAAGGTTCCAAATTGGCAAGCGGAGGCGCCTGCCGTTCTGATGCCAAATCGAAGGCTGAATTTTATTGCGGAGCGACACCCTAAATCATAAGTTTTCGGCTGCATCCCGCGCGGATTTCACGTCAAAAAACCCACCAAAAACCACTAAAACCTCTAAAATAAAATGAGTAATATCGTCCCCCTTATCAGTTCCGGCACCGTCGGTCCTCTCGGCGTTCTTCACCTCCCCCGCCTTTGGCTCAAAGCCTCGCTCGGCGCCGCCGGAAAGCTGCACTCTGACTACCCCGCTTGCGGTGCTGGATACGACCAAATGGTTCTTAATGGACTTGGCATCGACAAGAGCGCCTTCGAAGCATTTATCGTTGAGAGCAACCCGTCCTACATCGAACTCGAAGCGTGGGTCCTTGACCAGAAGGGTGGTTCTCTCGACCAAGAGGCCGTTAACCAACTCAACGCCGACATCATCGGCTACATTCACGACGACGATACCCGTGCTGAAATCCTCGGCGCAGCGGGTCGCAATGATGACGGCACCATTAAGGATGCAGTGAATCTGAATAACCTCGACGACTGGGCTATCTTTCACGACCAGGAACTGAAGTAATCGGATCCGAAATTAGTTCGATTTTAAAAAGCTCGATCTCGCTGAAAAGCGTGGTCGAGCTTTTTTCTGGCAATCTCTCCCAACAAAAGCGGTTGTGTTCCGTTCGTGACACTGGTATCGCTCTCAAAAATCACACTCGTACATTATGATCATCGCTCCCAAAATCCGCGGCTTTATCTGTACTACAGCGCACCCGGAAGGATGCGCATCTAACGTACGTTCCCAGATCGACTATGTGAAGTCCAAGCCAGCACTCGCTGACAGTCCAAAGAAAGTGCTGGTGATTGGCTCATCTACCGGCTACGGGCTGGCCTCTCGCATAGTTCCAGCCTTTGGAGGTAACGCGGCCACGATCGGAGTTTTCTTCGAAAGACCTGGAACTGAACGTAAAACCGGCAGTGCTGGCTGGTATAATTCCGTCGCTTTTGAAGAAGTTGCTCATGAGGCAGGCCTCTACGCCAAGAGCTTCAACGGCGACGCTTTTTCAAACGAAATGAAGGCAGATGTCATCGATACGATTAAAGCCGATCTAGGTAAGGTTGACTGCGTTGTCTACAGCCTTGCCTCTCCGCGCCGGACTGATCCGACTGATGGAGAAACTTACAAGTCCGTTCTTAAGCCCATCGGAGCCCCTTACAGCCAGAAAAACTTGAATACCGATTCCGGCGAAGTCGACAGCGTCGCCATCGAACCCTGCACCGACGAAGAAATAGCGCACACTGAGAAGGTGATGGGCGGCGAAGACTGGGAAATGTGGATAACAGCCCTCGATAAGGCCGGTGTTCTCGCTGATGGTTTCTCTACCGTCGCCTACTCATACATTGGTCCTGAGTTGACCTTCCCGATCTACACGAATGGAACAATTGGTAAAGCTAAGGAGCATCTTGAGGGTTCTGCTGCGGCAATGAATGAAAAATTTGGAGACGCCACCGCTTTTGTTTCGGTGAATAAAGCCCTCGTCACTCAGGCAAGTTCCGCAATTCCTGTTGTCCCGCTTTACATTTCCCTTCTCTACAAGGTAATGAAAGAAGCTGGTAATCACGAGGGATGCATCGAACAGATCCAACGTCTTTTCGCCGATCATCTCGCCAACGACGGCGCTCCCATTCTGGACGAAAAGAAGCGTATTCGTATCGATGACTGGGAAATGGAAGAGCCCATCCAAACCGCCGTGGCCGACGCTTGGGGAAAGGTGACTACCGAAAATCTTTCAGAGCTCTCCGACTTTTCAGGATACAAAAAAGAATTCCTTCGCCTCTTTGGATTCGGCCTAGCCGACGTTGATTATGGATTAGAGACCAATCCTGAGAGACCTCTCCCCTCCCAATCTTAACGGGTCCTAATTTCTCACAACCTTGGCTATCTGTTGTATTTATTTTTTCAGATAATCGTCCAATTATCTGTATAGCCCGACTACTCAAAGGGGAACCAAGCCCCACTAATTATGATTGCGGTGCTGCTTCTGCTAGGAAGGTGGGTCAACTCTCGCCCTGACAAAAAACTTAGCAGTGCGTCAATGGCCCGCCATTTGGGGTTCGACGATGCTACCGCCCTAATCCGGTCATCCCTCGACGCCCGGTTGGTATAAATCAACGGGTTGAAAATTCTTCCCAGGCCTTGGCAATACCGGCGCTCTCCGCATTCCCTTTGTGGAAGATAGTGCGATAGCGAAATGTCAGCGACTCACCGTTCTTGAGCACGTAGTCGCCCGCGTTGTCCGGGGCGTCTTTCTCAAAATGCCCTTGTCCAAAAGGGTTCGCGGTGAACAGCCCGTAATGGCGTGCGTGCCACCAGGTGGGATGCCTTAAATTTGAAGGATGGTCCATGATCGCAATTCCGACCTCATTTCCGGCTCGATCAACTCCGAAGTAATCAACCCACTTAGCTCGACTGCCCCAAGCACCCCGTCCGGTCACACCTTCGCTATTAACGATCTGTCCTTTTGCATGCTCCCCTTCGAGTCGAAGTGTTGGTAGGGTTCGGATTGACCAAGCCCCTTCTTTGTCGTCACTGATTGTGACGTCTCCTGCATCTGCAGTCAGGGTGATCGTCACATCCACTACCAGCGACCCGCCCTTGGTGAAAAAAAGCCGGAACTCTCGCGCGTCAGACATAATGCGTTTTTCCGGATCATCAAACACCATCCATTCTGACTTCACTCTGAAAACGATATCATCAGCTGAGCTTTGTACATAATTCATTCCCGTGTGACGAACTACACCGAAGGAGCGATCTTTTTGTTTGCTTTCATCATGAGGAAAGTGCCAGTAGTCGAGGCCATTCACTTTGCCGAGGCCATACCACATTCCTCGGTGATGAACATGATCATCCGCCTCATCTTCGAAGCCTTCCTTCATCGGCCAATGACGGGTCATATTCTCACCCGTTGGACCGACCACTGGATAGAAGTAAGGTTTCCCAGCCTCAACACCTGAGTGGTAACTAGTTACATGATTTCCTCCGTGGAAAATCATGATCGGATTGGTTCCGCGAATACTCCAACCCCCATTTAAATCACCGACCGTCTGAGCTTTGCTGAGACACGGCAAGAAGGTGATAAAAAGGGTGGAAAACCGTAGTATAGAGGCAGAAAACTTCATAGGGATAGCTTGAAAGCTTAGAAAGTATCTCAACTCTTGCTCATCCCCACAAGCGCTCATACCATACGTTAACGAGTCTCTCAGATTTCTCTTTTTTGTATATGTTCGATACCCGTGAAAAACCTCGAATGGTGGAACGCGCCTATCTTATAGGAGCCTTCTTCAACCGAGAAGACGAAACCGTAGCTAACAGCCTCCTCGATGAGTTGGCCGAACTGGTGAAGACGCTAGGTATTGAGATCATCGCCAAGCGATGCATTTTTATCCGGACACGGAATAAACGATACCTGACGGGGACCGGAAAAGCCGCTGAACTTATCGAAGATGCGATAGACCTTGGTGCCGATTGCATCGTCTTTGACAATGAGATGACACCCTCTCAGCAGCGCACGTGGGAGAACGAGGCCGAAATGACCGTGATCGATCGGGAGGAAGTGATTCTCGATATTTTTAAAATGAGGGCTCAAACCAAGGAAGCCCGGCTTCAGGTAGAGCTCGCCCGCATGCAGTATTCCCTGCCACGCCTGGCTCGGATGTGGTCTCACCTCGACCGCCAAGGTGGTGGTGGTGGTGGTGGTGGCAAAGGAGCCGCTCGCGGCGAAGGCGAGCAACAAATTGAAGTCGATCGGCGTCTCGCCCGTAAGCGCATTGATCGAATCAAAGCTGAACTCGATGACGTGCGCCGCAATCGACAAACTCAAAGGAAACAGCGCAAAGATGAAGGTATTTGTCAGGCCTCCATCGTTGGTTATACCAATGCCGGAAAGAGCTCTCTTCTGAATGCGCTTTCGGGTGCTTCCGTTCTTGCTGAAGACAAGCTCTTCGCCACTTTGGATCCAACGACCCGAAGAATTGAACTACCTGACGGGCAACCCATCCTAATAACTGATACCGTCGGTTTCGTTCGCAACCTTCCACACCGTCTGGTTGAATCATTTAAAGCGACCCTAGAGGAAGCTGTTCTTGCTGACTTTCTCATCCACGTCCTCGACGCAAGCTCTTCCGAGATTTTATCACTCTACGAAACAACCGTTAATGTCGTCAAAGAACTCGGAGCCGGAGAAAAACCTTCGATCATTGTACTTAACAAGATCGATTTGGTCGATGTCGATCGCCTCCACGAGCTAGGAAGTCATTTCGATGGCAACCCAGTTTTCATCTCAGCTCACTCGGGGAAAGGTTTGGACAAACTAATCCATCACATTAATGACATGATGGTGGATCGTGTCTACCGCCTCCAACTGCGGATACCGCAGGCACGCCAGGATCTGGTAGCGCTTCTTTATCGCGAGGGTAAGATCGTTAGCGAGGACTATGAGAACAACGATATTCTCATCAACGCCGTGATTCCGCACAGTCTGAGACATCGCTATGATAGCTTCGCGGAGCCCAAAAAAGCAGATAAAGAGTCAAGGGTCTAGTCCAGAACTTCACGAGAGAGCGGTGTAGATAGATATTCCGTCGCTCACCTCGCGCAGGGCTCCAACCGGACCTACTTAAACTGACTTTGCGGCTCAGAATAAGTTTTTAAACTTCTCCACCCAACCCCTTAACTCGATATAGGACGGGACTCCAATTCGGCCAATTCCGACTGGAACCCACCGCTGAGAATAGGAAATCGACACCAAGTTTTGGGATCTAGGTTCTTGTCATCGACATGAAAACCGGGAGCATATCGTTCTCGCTTCCACTGAGTTCGGCTCCATAGACGAAAGAACTTTGCTACCCAATTTCGGAGCTGTTCTTTATCGAAGTCAGATTGGGATTCACACATCAGTTCCCAGACCTCGACCGGCAACTTTTTATCTCTGATCGCGAGTTTCTCAATGGCATCCAGTATCGTGTAGGGCATCAAATCAGTTTCGTCAGTTTGACCCTCTTCGCTAGGTCGGAGTTCAGCTGTCGGAGCCTGGACATTGATCACCTCAAGTTCGGGGATTGTGGCGATATCGGGTGCGGAACCTTCCTTCTCCATCCAGCACAACCAGTCACGCAGGAAAGCCTTGTCGATTCCGGAGATAGGACTCAGCCCGCCACTGGTGTCGCCATCCATGGTCGCGTATCCTACGGCAGCTTCAGACCGATTACTGGTCGAGAGCAGGAGTGCGTTGCGGATGTTCGTCAGCATCCAAACTCCGGGAGCCCTGACTCGTGCCTGTATGTTCTGAAGAGCGATATCATCATCATCCCAATTCAAATCGCGGCCGATCCCTTTTTCGACCATCGAACGGTAGCCTTCGACCAGTTCGTCGACATCCCATTCCTGGTAACTGGCTCCGATTGCTTTGGCCACTGCTTCAGCTGCATCGCGAGTGGTCTTAGAACTATTGCGAGTGCTTTGATAAACGCAGGCAAGTAGCTGTTCCATCATCGGACGATCATCAAAACAAATGTGCTCCAGCCTATCGCGGAACATCTTTTCACCAAGTTCCTGATTACCAAGATCGGCCATCAACTTCACTAGCACAGCTATTGCAGCCGAATCTGCGCCGCCACTGAGAGAAATGACGAAACCACCTGAGTAGCTTTTTCTGAGGTAGTCAAAGAGCCCTAGGGCCATGACCCGGGAGAATTCTTCCTCCTTAGGATCTGCGACGTTGCTCACCTCTGACATTGGCGTTGTCACCGCCCCTTTCCACTGTGGGAGAAAGTCTACCTTTACTTCCAGCGAGTCCGATGCTCCAACGACTGGACGATGGCTCACCTGGCGCGCTTGGTGCATGCGCGTCAGGTTTAGATCGATCGTCGCTGCTGTTACGATATGATCATGGAATGAAAATCTCTTCCCCTCAGCGACATACTCACCACCAGCGGCAATGACAGTTCCTCCGTCGTAGATAACCCGTCCCGCTTCATTGCCAAGTAGGTTGGCATAGACATAGCCACAAGCAAAAGCGCGTGAACCTTCAAGCACGAAACGTTCCCGCACCAGCTGCTTACCAAAAGCAAAGTGGCTTGCGCTTGGATTAAAAATAAGGTCAACCCCACGCTGAGCTAATCGGGTGCCGGGACGATTCGCTACCCAGGCATCCTCACAAATTTCGAAACCAATTCGCACTCCACCTACTTCAAAAAACAGATCGCCTACCGGCAGCGTTTCACCCTCAAAATTGATCGTTCCTACATCGCCCTCTGACCATGGTTTGAACCATCTTGGCTCGTAGTGCAATCCATCTCCAGCAAGGTTCTGCTTCGCCACAAAACCGAGGACGTTTCCATCGGCGATCAGGGCCACCACATTATAAACCGAACTCTCATACCAAAGCGGAAGACCAACCGCTACGACGATACCGCTGCACTCTTTGGCTAAACAGTTTAATGAACGCATTGAGCGCTCGCCCACCTCAGGAGACAGAAACATATCCTCACAGCCATAACCCGTCAGTGCCAACTCGGGAAGACAGAGAAATCCGACACCCAACTCTCGGGCTTCGCCTACAGCAGCAATCGCACGACGACAGTTACCCTCCCAATCGAGAGGGACTTGGTTCAAGCAAGCAGCTCCAGCTACAATTCGATTCATGTGTTTCGCGTGTTCGATAGTTTCAGCCACTTTCCAGAAAGGAGCAACGGCCAGTTTAAATACGCTAAAAACTCGTATTTAGGGATTTTCGGTTTTCAGGGCTTATTTTTGGCCTTACCAAATGTCGCAAATTTGCGATTCCCAAGTCCTGTCATGCCCGATCTCTATCCACTCGCCCGCAAATTGCTCTTTACCCTCGACGCGGAGACAGCTCATCACACGACGCTTTCCATGATGTCTGCTGCCAAATCCTGCGGTGTCCTCTCGTTGGTGGCGGGTCCCCCACTGCAATTACGTCAAGAATCGCGCACCGTCGAAGTGATGGGATTGAAGTTTCCCAACCGGGTGGGCCTTGCTGCCGGGCTCGATAAAGCAGGAACTGTCGTAGGTGCCTTCGGAGACGTCGGATTCGGACACATCGAGATCGGCACGGTCACTCCGCGTCCCCAATCAGGCAATAACAAGCCGAGGCTTTTCCGACTCAAGGAGCACCATGCCGTCATTAATCGGATGGGATTCAACAACCCCGGTATCGAGGGCGTTCTCCAGAATCTCAAACACTCCCGTAAAGATTTCGCCGGTATTCTTGGAATTAATATCGGGAAGAATAAAGACACTCCCAACGAAGATTACCTCGAAGACTACCTCACCTGCTTTGAGGGCGTTTACGGCGCAGCAGACTATGTCACGGCAAATCTCTCTTCCCCAAATACTGCAGGACTTCGTGATCTGCAAAGCGCCGAAACCTGCAGCGAACTGATTAAGCGTCTCCAGGAAAAACGGGAAGAGCTCAAAACAAGATTCGACAACAAACATGTTCCCATCGTCATAAAGATCGCACCCGACCTTTCTGACGATGCTATCAAGTCACTAGCCTTTACCTTCAGTAATTCCGGTGTCGACGGGGTCATCACCACGAATACGACTATCGATCGCGACACCGTTTCCAGACACCCCCTCGCGGACGAGACCGGTGGTCTGAGTGGTAAGCCGCTGACTGAAAAAGCAACGGAGGTTCTTTCCCTGCTTCGCTCCGAGATGAGTTCCGAGATTCCCATCATCGGCTCAGGTGGTGTTATGAGTGGATCTGACGCCAAAGCTAAGGTCGATGCCGGAGCTTCACTGGTCCAAGTATACTCTGGATTGATCTACAGCGGACCTGCGCTGGTCCACAAAATCCTCGAGGCCCTTTAGAAAAAGGCTCGAACCCCGCTAAAACGACTTTGGCTCCAAAAAAATCCGCCTATTGCAGGCTTCCTCAACGACCGGTTGTTACAATGCTTCCCTGCCTACGAGCCCTGAGTCGTTGATTGCTCAAGCAATCCTTTTCCGAGGCATGGTGTAATCGAGTAACTGACCCAGTCTGTCGCGCATTTGGGCGCGGGGGACGATCATATCCACCAAACCATGTTCCAGCAGGAATTCTGCGGTTTGAAACCCAGGAGGCAGATCCTGATGGGTCGTCTCTTTAATCACACGAGGTCCAGCGAAACCAATCATGCAATTAGGTTCCGCCATGATGATGTCGCCAAGTGTCGCAAAACTAGCGGTTACTCCACCCGTGGTCGGATGGGTCAGGACGGAAATGTAGGGAAGGCCGGCCTCGTGATGGCGAGCAAGAGCGCCACTTGTTTTCGCCATTTGCATCAAGCTGAGAATTCCTTCGTGCATGCGCGCCCCACCGGAAGCACTGACGATAATGCAGCCACGCTTTTCTTCGGTTGCCAATTCAATGGCGCGAGTCAGTTTTTCACCTACCGCAGAACCCATACTGGCACCAAGGAATCGAAAATCCATCACCCCGAGAGTTACCGGATTATTGAGAATACTTCCTCGTCCAGTCACCGCAGCATCGCGCAGGCCGGTCTTCTTCTGGTAAGACTTCACCTTGTCGTTGTAACCCTTAAATCCAAGGGCATCGACGGCTTCCACGCCAGCATCCAACTCCTCGAATGAATCAGGATCAAGCAGCATGGAGACGCGCTCTTTGGAAGTCAGAGTGAAATGATGGTCACACTTGTTGCAGACTCGATGGCGCTGCTTCAATGTGAGTTCATCAATGATTGCACCACAGGAAGGGCATTTGTTCCACAGGCCTTCCGGCATGTCGGATTTTTTCTTCCCAAGTGACTTGATGGAGCGCTTTTTGAAAATGCCCATAGAATCAGAAATAGATGCGATTTCGTGTTCGTAGCAGTGGGGCGAACCCCCTTTACCCGCAAAAATAGCGGGTAATGACATGATCTCAACCGAATTCGTTACCCTCTGAGGACGGAAATAGCAGCGATCCAACTCGGCTCTAGGGCTTCTCGAAGCGCGGCCGCACACTCCGAGACGGTGGATCCTGTTGTCATCACGTCATCGACCAACAGGACATTAAGTTCTTCTTCACTGCGTTTGAAACGTTTGGTCAGACGACTTGACTTCACAACAAAAGCTCCAAACGGATTTCTGAGGCGTTCGCTGCGGTCCAACTGGGCCTGCCTCTCTGTATGGCGAACACGTTTCAAAATATCCCGTAATTCGAGTTCAACTCCATCGGGCGCCTGGCTCAACATCTCGACTGCAATTTCACGAGACTGATTAAATCCCCGCTCCCGAAGCCTTCTCGGATGCAACGGCACCGGAACCAAAATCCATCGTTTACGGTGCAGTCTTTTGTCCTGCCAAACGCTGGATACCAGTGACCCCATGAGCCGCGACAAATGCACTTGTTTCCCGTATTTAAATCGGTGCATTAATTCCCTCGCAACACCACCGCTACGCCAGCCGCTGACGGCAAAATCAAAATCCAGATCGCGATCCTTACAGTTCGAACATTGAAACGCTCCCATCAAAGGAGCCTCATAACCCTGACCGCAGACATCGCAGAATCCGTCTTTAATCGCTGTCAAAGTGGATTCGCAATCCTCACATAAAAACGGCCGTTCCAATTGTCTCTCCGCCGTCAACGGAACATCGCAAGCCCCACAGGTCGGCGGATAAATCCATCCGCTTATTCCCTGCTTCAGGTGCGTCAATCTGCTCACCCCTGTTCCTCCTGTTCCTCCTGTTCCTCCTGTTCCGACTCCTGCTCCATTCGTCTGTTTGACTGCCTGAACCACAGCCACATGGCGAGACCCGTAAAGGCGACCACAAAGAAAGAAACAGCACCAACTCGCAGTGTATCCCCCAGCCAGGGCATCATCGCATCCCGATCAAAGGCCCTTGTTGTAAGCGGGCTCAGGGTCTTGACACCAAAAACCCAGCCCGCATGCAAACCGATTCCAAGCCAAAGTGAACCGGTCTTCTCGCGGGTGTAACCGAGAACCAGACCAATGGCGAACAGAACCGCAAACTCGGAAAGTAGGAAATAGAAATCACCGAACTGAGAGAAGAAGTGCTGAAAAATACGACCAACGAACCAGAACCCTGAGCCCCCATGGACGACATCTACCGAGAGGCTGTGGGGCGGATTAAAAAAATGCAGCAACGCGAACAGCGCCGCCACCACGAAGAAGAGAGGTTTTGGCCTCAATATTTTTGAAAGCACGGCATAGAGCGCTCCCCGAAAGACCAGTTCTTCCAAAAGCCCCACGGCAATTCCTGTGCCCAGCGCTTCAAGCAGGATCTCATAAAGCGACGCGTCTGTGTCGTTCATCAAATACCAGCCCTGAGCAACGTAACCCCAGCCCAGCAGTATGAGACTGGCCCCTCCCACCAAAAAACCAGTGATAAGGTGTCGCCACCAAGCAGGGTTCGGCTCAAGCTTGAGGAATTCCTTCACCGAACCACGGCCCTTCTTCCCGGCATTAAGCCATCGGACCGCAGGAAAAATCATGATAAATCCTCCTAAGAGGATCGCCCGGTTGAAATAGCGCGAGAACTTAGCCCGGTCCATGGAGCCATTGATACCGTCGAACAGCGTCCCCTCTAGCCATCCCTGCGCGACCACGTATTTTCCGCCCTGATAAAGAAATGGCGCTAAGACAGCGCCCAGCACAACCGTTCCGACTGTAAAGACCAGTATTTTGAAGGCATCGGACTGAAAAAATGTCCCGCGTGACATGGCAGCCAGATACGCCCTTTCCCTTGGATTTGCAATCGCTCACTGAACCTGAAGCGCCCGCAGCCACGTCCTACAAATGTCTTTTATCCGTATCCCTTTCAGTGTAAGATCCCACGCCTGCCTGCCTGTCAGGTAGCACACGCATTTACGCCAAACAGACCTTCCTCCTCCTATGTCATTGACCAGCCTACTGCCTCTGTCGCGCTTCTTCTTCCCGATCCTGGCTCTCGGACTACTCTTCTCCCCGTCCCTGGGAGCACAGACCAAATACGGTGAACTCGCTGCTAGCGTCACCGGCATGCTTGAAGAGGAGCACTTTTACCGGCAGGCCTTCGACGACAAAATGTCAGATCGCGTTCTGACCACTTATCTTGAAATGCTGGACTACAGCCGCATTTATTTTACCGCTGAGGATATCGCTTCATTCAAAAATAAATTCCTCACCACGATAGACGATGAGGTTCGCAAGGACGACATTCCTGCGGCAACCAGCATTTATTCAATCTATGAGGATCGAGTCCGCGACAGGGTTAACTATGCGAAGAGCCTCGCCAAGCCCGAGACCTTCGCCTACGACTCCGACCGGACAATCATGATTTCCCGAAAGGACGCTGAGTGGGCGAGTATTGGCGAAGATCATAACCAACTTTGGCGCAACTTGATTGAGGGCGACCTTATCCGTGAAAAACTCATCGCCGAAGCCCTCAAGGAAAAAGAGGCCGAAAAAACCAGCGATGGAACGCCTGAGAAAGACATCTACCAGAAAGTATCTGACCGCTACGACAGGATTCTTAAGCGGGTTAATGAGAATACTACAGAAGACGTAGCCACACTCTTCATCAAATCCATCGCACGTTCTTACGATCCACACTCGGAGTATTTCTCCCAGCAGCAGTACGACAATTTCCGCATTGGCATGAATAAGTCCCTCAAGGGAATCGGAGCGATGTTGCAGAAAGACGAGGAGCAAGGTGGCGCGACCATCGAAGGACTCGTAGTTGGTGGCCCAGCATTTAAGGGAGGTGAACTCGAGGTAAAAGACCGCGTGATTGGAGTCGCCCAAGGGGACGATGGAGAATACGTCGACGTCGTCGACATGCAACTCTCTGACATCGTCGATCTTATCCGTGGTGAGATCGGCACGACTGTTCGCCTTAAGGTCATGGCGATGGGCAAAGGCGAGATGATTAAGCTCATCAGCATTGAACGAGACCAGATTGACCTGAAAGACAGCCTCGCTACCGCTGACCTGATCATCACCAAAGACCCAACCGGCGAAGAGCAGAAAATTGGCTGGATTACTCTTCCCTCCTTTTACGCCGACATGGATGGCGGTAACACGAGCACTACGTCTGACGTGCGTCGCCTTCTCATCCGACTCGCCATCGAGGGGATTGATGGACTTGTCGTAGACCTCCGAGATAATGGCGGCGGTTCGCTCGAGGAAGCGATCAACATGACTGGTCTTTTCATTCGTCGTGGCCCTGTTGTCCAGGCTGTCGACTGGCGCGGCAACAAGACTCAGAAGGCATCGCGCAACAATGAAGCAACTTACGACGGGCCGCTCGTCGTCCTGACCAACCGGGCTTCCGCTTCCGCTTCCGAGATTTTTGCGGCAGCTCTCCAAGATTACGGCCGCGCTGCGGTTGTGGGTGATCAGTCCACCTTCGGTAAGGGAACTGTCCAGCAACTTCGTCCCGTTCTTTCAAATCGAATGCTGCTTCCTTTTAGTCGCGAAGCCAATCAGCAAGGCGCCCTCAAGTTGACGATCCAGACCTTCTATCGAATCGATGGACACTCGACCCAAAGGGACGGTGTGGTGCCTGATATCGTCCTCCCGTCCATGCTTGATATCGCCGATATTGGGGAAGCGTCGCTTCCAAATGCCCTCAGGGTAGATCCGATTCCACCGGCAAAATATACCGATTTTTTTGCCAAACCACTGCCTCTTGAGATTCTTTCTGAAGCCTCTGCCGACCGAATCGCCGAGGGCAGAGATTTTGACTACATTTTAGAATCCATTGCTCGGGAGAAGAAACGTATCGATGAGAATACGATTTCTCTGAATATGCAGCAGCGCGAAGAAGAGGCCGATCAAAACGAAGTCGATCGCGAAGAACGCAAAGATGAACGTATCGCCTACTTCGACGAAGTCAAAGCTGCAGAAGGAGGGCTCTTCACCGTCTTCAAATTGACCCAAGATAACGTGCTCGAGGAAGGACTCACGCTTCGTGATGATCTCTCGCTTGAAGAGCTCAGTGGCATGTCCCGTGGTTCCGCTAATGAGGAGGAGGAAGAGGAAGACAGCGAAGATCTTGAGTTTCCCCACAAGTTCGATCCTTACGAGCGGGAAACAATCCACATTCTGCAGGACTTGATCGCTATTCGCGAAACCGGGAGTCCCGTTACCACCATCTCCGAGGCCAAGCCGGCTCAAAAAGTAGTTACCCCTATTGAAGCGCGTAGCCCTCAGGCCAACTGAGTTACGCGATCGCCGGACCCTTCTTCCGCCTTTTCCGTTGAATCTTTCCCACCCGGCAGGCAGCCGGAATGAACAGTGATTTCGAACAGCCATTCGAAGGTCTTCAGGTCAACCTGAGGCTCCCTGACCTGTGGCAACAAAAAGCCGTCCGCACGATTCGTGACGGCGAAGACGTCGTTCTTTCAGCCCCAACCGGCGCCGGCAAAACCTTCGTCTTCGAGAGCCTGATCGACAGCGACAGGTCTTTCTCTGCCTCAAAGCAAGCGGTCTACACTGTTCCCACCCGAGCCCTTGCCAATGATAAATGGCGGGAATGGACGAAGGCCGGATGGAAGGTTGGGATTGCTACCGGCGACCTCGCTGAAAATCTCGATGCACCCGTCATAGTTGCCACACTCGAAACGCAGAGGGAAAGACTCCTTTCGGGTCAACAGGCACCCGCCCTGCTAGTCATCGATGAATATCAAATGATCGGCGACCGAGCCCGTGGGCTAAATTACGAATTGGCCATTGCCCTTGCTCCTGCTGACACTCGCCTTCTCCTCCTCAGTGGCAGTGTCGGGAATCCAGAACGTATCGCTGAATGGCTCAAGCGACTTGGTAGAAACGCACGGGTCGTCTCCACCCGCGAGCGCCCGGTTCCTCTCGACGAAGTACCGCTGGAAGGATTACCTAACCAAGCACCTCGAAAATATAGCAACTTCTGGCAGCGACTCGCCCTCGGGACACTACTCTCGCACTATGGTCCTCTTCTAATCTTTGCCCCTCACCGAAAAGCCGCTGAGAAAATCGCTTGGAAAGTTGCTGAAGCCTTTCCCGACGATAATCCTATCCATCTTGGGAAAGGCGAATTGGAGCAGGCGGCATCTGCCGATCTCACCCGGTTACTCCGCAAGCGAGTCGCCTACCATCACAGTGGCCTTAGTTTTTTTGAACGTGGCGGCATTGTTGAGCCATTAGCCAAAGCCGGACAACTGCGAGTCGTTGTCGCGACGATGGGGCTCGCGGCAGGAATTAATTTTTCGGTTCGGTCCGTCTTCGTCTCAGATACCACATACCAGGATGGCCCCTTCAAGCGAGAAGTAAGTCCTGATGAGCTATTGCAGATGTTCGGGCGGGCCGGGCGCCGCGGACTTGACGAAACCGGCTACATTATCTCCGGTCACAAGAGCCCTCACCTCGGCAACGCCCGTCCTCTCGAACTTCGCCGTCAGAATGAAATCGATTGGCCGACCATGATCCGTCGAATGCACTTCGCAGAAAAAAATGGCGACTCACCTTTCGAAGCGGCACGTGAACTGCGTGATCGCCTCTTTTCGCGACAGCGCATCCCTCTTGGCTTTCGGTCCAACGAGGAGGAAACGGAAGCCAATAATGAGAGCGAGCCTCTCTTCGGATTAAAACCGCTTCGTAAGGAAATCCTCAATGGGAAAGGAGAGTGGGAGCCCACTCGTTCCGGTCGGGAATCCACCGTGCAGCTCTCTCAGGCTCTGAGTCACATTCGTGGCTGCTACCGCGATGCGGAATCTAGCAGCAACCTTATCGCTTCACTCCTTCCAAAACGTTCCCGGCTCACGCGGCTCGATGGCAAAGACAAAGGACCGAGGCGATACGGTTTGGAAATCGCGGTAGCCACCGCGGACGCTAATAATGCCTTCCGGCTTACCAAGTTTGCAGGACAAATCGCAGGTGAAAAAGACGACAAGCAAGCCTACTCGTTCGAAGAGGTGGAAACATTGCTGCCTGAAGCTTTTGCCTCCCATATCGCTCCTGCCGAATTCGAAGCAATCCAGCAACGCGGTCGTCAGCTTTACCTCACCGGTCATTTCCGTAACGCGGCCATCGACGTTTATCTAGATACCAGTGATCTACCACTCCACGATCCTCTACCGCGGAGTATTGAAATCAGGACTGAAACGTATTACACCGATAGTGAATCCGGCAATATGATTGATCCTAAAGTCGGCACTCCAGCGCATGGCTGGCGAAAATTGGGACTGATCAGTGACTGCGGTGGCTCGACACCAAGGGGCCTTATCTTCAGCCTCTTCCAAGGTGGTGAGGGACTTGCTATTGCTGCTGCCCTCGAAGATCCTCACTATCCTATGGAGGAACTGGTCCTTCACCTCGCTAACCTTCGGGGCGGGCACCGCTTCGAACTGGATACCGTGGTTGGCGGTGATCGCCTACTCGAATCGATCGGTAGCGAACGCCTCGCCACCGCCTCCCGACAGGCCTATGGCTCCCTGGACTATGACGGATATCTTCAGTTCGGGCTTCCTCCGGGTTATGGCGAGGGTGCCGCCGAAGTGATTGCTGTTATGCTCAACGGCCAACTCGGCCAACTCCTTGGCAAAAGCGCCCAGCTAAAATTCGGTTCGGGTGATGTCGAGCGCTGCTACGTGGAGTGGCTCAGTCTACTTCGACATATCGAACACGCGCCCAGCCTTGAAAATAAGCGCTGGAAAGAGTTGAAGGCAGCTGCTTTCAAAGAGTTGAAACGCCATGATCGACGCAGTCCTCTAGCTGCCATGCCGGATCTTCCGGCCTCTATTCTGCAAAAACACCCGCAGAACAGTATCAATTACAAGATGCTATAACCACCGCTTGAGGCCTCGGCGAAACTGGCGTATCTATTTTTATGGAAACTCTCTCCCCTAACTCAGCTATTCTCGAAAAGACACGCGAGCTCTGCACGCTCATTCTCCAGTCAGGAGAATATCAGGAGAACGTGGCCAAGATCGAAGCTTTCTTCGCGGACGACGATGCTCAAGCCGACTACCGCGCCTTTGCGAAGCTTGGCGAAGATCTGCATCACAAGCAGCAGGCCGGTGAAATTACAGAAGACGACATTACCGGATATGAAACAAAGCTCGATGAAATCAAGTCCAACGAAGTGACTTCCAATTTCATGAACGCCGAAGAGGCGCTTAATAGCATGGCTTCCCAGATCTCAAAGCAAGTGGGTAAAACACTTGAGCTTGGGCGCTTGCCCACCCCGGAGGACCTCGAAGGCGGTGGCTGCTGCGGAGGCGGAAGCTGCGGAGGCGATAGCTGCTAAGCACGGACTCCCTTTAATAAATTTCTTCGAAAGAGGCAGGTTACGGCCTGCTTTTTTTGTCTAATCAGCTCAGTAAATCACGGGTCGCGTGATCCAGTGCCGTCACCGCCGATTTAATCTGGTCCACGGAGGAGCAAAGTGGCGGCATTAGAGTAAGAGTATCGCCTACCGGGCGTGTCAGTAGTCCATACTTTCGCGCCGCGCGACATACTCGTGCTCCCGTTTCCTTTCGCCAGTTCAACGCATCACCGGTTTGATGATCTAACAGATCAATCCCAACAATCATTCCGACCTGCCGAACATCTCCCCAGTGCGGATTTTCAACGGAGGCCAGAGCCTCTTTCAATGAGTTAATCTTTGGTCCAAGGGAGTCGATGACTTTTTCGTCTTCAAAAACCTTCAGGCTGCCCAAAGCTGCCGCACATCCCAATGGGTTTGCGCAATAGCTATGACCGTAAAAGAAAGTCGTCATCTCCTCGTAGCTGCCGAGGAAAGCTTCATAAACCTCCTCAGTAGTGAGGGTTGCCGCGAGCGGCAGGTAGCCTCCCGTCAATCCCTTAGCAAGGCAGATAAAGTCTGGAACGATTGCTTCATGATGACAGGCAAACATCTGACCAGTTCGTCCAAATCCGGTCATAACTTCGTCGAGTATCAGAAAAGCACCGTTGGCATCACACCATTCCCGGAGACGCCTCAGCATCCCTTGCGGCCACACCTGCATCCCAGCAGCTCCCTGGATCAGAGGCTCAACGATCACGGCATTGACCGTCTCCGCATCCTCCGCAGCCATGCTTTCGAGACCATCTATGTCATCGAGGTGACAAGCCGGATACCCGCCAGAAGCAAAGCGTTCACGAAAAACTCCAATCCCACCGAGTGACGCCGCCCCCATCGTGTCACCGTGATAGGCTCCGCCGAAAGCAACGAAATGGGGCCGCGCTTCACCCTTGAGCTGGCGATACTGAACTGCCATCTTGCAAGCGCACTCCACTGCGGTGGAACCATCGTCAGAAAAAAAGACACGAGTTAGACTACCTGCCGGAAAAAGGTTCACCAATTTTTCCCCAAGCTGAATAGCGGGTTGATTGGAAAAGCCAAGCGCCGAACAATGAGCAATCTCTGATAACTGGTCGCGAATCGCTGCATCGATCTTCGGATGCCTGTGTCCGTGAATATTAGTCCAAATGGAACTGTTACCGTCAAAATACTGATTCCCTTTCACATCTGTAAGCATTGCCCCCTTTCCTGAGGCAATGATCAGCGGATCCTCTTCAGAGGAGCACCAGTCCTGCATCTGGGTAAATGGATGCCAAAGGTGCGCCTTGTCGAGCCGACGCAATTCTTCAAGTGAATCACTCATTCTATAAGCTTAATTCCCTAAGTTGACTCCGGGGCGGTGACGGTAACAAAAGCCAGACTTAAACTGACTTTTCTGCACCTTTTGAATTTTTAGGCGATCTCTGGTTTTAATCCAGATCGTCAAAGTGGTAGGGGTGGTCACACCAATGATCATGGCACGAAAGAGGAGGAAAGCCTTCATGTTTGCTTATTAAACGGACTGAGTTTCGAACCAAGATAGTAGATCACGTTAAATTCTCCACCGAATGCGCCATCGCCCCGGCAGCTATTGTATGATAATAAAGCTCAATCGTTGTTTCCAATCTTTCTTATGAGCAAAATCATCGCTTTCTCGACAATCTGCCTCGCCTTACTTTTTTCAGCAGCTGCAGGAGAACGTCATCCAAATGTGATTATCATTTTCACCGACGACCAAGGATACGGCGACGTGGGTGTTTTTGGGGCCAAAGGATACGAAACACCAAATCTTGATCGCATGGCGGCAGAGGGACGAAAATTCACCCAATGGTATGCCTCTCAACCTGTCTGCTCGGCTTCCCGGACTGGCCTTTTGTCTGGCTGCTACTCCAACCGCGTCGGCATCAACGGAGCTCTCGGCCCCGGCAGCCGCATTGGCATCGATCCTGAAGAAACGCTGCTTCCCGAGCTCTTCAAGAGCAAAGGGTATGCTACCGCGATGTTCGGCAAATGGCACCTCGGTGACCATGAAAAATTTCTCCCGACCAATCACGGGTTCGATGAATATTTTGGTATCCCTTACTCGAATGATATGTGGCCACAGCACCCGACCGCGAAGCACTTCCCACCACTACCGCTGATTGAAGGCACAGAGCGGCTCCGCTCCGCTGACGAACACGATCAGAAAATGATGACTACTTGGCTCACTGCCCGCGCCGTCGACTTTATTAATCGCAACCGCAGCAACCCCTTTTTCCTTTATGTCCCTCACCCGCAGCCGCACGTCCCACTCTTCGTGAGTGACCGCTTCGCCGGAAGCACTGATAACGGAATCTACGGTGATGTCATTGCGGAAATTGACTGGTCCGTTGGAGAGATTCTAAATGCTGTCAGCACCAATGGCCTCGACGAAAACACTCTTGTCGTCTTCACCTCCGACAATGGCCCTTGGCTCTCTTACGGCACCCACGCTGGATCTTCCGGTCCTCTGCGTGAAGGCAAGGGAACCGCTTGGGAAGGTGGCGTTCGCGAACCTTGCATCATGCGTTGGCCGGGTAAAATTCCCGCCGGAACAGTCTGCGACGCCCCAGCCATGAACATTGATCTCCTTCCTACGATCGCTGGTCTCATTGACGCCGAGTTGCCTGAGCGGAAAATTGACGGCAAAGACATCTGGCCCATTCTCTCCGGCGAAAATGGCGCCAAAAATCCTCACGATTCCTACTGGTTCTACTATAAGCAAAATGAACTTCACGCCGTCCTCGCTGACGGATGGAAACTGGTTCTGCCCCACAGCTATCGCACCCTCGCTGACGAGGAAGGTGGCGATGGCGGCCTTCCCGTCAAGTACTCCAATGATAAGGTCACCTCAATTGAGCTCTATCACCTCGACAAGGACATTACTGAAGCCAACAACATGGCCAAAGATCACCCGGAGAAGATTGCTGAGCTCATGAAACATGTCGAGGCGGCCCGCGCTGAACTTGGAGACAGGCTAACCAAAAACGAAGGTAGCGCCCGTCGGGACCCGGGTCGCCTCACCGAGGCTGAAGGGGAAACGCTCGATCTACTAAACTGGCCCAACGGTAAACCCATCCGATAAGAACGAGTCTAACCCTGTTTTGGTGGAACAAACCAAAACAAAGTGAAGGAAAAATCGCTGCCGGAACGACGGTTTCGTGCCACATTAAAGGTCCAATGCACGTTCAGGACATTTTTGCAAAGCGAACACCGACCTTCTCCTTCGAGTTTTTTCCTCCGAAGACAGAAGAATCGTCACAAGCGCTTTACGAAACCATTTCGGAGCTTGAGTCTCACAAGCCGGACTTTGTCAGCGTTACATATGGTGCCGGTGGTTCCACCCGTGAGTTGACTAATGATCTTGTGGTCCGGATTAAAAATTCCACCTCTCTTGACCCCGTTCCTCACCTTACCTGCGTCTGCCACTGCAAATCAGATATCGAATCGATTCTGGCTCGGTATGCTGAAGAAGGGGTCAACAATATCCTGGCCCTTGGCGGCGATCCACCTAGGAATCTTGAAAACTACAAGAAAGCCGATGATGCGTTTCAACAAGCGGCTGACCTTGTTCGCTTTATCAAGAAATTCTCAGAAGCTGGTAAGCATCCTGACGCCCGTGGCTTCGGAATCGGTGTCGCTGGATTTCCTGAAGGACATCCCGCCACACCCAACCGCCTCAAGGAAATGGATTACCTTAAGGCGAAGGTCGATGAAGGCGCTGACTACATCGTGACCCAACTCTTCTTTAGTAATGACGATTTTCACGACTTCCGTGATCGCTGTGAATTAGCCGGGATTCAGATCCCTATTATTGCTGGCATCATGCCGGTGACCTCGACAAAAGGTATGGAACGCATGGCCGACCTCGCCGCCGGCGCCCGCTTTCCCGCAAAACTGCTCCGCACCCTCCTTGGTGCCAATGACGCGGAGACAGTCGAAAAGGTAGGTATTGACTATGCGACCGAGCAGTGTTCCGACCTCCTAGAAAATCAGGTCAGCGGTATCCATTTTTACACCCTAAACAAGTCGCACGCGACGCGCGAAATCTACGCCAGTCTTGGCATTAGCCCTTCGCCGTCAGTAAACGTATAATTCCAAGTTCTGATGACCAAATTTCCTTGGCGCAGCCTCCTTTACGCGGCCGTGTTAGGATATATCCTACTCGACCTAAAGGTCTTTAACGGTCCGCTCAAACAATCGTTCACTGAGCGCCAAAACGAAGCCATCGCTGCTGCCAAGGAAAATCGGTGGGTCGCTATCGTCAACCGTGAACCCATTACCAGCGATCAACTTGATCTAGCCGTTTCCCGACATCTTTACCAGCGTGGCAAAGGTTACTCGGAAATCCCGGATAAAAATCTCACCATGATTCGTCGTGCTGCCCTGCAGTCGCTAATAAATGATACCTTGGTGCGCCACTACGCCGATGGTGAAAATTATTTTGCTCCCGAAGATGAAATTGACTCCTTTGTTGAAGAATGGGAAACCCAGTTCGCATCCGAGAGCGATCTTGAAAAGCGCTCGCAACTCCAGTCCCTTCCCGCTGAAGAAAGACGCCGAGCATTGGCTCGAATTTGGTCTCGCAAGCGTTGGCTGGAACAGCGCATTGAACCCGGGGTTAATGTCACCGACAAAGAAGTTCGCCAATGGTTTGAGGCCAATCGTGAGACAGGTGTTGGATTCGTCGAACCGGAGAAATTAAGAGCTCGCCAAATTTTTATCAGCACGGTGGAAGCTGACGACGAAGAGCACAAACAACTCATTCATGACATCCACCACCAAATCACTGAGCAGGGAAAACCGTTCGAAGAAATTGCGAAGGAGATGTCGGAGGACCCAAGAACCGCCGCGAATGGTGGCGATCTCAACTGGTTTGCGAAAGATCGCGTTCCTGAAAAGTTTGCCAAACCCGTTTTTGAACTCAAAAAAGGTCAGGTTTCAAAACCATTCAAGACCGAAATCGGCTGGCACATCGTTGAACTTACCGATCTTCAGCCAGAAAAGCCTGTCGAATTTGAACAAGTTGCTGATGAAATTCGCTTTCACCTCGAAACGGAACGCAGCGCCGAAACCATTAAGCAACTGATGAAAAAGCTTCGAACCGTAGCTAACATCCAACTGTTTCCTGAACATATCTAATCCCACGGATTCCCATCATTCGAATGAGACTCAGAAAGCCATTTGCTAACCCATGCAGGATCCATGTCGTTAAAGCGGGCAAAACCCTGCGGTAACAAATGGTTGCGGCCTGGCTCATCACCACGCGATTCAAAAATTAGGCGAAGCTGATTTTCCAATATTGACAGCAGTTGGCGTTCATCGAAAAGACGAATCCTCCTGTCGTCAGAGACGGACATAAGGTAACAATCCCTGCACGCCACCCTCGCGACCGAAACCGCTTTCTTTAAATCCGCCAAACGGACTCGTTGGATCAAACTTGTTAAATGTATTGCCCCAGATCACCCCGGCTTTGATCTGGTTGGCCATCTTAAAAATTCGACTACCTTTATCCGTCCAGATCCCCGCACTGAGTCCGTAGCAAGTATCGTTGGCACGTGCAACTGCTTCAGCCGGGGTTCGGAAAGTCATGACACTAAGTACTGGGCCAAAAATCTCTTCCCTTGCAATGCGATGACTCGCGCTTACCCCTGTGAAAAATGATGGGCGACACCAAAAGCCTTCATCAGGCAAGTCAGCACTCGAGGTATGAAGTTGAGCACCTTCGTCGATTCCAGCGCCGATCAATTTGGTGATCCGTCCAAGCTGTTGTTTCGAATTAATGGCCCCAATGTCTGTATTCTTATCAAGGGGATCCCCTACCCGAAGCGTTTCGATGCGCCGCTCTAACCGTTCCACAAAATCATCGTGTATCGACTCCTGCAAGAGCAGCCGGCTCCCCGCGCAGCAAACGTGTCCTTGGTTAAAGTAAATCCCGTTAATCACCCCCTCAACCGCCTGCTCCATTGGCGCATCCTCAAAGACGATATTAGCCGCCTTCCCGCCGAGCTCAAGCGTCAGCTTCTTGCGAGTTCCAACAGCCGCTGCCGCGATGCGCTTACCCACTTCTGTCGATCCGGTAAAAGCGACCTTATCCACGTCAGGATGCCCCACCACCGCTGCTCCAATTTCCCCGGCACCAGTGACAATATTGACTACGCCAGGTGGCAATCCTGCTTCATCAAAGATCTCAGCCAGATGTATTGCCGTGACCGACGTGGTCTCAGCCGGCTTTAGTACTACAGTATTGCCACAGGCAAGCGCCGGGGCAATCTTCCAAGCCGCCATGAGAAGCGGGAAATTCCAAGGAATCACCTGCCCCGCAACGCCAACTGGATCCGGTGATTTTCCTGGAAAGGCATAGTCAAGCTTATCGGCCCAACCAGCATAGTAAAAGAAGTGTGCCGCTGCCAAAGGTAGATCCACGTCCCGGCTTTCCTTGATCGGCTTGCCGCCGTCCATTGATTCGAGAATAGCCAATTCGCGAGCTTTTTCCTGAATGATACGAGCAATTCGAAATAGGTATTTTCCCCGCTCAGATCCCGGCATAGGCCCCCAAATTTTTTCATAGGCCCGTCGCGCGCTGCGCACTGCTGCATTTACATCGACAGTTTCAGCCTTTGCGATTCGAGCCAGTTGCTTGCCCGTTGCCGGGTTAACCGAGCGGAAATATCTACCGTTCTTCGGAGCGACAAACTTGCCGTTAATGAACAACTCATACTTCGACTTCAGCGGCACTGGTGTCGACTCGGGAGCAGGTGCGTAATCCCACCCGTCTTCAAATTTTAGTTGAGGTTTTGCTTGGCTCATCCGTTAGAAAAATAGTCTGCACTCTGATAGTTACCATCGACGAATTTCGCAAGTTGCAGCTCAACGTCGCCGAGCAGCGAGCTGGCACCGAAGCGGAAGAGCTCCGGAGTGAGCCAGTCATTGCCCACGGTTTCTTTAACCATGACCAGGTATTGCAGAGCTTGCTTTGCAGTTCGAATGCCACCAGCCGGTTTTACCCCAATTTTCCGCCCGGTCGCTAAATAGTGATCGCGCACGGTTTCGACCATCACCAGGGTGACCGGCAGGGTTGCCGCAGGAGACACCTTGCCCGTCGAAGTCTTAATAAAATCAGCTCCGGCTTCAATCGACAACTGGCTCACCAGCCTCACATTATCATATGTTTGCAACTCTCCCGTTTCGAAAATCACTTTCAAATGCGCCTTACCGCAAGCTTCTTTGACCGCAGCAATCTCATCGAACACCTCAGCTAACCCACCCTCAAGAAAGGTTCCGCGACTGATCACCATATCGATCTCAGAGGCTCCAGAATTCACGGCATCTTTCACATCAGCGAGGCGCAACTTCAGAGGATACTGACCCGAAGGAAATCCGGTCGCAACCGACGCTACCGGGATACCGCTACCTTCCAGTTCCTTCACCGCATGGGGCACCTGGTTCGGATAAACACAAACAGCGGCGCAAGGTGGGCAATGATATTTTGCCTGCATAGGTTGGCGCGCTTTACGACACAAGTGCGTCACTTTTCCTTTTGAATCAGCACCTTCGAGAGTCGTCAGGTCCATCATTGAGACCGCCATCTTGAGCCCCTCAGACTTGGCATCATTCTTGATGGAACGCTTCGTGAACTTTACGGAACGTTCTTCCACCCCGACCTGGTCGACGCGAGGCACTGGGAATTTCAAAGCAAAAGGCATAGCAAAATGTGGTGCCGGAACAGTATTCCTAAATCAACACATCCTGACCATATCTTTTACCAACTGAAAGTAGAGATAAAAAAGCCCACGCCATGAGTATCTGACGGTCTCAGCCGTCTCCCCCGGCTCGATCAAGCCTGCGTCCAGATTATGTCGAATCTGTTGACCGGTCTCTTTCTCGATTAAAACCGTCAGGGACTCAGGTTCGACTGTCTTAACCAAAAGATCAGCAACTCCCAATTCCTTAAGCCAGTCGTGATGAGATCCGACAAGATCACCAAACGATTCAGAGAGAGGTTTTTGGCGGGTCAGCACGTCCGGGGAAATTTTCATCGGGCTGCTGAACGGGACATCGGTTGTCCGGATCGTTCGTCCATCACTAAGCCTCGAAGTGACCGACAGGCTGACCCAACCTACGCCGTCCTGCTCCATCAGGGAGATCGCAGCTTCGGCCTTCTCCTCCTCATGCTGGAACAGTCGGTAAAACTGATTCATTCCGTCCCATTCCCAACCGGTGTCAGCGACATACTCGAAGCCAGCTCCCTCCACTTCGTCCGTTAACTCGGTCAGGGCTGGAAAGCGAGAATACCCCGGAGGAGGCTGCTGTTCCAACTGCCGCCGCACAGGCAACCGAACGTGGCGCACGCGGGTCAGTAACTCCACCCATGGCAACATAAACCAAATCATGAGCCCTCCCACCCCGGCAAGAACACTGTCCGTAGGCAGATAGAAAGCCAAAAAGGTCGCTGCGAGGACCCCGAGAGCGCCAAGCTTTCGGGTCATTCGGTGATTAAAACTTCGGAGTGCAACGGAGAATACCACCACACCGAGGACGATAAGCAGTTCTGTCATTGGAGTGTCATGTCGAGGGGAAGGCAACTTAACCGACAACCCTACTCGTCAAAGAGGAAAATCGAAACTTGGACCCAGAGCGCCGCTCTACGGTTGATTGAAACGCGCCATCAATTCCGCCTCGAGATACATAATAATGTCATTATGGCCCGCTCTCGGCACCTCAATAAAAACCACTTTTTCACCACTCTCATCCCTCTCGGCTAGCGACTGACCCATCGTAATGGGGATCAGCGCATCGTTCTCGCCATGAAAAATCGTGACTCTGGAGTTGGAATTCGAAGCAAGCAGTTCATCGAGTGCGACCTCGTTGTCGTAATGGTGCCTTAGAAAAGCAGCGAGAACGCTTCCGACCTGTCGGCGTGCCATTGCCTTCATGCTGGTAAATGGAGAAATGGCAACGACTTCACTCCAACTATGGCGATTGGCAGACTCAAGCGCTACCGCGCAGCCCAGAGAATGCCCCAGCCCAATCGAACGCTTCGCCAATTCCGGTTCGCTCAACCCGAGTTGCCCAGCAACGACACCGAGGGAATCGTCGATAGACTTAAAGATAGATTCAGGACTCGGACTCCCACTGTTGAAGCCATATCCCGGATATTCAAAAAGGATAAATGCCTGGTTGATTGAAGGATCCGCCTGCGCCACGAGACTAACCCAACCGAGAGCAGTCGACCCATTGCCTCCGAACAACCACCAGATTCGGTCCGGCGGAAGGTCATCATCTCGTTTCAGCAGATAAACCCATTGTTTGTTACCTCCTGATTCGTAAACGTGAGCAGTCACCCTCTCCAGTTCCGGCTTATTGGCCGAATAGTTCCTCGGAAAGTAGATTAGTTTGCCCTGCCCCAGGTAAAATGTAAGTAGGAAAAGCAGCGCGACTGCAACCACAATGATGAGAAGCAATTTCATCAACTGAATTCTTCCCGAGAAAAATGACGCTTAGCAAGGCCTAATCTCAGTCCTCTTTGCGACGAAAAATCGCAACATGACGATCGACTGATTTTCCCTCAGTTTTTAACTCACGCGTTTCTGAATTAAACTCTGTCTGAATCAGCTCACCTCCCAGTCGTTGAATTGCTTCAAGGGCTAACTCGTGTTCCTTATCAAAGTAACTGGTAATAATGAGACGCCCATCGTCGCCCAGTTTTGTGAGTGCCTGATCGTAAATCTTTTCCCAGGTCTTGGCTCCGTTCCAGTAGTTTTGGTGACGCATAAAGACGAGATCAAAGTCATCACCCATCTCGCCATGCTCATCCAACTTGCTCGCATCACCGGTCATGAATTCGCACTCGCGGGTGCCTGGACGATCTTTGAACTCCTTCTTACCGCCGTAACGCCGCTGCGCATCGGCAATCTCGCGGGCTCGCACATCGATACCCGTAAGCTTAATCGCCGCATTGGAACGCCCCTTCAACTCAGCAATAAAGTCTGTCAGGACCTCAGCCTCACGGCAGTCCCCGCAGGCGATGTCGAGAACGCGTGCCTCGTCTCTTTTGGCGAGACGTCTTCGCACCGTATCGGCATCGTCTCTCGTGACCTTGCAGAGAATTTTCCGCAAGCGAGTGAGATCTTCCTCAGTTTCAGCCAGATAGTTCTGGGACATCCCTCCAACTATTCCACTTGGTGGGATTTTTGATAGTGCTCTTTCAGCACGTCACGGCCAAAGTCGCCATTGAAGTCACGCCAGACCGCATGCACATGCTCAGCACCATTCTGAGTGTTAGCATACTCCAATAGGAAGGTGGGGCCCTGCACGCGATAATAATGCCCCTCTTTCGGCTCCATCCCCCCGGCCCAAGCAAAGACAATCTTATCGAGGCCGGCTTCCGTGATCGCCGTGAGTTCATCCTCAGCAACTTCAGCACGCACCCGGTTCACATAAACATTAATCAGTTCCATCAACTTAGCTTGCTGGCTCTCTTTTAGATCGCCGTAGGCGATACCGGCATCACCAAGAGACTCCACCATAGGATCGGCTGAGGTAAGGATGTCACGCGGCGCCTTATCCTCAACAATAGCTTCCTTGCGCTGCTTCTTGCTGAGAGACTTAGCAAGCTCGCGGGCTACCTCTTCTTCTCTCGCTAGCACTTTTAGACCCCTCCGAGGGCCATCGTGAATGACGCCGGGATTGGAGGCAAAAAAGTTCGGCGTAACTGAGGCTACCTCGCCGTCAATGATAGTAAAATTAAGAGACATATGGTGCCCCTCAAAAGCCCAAGCCCAGTTCTTTGCGAGCGGATTTCCATAAATAGAAACATAATACATTTCGGTATCGCGTTTCGGGTCCTCGTTCTCCATTTCCCAGAGCACCTGCTCCAAGCACATGATCTGAGTGGCGGTAAGCATGCCGCGATGGCTGAGTCCCGAAGTAAGTAGCGCGTAAGCGAGGTGACGCTGGTCGGCTTCCATCTCTTTCAGAGTAACGCCTTTGCGAACGCCCTCTCCTTCAAACGGTCTGGGAACGAAGTGCCAATCTTCACGGGCGGGGGCATTCAGCTCAAAGATCGCTGTTTTCTTTTGCTCCTCGCTAAGCGAAGCGAGCCAGACTTGAGCGGCCGTAGCCATATCTTCGGCAGCCTCATGAGCCTTTACCGCAGGGTCGGCAAGCAGGAATAGCGCTAAAAAGAATGTTAAAATTTGTTTCATGGACGGTTAGTTAGGCAAGGAAATCGCTCCGCGGCAAGGGCGCAATCAGTTAACTCCTATTTTAAAAAGCTTCAGAGAATGATCTCCTGCCCGATTTTCGACCGTAATAAGTCACACGCCTATGAAAACAATCCTTCTCACCGGCGCCACCGATGGCATCGGACTGGAAACTTCAAAAAAGCTAGTTTCGCTTGGTCATCGAGTTCTGCTGCACGGAAGAAATCAGGAAAAGCTCAACGCCATCGCGGACGAACTGGCAGGTCGGCCGACTGCTGGCCCCATTGAGACCTATATTGCGGATTTTTCCCGACTCGTCGAAGTGGTGGAACTCGCAGCGGACGTCTCAGAAAATCACGATCAACTCGACGTGGTTATCAATAATGCCGGCGTCTACAACGCCCCCTTTCCATCCACTTCTGACGGATTGGATTTTCGCTTCGCCGTCAACACTATCGCACCCTACCTGCTCACCCAGAAACTGATGCCGCTTTTAAAAACAGATGGGCGAATCATTAATCTCTCATCGGCCGCTCAATCTCCTGTCGATTTTGAGGCACTGCGTGGCCATCGCACCATCAACGACGGTGAAGCCTACGCAGAAAGTAAACTGGCCCTAACGATGTGGTCAGGTGCTCTCGCTACCTCACTGGGCGACAGCGGTCCGGCCGTTGTCGCAGTCAACCCCGGCTCTTTTCTCGGCAGTAAAATGGTGAAAGAAGCCTATGGCATAGCAGGCAAAGATCTCAGCATTGGTGTAAACATTGTCACGCGCGCTGCACTCGACGATGAGTTCGCTTCCGCATCCGGAAAATACTTCGACAACGACTCTGGCCAGTTTGCCTACCCCCATCCCGATGCACTCAATGCCGCCAAGATGGGGGCGATCATCGAGGAAATGGATGAGATTATTGCCAAAAAGCTATCCGACTGAGCCCGCACAAAAGGCTGATGTAACTATTTTAGTTCCCCCTTCGTCTCCCCCAGTGCAAGCTGTCAGCGGGGCTTCGTTGCTCAACATGCTAATTTTGGATACAAAGCGGACTGTCTGCGTGGTGGAAACCGAAATACCAGAGTCCGAATGGGTGGCTCGCGCCGCGAAAGGCGACGAGGATGCTTTTCTGCACCTAGCCAACACCTATCGGCCGCGGGTTTGGGGAACGGCATCCCGCTTCGCCCGCTCACGTGCCGAACTAGAAGACCTCACCCAAGATCTTTTCGTCAAGATCTGGAAAGGCCTGCCCACCTATCGCTCCGACGCACCGTTTGAGAACTGGCTCATGACCGTAACCGTTCGCGGCTGCTACGACTTTCTCAGAAAACACCGTCGCCGTCGCGAAAGCGAACAACTGGTCGATCCAGAAAAAAGCCGCGAAGCACAGGACCCTCGTCCCAAGCGGGAGGCGAATCGCCGTGAGGCTTGGGAAACCGTTCATTTGCTTCTCGATCAGCTCGGTTCAAAAGATCGAACCGTTATTACCCTGCTCGATCTCGAAGAACACAGCGTGCGCGAGACGGCAGAGTTGACCGGTTGGAGCGAGTCCAATGTAAAAGTGCGCGCACACCGCGCCCGCAAGAAGATGCGACAGATTTACGACGAACTTGGATTGGAAGCCTGATAATCGAAATATGACTACTAGCGATCCTATCACCCGACTTCTTGTTGCCGCCCGCGATTACCTCCCGTTTGGGGAGTCGAGGGAATATGGCTTCGAGACCCGTCTTCGTGTAGCTCTTGCCAAGCAGACACCCACCCTGCCCGAAGTCGTAGCCCGATTTTCTTGGCGCTTTTCATTCGTAGCTGTTCCACTGGTCTTGGTGATCGGAGTGATCATCACACAGCAAACTCAGGGCCACCTTCCCGAAGGGATCGACGGCTTCGTTGCCCAATGGTCTCACTGGGCAGAATTTTTACCGGGCGGATTTTAACTTCATGGCTGAAAAGAAAACCAAACTCAAAGCCGGCTGCGGCATTGCTATGGTCTTCGGCGCCGGTTTCGCCTGCGGAGCCATCGCCCTGTTCACGACTATTATGTGGATCGTTCCACTGAGTGAAGGAATGCGCGAGGACGAATCAAAGCAGTTCATCACCAAGCATATCGCGAAACAACTTGAGTTAACGGAAGAACAACTAAAGCTGGCAAAGCCCATTATTCACGCTGCCATCGACCAGCGAAACAACCGCCGGCGTGAATTCGTTGAAGCCGATATAAAGTTGACCGGGGAAGCGTTCAAAGAGATGAAAGGGATTCTCAATCAGGAACAAATCAAAATGGGAGTGACAATGCTGGAACGCTGGAAGCAGGGTAAAACCCGTCTCATCGACAAGAATTTTAAGTAGCTGGAACACCCTAGCGCAAAAGGTCTGAGGCCCGAAGGCACCACTTCCCAAAAATCTCTTGCGATTTACCTCAATCGCGGCTCTTAGTGCGCTCCCCAGTTGACGGAGAACACCCTCGGTCTTCGTTCTCCGACCACGCCTAAATTAGGCTTTTTTCCGGTAACTCCGGCTTCGTAATCTTCCACCCTCGCGCCCTGTGATCCAGCTCATCTATCGTAAATTCGGCAAGCGTTCTCACATCAAAGATGATCTTCTTTCGGGCCTGACCGTTGCTCTGGCCCTGGTTCCTGAGGCTGTAGCCTTCGCTATTATTGCGGGTGTTCCACCACTTGTAGGCCTTTACGCGGCTTTTATGGTTTGCCTCATCACTTCTGTCGCCGGTGGCCGACCCGGGATGATTTCAGGTGCCACGGGTGCGCTCGCGGTCATCATGGTCGGCCTCGTCAAAATCGGTAATGAGCGTGGCATGGAACTGGGTCTTGGCGAAACCGCTGGCCTCCAATACCTCTTTGCTGCCGTCATTCTCATGGGAGTTATACAGATCGCCTGTGGCACTCTCAAACTGGGACGCTTCGTCCGCTTGATCCCGCAGCCGGTCATGTTCGGATTCGTCAACGGCCTCGCCATCGTCATTTTCCAGGCGCAGTTCCCAATGTTCACCGAGGCCCCAACCACTCCTGGAGCCTCTTGGCTAGGTGGCAGCGCCTTGTTCGTTATGGGGGGACTTGTCCTGCTGACCATGCTGATCAGTTTCTTTCTCCCCAAACTCACTACGAACGTTCCAGCCTCTCTCATCGGTATCGTAGTGGTCAGTCTCATCGTGATTCTCGGTGGTGTCGACACGCTCACCGTAAGCAACATGGCCTCAATTAAGGGCGGACTTCCCGAGTTGGTTAATTTCACCATCCCTTTTAACTGGGACACGCTTGTATTCATTGCCCCCTTCTCCGTTATTTTGGCCGCCGTGGGTTTAATTGAGTCCCTCATGACTCTCACTCTCATTGACGAACTCACCGAGACGCGAGGTAAGAGCAACCGGGAATGCGTTGGGCAGGGCGTCGCCAATATCGTTACCGGATTCTTTGGTGGCATGGGTGGCTGCGCCATGATCGGTCAAAGTATTATTAATATTCGCTCCGGCGGCCGCGGTCGTCTCTCGGGTATTACTGCTGGCGTCCTGCTGCTTTGCTTCATTCTTTTTGCGAGTCCGCTGATTGAGAGGATACCTCTCGCGGCACTTACAGGCGTCATGTTTATGGTTGTGATTGGAACCTTTGAATGGTCGTCGATTCGCATCCTTGGCAAAATACCAAAAGCTGACGCTTTCGTCCTCGTCCTCGTATCCGTTGTCACTGTGGTAACCCACAACCTTGCCCTTGCCGTGATCGCCGGGGTGATTGTTTCCGCACTCGCCTTCGCCTGGAAATCGGCTCAACATATTCATCGAGAAACCGAAATGCGCGAAGACGGCACAAAAGTTTACTACCTACACGGTCCGCTTTTCTTCGGTTCAATCACGGACTTCACTACTGAGTTCACACCTGCCGAAGACCCCCGTGAGGTTATTGTCGACATGATGGATTCCCGGGTCTGGGATCACTCCGGAATCGAAGCGCTGCAAAAACTCGCCGAACGTTACCGCGCCGCAGATAAGACTATCCATCTTCAGCACATCAGCGCAAACTGCCGCCAACTCCTCGAAAAAGCCGGCAGCATGATCGACATAATCGTGCTAGAGGACGATCCCACCTATATCGTGGCGAATCTCAAAAAAGCCGATCGCACGCCTTCGGCTCGTAGCAAAGCAAACTAATTTTAAAAACGGACCGCAAGCCGTCCCGCCCGCAGATATAGCAGGGTCAGGTGAAACACCTGACCCTGTTTCGCGTTTACGAAAACTTCTTTAAATTGACATCATTGTGGCCTTCATTCCGGTGCTATGAAACAGCTGCACGCTTTCTTATTTTCGCTGGGATCGATTTTTACGGTCTCAACAACCTTTGCCGACTGGAATCAGTGGCGCGGCCCGAATCGTGACGGTGTCGTCGTTGGAGGGGAAATGGGATTTCCGGATTCACTGAGCGAAGAGAAACTCATCAAGCTCTGGAGCACTCCCCTTGCTGAGGGCTACTCCGCTCCCATCACCTTGAATGGGAGACTCTACACTTTTGAAACCAAGACCAAAGAAAACGAGATTCTGAGAGCCTTCTCACTCGACTCCGGACGACCGATATGGGATTCGTCCTGGGCCGGATCAATGAAAGTTCCCTTTTTCGCTGCCAAGAATGGAAGCTGGGTTCGCAGCACCCCAACAGCAAATAACGAAGCGGTCTATGCTGGGGGTATGAAAGACGTTCTCGTCAAATTCGACGCCTCGACCGGCGATGAGCTCTGGCGCATTGACTTCACCAAACGTGACGGCACTGATGTCCCGTCATTTGGCCAGGTCGGCTCTCCGCTCTACGACGATGGACACCTCTTTGTTCAGGCAGGTCTCGCTGTTGCTAAAATTAATGCTGAAACTGGAGAAACAATTTGGCGGGCCATGGAAGATCAACGCGCCATGTTCGGCAGCGCCTTTTCTTCGCCCGTTATCGCGACGCTGGCAGGGAAGCGTCAACTCATCGTCCAAGCCCGCCTTAACATAGCCGGGCTCGACCTTAAGACAGGGGAGGAGCTCTGGAATTTGCCGGTCAAAGCCTTCCGTGGCATGAACATTCTAACGCCGACTATCGTCGGCGAAAATCGCATCTTCACTGCGAGCTATGGTGGTGGCTCCTTCCTCTTCGAAATCAGCCAGAAAGATCAGGGTAAATTCAAGATTGATCAGGTCTGGAACAACGAGAAGCTCGAAGGCTACATGGGTAACCCTGCTCTTATTGACGGGTATATTTACCTCCATGGACGGGATAAGAAACTCCACTGCATCGACATGGCCACCGGCGAGGCGATATGGTCTACCGACGAAGAATTTGGCGAATACTGGTCCATGGTTCAAAAAGCCAATCGTATCCTCTCATTGGATCAAAGAGGTGAACTCCTTCTATTTGAGGCCTCACCCGACGAATTCAAACCGCTCGACCGACGCAAAATCTCCCCAAAAGACCCGACCTGGGCTCACATCGGACTCGACGGCAATCGCATCCTCATCCGCTCACTTAGTAAAGTGACCGTCTACCAGTGGAACTGACGTGATTGTGGGATGGTCAAAGTTGAGGAGTTTTTATTCTTTTGGAACGCTCTTATGAAAATTCGCTTCCACGATGCATCAATTCTCAACCCCCTTATCCTCGCAACGATTTTTATTCCCGCTGCCTATGCAGTAGAGCCCGGCACTTGGCCAATTGATCAGCTACAGTCGGAGACTCCTCGATATCACATCGAGGACACCGAAGCGCCGATCCAGTCGATCCTCTACACGGGCGAACCAGCGAATAATAAGGCCACCGAAGTGTTTGCGTTTTACGCTTCGCCAGCAACTCTCGGGACCGCGATGGATGGCGAAACGTTCCCGGGTATTGTGTTAATTCACGGGGGAGGCGGCACCGCTTTTTCCGACTGGGTCTGGATGTGGGCCAACCGAGGCTACGCCGCCATCGCGATGGACCTCGCTGGCAGTCGACCCCCGGCTCCAGCCTACAATGCGAACGGAGGGAAAGTTCAGGACTTTCACCACAAGCGCGAAAAGCGCGCCCGCTTGGAGAAAGGCGGACTCGACCATGGGCGCGAACAAAAATTTGAAAGTATCGGCGGAACTGTCGAAGACGATTGGCCCTATCACGCAGTCGCCAACGTGATAAAAGCGCACTCTCTTATGCGCAGCTTTGATGGAGTTGACCCGGAACGCACTGCGGTCACCGGAATCAGCTGGGGTGGCTACACCACCTGCCTCGCCGCCTCACTCGATGAACGCTTCAAGGCCGCCGTCCCCGTCTACGGCTGTGGTTTTCTGCACGAAGGCGAATCCATTCAAAAGCCCGCTATCGACGCCCTTGGTAGCCGCCGCGAGGCTTGGGTCCGGGCCTACGACCCCGGGAGCCACCTCGGCAAGTGTGAGACCCCGATCTTCTGGGTCAACGGGACCAACGACAAACATTACGTACTCGACAGCTACGCCAAATCCTATGCTCTCGTTCAAGGCGCCAAAACCTTTCGCATCGAACCCATGATGAGGCACAGTCACGGCGCGGGATGGGAACCGATAGAAATTGGGATATTCGTTGATTCCATTCTAAAAAATGGCACTCCCCTACCCGAAGTGGGTCCGCTTACGACCGAGGGTGGCATTATCTCGGCTAATGTATCAGCGAAATTGCCCATCACAAAAGCGCAACTGCATTTCACCACTGGTGCCGGCCTCCGGGCCGACCGGATATGGAAACACCTCCCGGCCAGAGTCGAAGATAGTCGGGTCATAGCCACAGGACTGCCTGCCGAAGCAAACACTTGGCTACTGACCATCACTGACGAACGCGACGCCATGGTAACGAGTGAAGTGGGATTCCGCTAATCCGCGCGCCGCGAATTGAACACCGCTTCCGCCACGACTAAATCACCTGGTACTGTGATCTTCAGATTAGGCTCAAGGTTCTCAACCAACTTCACCGGATGTCCGATCGCTTCCAGTGCCGATACTTCATCGGTAATCAGTTCACCACGTTCGAGCACGGCCTTATAAGCTTCGTGCAGCAATTCGAGCCTAAAAACCTGCGGGGTTTGCATTCCCCAGAGATGATCGCGGGAAACGGCACCTGCCACTTCTCCCTGATCGTTACCACGCTTCAAGGTATCGGCTACCCGATGGGCTAAAACGGCAGCCCCAGTGTCTCCAGCTGCTGACGCACATTTTGAAATCACTTCGGGAGTTACCAATGGGCGGGCCCCGTCATGCACCGCGACCAGATCGGCTTCACGGCTGACACGGGACAGTCCGGCATGAACGGAAAGGTAACGCTCAGCTCCGCCTTCGAGAGTCTCAACAAACTTGTTGAGACCAAGTCGATCAGCAGTGGCTATGATCGCCTCGAATTTATTCAGGGACGTGACAACCCGAAATTCAAATACACTCGGAGTCGCCTCAAAGGCCATCATCGAGCGAGCGAGAACAGATTCACCACCAAGATCAGCTTCAAGCTTATCGAAGCCCATGCGGCGACTGCTTCCGGCAGCGACAATAATGGCAGAAAGTTTCATCAACTCAGCTTCGCCATGACCGCCTGCGACAACGTTTTACCATCAGCGCGGCCGGCGGTTCGCTCTTGGACCAGTTTCATGACTTGTCCCATTTCTTTCCGTGAAGTCGCGCCAACTTCAGCGACAGCAGCTTCCACAATTGAGGCAATTTCTTCTTCGCTTAGCGGCTCAGGTAAATAGCCGTTGAGTACTTTGATTTCGGCTTTCTCCTGGTCAGCCAGTTCAGTTCGGCCGGCAGCCTCATACTGCTCAATCGAGTCTTGGCGCTTCTTTACTTCCTTACGGACCACGGCCATGACTTCAGGGTCCGTTAACTCGGCGTTCGCCCCACCCTTTTCGATCGCGGCATTCTTGATCGACGACTTGAGCATGCGTACGGTATTCAACGTGACAGTATTTTTCTCACGCATCGCCGTCTTCATGTCTTCCGTAATCTGTTGGGATAATTGGCTCATGAGCTAAACTACGCAGAATCCAACAATTCGCGACGTGAAAAACGACTCTTCCCCTAACCCTTTAAAAACGCCTCTACATCTGGCCGGACGTATCTGGAAAGCCTTCCTCGGCCTTGGCATTGCCACTGCCGGCTGTATCTTTGCCCAATACTTGTGGGGATCCTATGGGAGAGCAGCAGAGATGGACAGCTGGATTGAACTTCCCTGCATCATCGAAACAACCAACATCGACGATTCCCAACTCAACCAGCGCGGGGTGCCAAAATACATTCTAACTGTCACTTACCGCTACTCTCACGAGGGCAAGGAGCGAACCAGTGATCGCGTTAAACGACTGCCCACCGAAGGTAGTGACCCGCGCAAGGTCAAGAACAAGGAAAAGCGCTACCCCGTCGGAACGGAAACAGTCTGCTATGTCAAGCCAGACGACCCCGCCTTTGCTATCCTAAAAAAAGATTCCAAAGCGGGACTGTATTCTATCTGGTTCCCTTGCTTGTTCATTGTCGGTGGAGCGGGAATGACTCTCTCTGCGCTGTTCCGACGCAACTGACTCGCATGCAAACCGGCCTCTTGATAGATCGCAATTTTTGTAACCACCATCCAGGAACTGGTCATCCTGAGGCCCCCGGTCGAATTGAAGCGATCCTCTCCGAGTTGGAAGGAACCAGCCTGATCAAAAGCTGTCCGTCGATCAAAGAGCGAGCCATGACCAACGACGAGGCCTTGCTAGCCCACACCGATGGATATCTAAAGACCGTTCTTAAAGAAATCGATGGCAAAAGCAGCGGCATCCTCACTACGGGAGACACCCACTTTGGACCGGCCTCTCTAACCGTGGCGCGCCACGCCGCAGGCGGCCTGCTCAACGCGATTGATGGCGTCGTCGGCGGGGCCTTCGACAACGCTTTCTGTGCGGTTCGTCCTCCCGGGCACCACGCCACCAAGAACCGTGGTATGGGTTTTTGCATCTTCAATAATGCCGCCATTGCCGCCCGGTATGCGAAGGAGCAATATGGCCTCGAGCGAATCGTCATTATCGATTGGGACGTTCATCACGGAAATGGAACTCAGGACATCTTCTACGAAGACAGCAGCGTCTTCTACTTTTCCACCCACCAGCACCCGTGGTATCCAGGCACCGGATCCAAAGATGAAACCGGTATCGGACGAGGTGCCGGCACTACCCTTAATATACCCCTTCCCGCCGGCTGCGGCATGGAAGATATCGGAGCCGCCTTTCGCGGTTCTTTTACAGAAAAGATGAAAGAGTTTAAGCCCGAGTTTGTCATTATCTCGGCTGGTTTCGACAGCCGATTAGGTGATCCGCTAGGCAATTTCACATTGACCGATAAAAACTTTGCCACTCTCACCGAAATTCTCATAGAGATCGCCGGAGAATTTGCCGCAGGTCGCCTTGTTTCTGTTCTGGAAGGTGGCTACCACGAGGCCGGACTGGCGCTCGCAGTGAAACATCATATCGAAGCGCTGCGCCGAGCCTCATAGATGAGGAGTTGCGGTTTGTGCCCGGTCGCTAGAAAGTAACCTATGAAGCCAGTGATCAGCTTACTTGTTCATGAGCGAGAGGACGTTGTATTCGATCAAATTCGAAATTTTAAGCGATATGTTCCAGGTGTTTCTATAATAATTCATATCGCCAAAACCTTTTTAAAGAATTCGCCCAGACTGTCAGACCGGCTGGCTTCTGAACCAAAAGTGTTAGTGAATCCAATTAGCCTAGATACAGCGTGGGCAGATGGGAGTCAGGCAGAAGCTCATCTCCTCAACCTCCGTTATCTCTTTGAGAAGAGGGAAGCCTTTGATGGGTGTATTTTTCACGCTAGTAATGACCTTTATGTTCGCGGCGGCCTACTCGACTATTTGGAAGGTATCGACGCAGCTTGCCAACAAGATCCGATCAAAGATCCCATCTGGATTGAGTCCGTGCGAAAGGACAAATTGATGACCTATTTACATTCAAAATTTGGGACCAACCCTATTTGGTCAGAGATTGAAGGTTCATTCTACACCCGTAGAGTGCTTGAAGAAATGCTCGCTATAATTGATGAGTTTAACCCGGGATGGATGGAGCGGATTCTCAGGAAAACCCCGTCTATTTTAAGAAGGCGTCACAGAATCAGAGCGGCATTTAAGGGGGTGTTTTACCCGAGAGAGGAAACGATTTTCCCAACACTAGCGAAGCCCTTTCTCTCCACCTATGTGAAACCATTCTGCCTCAGAAAAATCAACCCGGGAGAAGTCGCTTTAATTCAAGATGTAGATCGAATGCAGGCAGGAGAATTCGATTCTGAATCTTTACCTAAGCGCAAGTATTTTGTTCTAAAGCGGATCAATCGTTTACTCGACGATCCAGTGCGCACCTATATTCGAGATCAAATATCATGAAAAAATTAGTTATCGACTTGGATTACACTTTAACGATGGGCAAAGGACCGAATGGCTATGCTGACGCCATTCCCAACGTTCCTGTTATCGAAAAACTCAAGGAGTGTCATGAAGCAGGATTCGGCGTTATTATCCATACAGCCAGAAATATGCGCACATATGCCGGCGATGTTGATAAGATCAAAGAACATACGCTACCTGTAATCTTAAGCTGGCTTGAAAAGCACGAGATACCCTTTGAAGAAATTAGAGTAGGAAAACCGTGGTGCGGCGAGGACGGGTATTACGTGGATGATAAGTCGATTCGCCCCCGTGAATTTCGCGAATTGAGTCACGATGAAATTGTGACACTACTTGAGAGGGATAGATAAGGCGAATACCGGCAAAGCCTGGGGATATTTCGGTAAGATCAGGAGGGGCGATACTGCGTTATGATAGTCATACCAATGGCAGGGCTCAGTAAAAGATTTACTGATGCCGGTTATAAAAAGCCAAAATACATGCTCGACTTACACGGGCGTTCAGTTTTTTGGTACAGTGTATCGAGTTTTAAATATTACTTTAAGAAAGAGAAATTTGTCTTCGTTATAAGAGATGTTCTCGGCACAAAGCAATTCGTGGAAGAATCTTGCTTAGAAATGGGAATATCAGATTTTGAGATTGTAGTTCTTCACCGTGACACCAAAGGGCAGGCCGAAACGGTTTTCCTTGGGCTGCATCAAATCGGCGCTTTTGCAAAGGATCCGGTCAGCATTTTTAATATCGATACATTCAGACCTGGTTTCCGTCATCCTGAAGAAAGAATTTTAGAAAGTGATGGGTATCTTGAGGTGTTCCGCGGCGAAGGCGAGCAGTGGTCCTTCATTGAGCCTGATCCAGAAATGCCTAATTACTCTGTCAAGCGTACGACTGAGAAGAAACGTATTTCGGACTATTGCTCGACTGGATTTTATCATTTTACATCAGGCAAACTCTTTGCGCATGTCTATGCCTGTGAAATAGAAAATAGAGCGCAAGATCTCCCCGAATACTATGTTGCGCCCCTCTACAATCATGCAATCCGGGAGGGAAAGCGGATCAGCTACATTGAAATCAGCCGTGATCAGCTTCTGTTTTGTGGAGTCCCTGATGAGTTTCAGGCTTTATCAAAAATGAATCAGGAACAATTACTCTCCCTTTACAGCTGAGGGCGATAAGAATTTCGTAGCTCAGAAGATTGCCAGTTCAGGACTAATCTCCACCGCCCGTTTTAGGGCATCTTCGGGCGCAACTCTTTCCCCTCATCGTCGATCGGATAGGATGCCTCATGTGCCTCCAATTGAGCGATTAACCCTTTCATCATACTACCGAGTTTCTCCGGACTAGAGCTCGTCAGGTTTGTCGACTCGAACGGATCTTCAGCAAGATTGAATAACTGGTAAGTTCCCTTCGACTGGATAGATCCTCCCGTGTTCTTTGCATTGGGAAAGGTGTGATATATCACCTTCCAGTCCCCATCGCGCCAACTGGTCCAATAGCTGCTTCGATGCGGACCATGAGGGTAGTGCATCAGGAACTGCTGCTCGCGTCCTACATCCGTCTTGCCGCTCAAGAGAGTGTGTAACAAATCGCCGTCAACTTTGTGGCCTTCGGGGTTTTCAGCTCCGACCAACTTGAGGAGGGTCGGATAGATATCCTCTACTGAAGCGACCTGGCTCTGGATGCCTCCGGCCGGAATCGGCAACTGCTTCTGGAAGGTATTAT
>MDTC01019518.1_pt1 | contig 45511 bp, 36 predicted proteins | sample 811181 | NCBI WGS metagenome assembly MDTC01 (sample SAMN05326644, study PRJNA326480) | marine metagenome | isolation source: seawater | place: Pacific Ocean: North | collected 2011 | reverse complement strand
CATCTGAGTGCAACGGGTGGGCCCAGCTTCACCGGATTCTGTGAACATCTGATAGCTAATCAGATATTCGGGGAGAGATACAAGGGTGGGCTCCGCCCATCATGGGTACAGCAAGAAGACGGAAACAACAATACAACAACATTGGTGCGCAGTGCGCACCCTACAATTATTGGTGTCAGAGATTAATGTACAGGACGGGGTCATCCGAAAAAAAGGCGAATGGGCCTGCGGCCATCGGAGCTGAAGCACCTCCTACAATGATTCGGATCGGCGGATTATTGTAGGAGCGGCTTCAGCCGCGATTCCGGCGCAGCCGGACGTTACGGATTATTAGGGATATCGGTGCGCATTGCGCACCCTACAATGATCCGGATCGGCGAATTATTGCAGACGTGGTTTAAGCCACAAAGATTGCACGACCACACTGGGGACGCTCTTAAAAAGAGACATCCCCCTGCGTTTTACACCAGTGTCTGGCGTTTATGGCTGCCGCTGAAATCCAGTTCAGGGCCGATGGGTACGATACCGGTCGGGTTGATGGTTTTGTGGCTGGCGTAGTAATGGCGCTTGATATGATCAATATGCACGGTACCGGCCACACCCGGGTACTGGTACAGGTCACGCAGATAGCCGGACAGCGCCGGGTAATCGGCAATGCGTTTCTGGTTGCATTTAAAGTGGCCAACGTACACCGCATCAAACCGGATCAGTGTGGTAAACAGGCGCCAGTCGGCTTCGGTTAAATGGCTGACGCCGTGTTCATCGGCGACCAGCCAGCGCTGGCGGGTGAGGCGTTCTTCCAGCCAATCGAGGGACTCAAACAGCTGTTCAAAGGCTTCCTGATATTTATCAAAGCTGGTAGCAAAACCGGCTTTGTACACGCCGTTATTAACGGTGTTGTACACGCGCTCATTCACCGCATCTATGTCGCTGCGCAGTGTCTGTGGATAAAAATCCAGAGCATTGCCGGTCAGTTCATTAAACGCGGTATTAAACATGCGGATAATTTCAGAGGATTCGTTGCTGACGATGCAGTTCTGCTGTTTATCCCACAGCACAGGCACGGTCACGCGGCCGCTGTAATCGCTCTGGTTGCGGGTGTAAATCTGATACATAAACTCACTGTGGAACAGATCGTCGCCGCTGCTGCCGTTTTCTGTATCAAAGGTCCAGCCGTTCTCCAGCATATCGGTGGCCACGACAGACACACTGATATGATCCTGCAGATTCTTCAGCTGGCGGAAAATCAGCGTACGGTGCGCCCACGGGCAGGCGTAAGAGACATACAGATGGTAGCGGCCACTTTCCGCTTTAAAACCACCGCTACCAGTCGGGCCAGCGCTGCCATCGGCGGTCAGCCAGTTACGCAGGCGGGCGTCTTCGCGTTCAAAAGCGCCGCCGCTTTTTTCCGTGTCGTACCATTTATCCTGCCACTGTCCTTCTACCAATAAGCCCATACTGACCTCTTCTGTCGCAATTGTTGCTGTATTTATCTTAAATTGACTATGAAACGCAGGATAACAGCCAGACGGAGGATAAAAATCACAAAATCCCGAAGGCATATTTCGGAATATGCGAAAGGTTGACCTGCAGCCCGCACGCACCCGGGCTGTCCGGCCCGGCAGCTGCTCTCTGGCCATAGCAGGCCGTTATTGCCCCAGCTTGCGCAAAATGACGAGCCGGTATCCGCGTGATTAAGCTCCCGCGGCTGGCTTCTCCACAATGTGAGCTGTATCAACAGCACAGCGGGGAGGAATCCGTTATCATGCCGGCCTGGATGATGTGGGGCTGTTCAGAGCTATTTGCTCAACGTTACTGAACAGCGCCGCTCTGTTGTAATCACAAGGATGGAGTCATGATGTTGAACAATTCTGTTCGTCTTTGCCGTACCCGTTTGTCCGCTGCTTTCCGCTGTGCTGATACCTTTCCCGCTGCTAATACACATCGCTGACCAAACTGGCTGTTGGCTCTGCGCTGGCTGTTTTGCTGACTGCCTGTGGTGGAGGTGGCGGCGGTTCATCTTCAGCAGGAAATGGTTCGGGTAACGGTTCTGGTAATGACGAGCCTGTGGTAGCTCCGGCAGTTGCCGCCGAACCAACCTTCACCGTAAATGCGACTAAACAGTTCAGCTTCAGCTGGGCTGACGTTGCTGATGCAACCTTTTATCGTATGCTGGAAAACCCTGACGGTCAGTCTGGCTACAGTCAGCTTGGTGATGATATTCCTGCCGGTGCAGAAAGTGCTTCGTTTGAGGTCCCGTTATTTCTGCGCGTAGAGGCCAGCTATATTCTGGCCAGCTGTAATGATGGCGGTTGCATAGAATCTTCTTCTGTTTCGGTTACAACCGCGGCAGGAGCAACCGACATCAATAATGGTGTAGGCTATTTTAAAGCCGCTAATGCCGATGTGGATGATGGTGGTGTTGCGACGTTGGAGCGTATTCAAGCCTTCCGCCCGGCCTTTAACCTGGATGCCAGCCGTATGGTGTACGGAGCTGTCTATGAAGACAGTAACAGCGCATCTGCACCAGAAAATAATGAAACCACCGATTCGGGTGCCGTTTACGTATTTGATAAAGATGCATCAGGAAACTGGTCACAAACCGCTTATTTAAAAGCACCGCTGCCAAGTGAAAATGAATGGTTCGGCTCTTCCGTTGCTATCACCGGTGATGGCAATACCATTGCTGTCGGTGCAGCAGGTGGCAGCAAGGCCTACATCTATCAGTATGAAAATGGCAGCTGGCAAAATGCCGCGATTCTGAGTCCGGCAACAGCCTTTTCGGGATCGGAACCTACGGAATATTTTGGTGGGGATATCGACATCAGTGATGACGCTACCACCGTTGCGATCAGTGCTTATCGTGATCGTCGCGATTCAACTGGTGAGAATATGGATGCGGTAGGCACTCTGGCCGGGGCTGTATATGTATTTGAGCTTAGTTCGAATACCTGGAGTCAGGCTGCCTACCTTAAACCCGAATATATCGCCGGGGGCTTTTACTTTGGCCGCTCTATCGACCTGACGCCGGATGGCAGCCTTCTGGCTGTTGGTGCTGAAGGGGAGCCAAGTACATCAGCAAGTAACGGCGATCAAAGTAATACGGACCTGCCTTTCAGTGGAGCCGTATTTATTTACGAGCGATCAGAGAGCAGTTGGAATGAAATAAGCTATCTGAAGCCGGATTACAGGGATATAGAAGAGAATGATGGCTTTGGTAGTGCGGTATCCTTCAATGATGACGGAGAAATTCTTGCTGTTGGTGCTTTTGGAGAGGATAGTGGTTCTAAACAGATAGATATGGGGGTAGATAATAATGATGCTGATGGCTCAGGAGCAGCTTATATTTTCACCCGATCTGGAACCACTACATGGCACCAGGATGTTTACATAAAAGCTCCTAATAATAACAGTGTTCATTCCTTTGGGAATACGATCTCGCTCAGCGGGGACGGTGCCGTATTAGTAGTAGGCAGTACTCGGGATTTCAATAGTCATGGAGGAATCCAATCTGATATTCTTGATGATAATAGTTCAAACCATGAGAGTGGTTCGGCTTATTTGTTTCAAAATACCGGTAGTGAATGGGCTTATAAATCTTATATCCGATCACCGAATATAAATGTTTTAGATGTATTTAAACGGGTAAGAATTTCGCGCGATGGCAAGACGGTCGGCATCTCCTCATCGTTTGAATCCAGCGATGCCCAGGGAATTAACGGTGATATGTCGAACACTGAGGCGCCAAATTCCGGTGCTGTGTTTCTGTACTGATCTCTATAGTCGCTACTAAAAAAGCCCGCGGATGTTTCGTCAGCGGACTTTTTTATTTCCGGGTACTTACTCCAGACATTTGCGCCCGGGTAATTTCTCCAGACATTTGCCCCCGGGCACTTGCACTGTCTTTCCGTTGGTCAGGTACCGCAAAAGGTTTTCAGCACCTGTTGTTGCGGAGTGGGTGGTGTGCTTAGTGGGTGGTCGTCTGCAATATCGGCAAAGGGTTGCTGCAGGGCACTGAGCAGATTTTCAAAGACGGAAAAGTCGCCTTCTTCGGCGGCACGGATCGCCGCCTGCACATTATGGTTGCGCGGAATCAGCGCCGGGCTGGCGGCTTTCATGCGCTGTTGTGCTGCGTGCAGATCGCTTTCTCTGTGCGCCAGATCCTGCTGCCAGTTATCCAGCCAGTCGTTGAGGTTCTGTTGCAGCAGGCTGGTTTTGCGTACTTCCGGATAATCCAGCAGTGCCAGTAATGCGCTGCGGTCCGCTTCTTTATCCGCCAGGTCAGACAGGCGGCGGAAGAACAGGGTAAAGTCGATACCGCCCTGCTGCAGCAGATCGAGCAGGGCTTCGGCGCGCTCTTTGTCGTTTTCTGCGCTGCTGGCAAAACCCAGTTTGCGGTTAAAGCCGTCCAGCCAGGCATCCTGATGCCATTGCGCAAAATCCTGCAGAATGTCGGTTGCCTGTTCGACGCTTTGTTTTTCATCACCGGGAAATAACGACAGCAGGGTTTCCGCCAGCCTGGCTAAATTCCACTGCGCAATGGCCGGTTGGTTGATGTAGGCATAGCGGCCATTGCGGTCGATGGAGCTGAACACGGTTTCACGGTGGAATGCGTCGATAAAGGCGCACGGACCGTAGTCGATGGTTTCGCCGCTGGCGGTCATGTTGTCGGTGTTCATTACGCCGTGAATAAAACCGATGTTCATCCACAGGGCGATCAGTTCGGCCTGCCGCTGGCAGATGGCTTTGAACATCTGCAGGTATTTATCGTCGGCGCTGGTGTCGATGTGCGGGTAGTGACGCTCCAGCACATGATCCGCCAGCAGTGTTAAGGCCTCAGCATCGCGACGAAGGGCAAAATACTGAAAGGTGCCGACGCGGATATGGCTGGAGGCTACGCGGGTGAATACGGCACCGGGCTCAAGACGGTCGCGCACTACGCGTTCGCCGGTACTGGCCACGGCCAGAGCTCGGGTGGTCGGTACGCCAAGCGCGTGCATGGCTTCACACAGAATGTATTCACGCAGTGCCGGTCCGAGTGGGCAACGGCCGTCGCCCATGCGGGAAAACGGTGTGGTTCCGGCGCCTTTCAGCTGAATGTCTTTGCGCTGGCCAGTGGTATCGAGCAGATCGCCGAGCAGGATGGCACGGCCATCACCGAGCTGCGGATTGAGCTGACCAAACTGGTGGCCACTGTATGCCATGGCCAGCGGTTCGGATTCATCGAGTATGGTGTTGCCGGTAAAAATATCGGCCAGGGTCTGAGCATCGGTCTGGGTGCTGTCAAAGCCCAGTTCAGCGGCGAGCTGATGGTTAAAGCGGATCAGTGCCGGTTGTTTCACTTTGCCGGGCAGCACCTGTGCATAGAAGTGCCCGGGCAGCTGAGCGTAGGCGTTGCTGAAGGGAATATGCAGGGTCATAAGTGCGTACCGCCGGAAATCAGAATGATTGCGCAGGATAGAGGTTATGCGGGCGCTGCGTCCAGCGGTAAGGGCCGTAATGGCGGTCCTTACGGCTGGCTTACCCTGTGCAGTTGGTCTGTTTTGCGCTGGCCTGTGGTTAAAACAGCTGGTTAAAACGGCTGGTTAAAACGGCTGGTTAAAACGGCTTAACGCCGATCAGCAGTGCGTGCAGCCAGAAGGCAACCGCCGCCCATACGCCAAGCGCCACGCTTAACGTGATCAGGTCACGGCTGAGGCCTTTGTACGGTTTTTTCACGCCGCTGGCTTTGTCGCGCCGGCGCGATATCAGGAAGCCCAGAATCCCCCAGATCATCAGGCTGCCAAACAGCAGAATATCGTGCACACCACCGTTGGCTAATAAATGTGAAAACGACCAGACTTTGATGCCTGCGTACATGGGGTGGCCAATTTTAGCCTGCAGAATATTGCCCGGTATCTGGCTGGCAAACAGCAGAATAAAGGCCGGTAAGGTCAGCAGTATGGTGACGTGGCGCAGCCACAGAGGCGGTTGCCACAACCAGAGCGGATCAATACGCGCCTGACCATAACCAATCACCATAAGCACAATCCCGCTGGCGGCGATCAGGCTGTAAATGCCTTTCCATGGCAGCAGACCGATACGGGCAATCATCTGCGTGCGCCATGCGGGTGCGGCCAGTTTGACTGAGTGGCCGCCGATAAACAGCAGCAGGCCAGCGATTAACAGTTCCATTGTGTTATCCCCCGGGGTTTTATACCGTAAGCTATCGGTTTGTGGTTTTTGCCTGTGGATGTTTCGCTCAGAGCGTCTTTTCTCTGAGCGCGTGTGAGAGTGACAGACGCGGGCAAGGTTCACAAGACTGTTTTGTTTATTCTGGCGGAAGAATGGCTGCGATGTATCAAGCACGAAAACATATTTATATTGCCTACACGGGCGGCACTATTGGCATGATGACGTCGGCAAAAGGCGGGCTGACGCCGCAGCCGGGAATGCTGGAAGACAAGCTGCGTTCGCTGCCGGAGTTTACCCGCAAGGACATGCCGGAATTTACTCTGCATGAGTATCCGACACTGCTCGATTCCTCCGATATGAGCCCGCAGCACTGGGGTATTATCGCCGCCGATATTCTCGCCAATTATGCCAAGTACGATGGCTTTGTGGTGCTGCACGGCACGGATACCATGGCCTACACCGCTTCGGCGCTGTCGTTTATGTTGCCGGATCTGGGTAAGCCGGTGATCGTTACCGGTTCGCAGATTCCGCTGACAGCGCTGCGCTCCGATGGCCACGATAATCTGCTCAATGCTCTCTATCTGGCGGCTTATCATCCCTGCGCTGAAGTAGGGCTGTTTTTTAATCACAAGCTGCTGCGCGGTAACCGTTCGACCAAGGTGAATACCAGTGGTTTTGATGCTTTCGATTCTCCTAACTGTGAGCCGCTGTTCCGCGTTGGTATTGATGTCGAGCCGGTGTTGCCAGCGCTGCGCAGCCTGCACGCCATGCAGCCGGAATGGCAGCCGGTGCAGAACCGGGCGGTGGCCATTATGACGCTCTATCCGGGGATGGATTTCTCGCTGGCGCAGCATCTGCTGGAACAGGATCTCGATGGCCTGATTCTGCAGACCTTTGGTGCCGGTAACGCGCCCCAACAGCCGGAATTTCTTGCCGCTCTGGAACGGGCCTGTGAGCGCGATATCGTCGCAGTGAATCACACCCAGTGCCTGCGCGGCAGCGTCAATATGGGTGGCTACGCCGGCGGTAATGCACTGCGTGACTGCGGACTGGTATCGGCGGTGGATATGACACTGGAAGCGACGCTGACCAAGCTGCATGTGTTGCTCAGTCGCCCGGGGGATAAAAAATCTGTGGCGGCGATGGCGCGCCGGCAGATGGAAAAGCCTCTTTGTGGTGAATTGACGGAGTGAGGTTCTGGTAGGTGGTAAGTCAGCTGTAAGGCGCCTTATAGGCGCCTTTTTTGTGCTCAGCTGTTACGTATCTGCTGCAGCAATTCCAGCGCGTGCATACGTTTCTGACGATCGTAAATATCGTTGGTGAACATAAATTCATTCACCGGGAAGCGTTGCTGCACCGCTTCCAGTTTGGAGCGCACGGTGGCCGGGCCGCCGACCACGGATAGCCCGAGGAAGGCATCGACTCTGGCTTTGATCGCCGGGTCCCACAGGCCTTCGGTGGTTTCCACCGGGGCCGGCAGGAAGATTGGCTGACCGGTGACCAGGCGCATCACGCGTTGCTGTGAGCTGGTGTTCAGGTAGCGCGCTTCTTCATCGCTGTCGGCAACGATCATCGGCAGACAGAGTATGGAGTAGGGCTCCTGCAGGTGTTCTGAAGGCTGGAAGAATCTGTGGTACAGCTCGATGGCTTCGCTGGCCAGCTGCGGCGCGAAGTGCCCGGCAAAGGCGTAGGGAATACCGCGCTGGGCGGCCAGCTGGGCGCTGAACAGGCTGGAGCCGAGCAGCCAGATATCGACCTGGCTGTTGCTGCCCGGATAGGCCTGTACCCGGCGGCCGCTGTCGGGGCCGAGTAACTGCTGCAGTTCAGCCACTTCTTCCGGGAAGCGTTCGGCGCGCATGTCATCGCGTTTCAGTGCCCGGCTGGTGAGTGGGTCGGAACCCGGGGCGCGGCCTAAGCCCAGATCAATACGACCGGGGTAGAGCGCATCCAGCGTACCGAACTGTTCGGCAACGATTAATGGCGGGTGATTGGGCAGCATAATGCCGCCGGAGCCAACGCGGATATTCTGCGTGCGCGCCGCGACCTGGCCGATGAGCACGGCGGTGGCGCTGCTGGCGATGCCCGGCATATTGTGGTGTTCGGCCAGCCAGAAGCGGTTGAAACCCAGTTCGTCTGCCCGTTGGGCATAGTCGAGCATGGATGACAGTGTGGCGGATACACTGACCTGCTCTGGCACTGCGGCCAGTTCCAGCAGGGAGAATGGAATATGCTTAAGCACAGACATAAGAACCTCCGACGTTTTGCGCAGATTCTCACAAGCCGGGCTTTGTTTCAGCCGTTATTCAATAGACGCATTGTTGCTGTGAGCGGGAAAACAGATGCCGCGGTTGCGGCTCTGTTGTGCTGATTCAGAATAAAAAACGCCCGCGGGGAGTGCGGGCGGCGCTGATAATCAGCAGGCGGTAGATCGTGGAGAAGACGGAGCCCTAAGGCCCCGGTCTTTGCAACAAACGCGTGTTGCTTAGAAGAAACCCAGTGGGCTGGTGCTGTAGCTGACCAGCAGGTTCTTGGTCTGCTGGTAGTGTTCCAGAGCCATTTTGTGGGTTTCACGGCCGATACCGGATTTCTTGTAACCACCGAACGCTGCGTGTGCAGGGTACATGTGGTAGCAGTTGGTCCATACACGACCGGCCTGGATGTTGCGACCCATGCGGTAAGCACGGTTCATGTCGCGGGTCCATACACCGGCGCCCAGACCGAATTCGGTATCGTTAGCAATAGCCAGAGCTTCTGCTTCGTCTTTGAAGGTGGTTACAGAGATAACCGGGCCAAAGATCTCTTCCTGGAAGATACGCATGTCGTTGCGGCCAGCCATCATAGTTGGCTGAATGTAGTAACCTTTGGACAGGTCGCCTTCCAGAGCTTCGATGCCGCCACCCAGCAGAACTTCAGCACCTTCGGCTTTACCGATGGAGATGTAGTTCATGATGCGCTCGTACTGCTCTTCAGAAGCCTGAGCACCAACCTGAGTGTTGGTATCCAGCGGGTTACCGCGGATGATCTTGCCAGCGCGCTCAACGACCAGAGAGATAATGTCTTTGTAGACGCTTTCCTGAATCAGGGCACGGGAAGGACAGGTACATACTTCACCCTGGTTGAAGAACGCCAGAGTGATACCTTCCACACACTTGCTCAGGTAATCATCTTCGTGCTGCATAACGTCTTCGAAGTAGATGTTCGGAGACTTACCGCCCAGTTCTACAGTGCTTGGGATCAGAGAGTCAGCGGCACATTTCAGGATGTGCTGACCAACCGGAGTAGAACCGGTGAAAGCGATTTTAGCGATACGCTTGCTGGTGGCCAGAGCCTGACCAGCTTCTTCACCTACGCCGTTTACGATGTTCAGAACACCGGCTGGCAGCAGGTCAGAAATCAGTTCAGCCAGAACCAGGATAGAAGCAGGAGTCTGTTCTGCTGGCTTCATTACTACACAGTTACCGGCTGCCAGTGCAGGGCCCAGTTTCCATGCTGCCATCAGCAGTGGGAAGTTCCATGGAATGATCTGACCAACAACACCCAGAGGCTCGTGAATATGGTAAGCAACGGTGGTTTCGTCGATCTCTGCCATGGTGCCTTCCTGAGAACGTAGACAGCCGGCAAAGTAACGGAAGTGGTCAACAGCCAGTGGGATGTCAGCAGCCAGAGTTTCACGAACGGCTTTACCGTTGTCCCAGGTTTCTGCTACCGCCAGCGTTTCCAGGTTCTGTTCCATACGGTCTGCGATGCGCAGCAGGATGTTGGAACGTTCAGCAACTGAGGTTTTGCCCCAGCTTTCAAAAGCACGGTGAGCAGCGTCCAGCGCCAGCTCGATATCAGCACCGTCAGAGCGAGGAACCTGACAGAAAACCTGCCCGTTTACAGGACTTACGTTGTCCATGTAACGGCCATTAACCGGGGCTACCCATTCGCCACCAATAAAGTTTTGGTACTGTTGTTTGAATGTAACGACGGAATCGGCCGAGCCGGGATTTGCGTAGATCATGTTGTTGCTCCTTATTCTTATTTTCTGCCACCGATACTTAGGTATCAGTAGCAGAGCTTGAGGTAGCATATGCTATGTGATCTTATTACCACCTGCTTGCCTGACAGTCTGTTTTACTTTGCTGATTGTCCGGCGTTGCAAATGGATACAAATCACTAAAAAAGTACGGATTCGTAACAAAAAATAAGAAAAACAAGCAGATACTGCTGTTATTAAAGTCAGGAGCTGTTATGTCTTACAAAACACTGGCGCAATTAGCTACATCCAACCGGCATTCTGTGCTGGCCGGATCTGGCCCCTTATCCATGGTAGAAAACCGTACTGTGTTTGAAAGTCACGATGCTGATCTTTCGATTTATGACACTTTCTCCGCGGCAGAGCGGGTACGGCTGGATTCTGAAGAAATTCTGTACTGCGGCATGATGACCGGCAAAAAAGTGCTGCACGGTAAAAAACATTTCAATGCCACCTTCCTGCCGCACGAGTCATTTATTATGGCGCCGGGGGAAACCGTGGACATTGATTTCCCGGAGGCCACCGAAGAATGTCCGACGACCTGTCTGGCATTAGGTATTAGCCGCAATAAATTACGTGAAGTCTGCGATCGTCTGAATCAGAAAAACCCGCTACCGAAAGAACTCGGTGAATGGAATCCGGGTAACGATCACCTGTTGCATATGTTTCACACCGAAGCGACGCAGCAATTACTGGTGCGAATCGTCGACAGCTTCGTCAGCCACGACAGTGACCGCGATCTGGTGCTGGATCTGGGGGTAACGGAATTATTAACGCGTATGTTGCGCCAGCAGGGCAGAAACTTCTTACTGCACTGCGCGCGCAATGATCCGACCATGAGTGCCATGACGGATGTGGTGCGCCATATTGATCAGCACCTGGCTGATGCCATTGATATTGAGCAGCTGTGCAAAGTTGCCTGTATGTCGCGCAGTAAACTGTATGAGCAGTTCCGTCATGTGATGGGTACCGGACCGATGGAATACATTCAGCAGCGTCGTCTGGAAAAGGCGCGTGAACTGATTGCTGCCGGGCACAGCATTACCCAGAGCTGCTATGACGTTGGTTACGTGAACCTGAGTCATTTTTCCCGTCGTTTCCAGCAGCAGTACGGTTTATCACCGCGGGATTACCTGGCGTCGGTAAACGCTTAAAATTTTTAATTAATAGTTATGTTAATTATTTGTGTTGATTAGTGGGCCGGGAAATCATTCCCGGCTTTTTTGTTTCTGGCTTTTATTTTTCCAGCGGAATGATTTTTCTGGCTTTGCGCTTCAAAACCTGCCTGTACTTTGGTTTATCCTACTTTTGACGGGTGCTATTCAGGATCAATTCTTCTTTAGTTGACTTTATTGGCCATTGTTGTTCAAACGTCACTCAAAACGGCTTTGTTCTGCTTTCTTTACCGGGTAGCTGATTATATGATCCGCGGCGATTTTAATTGCGGATCGTTTGGGTATTCCATTAGCGGAATATTGCTGGCGGATCGCTGTATTTTACCCTCCGGAGCCAATAAAAAATGAATGCCTGACTGTTGTTGATTTCTTCTCTGTTTGTATCGCTTTCTGCTGCCGCTGATGAGGTCATCTTAGAAAATACATCCATCCAGAATTCATTGTGCGTGGGTGTTACCTGTATTGATGGTGAAGATTTTCAGATGGACACCGTGCGCCTGAAAGCGGATGCACCACAGATCGTGTTCCAGGACACCAGTAATTCAGGTGCATTTCCCAGCACTGATTGGCGTCTGGGTGTGAGCGACGACAACACAGGTGCGGCACCTTCTTTCTTTATTGAAAATGTGGATAGCGCGGAAAATGTGCTGGAAATTACCGCAGATGGCGATGTTGCGCTGGGTGTCGGGGCGGTTGCAGAAAGCGGAGCGGTATCGGTTGGTGCGGAGGGGGAAGAGCGCCGCGTTACTTTCGTGGCTGATGGCACCGAAGATACTGATGCTGTGAACCTGCGTCAGTTCAATGCTTACAAAGAGACCATCAATACCGAAGCAGTGGATGCTCAGGTCGCTGAGTTGCAGAGCCGTATTGATGCGTTGACTGCCCGTATTGAAGCACTGGCAGCACAAGGTAATTAAGATGAAGTTATTACCTTTTTACTCTATGGCTGCGGTGCTCTTGTATTCTGCATCCGGCAATGCGGCTGGCGACAGAATAATCAGCGATGACGCGATTGTTCAGGGTGGCCTATGCGTTGGGCAGGACTGTGTATCCGGTGAGTTATACAGCCATCCGCCGCTTAAACTGAAAGAAAATAATCTGCGGGTGCGGTTGACCGACACCAGTACGATCGCTGAACCCGTGCGGGTTGAAGGGCCAGACTACTATTATGAATACACCATTAACGATAGTTGGGTGCTGGTTGCCAATTCCTACGCCAACGGCGGAGCTAACTATTTTGCTATTGAGCGCACTACGATCGGGACTCTTTATTATCTGAGTGATGGTACCGCACCGAATTACATGTGCTATCAGAAAGGAACGAATTTTCCTTATCCTAATCCGTCAGAGGCAACGGCGGATGATATGGATATCGTGGTCGTAGGCGTTATTCCTGAGGGCGGGCAGTGGAAGACGCCTTACTGTAATTATCAGGTGGTTCCTCAACTCTTTAATGGTATTTACTTTGATCGGACCGATGGCGTTGCCATTGGCCGTGGTGCAGAAGTACTGGCGGGTACCGTGGCTTTGGGTAACGGCGAAAACCTGCGTCGTCTGGCACATGTCGCACATGCGCTGAATGATATGGATCTGCTCAGCGTTAAAGATATGAACGTCTATTCCGATCAGCAGGCAACGCTGGATCAGCTCAGTGATCAGCTGACTGAATTGGAAAACCTGGTGTATCTGCTGGAAAATCCAGAGCCAGGCACTGTCGGTAAGAGCCGTAGTGGTAGCTCTGGCGGTGCATTCAGCTGGTTATTGCTGTTGAGTGTTGCCGCACCTCTGCTGCGTCGCAGAGATCGTGTGCAAAGCTGATTGATTTGCGGATATTCTGCGGTCATCACAAAAGCCTGACAGGTTCGCTGTCAGGCTTTTTTTATGTCTGTTTTTGCCGCAATTTTCCAGCTTCTCTTTCAGCCCCTTTTTCTGATCTCTCTAATAAACTCTGTGCTGCTTTCTCTTCTGCTCTCTCTGTTGCTCTATATGGAGATAGAGGTCGGTATCCTTATGTGGAATATCTGACAAAATCGACGCGACTGTGCAGTTTCTGCCGCAGTTCTGTCCGGGATCGTACAAGCGGTACCTGAGATTTTTCCGTATTTAAATCTAACTGTCTGATAGATAAAGCGTTTTCTTTTGTGGGCGGAAACGCCAACACGGTCTGTTATTTGCTGAAGCCTGTATTGGCTGCAAAGCCTGTGTATTACCGTTAACAGGAGAATATTATGTCGCTGGATCAGATCACTGCATTTGCTACTAAAGCAAAAGAGGATGCAGAGTTGGGTGCACAGTTAAAAGCCTGTGTAAAAATGAAAGAAATGTTCGCACTGGCGCGGGACAATGGCTATCAGTTCGACGAAGACAGCCTGTATCCGCCCAATGAGCCTCAGTTTACGGAAGAGCAGTTATCCGAGCGTCTGGCCAAGGCTCTGTTACGCGCTTAAGGGCATCTCAGTTAAGCCTTATGGGCCTATACCTATGCCTGAGCCTGACTCAGAAATGCTGATAGCCGGTGCGGTGTAATGGCTGTTCTTCCCCCGATACCAGCAGCCGTACCGGCTTATCAGCATTCAGGGCAACCACTGTTCCTATGCGTGTGAGTTGCGGAAACTGATCGCTCAATGCGAGCAATGTTTCACGCTGACTGGCGGCTGCGGTAAACAGCAGCTGGTAGTCGTCACCGCCGCTGATGCAGGTATGAAAGTCTTCTGCTGTGGCTGTTTCCGGCAGGGGAATACGGTCGCCATCAATCTCCAGCGACAGTGCAGAATTACGGGCAATATGTCCGGCGTCCTGGATTAAACCATCGGAAATATCCATACAGCTGCTGGCCAGTGTGCGCAGTGCCATGCCGGCTTTAATCTGCGGCTCGGGGAAATAATAGGCTTTGGTTGTGGGCGAGTTTTCCGCCGGATTTTTTAATACCCGTGGCAATGCCAGGGCCGATGCCCCGATGACGCCGGATACCCAGATATCATCACCGGCTTGTGCGCCACTGCGCGTCAGAGCCTGATCAGCAGGCACAATCCCTTGCACGGCAATGGTGATCACCCGGGTTTTGCCGGATGTCGTATCGCCACCCAATAAATCGATCTGACAGGCACTGGCGGCGGCTTTTAAGCCTTCGCTGAATAATTGCAGCCATTGTGGATCTGCGTCCGGTAAGGTGAGGGCCAGATGAAATCCCTGAGGCTCTGCGCCCATGGCAGCAAGGTCGGATACCGCGCAACGTAATGCGCGCTGGGCAATTAAATCTGCCGGAGCGGCAGCCGGAAAATGTACGTCGGCCACCTGAGTATCAATACTCTGCGCCAACTGAAAACCGTGGGGAAGGGTGATAACCGAACAGTCATCACCAACACCCAGGCGGGTGTTGGTATTACGTGGAAATCCACTGGAAAAATACTGCCTGATTAAAGCAAATTCTCCGGAGCTTTGCTGGCTCATAGGATTTCCTTTTCAGCCGGTGTTTTACCACCGCTTTTTTATCAGCCGCGTGGACCGCGGATTTCTACGGAACGTTCGCGCTGTGCCAGTTTATCCAGTACACCGTTGATAAACTTGTGGCCATCGGTTGCGCCGAAGGTTTTGGCCAGCTCAACTGCTTCGTTGATTACCACTTTGTATGGCACGTCGATGCGGTGAATCATTTCAAAGGCACCGAGACGTACGATGGATAATTCAACCGGCGTCATTTCGTCCATACGACGGTCCAGCAGGGGAGCGACTTTTTCGTCCAGGGCGGTTTTTTCCCGTGGTACGCCGTGCAGCACGTCGTGGAAATATTCCATATCCACTTTGCTCATATCGTTATCTGCGCGGAATTCAGCTTCGATCTGTGCCAGGTTGGCACCTGCCAATTGCCACTGGTAGAGCGCCTGCACAGCGAAACGACGCGCTTTGCGTCGTGCCGCCGGGCTGGCTTTCTGATTGCCGGATGTGCGTGACATGCAATCAGGCCTCCATGGCTTTCAGCAGGGCAACCATTTCGAAAGCAGACATTGCTGCTTCTTCACCTTTGTTGCCTGCTTTGGTGCCTGAGCGTTCTACTGCCTGTTCGATGGTATCGACAGTCAGAACACCGAAGGAAACCGGAATACCCGCGTCCAGAGAAACGCTGGCCAGGCCTTTAACACATTCGCCGGCAACGTATTCAAAGTGTGGTGTACCGCCACGGATCACTGCACCCAGTGCGATAACGGCATCGTATTTACCGCAATCTGCTGCTTTTTTCACAACCAGTGGAATTTCAAACGCGCCTGGTGCACGGATGATGGTGATGTTGCTTTCTTCCACACCGTGACGCATCAGGGAGTCAACGGCACCTTCCAGCAGGCTTTCAACAACAAACGCATTCCAGCGGCCAACAACAATGGCGTATTTACCGTCGTTCGGGGTCAGGTTTCCTTCAATGGTTTCAATCTGTTTCATGATTATTTTCCGGTCTCGTAAGGGATGTATTCGCTGATCTCAAGTTCAAAGCCAGAGATACCGCTGTATTTCATTTCTGAGCTCAGCAGGCGCATTTGTTTTACGCCCAGTTCGCGCAGAATCTGTGAGCCTGTGCCCACAGTGAGGAAGGCGCCGGAGCTGTCTTTATTGGAGCTGCGCACTTTACGTGCACGGCCAAAAAAGTCGTCCAGAGCGTCTTCGATGTTTTCTGTCTGACCCGGTGACAGCAGCACCAGTACGCCTTTACCTTCTTTGGCAATGCGTTGCAGTGCTTCACCGCTGGACCAGCTGTCTGTGCCGTCTTTGCGCAGGCCCAGTACGTCGCGCAGCTGGTTGTTGGTCTGTACACGCACCAGCGTTGGCTCATCCGGCGTAATGTCACCCATGGTCAGCGCCAGGTGAGTTTCTTTCTGGATGCTGTCCTGGAAGGTGTGCAGGGTAAATTCACCGTATTCGGTGGTTACTGTCTGCTGTTCAACGGACTCAACGGTTTTTTCGTTAGCCAGACGGTAGTGAATCAGATCGGCGATGGTGCCGATTTTGATGTCGTGTTCTTCGCCGAATTTTTCCAGATCGGCGCGACGCGCCATGGTGCCATCCGGGTTGATCACTTCAACGATGGCTGCGGCCGGAATCAGGCCTGCCAGACGCGCCAGATCGCAACCGGCTTCGGTGTGACCGGCACGGCTTAATACACCGCCCGGACGGGCGCGCAGCGGGAAGATATGACCCGGCTGTACGATGTCTTCCGGTTTACCCATCGGGTTCACCGCGGCCAGAATGGTGCGCGCACGGTCAGCGGCAGAAATACCTGTGGTCACGCCTTCGGCGGCTTCGATGGATACGGTAAATGGCGTATCAAATTTGGCCCCGTTGCTTTGCACCATAGCGTGCAGACCAAGGAAATCACAACGCTCACCGGTTAATGGCAAACAGATCAGACCACGGGCTTCAGTGGCCATAAAGTTGATGATTTCCGGTGTTACTTTTTCTGCAGCAACAATAATATCGCCTTCGTTTTCGCGGTCTTCGTCATCCATCAGAATGACCATTTTACCTTCGCGAACATCAGCAATAATGTCTTCGATCTTGCTAAGAGCCATAATAAACCTGTTATTTCCAGAATCCGTTTTGCATTAAAAACGCCTGACTCAGTCCTGAGTTGGCGGCGCTGCTGTCTGTCTCTTTTCCTGCGTTACCGGATGTCAGCAGTTGCTCCAGGTAACGGGCGATAATATCCACTTCCAGATGCACCGGGCTGCCGACTTTGAGGTCGATCAGTGTGGTTTCACTGGCGGTGTGCGGCACAATGTTCAGCTCAAATCCTTCGCTGCCGAGATCATTGGCAGTCAGGCTGACACCATCGACGGTGATGGAGCCTTTGGCCGCGATGTATTTTTTCAGATGCTCAGGGGCACTGACGGTAAAGCGGATGGAACGGGCGTCCGCGGAACGTTTTTTAATGGTGCCGACACCATCCACGTGACCGGTAACAATGTGGCCACCCATGCGTGTGCTGGGGGTCATGGCCTTTTCCAGATTCACTTTGGTGCCACTGCTCCAGCGGTCGATCCAGGTGTGCGCAATGGATTCACGGGATACGTCCGCGACAAAGCCGTCGCCGGGTAATTCCACCACGGTCAGACACACGCCGTTGGTGGCGATGCTGTCACCCAGTTTGACGTCACTCAGGTCGAGTCCTGCGGTATGAATACGCAGTTTCAGGTCGCCCTGTTTGTTCTCGACGCTTTTTACTGAGCCTACGGCTTCGATAATTCCTGTAAACATCCTGCTTCTCCGGCCTGTTACATTGCCGGCCCTGTGTTAAAACTTCGTTATGTGTGACCGCGCCGGGCTGCCGTTTTTCTCAGCCGGGCTGAGTCAGGGTCAGGCGCAGATCGTTACCGACCTTGCGTACATCGGCCCACTGCCAGCGGATCTGTTCCGCCATGCTGTTCAGCCCCAAGGATAGCAGCGGACGGGCGTTGCTACCGAGTAACGTTGGTGCACAATAGAGTACCAGTTCATTCACCAGTCCGGCTTGCACAAATGCGCCTGCCAATTGGGCTCCGCTTTCGATCAATACTTCGTTATGACCGAGTTCGCCCAGATAGTGCAGCAGCGCGCTGAGATCCACTTTGTGGTCTGCGCCGACCGGGCTTTGCCAAATGCTCAGCTGACCCAGTGCCGGGTCACGCTGAATGTTCACGGCCGTGCTGTCGCTGACGGCGAGCAGAATATCGCCGCTTTGGGCGAAGATCTGTTCATCGCCGCGCAGGCGCTGGCGACCGTCGATGATCACGCGCAGCGGCTGCCGCCAGAGACGTTCTTCCTGCTCAATGCCGCTTTCCTGCGGGCGCACCGTCATCGACGGGTTGTCGATCAGAACGGAATCCGCACCGGTAAGCACTACACAGCTGCGCGCACGCAGACGCTGCACATCAGCCCGGGCCTGAGGACCGGTAATCCACTGGCTTTCGCCACTGGCCATGGCGGTGCGGCCATCCAGACTTTGTGCCAGCTTAACCCGGGTGTAGGGCAGGCCGGTCTGCATACGCTGCATAAAGCCTTTATTGATGGCGATTGCCTGACTTTCAAGGCAGGGCGTAATCACCTCGATTCCGGCCTCACGCAGCATGTTGTAACCACGACCCGCCACTAACGGGTTGGGGTCGGAGCAGGCACCGACCACACGGGCGACGCCGGCTTTGATCAGACCTTCAGCGCAGGGCGGGGTGCGGCCGTAATGGCTGCATGGCTCCAGCGTGACGTAAGCGGTCGCGCCGCGGGCCTGCTCTCCGGCCATACGTAAGGCATGCACTTCGGCATGAGGTTCACCGGCTTTCTGGTGCCAGCCTTCACCCACGATGGCACCGTCTTTGACGATGACACAGCCGACCCTTGGGTTCGGGCTGGTGGAGTACAGCCCCAGCTCTGCCAGTTGCAGGGCGCGGGCCATATAAAATTCGTGCGTCTGACTCATGCTTCTTCCTCGCGGGAAGCGCTCAGAGCAGACGGTGCGGAAATACGTTCAATTTCGGCACGGAATTCATCGAGATCCTGGAAGCTGCGGTATACCGAGGCAAAACGCACATAGGCGACCTGATCGAGCTGACGCAGTTCGGCCATCACACACTCGCCCAGCATACGGCTGGCAACTTCACGTTCGCCGCAGGCACGCAGTTGCTGTTTGATACGGACGATGGAGGCTTCGATATCTTCAACACTGACCGGTCGTTTTTCCAGCGCACGCTGGATGCCGGAGCGCAGTTTATCTTCGTTGAAGGGTTCGCGGGTGCCGTCCTGTTTGATGATGCGTGGCATCACCAGTTCGGCGGTCTCGAAGGTGGTGAAGCGTTCTCCACAGCTGATGCATTCCCGGCGACGACGTATCTGCTCGCCGTCTGCCACCAGACGTGAGTCGATAACCTTGGTTTCCTGATGTGTACAGAAAGGGCAATGCATAACTGGTAAAGAGCGGCTCGATGAATGAGAGCGCGGATTTTAAGGGATAAAGGGGGGAAGTACCAGCGCAGAACGCGCTGGTATGGGGTAGTTTTGTTAACGATTTGTTGGTCTTTTAGTTGGTCAGTCGGTTGGCCGGTCGTACAACCAGCCAGCCAACTAACAGATCAACCAGTCGATCAGTTAACCCGGGTGCCGACGATCAGGGCAATGGCATAGTTGGTATCCCCTGCCGGTAACACGTCGGTGGTCGAGTGATGACGCATGATTACCGTATCACCATCGGTACACAGACGGGCTCCATTTTCCGGCGTGTCGGTCAGCACGGTCAGGCAGCCCTCAGCATCAGTGACGGCGCTGGCCAGTGAGAATTCCAGCGTACGCGTGCCTGCCGATGAGGTTTTTGAGTAGCGCAGGCCGTCGGTCGCCGTGCTGTCAGGGTATGCCGTGGCACGCTTACCGCTCAGAGTAAGAGTCAATAATGGGGTGCTGCCACTGTCGTCTATCGTCAGGGTGCCGTATTCGCTGCGGATACCGAATGAATAACCGGGAACGGAATCATCATAGAGGCTGAAGTAGCTTTGAGAACCGACCGAGAAGGAGGCGCCACCGAGGTCGATGTTCTGCTCCGGAGAGCGCAGGAAAACCGCCACGCTGTTGGCGCTGTAAAACTGAGTGCCAGCGGAGAAATCCGTAGCGCCCGGGTCTGAAGTTACGTCGTTATTCCAATGCAGTGAAGTGAGCACGATGGCTGACTGATCGGATGCCAGCAGGGCTGACGTATAAGCACCATCATCATCGATTCCAGCCTGCGGCTCATCCGAGACAAAGCGACCCTGATTGAAGCTGTAGGTTTCCGCTTCCGGCAGGGACTGGTTGTCGAAAAACCCTTCCAGATTCATATAGCCGAGCACGCCAGGACGACCGAACATTTCGACATTGCCATTTTCAGTGGCTTGCAGATTACCCTGAGCATCAAAGTCAAAGCGTGAGTCAAAGGCATTTACTTCAACCTGTGTACCTTCGCCGCTGTCGCGTACCCCCACCTCCAGCTCAAAGCCGTTATAGGCCGCATCGCGGATAATATCGCTGCCGGTCTGGTCATTCACCCGGCCAAGGGCCAGATTCAGGTTTTCCATACCACTGAAGCGCAGATCGGTGAGATCCGGTTGGCCATTCACCAGAGCGTAGTCCAGCGTGCCCTGGGCACCAAAACCAAAGAACAGGCTCTGATCCTGGCTGACCGGAATCAGGCGCAGGGTAAAGGCGCTGTCGATATGGTATTCCGCTTCCACTTCGGCGCTTTCCGGCACATTAATAGTGGCAATACCAGAGGCTTTAACCGCCAGTGGTGCCGAGAAGCCATCACCGGGTTCGTTGAAGACTTCGGTATAAATATCCGGGAAGTTAGGGTCAGACAGATTGCCTTCAATGATGGAGCTGGTGTCGCTGAAGTCAGCTGTTTCCTGCAGAACAGAACCGTCACCATCCGTGCTGATATTAAAGACACCGCCGTCTTCCGTTTCGTTACGCAGCAGGATGGCATAAGGCGTCGCGCGCAGTTCCAGGCGGCGCGAGGCATAGTTGATGTGGTAGTTTCCATCCAGCGCGGAGCCGACAATGGTCGGAGCCTGCACGCTCAGAGTCATGGCTGATGAGCTTTGCAGGTTTGTTACGCCATCTGTGACCTGCACCGTGATGCGGTAATTGCCTTCGGTCAGCGGAGCGGTGAAGGTGGTACTGGCAGAGGTGCCGAAGGTCAGGCCGGGGGCATTACTGCTCCAGCTGTAGGCGATACTCTGGCCGGCGATGCCCTGAATGGCGCTGGCGCTCAGCGTTACGCTGGCGCCGGGTTCGACGGTGCGGTTGCTGCCCAGAGTAACGACCGGTGGGACTTTGTTGGTGTAGGTGTCGTTCTCTTCGATGGCGTTGATTTCTGCCTGAATGGCATCAAACTCCGTGGTGGTGTTGCCCAGGGCTACAGCGCTGTCAATCAGTGCCTGCAGAGTGGGCACGTCGTTTGCGGACTTCCACAAAATCTGCCCGACTTCACCGTTGCTGGTAATGGCGGCGATAAAGTCGTCGATAACGACATCGACCGTTGTAGGTCTGTCTTTCGCAATGCGCACAAAGGCTGCGTTCAGGGCGCCATACACATCGTCGCCTTCGTCGGCATCATCCACCAGGTTATCCGGAGTATCACCGGTCAGATCGGTGCTGGCTGGCATACCGAAAATGGCGCGGATCTGAGCTTCGGCCCGGGCAGCCTGCTCGGCCGGGGTAAAGTCACCGCCGTAGGCCTGTTGCAGGGCGCTCATCAGATAGCTGATGGCGGTCACATTGATGATACGGGAGCCTTCTTCGTCGATCACAGTGCTGTCGAAGTTAGCCACGGATTCGAGGCGGAAGTTCGCTGGCATTGGGTAGAATTCGCCTACACCTACGTTACCGCCATCAACATAACAGGCGTCAGCATCTCCATCCGGAGAATTAAGGTTGTCACACTGCAATTCCGCACCATCCTGATAGCGGATCACCAGCTTCACCAGACCAGATGGCGGCGTACTGTCTTCAAAATCAAAGTTGTACTGACCACGGGCATCTGTGGTGGCGGTAGCGACCGGCGTGCTGGCAAAATCGCCACTGCTTTCATTCAGCGGGAAAAGCTCCACCAGAGCACCGACGGCCAGGCCTTTAATGGCCAGACCGGTAAGGCTGACACGGTCAACCTGTTCGGTTGGTGCCGGTTCTTCCGGTTCCGGCGTATCGTCGTTATCGGAGCCACCGCCGCCTCCGCCACCACCGCTGCAGGCGGCAATAGCTGCGGTCAGAACCAGCACGGAAAGGTGTTTGGGCAGTGGCATAACGAACTCCTTATCATCTTCTGAGACGCCATCCCTGTCAGCGCCCGGTGTTGTGTCGAGGGGCAACGGAAACAGGCAATGCGCATGGCGTAATTGGTCTGGAGAAGTATGGGGAGGAGAGGGACAAAGTCTATCGCAATTGACCCTATTGTTAGATGCCGCAGCAGGTGGCAGACCTGTACGAATTTCTCAGCAATTATTCGTACAGGCCTGTTTTCAGAGAAGTTTAACCGGCGCTGCGCAGCTTAATCTGGTCGGCCAGCATGCCGCCCGGGCGAAGCATCTTTTCGCGCCAATCGTCCAGCAGCTGAACAGTATCGTGCTGACTTGGGTGAAAGCCCGGGCGGAAGAAGTCGAGGTACTGCGGCAGCAGTTTCGGGAACAGGCCGCGCGGCCCCCACAGATACCAGAAACCTTTCAGATTGCCTTTGATATCAAACAGTTTTCTGTCTGCAGCCAGCAGGCGCAGGTGGCCGGAGCCAACGACGGCAAAGAAAAACAGGGTGACGACCAGCATGGTGAGGATGCGGTGCAGATAGCCGCCGCCGACCTGGCGGTAGACATCGTATGCCACGACTTTGTGTTCGTTCTCTTCCAGCGCATGCCACATCCACAGCTTGAGTGCTTCCGGGTCCTGAATATTGGCCTGATGAGACGGGTCGCGCAGTAACTGTTCAGCCAGAATCGCGGTGTAATGCTCCAGTGCGACGGTCACTGCCAGCTGGTGCTTCTTCGGCAGTGTGCGCCGGGCAAAGCGCAGCAGCACACCGAGTTCTTTATCCAGCTTGCCCGCGGGCAGACCGTGTTTCTCCGCCAGGTCATTGAAGGCTTTATGTTCTTTGCTGTGCATGGCTTCCTGACCGATAAAGCCGGTGATCTGATCTTTCAGCAGCGGGTCGGTGATGTCTTTGCGGTAGTTGCGCACCGAATCGACGAAGAAGGTTTCCCCTTCCGGGAACAGCGCTGACAATGTGCTCCAGAAGGTGGTCAGAAACGGGCTGTTGCGATACCAGTAGCGCTGGGTGTTATCGGCGAATTCGAAATCCATACGCCGTGGTGGAATCCCGGCACGTTCGCCTGCGGTCATGCGCTTTACTGGTTTTTCTGATGCTGGTGCTGACGCTGATGTGATGTTGCACGCGTTGTGTTCACTGTTCGCTGAGGCTGAGTGAGTCATACCGACCTCCGGTTATCCTGTTTATTATCGTTATGGCAGCTGTGGGCAGCTGACAGGTTTAGCGTTGAGTTCAGAGTTAACGCACTCAGATTAACCAGCGGGAGATAAGGGCGGGAGGTAACAGCCGGACAAAATAACGTGGCTGATCGCGTGGCGGAAATACGTGGCAGAGGGCACAGGGTGAGATAGGGGATCTGGCGCAGCAGTGCACTGGCAGAAATGGCAGAACTGCACCTGCAGCAGGGAAATAGCCTGTTTTATGACCCCAGGACTGGCGGGGTGATTTTCCGCCAGTGGGTCATGTTCGCCGTCAGGCCTTGCTCAGAGAGCGCTGAGCAAACAGCCCGTTGAGGCGTTCCGGCAGGCTGGTTTTGGCTGGCTGATAATCGTCAATGATGCCCCATTTACTGAACTGTCCGACGCAGAAGCCTTTGCTCAGGTCGTTGTAGTAAATGCAGGATTTGCCCATCACGGCGATAACCCAGAAGCCACAGACTTCATCGGCCCAGGGGTGTTGTTGCCAGAGTTCAGGACGCGGCAGGCGGGACAGACTCCAGAAGCCGTGGGAGGCTTCATCCAGCATGCTTTCAGCATCGCTGAGCATGTTGCTGAGGTCAGTTTCAGATAACGGCTTGGGCATATCAGACATAGTTATTCTCCGGATATGAACAGCGTGGGAACAGAACTGTAATCTGGCGATGCTATGACATTCCAGTGACATTTTAATGACAAACGGAACATCAGTACTTTTACTGATGTATAAAAAAACCCGCGGCGGATGGTTCCGGAGCGGGCTTTTTTACATCAGTTCAGGCTTATTTATAAACCGGGAACTGTTCGCACAGAGCGATTACTTTGGCCTGAACTTCGGCTTCGGCGGCGGCGGAATCACCGGATTCCAGACCGTCCAGCACGTCACAGATCCAGCCAGTCAGCTGAATAGCCTGCTCTTCTTTGAAACCACGGCTGGTGATGGCCGGAGAGCCAATACGCAGACCAGAGGTTACGAACGGTGAGCGTGGATCGTTTGGCACAGAGTTTTTGTTCACAGTGATGTTGGCGCGGCCCAGAGCAGCGTCAGCGTCTTTACCTGTGTACTCTTTACCGATCAGATCTACCAGGAACAGGTGGTCGTCGGTACCGCCGGACACGATGTTGATGCCGCGTTCCATAAAGGTTTTCGCCATCGCCTGAGCATTTTTCAGCACCTGCGCCTGATACTCTTTGTATTCTGCGCTCATGGCTTCTTTGAAGCACACTGCTTTAGCCGCGATGATGTGCATCAGCGGGCCGCCCTGGGATTCAGGGAATACAGCGAAGTTCAGTTTCTTCTGCAGCTCTTCATCGTCTTTGGCCAGAATCAGACCGCCACGTGGACCACGCAGGGTTTTGTGGGTGGTGGTGGTGACGACGTCCGCGATGCCAACCGGTGATGGGTACTGACCGGCAGCGATCAGACCAGCAACGTGGGCCATATCAACAAACAGGTAAGCGCCAACTTCATCGGCGATGTCACGGAAACGCTGCCAGTCAACGACGCGTGAGTAGGCAGAGAAACCGGCAACGATCATTTTTGGCTTGTGTTTACGGGCCAGACGCTCAACTTCGGCGTAGTCGATTTCGCCGGTTTCCGGATTCAGACCGTACTGAACCGCGTTGTAGATACGGCCAGAGAAGGATACGGAAGCACCGTGAGTCAGGTGACCACCGTGCGCCAGGCTCATGCCCAGGATGGTGTCGCCAGGCTGACACAGCGCGAAGTAAACCGCGGCGTTGGCCTGCGAACCTGAGTGCGGCTGTACGTTGGCATACGGCGCACCGAACAGTTCTTTGGCGCGGTCGATGGCCAGTTGCTCGATCACGTCAACATGTTCACAACCACCGTAGTAACGCTTGCCCGGATAACCTTCGGCGTACTTGTTGGTCAGCTGAGAGCCCTGAGCTTCCATGACACGTGGGCTGGTGTAGTTTTCGGAGGCGATCAGCTCGATGTGATGCTCCTGACGGGCATCTTCGGCTTTCATCGCGGACCACAGTTCCGGGTCAAAATCCGCTATGTTCATATCACGGCTAAACATCAGGGCGTCCTCTTTATTAAGGGGTAAGATCTGGTTCAAATCGGAAAGGCGGGCATTCTAGCGCAAACTGTTCAGCATGGCACATGAGAAGCTGTCACTATGGGTGTGAAATCCCTTCACGATGGGCCTGCCGTCCGCTATGGGAAGGCCCAATGTTGAGTGCTTTATGAGCAGACAGGATCAGCCACTTCAGTGAGTGGCAGCGGGCAATTGCAGTAATTCTTCCAGTTGCTCTGCCGGCAGTGGCCGGCTGAACAGGAAGCCCTGAACTTCTTCACATTCTGCCGAAATAAGAAACTCCTGCTGGGCAGAGGTTTCCACGCCTTCAGCTATCACGCCCATGCCGAGGTTGTGGGCCATGGCAATAATGGTGCGGGTGATCTGCGCGTCGTCCATATTCTGCGGCAGGGTCTGAATAAAGCTGCGGTCGATTTTCAGAATATCCACTGGGAACTGCTTCAGATAATTGAGCGAAGAATAGCCGGTGCCAAAATCGTCGATGGCCGTGCGGACACCGATTTTCCGCAGCGCCGTCAGTACGCCCAGAGTGTGCGACACGTCATCCATCAGAATGCTTTCGGTCAGTTCCAGTTCGAGCTGATATGGCTGAATACCGGCATCGCGGATGGCATCTTTTACCACCTGAATAAAGCCATCGTGTTTGAACTGACGGGCGGAAACGTTAACCGCAATGCGCTTAACGGCCAGACCATGTTGCTGCCAGAAGGCGAATTTTTTACAGGCCTGTTTTAATACCCATTCGCCGATGGGGACGATCAGGCCTGTGTCTTCAATAATCGGAATAAAAATGCCCGGTGGCAGCAGACCTTTTTGAGGATGGTTCCAGCGTAACAGCGCTTCGGCACCGACTACGCTGCCACTGAGTGCCTGATACTGAGGCTGAAACCACAGCTCAAGTTCATTGCGTGCCAGTGCCTGATGCAGGTCGTTTTCCAGCTCCATCAGCTCAACCGCTTTGGCGTTCATTTTTTCATCAAAGAACTGCACATTATCGCGGCCCATATTCTTGGCGTAATACATGGCCATATCTGAATATTTGAGCAGTTCAAGCACGTCGTCACCATCATGGGGGAAAACGGAAATACCGATACTGGCGCTGATAAAGACTTCCCGCTGCTGCAGCAGATACGGTTTATTCAGGGTGTGTAATATCCGCTCGGCAACTTTCAGGGCCATATCACTGGCCTGATTACTGTCGTTGAGTCCACCGATTGCCAGAGTAAATTCGTCGCCGCCCATACGGCAGACCAGATCGTCTTTTTTGGTACATTCCTGCAGGCGTTGGGCAACCTGTTTCAGTACCTGATCACCGGCCGGATGGCCCATGGAATCGTTGATCGGTTTGAAGCGGTCGAGGTCGATAAACAGCAGGGCGACACACTGATCTGCGTCTTTGGCGTGGCGGATCATACTGTCCAGACGTTCATGCATCTGCGTACGGTTTGGCAGGCCGGTCAGCGGATCAAAATACGCCAGTTTATGAATGCGTTCTTCAATCACTTTGCGTTCGGTGATATCCGACATAATGATGATCAGACTCTGCAGTTGCTGATCTTTATCGCGGATGGCGGTAATACCGGCCCAGCCAGTGCGGATTTCATCATCCATGCAGCGGTAAAACACTTCGCCCTGCCAATAGCCATCATTCACCAGGGCATGACGGATATTATCCAGGAAGGTAGTACCGTGACGTTCCCGGGAAATCAGAAAGTCCGGGGTTTTGCCAATCACGTTGTCACATGGGAAGCCGGTTATGGCGTGGAAAGCGCGGTTGGCGTTGGCGATGTGCATGTCGCTGTCGGTAATGATGATGGCCTCGTTACTGTTGGCGAATACTTCCGCTGCCAGTCTCAGCTCCTGTTCCAGAGCACGGGCTTCGCCGACATCGCGACAGATGCCGAGAATACCTTCCAGTTCGTTGTCTTCATTCCACAGTGGTGATGCCTGCAGTTCCAGTAAAACGGATTCACCGCTTTTGGTCGTGGCCTGAATATCGAAGCGGATCTGACCCTTTTCATTGCCGCAACGAAGCGGATTAGTTTTTGCGTCTTCCAGCATGGCGCGCATATCACGCACCATGCCGCGGATATCACTGCGCTGGAAAATGGCTTTTACACCTTCACCCAGCAGTTCGTCCTGTTTATAACCGAGCAGGCGTTCGACCGAGGAGCTTACAAAGTTAAAGTTGAGGTTAAGATCGGAAGCCCAGATAACGTCGCTGATATTTTCAGCAAGCAAACGATAACGGCTTTCAGAATCAATCAGCTGCTGACGTTTGCGGGCTTCGTCAGTTACGTCGCGGACACTGCCAATATAGCGTGTGACCAGACCATTTTCGTCAAAGCGGATCGGCGTATCGAGGGATTTTAATACCCGCTCACTGCCATCGTAGTGCAGGAACACAACTTCAGCTTCACGGGTTTCGCCGGGCTTCATATGGCGGTTGCCCCAGATATTCTTTTTGATAGTTTCCAGCTGTGACGGCGGCGCAAAATCCAGCCAGCTGGTGGTGCCATCGCGGACTTCATCCGGGTAGCCAAGCATGACCGATACATCACGGTTACGGTAAACGGTTTTCGGACGCAGGGTTTCATCCATATCGATCACATAAATGACATCCGGCATGCTGGTGGTGATGCTTGACCAGAAAACTTCCCGTTCGCGGATCTGATTGGTCGCCTGTTTGCTTTCGGTAATGTCCATCAGTGTGATCAGAACATGATTTTTCTGCCCTGAGTGGAGGCTCAGGTTGATCCAGAAATCCCGGGTGACACCGTCAAAACAATGCAGCTGTATTTCGACTTCGGTGCTGGGTAATTGCAACTCTATGGCACGCTGCAGTGCACCGATAAATTGTGGGTTTTCACTGTTTGTATCGAGATGGGAAAAATTCTTCAGCAGATAGTCGCGGTCCGGCGCGCCGGACATTCGTACGGCAGAATCATTAATCTGTACAATTTTAAGGTCGCGGATATTGCCGTGGAAATCTGACAGATCAATCACGCAGTGCGCAACACCGGATTCTTCAAACAGTGCTTTGTAGCGTTGCTGACTGTTCAGCATGGCCTGGCTGACGTGTTCAGCATCGGTAATATCACGCAGCAGCCAGACAATGCCGCTGATTTTTTTCTGTTCGTACAGTGGGTTGTATTGCTGTTCGAGAATGCGCTCTTCTTTACCTATCGCGATGGCCATGCGCCGGCCGCTGTCGGCCAGCATTTCCAGCTCCTCCGACGAAAGTCCGCGGTTCCATAATGCCTGTTTATGCGGCCATACCGCGGACAGATATTTACCGATAAATTCACGGCTGCCGAGCTCCATTAACAGCGCGGCCCCTTTGGGGTTAACGTAATCAATAACGCCTTGTGAATTGGTTGAAATTAATGCGTCATCAATGGATGCCAGTACCCGGTCTGCACGCTGTTCTGTTTGTCGCTGACTGGCCTGAATCATTTTTGCTTTGCGTTGCTGGCGACTCATGACCAGCCACAGAATAACGGTGAGGATGGCAAAGGTGCCTAAAATCAGCAGCGGCGACAGCAATCGTTCAGTGATGCCTGGGTTGGTGCTGTCTTTTACCGGCAGGGCGGCGACATCCCAATGCGTGTGGGGAATATGGGTGCGGAATATAAAGGCGTTACTTTCTGCGCTGGTCAGTGGCGGCTGATTTTCTGAGTCGGCAAAATATTGCGCGCGAATGCTGATGCTTTCGGTGCGGTTGTCGATCAGCAGCATTTCAAAACCGGGAAAGTGGCCGTCGTAAATAATCTGCGACAGCTGGCCGTATTCCCGGCGACTGATCAGTACATAGCTTTTGCCGTTGCTGGCGGTAAAGCGGGTGAAGGCGTAAAAGCCGCCTTTTACGCCATAGCGCAACTGAAACAGGCCGTGTTGGTCGTCACTCAGTGTTAGATTGACATAAATATCAGCGACTTCATTCACGCTGAGCGAATCACCTCGCTGAAAGAGATAGTTGCCGTCGCTGTCGAACAGAATAAAACCGCTGATACTGAAAATCGGCTGCTGCATTTCAGCCCACAGCTGATCGCGGGCCTGTTGGCTACCGGCAGCTGCCTGCACAAATTGTTCTTTGTAGGCTTTAACGAAGGTGATATTGGCAGAGATTCCGGCCTGCGCCAGCTGGCCTGCCTGCTGGGCGTAATTAGTCAGCGTCTGCCGGACTTCGGAGGTATGCATCATCCTTTCCTGCTGGTACGACTGCCAGCTGGTCCAGCCAAGAACCGCGGAGAGCATCAGGAAGCTGAGCACGAATAACGGAATATTCAGCAGACCGGAAAAACGCGGTTCCTTCTGATCCATTGATGAAAACGTATTGTTTCGCATTCGCGCCTTCAATCCCCTGAAGTTTTTGTGTGCAATCTCAGTATAGCCTGAGTCTGGAAGGGTTAAACCGTTTGTATTAAGCACTGCGTCGCAGTTTATGCATGCGCTGGCGCGGAATAGCCAATGGCTGTGAGCCTGCCGCGTTGATGCGGATTTTCTTTTTGCCTTAAACAGACACCCGGCATGCTCTTAATGGCACAAGTAGCTGCTATGACGGTACGATTCTGTCGGATTATGAAGCAACTGCGGTGCAATTACGCCAGATCAGGTATATATCTTCCCGGTTATGTGAATCTCAGGCAATAGACTTGTTGCCGGCAGAATAAGTTACAATTAGGGCAAATAATCGGGCGGGTCTGGCGCAGTGTCGTCAGGCGTTGCTGTTAAGTACGGCTACCGCCGGTTTTTATTTCGCTACGGACATGGCTGTTGATCACTGCGGTTGCCTTACGCGCGGCTTTTGAGTAGCGTTGCCGGCAACTGAAACGAGGTAAATTTACATGGCACAATACGTTTTCACTATGAATCGACTGGGCAAGATTGTTCCGCCCAAGCGTCAGATTCTGCGTGATATTTCTCTGTCTTTTTTCCCTGGCGCCAAAATCGGCGTACTGGGTCTGAACGGCTCCGGTAAGTCTACGCTGCTGAAAATCATGGCGGGTCTGGATAATGACATTATTGGTGAGGCACGCCCGCAGCCGGATCTGAAAATCGGTTACCTGCCGCAGGAGCCGGAACTGGATCCGGCGAAAGATGTAAAAGGCAACGTGGAAGACGGTCTTGCGGAAATCGTTGAAGCCCGCGCGGCGCTGGATCAGGTTTATGCGGCTTACGCTGAACCGGATGCCGATTTCGATGCACTGGCGAAAAAGCAGGGCGAACTGGAAGCTCTGATCGAGACCGCTGGCGGCCATGATATGGAACGTCAGATGGAAATCGCTGCTGATGCACTGCGTCTGCCACCATGGGATGCTGACGTCACCAAACTGTCCGGTGGTGAGCGCCGTCGTGTGGCGCTGTGCCGACTGCTGATGTCCAAGCCGGACATGCTGTTACTCGACGAACCAACCAACCACCTGGATGCTGAATCCGTTGGCTGGCTGGAAAAATTCCTCGAAGAATATCCGGGCACTGTGGTGGCGATCACCCACGACCGTTATTTCCTTGATAACTGTGCGGAGTGGATTCTGGAGCTGGACCGTGGTCACGGTATTCCGTATCAGGGTAACTACACCACCTGGCTGGAAGCGAAAGAACAGCGTCTGGAGCAGGAACAGAAGTCTGAAGACGCTCACGCCAAAGCCATCAAGCACGAGCTGGAATGGGTACGTAAAGGTGCCAAAGGACGTCAGTCCAAATCCAAAGCCCGTCTGGCCCGTTTTGAAGAAATGAATTCCCGTGAATTCCAGACCCGTAACGAAACCAACGAAATTTATATTCCGCCTGGTCCGCGTCTGGGTGACAAGGTTATTGAATTCCATAACGTCAGCAAATCCTTCGGTGACCGCATGCTGATTGATGATCTGAGCTTCACCGTACCGCCGGGTGCTATCGTCGGTATTATCGGTGGTAACGGTGCGGGTAAATCCACCCTGTTCCGCATGATTGCCGGTCAGGAAACGCCGGATTCCGGCGAAGTAATTACCGGTGAAACCGTTAAACTGGCCTTCGTTGAACAGCTGCGCGATGAGCTGGATGACAAGAAAACCGTGTGGGAAGCGATTTCCGACGGTCTGGATATGATCAATATTAACGGTAAGGATTACCCAAGCCGTTCGTATATCGGCCGCTTTAACTTCAAAGGCGGTGATCAGCAGAAACGCGTGGGTGAATTATCCGGTGGTGAACGTGGCCGTCTGCAACTGGCTTATACCCTGAAGCAGGGCGCTAACGTACTGCTGCTGGACGAACCGTCCAACGACCTCGACGTAGAAACCCTGCGTGCACTGGAAGAAGCGGTGGATGCTTTCCCGGGTGCAGTGATGGTGGTATCCCACGACCGCTGGTTCCTGGACCGTATTGCTACGCATATCCTGGCATACGAAGGTGATTCGAAAGTGACTTTCTTTGAAGGTAACTACACCGAATACGAAGAAGACCGCAAAAAACGTCTGGGTGCCGATGCTGCACCTAAGCGTATGAAGTACAAGCGTCTGGCCTGATCCGGCGCACTGACGCGGGAGTTTTCCCGCGTCATCCTTTCTTATCTGTTCACCTTGCTTTGCTGCATTCCATTCTCTCAGCTCGCAATAAAAACTCGTCTCTGAAAAGCCTGTCTCTGTTGGCATAAAGGTCACGTTGTGCACCGGCAGCCGGTTTGCGTTATCAGCAATTACTACTAAAACTAATAGGGTATCAACAAGGGTATTATTTGTTTTATGGTGATTCCACTGAGGAAAACTATGGATAAGCGTCAGTTTGAACGGGTGCATTTTCTGCGCCGGGTGAAGGTCGCCACCGAAGGTGACGTGCTGGAGACCCATTGCATGGACATCAGCCTGCGCGGTTTGCTGCTGGTGCGTCCCGAACGGGTGAACTGGCGGCTGGAACAGCAGCTGGTGGTTACTCTGGAATTATCCGATGATCAGGTTATCACCATGAACTGCTCGCTGGTGCATATTGATGAAGACGTGGTCGGCTGCGCCTGTGACTCCATGGACCTCGACAGCATGACCACATTGCGTCGATTGCTGGAACTGAATATGCCAGACCCATCTGCCGTTGATCGTGAGCTGGCTGAGCTTATCCGCCATTCCCGTCACGCCTCGTAATTGCGGCATTTTATTTACGGGCAGTGCAGACTATCGCTGCCTATAAGCAAAAAGTCGCCTGTCTCCATCCGTCTGCTGACCTGATTTTCTGTTCTGCTTTGCGGTAAAGTAACGGCTTACTCAACTAAGAGCAGGCCGTCTTTTATGTTTTATGCGAACCTGGAAAATCAGTCCTTTCCTCATACTACCGGTAAAATTGTCTGTGTTGGGCGTAACTATGCCGAGCACGCCAAAGAACTGAATAATCCGGTGCCGTCTGCACCTATCCTGTTTATTAAACCGGCAGACGCCGCGGTGAATGTGGCTCCGTCCTTTACGCTGCCAGAAGGGCAGGGTTCTGTGCATCACGAACTGGAAATCGCCGTTCTGATCGGTGACCGCCTGAGCAATGCTGATGAGGCTGACGTGGCTGCGGCACTGGCCGGTGTTGGCCTTGGTCTGGATCTGACGTTGCGTGATCTGCAGTCAAAACTGAAAGAGAAAGGACATCCATGGGAAGTGGCTAAAGGCTTTGACGGCGCCTGCCCGCTGACTCCCTTTATGGCCGCCAGTAAAGTCATCGACTGGGGCAATATTGATCTGAAGCTGGAGCGTAACGGCCGCATTCAACAGCAGGGCAACAGCGCCGACATGCTGTTTCCGTTGATTCCGCTGATTGCTCATATGAGCCGGATTTTTACCCTGAATCCGGGTGACATCATCATGACCGGCACACCGGCAGGCGTCGGCCCACTGGAAAGCGGTGATGACCTGATCCTGTCGCTGGCACTGTCTGCCGATGCAGAATTTAACGTCAGTGCGAAGGTTGGCTGAATGATTACCTGTGATTCACCCGGTTTAGCGCCCGTCGATCAGGCCCTTGAGAGTCTGCTGAATTTTGTTCAGCCCAAACCCGGCAGCGCGACGATTGCACTGGCGGATGCCGATGGCCGGGTTCTGGCGGAAGACATACACAGCTCGCTCAATGTGCCACCGGCAGATAATTCAGCGATGGATGGTTACGCCGTACGCGCTGCGGATCTGGCTGCCGGGGATACGCTGAAACTGGCTGGAAAAAGCATGGCTGGCCATCCTTTTATTGGGCAGATGAAGGCCGGGGAATGCATCCGCATTATGACCGGGGCGGTGATGCCTGACGGCGCTGATACCGTGGTGATGCAGGAAAATACGGAAGTCGCGGGTGAAGGTCTGATCCGCTTTCCGCATCCAGCAGAGCAGGGGGATAACGTCCGCCTGTGCGGTGAGGATATTCGTAGCGGGCAGCAGATTCTTGCCTCTGGCCGACGTCTGCGCCCGGCTGATCTTGGCCTGCTGGCCAGTATTGGCATCGCTCAGGTCAGCGTTAAACCGCGTATTAAAGTCGCCTTGATGGCAACCGGCGATGAGCTGGTTGCACCGGGGCAGCCATTGGCGACTGGCCAGATTTATCAGAGCAACAGCTTTACCGTTGGCACTATGCTGCGCCGGCTGGGCTGTGAGGTGGTGGACTTCGGCATTGTTGAAGATTCCGCCAGTGCCCTGCGCGCAGCGTTTGAGCAGGCAGACAGCGCGGCCGATGTGGTGATGACCACAGGTGGCGTGTCAGTTGGTGAGGCGGATTACACCAAAGACGTGCTGGAATCCCTGGGGCGCATTGATTTCTGGCGACTGGCCATTAAACCGGGCAAACCTTTCGCCTGCGGGCATTTGCCCAATAGCCTGTTTATTGGTCTGCCGGGCAATCCGGTATCAGCCATGGTGACTATGCATCAATTGGCAACGCCTATGTTACGCCGCCTGGCCGGAGAACAGCAGGTGATGGCTCAGCGTTTAACGGCCAGGGCCGCGGAGGTATTACGTAAGCGTCCGGGACGAACCGACTTTCAGCGCGGAATTTGTTCATACGACAGCGATGGCCAGCTGCAGGTGCGTGCTGCGGGGAATCAGAGTTCGGCGGTGCTGAGTTCACTCAGTCAGGCCAACTGCTACATCGTTCTGGAGCAGCAGCGCGGCCGGGTGGAAAGTGGCGAGACGGTGACTGTGGAGCTGTTTGACGGACTTCTGTTGTAAATCCTGAAACTCCGGATTGTTAAATGCTGAGCCGTCAGACTTTGAATTTCGCCAGCTGAGCGCTGAGGTCAATGGTCTGCTCGGAAATCGCCGCCGAGGACTCATTATTCATCCGGATAACTTCGGCGATCATACTCAGGTTCATGTGGAACTTATTCAGATTGTTCTGAATTTCCCCGGCGACAGACGCCTGTTCTTCTGTGGCGGTAGACACCTGCATGTTCATATCGCTGATCTGCTGCACCGTAGCGGCAATGTTATCCAGTACTTCACCGGCGCTGCGCGCATAGCCCAGACTGGCTTCTGCCAGACCACTGGCGTCTTCCATGCTGCTGACCGCAGCGGATGTTGAGGACTGCAGCGTATCTATCATGGTGGCAATGGATTTTGTCGCATCCTGAGTGTTACTCGCCAGGGTACGCACTTCGTCAGCGACCACGGCAAAACCGCGGCCAGATTCACCGGCGCGGGCGGCTTCAATGGCAGCGTTCAGTGCCAGCAGATTGGTTTGCTCGGCAATCGAACGGATAACGGTCAGTACGGTACTGATGCCGTCGGATTCTTTGTGCACCTGATGAATGACCGAGGAAGTGCGCTGCATGGATTCTGACAGGGTTTCAATCGCCGTCAGGTTATCCTGAACTTTGCTCTGTCCGTCTGTCGCCATGGTGTTGGCATCACAGGCATAGGACGAAGTCTGAGCTGCATTACTTGCCACTTCACTGATGCTGCTGCTCATTTCATTAATCGCTGTTGCCACGGCCGACAGGTGCTCTTCCTGTTCATTAATGGAGTGGCACCCCTGCCTGTTACTGGCTTTCAGGTCGGTGACCGCACTGTTGGTTTTGTTCGACGCTGTGGCGACCCGCTCCAGTGTTGAACGGAAACTTTCCAGCATACCGTCTAAAGCCAGACTCATCTGAGTAATTTCATCACGGCCGGAAATATCCACTCTGTGCGCCAGGTCGGCCTGATCTGAGATGGTAATCAGGGCGATGCGCAGGTTGCGCAGCGGGCGGATAACTGAGCGGTAAATAGCGAAACCCAGGGCGATCAGGGTAATGACCAGAGTGATCAGTAAACCGCTCAGCTGGCTCATGAGAGACTCAAATTCTGCGTCGTTACGGGCAACAAATTCTCCGGCCACGGTCAGCTGGGTTTTCATAAGTTTCCGCAGAGCCTGAATCATGGGGTCGAAATTATCGTACAGGGTTTTCGAGAATACTTCGTTGCTCATAGTTTTCAGTTGACCGGTGGACGTAAGAGCAATCTCTTTGCTGATGAAAGTATTAAGGCTGCTCCGGAGTTTCTCTGCTTTGTCGATGAGGCTGCGTTCTTCCTCCGTGTGCCTGCTCTTGAGATAAAGCGCCCAGTTCTTATCGCCCAATGCAATGGCAGCACTGACAGCGCTGATAAGCTGCTCCTGATCTATCAGATTGCCGCGGTACTTATGCAGCAGCTCAAGGGTGGTCACGGTGTAGGCGTCAGAGGTGTTTTTCAGCTGCTGCAGTGGATGAACCCGGTGTTCATAGAGGCTGTCGAGATCGTCGTGCAGTGCAATCATGCGGTTCAGTAACAAACCGGATGACAGCAGCAGGGCGAGCAGGGGAATCGCCAGAATGGCAATCAGGCGCAGTTTAATTGAAGTTTTACGCAGCATAAATTTCCCGGTTTCCCGGCGGGGGATTCCGGGAAAGTCCACATTGTTGTTTTTTTAACCATAGCCGGAACTGTGGCGGGTGCCGGGAAATTCAGAGGAGATTTGTTACTGCCGCAGGTTTACTCAGAAACAAGAATGAGGAGCGGCCTAATCCGGCTGCTCATCTTTGCCGTCAGGCTGCAGCAGCCGGGTGACATCGCCCATCATGTCCTGCCATTCGTTGTCATCGATATCGAGCAGCCCCAGGCTGCGCAGCAGAAACGCGCCTTCTGAAGCCAGAAAGGCCAGCCGCATCCGGCGTGCCTGAGGATCACTGAGATCCAGACCGGCAATAATGTCCCGGTACCAGACACGGTTGACCGCCATCTGCTTGGGGTTTTCCAGCAGCGCCATCATCAGGCTGGCGGCGCGGGCGTTGGCACTTTCGTCGGCCTGGCGGGTGGCCTGAACATGGCCTGCCACTTTGCCCAGGGCATCCGGGCTGTCGCCGGCAATGGAGCGGTAAAGGCTGTTGTACTGCTGGTCCCAACGCTCAAAGATGGCATCCAGCAGGGCCTCTTTGTTGCGGAAGCTGTATTGCACGCCACCTTTGGTGATACCTGCCGCTTTGGCCAGTGCGTCAATGGTCAGTGCTTTGGCGCCCTGCTCACCAACGATCTTCTCGGCTATGTCTAACAGAACATTGCGGTCAATAATTTTGCGTCGGCCCATACTTTTCTCTTTTAAATAAATACGTATGTATTTATATTGTCGGTGTTCGTAAAAGTAAATTATAAGGCCCGTCACCGTCAACGCACGAATGTTGCTGACACATGACGGAGCCGGGAAGGTTAATTTTATGCTGTTCGCACGACGCTGGCTGATTCTGGCCATCGTTTCCAGCGCATTGCTGCTGATTGTGGTTGATATTACGGTGCTTTATACGGCACTGCCGGCACTGACTCTGGATCTGGACGCCAGTCCGGAGCAGAAACTGTGGATTATTAATGCTTACCAGCTGGTGGCTGCGGGTCTGCTGTTGCCGATGGGTATTCTTGGTGACCGTTATGGTCATCGCCGGTTGTTCTTACTGGGATTGCTGGTATTTGGTGTCAGCTCGTTGCTGGCAGCCTTTGCTCCCACAGCTGCCACGCTGATTGCTGCCCGGGTGGGGCTGGCGGTTGGCGCGGCGATGATGATGCCCGCAACTCTGGCGCTGATCCGTCAGAGTTTCACCGATGAAAAAGAACGCACCATGGCCATCGGGCTGTGGGCCTCGGTATCCGGTGGCGGGATGGCTATTGGCCCGGTGATTGGCGGTGTGATTCTTGAGTACTTCTGGTGGGGGGCGGTGTTTCTCATTAATGTTCCGGTGGTGCTGGCGGCACTGGTGCTGACGCTGCGTTATGTGCCGCAGCAGGACGGCGATCGCCGCCGCACCTTCGATTTACCCGCCTCCGCAGAAATTCTGGCCGGTCTGGTACTGGTGATTTTTGCCGTGAAAGAAGTGTTTGGCGTTGCGCCATCCTATTGGCTGGCGTTGCTGACGGGCGTGCCAGGCCTGCTGCTGCTGGTGTTTTTTATCCGCCGCCAGTTACGTCAGACGGAACCCATGATCGACTTCCGTCTGTTCAATAACCCGCGCTTCAGTAACGGCTTTATTATTGCTCTGGTGGCTATGGCTGGCATGGTAGGCATTGAACTGGTGATTACTCAGCGTCTGCAGCTGGTGGACAACTTCACGCCTCTGCAAGCCGGGCTGCATATTCTGCCATTGCCGCTGGCGGGGTTAGTGGCTGGCCTGGTGGCCGGTGTCGTCGCCCCGCGTCTTGGCTATCGCCGTACTCTGTATATTGCACTTGGTCTGGGCGCTTTTGCGGCATTGGGGATTGCTCTGTCGGCAGAGCTGCCGGTGTGGTTTCTGATGGTGATGCTGGCTTTGCTGGGGCTGGGCGATGGCGTGGCCATGACCCTGGCTTCAACAGACGTGATGTACAGCGCACCGGCAGAAAAGGCTGGTATGGCGGCGTCACTGGAGGAAGTCAGTTATGAAATCGGCGCAGTACTTGGCATTGCTTTACTGGGTGGCCTGATGACCACAGTTTATATGAATACTTTCTCTGCTCCGGCCGGTGTGGTGTTGCCGGCAGCTGCGAACGGCAGCATTGATGCGGCGATGGCGATGGCGCGCAGCCTGCCTGAAGCGCAGGGTCAGTTGCTGGCGGACGCTGCCGGATCAGCGTTTGATCTGGCGACTCAGGTGGTATCACTGGTGGCAGCCGTGCTGATGCTGTCGACGCTTGTGGTGGTCTGGCGTCTGTATCGGGCCGGCGGTAAAACTGAGCGGGCAGTGAATGCCGGGCATACGTCAGATTCCGCTGCCTGAGATTAAAAATCTGAGCCAAAAAAAGAGCCGCTGAAGCGGCTCTTTTTTATAGCTGGCAGACGTTTCTCAGAACGGGATATCGTCGTCGAAATCGTCAAAGCTGTTGCTTGGCTGTGGTGCCGGCGCCTGTTGCGGAGCCTGCTGGTAGCCGCCACCCGGATAACCCTGATTAGGCTGGGGCTGACGGGCTGGCTGTTGCGGAGCCTGCTGATAGCCACCTGGTTGCTGCGGCGCCTGTTGTGGTGCCTGCTGAGGCGCGGGGCGCTGCTGTGGTGGTTGCTGTTGCTGTGCTGGCTGCTGCGGTTGGGCGTAACCGCCCTGAGGCTGGCCGCCGCCCATACCATTGTTCATACTGCCATTCATACCACCCTGTGGACCATTCATCATCTGTGATGGCTGTTGGTAGCCGCTCATGTTGTCGTTGGCGCCACGGCCGTCGAGCATCATCATGTCGTTGGCAACGATTTCAGTGGTGTAGCGTTTGACGCCGTCTTTTTCCCATTCACGGGTTTTCAGGCGGCCTTCAAAGTAGGCTTTGGAGCCTTTCTTCAGGTATTGCTGAACGATTTCAGCCAGCTTGCCGTACACCACAATGCGGTGCCATTCGGTTTGCTCAACTTTCTGACCGGTCTGACGGTCGTTGTAGCTTTCGTCGGTTGCCATGGTCAGGTTGGCAACGGCATTGCCGTTCGGCATATAGCGAACTTCGGGGTCACGACCCAGAGTACCAATGAGTGTCACTTTGTTAACGCTGCGACCCATGCTCTTCTCCTGTAGATTGTATTATGTTCAGTGCTTCTTCCTGATCGAAATCCGTGGCACTGACTTTCAGATAAATGGCGCCTTCGCTGGCCTGCAGACTGACTTCTGAAACCCCCTTCAGAGCCAGTAATTGTGACAGCTGAAGGTCACTGCAGTCGCCGGTTACTGCCAGACGTACGCTGGTCAGATGGCGGGGGGCGGAGGTGCGGGATAAGACCAGCGCCCAAAGTATCACTAATGCCCCCAGTCCGACAAATAGTGCAGAACTGCCATAGTGACCGAGCACCCAGCCACCCATTCCGCCGCCACAGAAGGCGCCGAGGAACTGCATGCTGGAGTAGATTCCCATGGCACTGCCTTTGGCTCCGGCAGGTGCAACCTTGCTCAGCCAGGACGGCAGGCTGGCTTCCATCAGATTGAAACCCCAGAAGTAAACCAGCATCAGCACAACCCAATGCCAGAGTTCAGAGGCGAAGGCCATACCGAACAGGCCAATGGCGATGACCACAGCACCTGTGATCACCACGCTTTTCATTTTGCGTTTCTTTTCCGCCACGATGATAAAAGGCACCATCAGGACAAAGGCGATGGCCAGAACCGGCAGATACAGCCAGCTGTGGTGTTCCGCCGGTAAACCCGCTTCCAGCAGATGTTTTGGTATGCCAACAAAAATGGCCACCATCAGCGCGTGCAGCAGAAAGATCCCCACGTTAAGCGGCCAAAGGTGAGGGTTTTTGATCTGTTTAAAGACTTCTTCCCATACCGCAGTGGCGTCACGGTGGGCTTTGGGCGGCGGGGTCGGGATCACAAACAGGGTGACCAGCACGCCACCAATGGCGAGCACTCCGGTCGCGGCAAAGATCAGGCTGAGACCACCCAGGCTGACCAGCCATGGGCCGAGCACCAGAGCAACAGAAAATGACAGGCCGATACTGGCACCGATGGAGGCCATGGCCTTCATGCGGTTATCTTCGCGGGTGAGGTCAGTTACCAGCGCCATAATGGCACTGGCAATGGCGCCACCACCCTGCAGGGCGCGGCCGGCAATCACGCCCCAGACACTGTCAGCGCTGGCGGCAATAAAACTGCCCAGGGCAAAAATGATCAGGCCGCCAACAATAATGGGCTTACGGCCAATGCGGTCGGACAGAGTACCGGCCGGAATCTGCAACAGTGCCTGGGTCAGTCCGTAGACACCCATGGCCAGACCCAGCAGCTGGGGTGTGGCACCTTCAAGCTTACTGCCTTCCAGCATCATCACCGGCAAGACCATAAACAGGCCGAGCATACGCAGAGCATATAAGGAGGCCAGAGAAATAACGGCGCGTTTCTCTACAGCGGAAAATGCGGCCTGAGTACGGGCATCGTTGGCAGGGGCGCTAACCCGGGATGACGAGGTGGACATGGTGTAACTGGTAACTGAACAGAAAAGGAGCGCAAGTTTAACAGCTTTGGCCTCCGGTTATCAGCTCTGATATACCAGTTATCGGGGTGTCTCCTGAGAGGACAGACGCCACACTGGCACGGGAGTATTATATTTTCACCTTAGGCGGGTAGTCGGATGACATAAAAAATGCTTAGTTCCGCAGTTTTTATTCGCTTCTGGAATACTAGGAAAAAGAGTCATAACAGGTCGTTTCTACAGTAAAAACGGACCGTAAATGACCGATACTGAATTGGTATTTTCACCGGGATTGCGTACACTCAATTCGTCGGTTGGGGAAGACCGGCGAGTACGCCCAAAATTCCGGGTAAACATAAAGGAGCTATGTTATGGATCGCCAGGTTGGTTTGCCAGGTAAGCGGGTCATATTGTTTGGCCATCAGAATCTTCAGAATTCAATTCTTATTGGTTACATTCATCAGCGTACTAACGTTGATTGTCAGCTGGTCAATGTACCGGAATGGCAACCGGAATGGAGCCTTTCCTCCACCGGAACTCTTGCTTTGATCGATGCGGATTGCGCGCGTCCGGATAAGCTGCACGATCTGCTTGATGAAATCCACGAGCAGGATATGGATATTAAAGTGGCCCTGTTTAACGTGATCAAAGGTCATCCGGCGGAGCGCTTTATTGCCTGGCCCATGGTGAACGGGCTGTTTTATCGTGATACCTCCCAGCAGCAGCTGAGCAAAGGCATCATCGGCTTGTTTGAAGGGGAGTACTGGTTACCGCGTGAGCTGATCGGTAAGTACCTTGAAAAAACCCGCCACAAGCCACGCAAAATGCCCACTACGACCACTCAGCTTACCCGCCGCGAAAAGCAGATTCTGCGTCTGACTGCCACCGGCGCTACCAATATCGAAATTGCCGAGAAACTCAGCGTCAGTATGCATACGGTGAAGACCCACATTTACAATCTGTTCAAAAAGATTGGGGCCGCTAACCGTATTCAGGCGGTGAACTGGGCAAAAGAGTATATGGAAGAGTTGTTGCAGGAACCGGTTGAATAATCGGCTGTAAGCGTCCCGCGCATGAATTACAATAGTGGCTTTTGTTTCGGAACGAAGAGTCAACTATGGACACGATTCACGTCCGCGGGGCGCGCACGCACAACCTCAAGAACATCGATATTGATATTCCCCGTGACAAACTGGTCGTCATCACTGGATTGAGTGGTTCCGGCAAATCTTCCCTCGCATTTGACACTTTGTACGCCGAAGGCCAGCGGCGCTATGTTGAATCGCTCTCCACTTACGCGCGGCAGTTCCTGTCGATGATGGAAAAGCCGGATGTGGATCTGATCGAAGGTCTGTCACCGGCGATCTCGATTGAGCAGAAGTCGACCTCTCATAACCCGCGTTCTACTGTGGGAACCGTAACCGAGATTTACGACTACCTGCGTCTGCTGTTTGCCCGCGTCGGTACGCCACGTTGTCCGGATCACGATGTTGCACTGGAAGCCCAGACCATCAGCCAGATGGTCGACGCCATCATGACGCAGCCGGAAGGCGCGAAAATGATGATTCTGGCGCCGGTGATCCGTGACCGTAAGGGTGAACATCTGCATGTTTTTGAAAGTCTGCGCGCCCAGGGGTTTATCCGCGTGCGGGTGGATGGTCTGGTGTGTGATCTGGATGATACGCCGGATCTGGATAAGCGCCGCAAGCACACCGTCGAAGTGGTGGTGGATCGCTTTAAAATCAAAGAAGGCATTGAACAGCGTCTGTCTGAATCACTGGAAACCTGCATCGAACTGAGCGGTGGTCTGGCGCTGGTCGCCGATATGGATGACGACAAAGCTGAGCGGCTGCTGTTTTCTTCGCAGTTTTCTTGTCCGCACTGTGGTTACAGCCTGTCGGAACTCGAACCGCGCCTGTTTTCTTTTAACAACCCGGCCGGTGCCTGTCAAAGCTGTGATGGCCTGGGGGTTAAGCAATATTTCGATCCGGAACTAGTGGTTCAGGACCCGTCGCTGACCATTGCTGAAGGGGCTATCCGTGGCTGGGACCGGCGCAGTATTTATTATTTCCAGATGCTCAGCTCCGTGGCCGAGCATTATGGCTTCAGCATCGACAAACCATTCAGCAAGTTAACGGTCAAGCAACGCGGTCTGCTGCTGAATGGCAGTGGCGATGAAGAAGTGAACTTCAGTTATGTGAATTCCCGTGGTGATCAGATCATCAAGCAGCATCCGTTCGAGGGTGTACTGCCGAATCTGGATCGCCGCTATCACGAAACCGATTCGCAGATGGTGCGTGAGGAATTATCCAAATATCTGAGTGTGCAGCCGTGTCCGGCCTGTGAAGGTTCCCGTCTGCGCGTTGAAGCACGCAACGTATTTCTTGGCGATAAAACCATCCACGCCTGCACCGCTATGCCGGTGGAAGATGCGTTCGGCTATTTCAGCAGTCTGAAACTGGATGGCCATAAAGGCGAAATCGCGGAAAAAATCCTCAAGGAAATCCGTGAACGTCTGAGCTTTCTGGTTAACGTGGGCCTGGAATATCTGACCCTCAACCGCAGTTCGGATACCTTATCCGGCGGTGAAGCGCAGCGTATCCGCCTGGCCTCACAGATTGGTGCTGGTCTGGTCGGGGTGATGTACATCCTCGATGAGCCATCCATTGGTCTGCATCAGCGCGACAACGACCGCCTGTTGAAAACCCTGTTCCGCCTGCGTGATCTGGGCAATACCGTACTGGTGGTTGAGCACGATGAAGATGCGATCCGCAGCGCCGATCACCTGATTGATATTGGCCCGGGGGCTGGCGTTCACGGTGGTCAGGTGATTGCACAGGGCACGCCGAAGCAGGTATTTGCCAACAAAAATTCCATCACCGGACAGTTTATGTCTGGCAAGCGTGGCATTCAGGTGCCGGAAAAACGCGTGCCGTATAACAAAGATAAACTGATGACCTTAACCGGCGCCCGCGGTAATAACCTGAATAACGTCGACCTGACGATTCCTCTGGGGCTGATGACCTGTGTGACCGGTGTTTCCGGTTCCGGTAAATCAACCCTGATTAACCGCACTCTGTTCCCGCTGGCGTCGACCGCACTGAACGGTGCCACTACGCTGAAAGCGGCAGAGTACGACAGCATTACCGGTCTGAAGCAGCTGGATAAAGTGGTCGATATCGACCAGAGCCCGATTGGCCGTACACCACGCTCTAACCCGGCCACTTACACCGGTATTTTTACCCCGGTACGTGAATTGTTTGCCGGTACACAGGAAGCCCGTTCCCGCGGTTACAAAGCCGGTCGTTTTTCCTTTAACGTTAAAGGTGGCCGCTGCGAAGCCTGTCAGGGTGACGGTGTTATTAAAGTGGAAATGCACTTCCTCGCCGATATTTATGTACCGTGCGATATTTGCCACGGCAAACGTTATAACCGCGAAACGCTGGATATCCGTTATAAGGGTAAAAATATCCACGAAGTGCTGGAAATGACGGTAGAAGATGCACGTGAATTCTTCGATGCGATTCCGGCGGTTGCGCGTAAATTACAGACGCTGATTGATGTGGGCCTGACCTACATTAAACTCGGTCAGGCCGCGACGACATTGTCCGGTGGTGAAGCACAGCGGGTTAAACTGGCGAAAGAATTATCCAAGCGTGATACCGGTCAGACGCTCTACATTCTGGATGAGCCGACTACAGGTCTGCACTTCCACGATATTGAGCAGCTGCTGGCGGTATTGCATCGTCTGCGCGATCACGGCAACACCATTGTGGTGATCGAGCACAATCTGGATGTCATTAAAACCGCAGACTGGATTGTCGATCTTGGACCGGAAGGTGGTTCCAAAGGCGGTTATATTATCGCTGAAGGTACGCCGGAAGAGGTGGTTAAGAATAAAGATTCCTACACCGGACATTTCCTGAAACCGTTGCTTAAAGCCGGGAAAAAATAAATGGCCAAACGCCCAGCCTGTACTGTGTGCAGGCGGCCGTTGTCCGTTTGTCTGTGCTCCGCCATTACGACTATGAAAGCATGGGTAAGCGGAACACAGGTAAACGACGGAGCACAGGTAACCAAAGATCAGCTGAAGCTGGTGATCTGGCAGGACCCGACCGAAGCAAAGCATCCGCTGTCAACGGCTCCGCTGCTTAATCTGAGTATTCAGGATTCCGTGCTGCTGCAGGGTGATCATTTCAGTTATCAACAGGTGTTTGGTGATACACCAGTGGATCAGGTGGCGGTGCTGTATCCGTTTAACAGTGGCAATGCCGTTATTGCAGAGCACAGACATGCCGTCCGGGCGTTGCTGATCATTGATGGTACCTGGCGTAAAACCCGTAAACTGGTATTACAGAACCCATGGCTTGCTGAGCTGCCTTTTATCGCCTTGCAGCCAGAGGAAAAAAGCCGTTACCGCATACGGACATCTCCCCATGATTTTGGTCTGTCGACTATTGAGGCCGGAGCCATGGCTCTTAACTGGCTGGCGGACACAGACGAATTCAGCAGAATATTGTCTGTGCTTGACCGGCTGGTGGAAATTCAGCAGTCGTTCGGCCATAAAGCCGATAAATAAACGTGTGGTAAAAATGAAATAAAAAAGGCGCCGAAGCCACTACTGTCCCACAGTTTAAAACGGATTTTTTTATAAACGGCTTTTAATGCCGATAAGCCATATGCCTCCTGGGGGAACTTATCCCCCGGGCCGGCATGGCGCCCCCCAGCTTT
>MDTC01233832.1_pt1 | contig 45524 bp, 36 predicted proteins | sample 811181 | NCBI WGS metagenome assembly MDTC01 (sample SAMN05326644, study PRJNA326480) | marine metagenome | isolation source: seawater | place: Pacific Ocean: North | collected 2011 | reverse complement strand
GGTCACCATCAACGACCCGGTCGGCCGCCTGCTCCTCGAGCGCGTCTCCTACGGCTCTGGGGTGTACCTCGACGTCGACGAGGACGGCGCGCTGTCCACCTACGAGCGGGAGGTCGGCGCGGTCGCTTGGGGCCTCGCGCATCCCCGCGCTCGCGGCGTGCGCGCTGCGGTGGCCATGGTCGGCCCGGGCAGCGTGATCGGCACCGTGCCCCTCGATGGCTCCGGCTTCGAGCTGGTGCAGGAAGCCCGGGACGGCGTGTCCGATCTGCGCGCCATCGTAGGGGGGCCCCTCGGCGCGGTCGCCGTAGGCGAGTTCGAAGGCGGCCCCTCGGCGATCGGCTCGGCGGACCTGCTCGAGTGGACCGGCGTGCGGACCGCAGCGGGCCTGCCCCTGGCCGACATCGCCTACGGCGGCGGGCGCCACGTGATCGTCGGTCTCGGAAACCAGACGTTCTCCGCGATCGATCCCACCCGCTGGATGGAGTCCGAGGGCGGGGCCTTCGACGTCGAGCTCTACGCGGTGACCTACGGCGAAGGTCTGTTCGTCGCCGGCGGGCAGGACAGCGCGGCCGGCATGGTCGTCACCAGCCGCGACGGCATCACCTGGTCCGAGCCCATCTACGTCGGCGACAAGGTGCTGGACCTCGCGTACGGCAACGGGACCTTCGTCGCGGTGGGGCAGAACGGCGCAATCCACACGAGCGACGACGGCGTGACCTGGACCGAGCGCGACTCCGGCACGCTGGACCCCCTGTTCCGGGTCCGCCACGTGGGAGACGCCTTCTTCGTCCTGCACGGCATGGAGGCGATCGAGAGCACGGACGGCGTGACCTGGACCCGCCGGGAGCTCACCGTCGAGCTGACCGACATCGTCTACACCGGCGAGACCTACGTCGGGATCGGCAGCGCTGGCGCGGTGTACCGCTCGGACGACCGGGCGACGTGGACGACGATCCGCGAGGAAGACGGCGTATTCTGGGAGGCTGCCGCGCTCAGTGGGCTGTAGGCCGGTGACGCAGCTGCACCCCAGTTGCAACAGGGATACGCTCCGCCCATGCGCACCCTGCCCTGGCTCCTCCTCCTGACCGCCTGCGCCGCCTCCACCGGGGGCGAGCGCGTCGATCTCGACGTCACCGTCGCCGGCGCCGGACCGGTAGACGCGGTGCCCATCGGCGAGTGGTCCCTGACCCTCACCCGCGCCGAGCTGGCGGTCGGGCCAGTCTACCTGTGGTCCCAGCTGCCCCTGTCCGCCGATGCGCATGCGGCGGGCAAGCTGGTCGGCGAGGCGCCCGATCAGGTGGTCGTGGACGTGCTGACGACCGAGCCGCTGGCCCTGGAGCACGGGGTCGGCGTCGCGGGGACGGTCGCCGCGGCGGAGATCTGGCTCGAGCCCCTGGAGGGCAGCGACACCCTCCTGGTCGAGGGCACCGCCGAGCGAGCAGGGGAGGAACTCCCTTTTCGCGCGGCCATCACCTGGTCCGAGCCCTGGATGGCCGGCTCCGACGCCAACGTCGCGCTGCTGCGCCGGCGCCTGCTCGGGCTGCCCCTGGACGGCGAGCTGGCCGAGGACACCCACGTGGCGCTGACCCTTGACGCGTCCGCCTGGTTCACCGCGATCGGCCTCGACGGCCTGCCCGATCTGGAGCCCGACGGGGACGGCGTGCGCACCCTGACCCCGGAGAGCCTGACCGGACGCGACCTGGACCAGGGCGTGCGCCGACTGCAGGGCGGCGGCTGGGAGGCCGGGCTCGAGGGCACCCCACAAGGCGAGTGAAAGATTCTCGGAAACGAGTGGAAGTACCCGAGTCGGTACGGGGTTCGTCGCGCGCCACCAATCCGGTGGGATCACGACGGAGCCCGAAGCATGTCCGCATTTCGACCCCTCTCGCTCGCATTTCTCTTCCTTCTCGCCGCCTGTGGTGGGAATGATGGTGGCAGCTCGGGTGTTGACCGCTCCTGCGGTCCGAACACCTGTGACGCCGGACAGTACTGCGCCAGTCCTACATTCGGCACCTGCGAGAACGGCTGCCTCGCCAACTCGGACTGCGAGGTCGACCAGACCTGCGACCTCGGCGACGGCAGTCCCGGTGTCTGCCAGAATGACGGTGGAAATGGCGGCGGCGGCGGCGGTGGCGGCGGCGGGACCGAGAACCTGTCCACGTGCCAGGACGCCTGCGACGATCTGGGCTTCTTCTGCGACGACGAGGGCGCAGACGACGCCGAGGTCACGGCCTGTGCACAAGCCTGCAACGCCGCCTCGCCGCAGGGCCGCCTGGACATTGCCAGCTGCATCGACCTGCCGACGAACGACTGCAACATCGCGATGACCTGCTACTGAAGCCAGGTTCGCGGAGTGCTCCCCAAGACCGCCGGCCGACCGGTCGGTTCGGCGGATCGACCGCTCGAGCGACCACCGGGTGAGGGGCCGCTCGCGGGGCCATAGGAGGGCGGAGAACCAGCCGTGGAGCCCCCATGCGCCTGCCGAGTGCCCTCGCCGTCCCCCTGCTGCTGACCGCGTGCGCCCGGCGCCCCGCACAGCCCGCTGTCGCCGAGGATGCCCCCGCCCCCGCCGAGACCCTGGTCCTGGTCGACCAGGGGCGGGAGATCTTCGACGCCTGGCCCGTGTGGGGCGGGTCCGACGGGGAGCTCTTCGCCAACCGCTACCCCCAGGGCTGGGTTCGCTACGACCTGGACGCCCTGACGACCCAGGAGGCGGACTACCTCGGCCAGGATCTCGTCGTTGGCGTGCCCGGGCCCAGTGGACTCGTCGGCGCGGTGGTCAGCGAGCGCACCACCCTGGACAGCCTGGCGCGCGCCGAGCCGGTGGGGGTGCACGAGCAGACCGATGCGTTCGGGCGCGCCTGGAAGCTGACGCCCGCCATGGCCGGCACCTGGGCGCTGCAGGTGCGCGCGGGCGCAGAGACCCGGACGCTCGCCCACTTCGCGGGCATGACCGGCGCCATCTCGGTCTCGCCGAGCGGAGACCGCGTCGCCGTGCTGAACCTGCTCTCCGGCATCTTCGTCGTCGACGTGAGCGGCGTACCCAAGCTCGCCGCCGAGGACACGCCCTAGCCGGACAGCGCGATCCCCATCAGCCACAGGCCCCGCGCGGGGGCCGTCTGCCGGCTGGCCGGTCCCGCCCCTCCGGCGAGCGCTGCCAGGAAGTCCTCTTCGGACGCCGATCCTCGGGCCACCATCACCATGCCCCCGACCAGGCTGCGCACCAGCCGGTAGGGGAAGCCCTGTCCCCTCACCTCGCAGACGAGGCCGTCGGGCACGGTATCCCAGGTCACCGCAGCGAGCGTGCGGGTCAGATCCTCGCGGGTCTCGCCGCTGCGGCGAAACGCCTCGAAGTCGTGGGTGCCCACGCAGGCCGCCGCGAGGCGGTGCAGTGCGGCCTCGTCGAGCGCACCGGGGACCCGCCACCAGGTGCGCGCGCGGTGGGGGTCGCCGAAGGGGCTGCGGTCGAGCTGGTAGCGGTAGGTCTTCTCGGCAGCGACCGGAGGCGCGTTGACCGGGATCACCTCGACGCAGCGGAGATCGTCGGGCAGGTGGCGATCGAGGATCCGCAGCAGGTCCGCGGGGTCTACCGACCGAGGGAGCACGACGTGGCCGAGGTTGCCGCGGGCGTGCACCCCGGCGTCGGTGCGGGAGAGGGTCTCGGCGAAGGTGGGGGCGAGCGCGACCCGGGACAGGGCGGCGACCAGCTCGCCCACGACGGTTCGTTCGCCGGGAAGAGGCGAACAACCGGCAAAGTCGGTCCCGTCGTAGGCAAGGCGGAGCACGGCGCGCATGTCGGGTCTGTACCCCGCGGGGACGGGCGCGGCGGGATCGGCTACGTCCGGGCCATGCGTTCCTGGCCCAGCCTGACCGCCGAGGGTGTCTGCCTCGCCCGCGCCCTGGAGCACCGGCGAGACGACCGGCTGGTCCACGATCCCCACGCGCTCGGCTTCCTCCGCGCGCCCGCCCGTGCGCTCGTGCACTCCGCCGCCACCGCCGGACCGGCCGCCGACCTCGCCGAACGGGGCTTCGATCCCGGTCTCGTCGCCTCCATCGGCGCGCGGCACGGCTGGATCGACGAACGCCTCGCCGCGGCAGCCCCCAGCGCGTCCCAGGTGCTGCTGCTGGGCGCCGGCTACGACAGCCGCGCCTGGCGCCTGCCGCTGGCCCACGCGATCGTCGTCGAGCTCGACCACCCCGCCACCGCCCGGCGCAAGGCCCGCCGGGTGAGGCGCCAGGGCCTGCCCGCCGACGCCCGCCAGGTGATCACCGCCGACCTGGCGGCCCAGTCCCTCGCCGACGTGCTCGCCCGCAGCGTGCTCCGCCCAGACACCCCCACGGTCGTCGTCTGGGAGGGGGTGTCCATGTACCTGCCCGAGGCCGCGGTCGAGCGCACCTTGTCCGCCTTGTCCCTTCACTTCGGGCCAGACCTGGTCCTCCTCATGGACCTCTGGACCACGACCGCGACGCCCCTGCACCTGGCCGCCGCCGAGCGCGCCGGTCGCGCCGGACTGCGCGTCCTGGGCGAGCCCCTGCGCTTCGAGCTGCCTCCGCTGGCCATCGCCGGCTGGATGGAGCGCCGCGGCTTCCGGGTTGTCCGCCACAGCGACACCGACACCGTCGCCCGCCTGCGTGCAGGCCGCCCCGCCTTCCCCCCGCTCCAGCTGGTCGAGGCCACCCCGATCCCCGGTCGCGCGTCGTGATCCTGCTCCTCGACAACCACGACAGCTACACCTGGAACCTGGCCCACCTGGTCGCGCGGGTGACCGGGCGCATGCCCCGGGTGGTGCAGAACGACGCCGTCGACCTGGCCGGCATCCGCGCCCTGCAGCCCGACGCCATCCTCATCTCCCCCGGCCCCGGCCGCCCGGGTGAGGACCGCGATCTGGGCGTGAGCGCCGACGTCCTGCGCCACCTCGACGTGCCGATCCTCGGCGTGTGCCTGGGCCACCAGGGCCTGTGCTGGGCGGCCGGAGGACGGGTCGTGCACGCCCCCGCTCCGATGCATGGCCGCATCCACCCGCTCCGCCACGACGGACACGGGATCTTCGAGGGCCTTCCCCAGGATCTGCCCGTCGTGCGCTACCACAGCCTCATGGTGCAGACCCCGCTGCCGGAGGGCCTCACCGCCAGCGCCTGGGCACCTGACGGCGTCGTCATGGCGCTCCGCGACCACACCCGCGAACACCTGCGGATCGGCGTGCAGTTCCACCCCGAGTCCATCGGAACCCTCCACGGCCAGGAGCTCATCGCCCGCTTCCTCGAACAGGCGGGCGTGGCTGACCGGTACGGCACCCTCGCCCCCCACGCCGAGTCGAACCGCTCCGAGCACGATCTCGAAACTCGAAACTCGAAACTCGAAACTCGAGACTCCGCTCCCGCCGCAACCTCTGAAAATCCAACTCCAACCCGGATCCTCACCCGCCGCCTCGCCCTGTCCATCGACGTCGAGGCCGCGTTCGAGCGCCTCGTGCACGGCCGCTTCTGCGCCACCTGGCTCGACAGCAGCGGCCAGCAGGGCGCGAGCCCCAGCCGCTGGTCCGTGCTCGGCGCCGCCGACGGCCCCCTGGGTCGCCACCTCACCTGGCGCCACGGCGAGCCCCCGGTCCTGCACCGCAAGGGCCTGCCGCCGGAGCCCCTCGACGTGCCGCTCGAAGAGGCCATCCGCGCCCCCCTGCGCGAGCACCGCGCCGACCTCGACGTGCCCTTCCCCTTCGTCGGCGGCTGGGTCGGCTGGTTCGGCTACGGCTGCAAGGCCCGCTGGCACCACGGCGCGCCCACCCCAGACGAGGCGCCCGACGTCAGCCTCGCCTTCCTCGACCGGGTCCTGGTCGTCGACCACCACGAAGGCGCCGTCTGGCTGGTCGCCGTCGTGCGCCCGGGCGAGGGGGACGCCGCCCGCGCCTGGTTCGCCACCACCACGTCCGCCCTGCGCCAGCTCGCTCCCCTGCCCCCGCCGAGCGCCCCGGCCACGGCCCCGCTGGTCCCGACCGTCGACCGGCCAGCCTACCTGCAGGCCATCCACCGCGCCCAGGAGCTGATCACCGACGGCGAGTCCTACGAGATCTGCCTGACCCAGCGCCTGCAGACGGGCCCCCTCGCCGATCCCCTGGCGACGTTCCGCCTGCTCCGGCGCCGCAACCCGGCCCCCTACGGTGCCTGGCTCGCCCACGGCGACACCGTCGTGCTCTCGACCAGCCCGGAGCAGTTCCTCGCCGTCGACCGCGCCGGACGGGTGCAGGCCCGGCCGATCAAGGGAACGATCGCCCGCCACGCCGACCCGGTCCGGGATCGCGCCGCAGCCGACACGCTCGCGTCCAGCGAGAAGGATCGCGCCGAGAACCTGATGATCGTCGATCTGCTGCGCAACGACCTCGGCCGGGTGAGTCAGCCGGGCTCGGTGCGCGTGCCCTCCCTGATGGCGGTCGAGCCCTTCGCCACCGTGCACCACCTGGTCAGCACCATCCAGGGCGACCTCGCCGCCGAGCACGACGCCATGGACGCCCTCGTCGCCGCCTTCCCCCCGGGGTCGATGACCGGCGCGCCCAAGGAGCGCACGGTCGAGATCCTGGACGCGCTGGAGCCCGGACCACGCGGGATCTACAGCGGCGCGCTCGGCTACCTGTCGGTGAACGGCACCGCCGACTTCGCGGTGGTGATCCGGACCCTGATCTGCTGCGCCGAGCGAACCCACACCGGCGTCGGCGGCGCGATCATCGCCCTGTCGAACCCCGCGGCGGAGTGGGAGGAGGCCCTGCTGAAGGCCCGGGCCCTGGACGAGGTGCTCGCCGGTCCGGGTGCAACATCCCGCGATACGCGTTTCAAGTCCTGGTCCGACTGAAACAGTGCCAGCGAAACACACCCTGTGGCAAGTGCCCCACTCGCCCTCCAACGTCTGCGTCAGGGCGCCCACTTCCGCCCAGGACGGCGCATATCGCGCGTTCTACCCAACTTGGCACGACGCGTGCATGATGTACGGGCAGCCGCGAGGGACCTCCGCCTCGCCATGTGGAGTACGTCATGCAGATCGAGACCTTCTTCGACCCCGCCACCTGGACCCTCACCTACGTCGTCTTCGACGAGGCCACGAAGGACGCCGTGGTCATCGATCCGGTCCTCGACTTCGACCCCCTCGCCGTCTCGGTGAGCACGTCGAGCAATGACCGCGTCGCCGCCTTTGTCGAGGAGCAAGGCCTGAAGTTGGGCGCCATCCTGGAGACGCACGCCCACGCCGACCACCTGTCCGGCTCCCAGGACCTCAAGGCCCGCTTCGGCGCCGACATCGTCATCGGCGAGCACATCCAGACGGTCCAGCAGACCTTCAAGGGCATCTTCAACCTGCCCGAGGACTTCAAGACCGACGGCTCGCAGTTCGACAAGCTGGTCACCGACGACGAGACCTTCCACGTCGGCAGCCTGGCCATCAAGGTGCTGCACACCCCTGGCCACACCCCGGCGTGCGTCAGCTACCTGATCGGCGATGCCCTGTTCACCGGCGATGCGCTGTTCATGCCCGACATGGGCACCGGCCGCTGCGACTTCCCAGCGGGCTCCGCCGAGGACCTCTACAACAGCATCGCCGGCAAGATCTACGCCCTGCCCGACGAGACCCGCGTCTTCGTGGGCCACGACTACCTGCCCGGCGGTCGCGAGCTCAAGTGGGAGACCACCGTGGCCGCGGAGAAGGAAGGCAACGTGCAGCTGCCCGGCAACCGCAGCAAGGACGAGTTCGTGCAGTTCCGCACCGCCCGCGACGCCACCCTGAACCCGCCGAAGCTCATCTTCCAGTCGGTCCAGGTCAACGTCCGCGCCGGCAAGCTGCCCGAGGCCGAGGACAACGGCATGGCGTACCTGAAGCTGCCGATCAACGTGTTCGGCTAGCCAGGGGACCTTCGGGCCGCGCAGCGAGACCGGAGGTCTCCTGGAACGCCGAGGCCCGTCGCCGCCGCAGGAACACGACCCCGAGTCCCACCCACAGCCAGCCCAGCCCCCCCGGCGCGCCGCCAGTGGAGCAGCCGCTCGGGGGAGGCGGCGGGCGGGAGGCGCTCGGCGCGTCCACTCCGTCGCAGTCCTGGTCGATGCCGTCGCCGGGGACCTCGGTCGCTCCGGGGTAGCTGGATGCGTCCCCGTCGTCGCAGTCTCCGATCGGATCACCGGGCTCGGCCTCGCCGGAGTCGGTGCAGTCGAGGTCCGCCGAGACCACCGGAGCCCCGGTGGGCGGTCGCCAGCCATCGTCGTCGGCATCCGGATGGCAGAGCTCCGTCCCGTCGCAGTCCGAGTCGACGCCATCGCCGATGGTCTCGCCCGCGCCCGGATGGACCGCAGCGTCGGTGTCGTCGCAGTCGCCGGACGGCGTGCTCGCCGTCGCCTCGCCAGGACCGTCGCACAGCGGATCGACCGATCGCACCGACCCGCTGGTGCGCCAGCTGTCTGCATCCGCGTCGACGAAGCAGAGCTCCTCGCCGTTGCAGTCCTGGTCGACCTCGTCCCCGACCGACTCGCTCATGGCCGGGTTGCGCAGGGGATCGGCATCGTCGCAGTCGTCCCGTGGCTCGGTCGCGGTGGCCAGACCGGAGCTGGTGCAGGTGAGGTCCGTCGAGGCGACCACCATCGCCGTGGCGTGACCATCGTCGTCGGCGTCGACGAAGCAGAGCTCCTCGCCGTTGCAGTCCTGGTCGACGCCATCGCCCTCCACCTCGACGAAGCTCGGGGAGCGCCGGGCATCGGCGTCGTCGCAGTCGATCGGCCGAGCCGCGCCCGCCTCCCCGGCGTCGCGGCAGTCGCGATCGACGGAAGCGATCGAAGCCGTGGTCCGTGCGCCATCCCCGTCCGCATCGACGAAGCACACCTCCGCCCCGTCGCAGTCCTGGTCGACCTCGTCCCCGATGACCTCCGGCGCTCCCGGGTACGCTGCCGCATCCCCGTCGTCGCAGTCGATCGGGTCGCTGGCGAGCGCCTCTCCGACGTCCGCACAATCGAGGTCCGCGGAGGCCACCGAGGTCGTCGCCCGCGCACCGTCCCCGTCCCCGTCGGTGAAGCACACCTCGGTGCCGTCGCAGTCCTGGTCGACCTCGTCCCCGATGATCTCGGTCGCACCCGGGTAGGCTCCAGCATCGCTGTCGTCGCAGTCCCCGGTGGGTGCGCTGGAGAGGGCAACCCCGGGGCCAGCACACGCCACGTCGGTCGTGGTGACCGTCACGCTGGTGCGGTAGCCGTCGTCGTCCCCGTCCTCGTAGCAGACCTCTTCGCCGTCACAGTCGGAGTCCACGCCGTCTGCGATCGTGTCCGTCGCGCCGGGGTAGATGCTGCTGTCCGAGTCGTCGCAGTCCGTGGCGTCAGTGAATCCGTCCCCGTCGGCATCCTTGGGTGCGCCAGGCTTGGGCTCGAGGATCCGGACCGTGCCGGAGGTGGCGTCGCGGACGAACAGCTCGTCCTCTCCGTCGCCGTCGACATCCCAGCCCCCGTACAGCATGTCGACGCTGGTGGGGAGCGCGCTCACGTCCCCGGATGTCAGGCCATCACGCAGGAAGAACGCCCCCTTCGAGTCCGCGTAGGCCACCTCCATGGCGCCGTCGCCGTCGACGTCCAGCACGACGTGGTCCCGCTCGTCCACCTCGGTGAACGTGCCTGCGCACGGGGCAGTACTGGTCTTCGTCGTGTCCAGGCAGATACCGCGGGAGGTCTTGTCGTGGTCGGGCTTCGAGCAGCCGCCCGTCGTGCAGCGGTACTGGTCCCGGACCGTGGCGTACATGCCGTCGCCGCCGCCGGAGAGGTGGCCCGGCACTACGCCGCGAGCGGACCAGACGATGTCGGTCGTCGTGCTGCCCGGGTAGCCGGACACGGAGATGGAGCTGTAGTCGTCGGGCATCCAGCCCGTCTCCGTCCAGGTGGAGCCGGACAGCTCGAACAGCTTGGCCCGAAAGCCGTTGTAGGCGATCACCGTGGACCCGCCCCCCGAAGAGGAGAAGTCGTCGGTGAACTCGCCGACCAGGACGAGCTCGTCGTCGCCGTCATCGTCGAAGTCGCCCACGAACCCACCGTCCACCGAGAGCGCGCCGGTCAGGTACCACGGTCCGAGGGTCGCCTTGACCGACGAGGACAGGCCCGACGACGTGCCCAGGTACAGCTCGCAGTCGAGGTCGCGACACATCCACAGGTCGTCATGGCCGTCGCTGTCGGTGTCCATCGGGACGACCGCCGACAAGAACAGGCTGCTCGACGTGGTTGTGCCCGTGGTGTTCAACCCGGACGAGGATCCGAGGTGCAGCACCGAGACCTTCTTCGAGTGCACGATGACGTCGTCGTAGCCATCCCCGTCGACGTCTCCGGCCGACCACACCTCGCGGTCCGCCGTCCACGCGAACAGGGCCGTGGTCTTGCCGTCGGCGTACAGCTCGCCATCGCCGAAGAGCACGTCCTGCGCCCCGTCCCCGTCGAAGTCCCCTACCGCGAACGTCCCGCCGACGACCGCTCCGGGCTCCACGCTGGACCTGGGATCCACCACGGTGAACGTGAACGTTCGGGCCGCAGCGTCGGCGTCCCAGGCCGATCCTGTGGAGGGCGCCTGCGCCTGGCAGCCCAGGATCGACAACGAGACGGCGAGACTCGCCACCCGGAATGTCATGCCGCCCTCCCCGTGACCCGCCGTCGCATCAACATGACTCCCAGGCCGATCCCCAGCCAGCCCAGCCCACTCCCCGTGCCGCCAGTGGAGCAGGCCGAGGGCGGGCTCGGCGCGTCGGCTCCGTCGCAGTCCTGGTCGATGCCGTCACCGGGGATGTCGTACGCCAGCGGGTTGCTCGAGGCATCCGCGTCGTCGCAGTCGGGGATCCCGAACGGGTCGACCGCCTCGCCCGGGTCGCTGCAGTCGGAGTCGGCGGACACCACCTGGGCGGTCGCGTCGACGAAGCGGTCGCCGTCCGCGTCGACGTAGCACAGCTCCTGGCCGTCGCAGTCTCCGTCGATCTCGTCGCCGACGATCTCGCTGAAGCCCGTGGCCCGGTAGGGATCCGCATCGTCGCAGTCGCCGACGGGATCGGTCGGCTCGGCCTCGCCCGAGTCGGTGCAGTCGAGGTCCGCGGAGGCGACCGTCGCACCGCCGGCCGGACGCCAGCCGTCGTCGTCCGCGTCCACGTAGCAGAGCTCGAGGCCGTCGCAGTCCTGATCGACGCCGTCACCCACGACCTCGGTCTCGCCGGGGGAGCGACCCGCGTCGCCGTCGTCGCAGTCGGGGGCGGGCACGGAGGCAGCCGCCTCGCCGGGTCCGTCGCAGGACGCGTCGACCGAGAGCACGCTCGCTCCGGTGCGCCACCCGTCGCCGTCGGCGTCGGTGAAGCACAGCTCGGTCCCGTCGCAGTCAGAGTCGAACTCGTCGCCGACCACCTCGGGCATGGACGGGTTGCGCAGCGGATCGGCGTCGTCGCAGTCGTCGCGGGGCACGGTGGCATCGGCGAGCCCGGGGACCCCGCAGGTGACGAACGCGGAGGCCCGGGTCTCGGTGGTGGCGTGGCCGTCCTCGTCGGCGTCGACGTAGCAGAGCTCGAGCCCGTCGCAGTTGCCGTCGCGGAGATCCCCGGCGACCTCGGCGAAGGTGGGCGAACGAAGCGGATCAGCGTCGTCGCAGTCCAGCGGCTGGAGCGCGCCGGCCTCCCGGGCATCCCGGCAGTCCACGTCCGCCGAGGGCAGCGTCGAAGGGCTCCGGGAGCCGTCCCCGTCGGCGTCGAGGTAGCAGATCTCGCCGCCGTCGCAGTCCTGGTCGACCTCGTCGCCGACCACCTCGGTCGCCCCCGGACGGATCGCCGCGTCGAGGTCGTCGCAGTCGAGTGCGGCGGTGGTGAGGGCCTCCCCGGGATCCGCGCAGTCGGGGTCCGACGAGGCCACCGCCGAGGCGCCCCGGGCACCGTCGAGGTCCAGGTCGGCCCAGCAGCGCTCGCGGCCGTCGCAGTCGGAGTCGACGCCGTCCCCGATGATCTCGGTCGCGCCAGGGAAGACGGCGCTGTCGGAGTCGTCGCAGTCCACGGGCGCCGTCGCCTTCGCCTCGCCGCCAGACGCGCAGTCCACGTCGGCGGACACCACGCTGGTGCTGCCGCGCGCGCCGTCTCCGTCGTCGTCGACCCAGCACAGCTCGCGGCCATCGCAGTCCGCGTCGACCTCGTCACCGACGACCTCGGTCGCGCCGGGATTCACGGCGCTGTCCGTGTCGTCGCAGTCCCCCGCCGGCGCGCTCGCCAGCGCGAGCCCCGAGCCCACGCAGCTCACCACCGTGCTCGCTACCGTCGTGCTGGTCCGGTAGCCGTCCGAGTCCGCGTCCACGTAGCAGGTCTCCTCACCGTCACAGTCCGAGTCGACGCCGTCCGCCGTGGTCTCGGTGGCGCCCGGGTACACCGAGCTGTCGGTCTCGTCGCAGTCGGTCTCGTCGGTGTAGCCGTCCCCGTCAGCGTCCTTGGGGGCGCTTGCCTTGGGGTCGAGGATGACCAGAGCACCGGAGTCGCCGGCGACGATCTCCTCTTGGCCGTCCCCGTCGAAGTCTCCGCGCCCGACCAGCGGGCTCACCCGATGGCCGATCCAGGCCACATCGCCCGAGAACAGCCCGTCGCGCACCATGTAGGAGGTCCGCCTGGTGGTGTACGCCACCTCCTGGCTGCCGTCGCCGTCGAGATCAGCCAGGAAGTGGGCATACTCGTCCACCTCGGTGAAGGTCCCCGAGCACGGCGCGGTCGAGGTAGCTGTGGTGCTGGTGCAGATCCCCCGGGTGGTCACCTCGGTCGTGGGCCCGCAGCTCGGCGAGCACCTGGAGAACACTCGGCTCGTGAGGAAGAGGCCGTCGCCGCCGCCGGAGAGGTGGCCGGGGACGACCCCGGCAACGTCCCAGCGATCGATGTCCGTCGTCCTCGACCAGCTGTCCTCGAACACGTCGTAGTCGTAGTCGAGGAACCACGTCTCGGTCCAGCTCGAGCCGGAACGGTCGACCAGCAGCGCGGTGTGGCCTTCGTAGTCGACGGTCCAGAACCCGCCGGCGGACATCGACCGGTCCTTGTAGAAGTCGCCGGACAGCACCAGCTCGTCCTGGCCGTCGTCGTCGAAGTCGCCGACGACGGAGCCATAGGCGAAGGCCGCGTCGAGGGAGGTCCACGGTCCCAGCGTCGCGCTCGTCGTGGTCGACAGCCCAGAAGACGAGCCCAGGTGCAGGGTGCAGGTCTGGAAGCGACAGAGCCAGACGTCGCCGTAGCCATCGCTGTTGGTGTCCATCGGCGCGACCGTGGACAGCGCGAGGGAGCTGCTGAACGCGGTGCCGGTGGTCCCCAGACCCGAGGACGAGCCGAAGTGAAGGTCCAACGTACTCTTCAGCTGTACGAACGCGTCATCGTAGCCGTCGCCGTCGAGGTCTCCGGCCGTCCAGACCAGGTGATCATCGGTCCAGCTGAACAGGGTGGTGGTCTTGCCGTCCGCGTACAGCAGCCCGTCCCCGAACAGGATGTCGTCCTTGCCGTCGCCGTCGAAGTCCCCGATCGTGAACCTGCCCTCGCCCACAGGTCGCGCACCGATGCTCGACTTCGGGTCGATGACGCTGAAGGTGAAGGTCCGCTGGGTGGCTGCGTCGCTCCCGGCGTCGCGCTCGTGCGGTCCGTCGAAGGCGCCGGGCGCCTGGCAGCTGATCGAGGCTACGAGCGCAGCCAGCAAGGTGCGATGGTGCATGGGACTTCCCCCGGAGGCCTCTCTTGCCACGAGCCGCTCGCTTCCTTCACTGATCCTGCGTCCAACCTCCGGAGTCGCCCGATGCGCCTCACCCCGTTCCTGCTGATCGCCGCCTGCGCGCCCTCACTGCCGCCCGAGCCCGAGCCCCCACCCGCACCCCTGCGCATCGAGGCCGCCTCCGCCCGGCTGCCCACGGGCCTGGCGTCCACCATCGTGGACGTCCGCGCCGACCACTCCCTGCGGGTCCGCCCCGCGGTCGAGCCCCCCTCCGCCCGGGCCGCCCGCACCCTGCAGGTCGACCTCCTCACCGCGGGCACCATCGACGCCCACGCCCATCCGATCGGCCTCGGACGCCAGCTCTCGGAGCTCGATCTGGTCGACGTGCCCACCTACGCGGACGTGCTCGCCAAGGTGAAGAACGCGGCGGCGGGCACTGGCTGGCTCCTCGGCCGGGGCTGGGATCAGAACGACTGGCCCGACACGCCCGCCGGCGGCTGGCCCCTCGCTGCCGACCTCGACGCCCTCACCGGCGGTCGCCCCACCGCCCTGCGCCGCATCGACGGCCACGCCACCTGGGCCAACAGCGCCGCCCTCGCCGCCGCCGGGATCACGAAGGACACCGCCGATCCTCCCGGCGGGCGCATCATCCGCGACGCCTCGGGCGCACCCACCGGCGTGTTGATCGACACCGCTGGCGACCTGCTCACCGTGCCCGAGCCCGACGTGGACCAGGTGGAGGCGTGGCTGCGGGCGGCCCAGACGTCCATGCTGGAGCATGGGCTGGTGGGCGTGCACGACATGGGGGTCGACGACACGACGCTGGCCGCCTGGCGCCGCATCGACGCCGCCGGTGACCTGAAGATCCGCGTGTTCGCCTACCTGACCCCGGACAGCCAGGCCGCCGACGACCTGCTGCACGAGGGACCCACCTGGGGCGAGCACCTCTCCGTCGTCGGCATCAAGGCCTACGCCGACGGCGCGCTCGGCAGTCGCGGTGCCCACTTGTCCGCTCCCTACGCCGATGATCCGTCGACCTCGGGCCTCGCGATCACCTCGGAGGAGGACCTGGCGGAGCTGGCGACGAGGTGCCTGCGGGCTCGGGTCCAGCTGGCCGTGCACGCCATCGGCGATCAGGCGGTCACCGACACCCTGGACGCGTTCTCCACCGCCCGCGCCGCGGTGCCGGACGCCGCCGCGGTCCCGCTCCGGGTCGAGCACGCCCAGGTCGTGCGTCCCGAGGACTGGGCCCGCTTCCGGGCGCTGAACGTGGTCGCCAGCATGCAGCCCACCCACGCGACCAGCGACATGCCCTGGGCGGAGGCACGGCTGGGGGCGGACCGGATCGGCTGGTCCTACACCTGGCGGGCGGCGAGCGAGCACGGCGTCGTCCTGGCGCTCGGCAGCGACTTCCCGGTCGAGTCGGTCGACCCGGCGCTGGGCCTGCACGCGGCGACCACCCGCACCGACCTTCTGGGGCAGCCCGAGGGAGGCTGGCGCCCCGACCAGGTCCTGGACCTGACCGCGTCGATCGACGGCTTCACCACCGCCACCTGGGCCGCGCTGGGCCAGCCCGGACCGAGCCTGCAGACCGGCCAGACCGCCGACCTCACCCTGTGGGACCGGGTCGGCGAGCCGCCCGAGCTGCGGGCGGTGGGCACGGTCATCGACGGCGAGGTGGTCTGGCTCGCCGCCGACCGGTAGCATCCGCCCCATGCACACCCCGACCGACGCTGGCGCCTTCGACTGCGGAGGCTGCACCGCCTGCTGCCGACACTTTGCCCTGGGCCCCGTGTCCGACCGGATCATCGACGGGCTCGAGGCCCACGGGGTCCGCGAGGCCTGGCCTGCTGCGAAGGACGGGTTCGCCGTGCGCCGGGCCGGCCCTGACGGCGTGGAGGGCTGGTTCCTCGCGAGGCGGGAGGACGGCGGCTGCATCTTCCTGCAAGACGATGGCCTGTGCGCCGTGCACGCCCGCTGGGGAGCCGCCGCCAAGCCCGCCTTCTGCCGGGAGTACCCCTTCGCGCTGGTCGAAGAGGCAGGCGATCTGCAGAGCCCGAGGGTGTTCGTCCGGGCGGACTGCGGCGGCTGGGCCGAGTCCTTCGCCGACGGTACCCCGATCGACGCGCAGGCCGAGGCGATCGTCGCCCTGCGCCGCATCCACCCGGCGGGCCGCTTCACGATGGACCCGGTGGTCGTGCTGCCGGGCCTGGGCCTGGGACGGGACAGCTGGCCCACCGTCGAGGCGACCATCACGCCGATCCTGGGACGGCCCCAACCCATCGAGCAGACCGTGCACGACGTGATCGACGCGCTGTTCAAGCTCATCGGACGCACCCGTCCGCAGGCTCAGGAGGGCCGGACGCCCGCCGCGGTCGCCCACGTACACGGCCGGCTGCGTCAGGTGCTGGGCCCGGCGCTCGCGAACCCGCCCGGCGATGATCCCGAGACTCGCGGAATGATGGGCTACCTCGCCGCGGTGGACGGCCTGCTCGCGGAGGCGGAGGGCGCCCTGCCGCGCGGACCGGGGGATGCCCGCACCCCGCTCGAGCTCGACGCGAGCGCGCTCGACTACGTGAGCCTGGTCCTGCGCCACCAGCTCCACGGGCGCACGTTCCAGGATCTGGGCGGACTTCCGGGCTGGCTCGGCACCATGGTGGTCGGGGTGCGCCTGGCTGCCGCCGCGGCCGCGTCGGACGGCACCCCAGTCACGGCGCGGGCGCTCGGCCCACGCCTGGCGACCTGGGTGCGCCTGACCCGCCACGCGACCGCCCGCCGCCTGCTGGCCGACGTGCGACCGGTGCTCGAGGACGTCGCGATGCACGCGGGCGCGTGAGCATGCGCGGTCACCACGTCGCGATCGGCTACCACGGCGGCCTGCTCGCCGATCCAGTGCGGGTACACGCCTACGACCGCGCGCTCGCCGCTCTGGTGCGCCCCGGGGACGTCGTGCTCGATGTGGGCGCTGGAACCGGCATTCTCTCCATGCTCGCCGTTCGGCACGGCGCGGCCCGGGTGCACGCGGTCGAGTCCGGCGCCGTCGCCGACGTGGCCCGGGCGCTGGTCGAGGCCAACGGCATGGCCGACCGCATCACCGTGCACCAGGCGGATCTGGTCGACCTCCCCCCGGTCGAGCCCGTCGACCTCGTGGTCGGCGACTGGCTGGGTCGCTTCGTCGTCGACGACGAGATGCTGGACGCGGTCGCCGCCGCCCGGCGCTGGGCCCGCCCCGACGCCCGCTTCTGCCCCGAGCGTGTGGACCTCCACGTCGGCCTGCTGGCCCAGCCGATCCCGACCCTGACGCGCTGGTCGATCCCCCTGCGCGGCCTGGACCTCACCCCGGCCCTGCCGACCGCCCGCAACCAGCCCATCACGCTGCAGGTGCGACCCGGCAGCCTGTGCGCGCCCGGCGCCCGGGTTCACGTCCTGACCCCCGGCGACCTCACCGTGCCCACCATGCAGGCCGACGTGCTGATCACCCAGGCCACAGCGGTCTTTGGCCTGCTGGGCTGGTTCGACGCCCACCTCGCCCCGGGGGTGACCCTGTCGACCGCACCCGGGCACCCGACCCACTGGAACCAGATCGCCTGGCCGGTGCCGCCCACCCCGCTCGCGCCGGGCGACCACGTGCACGTCGAGATCGGCGTCGAGCCCCACCCCGACCTGCCGCCCCAGTGGCGCTGGTCCCTACAGGTGCGCCGCCGCGGCGAGCGGATCCTCGACCACACCGCATCCAGCGCCGAGCGCCCCCTCGGCCCGCCGGCGCCCACGGTCGACGTGGAAGGCGCCCTCACCACCGGCCGGAGCGCCCTCCAAGCCGGCGACCTCAACGCCGCGCTGGGTCACCTGGGCGCAGCCACCCGCGGAATGTCCCGCGATGATCCTCGACTTCCCGAGACCCATGCCCTGCTGGGCACGGCGCTCGCGAAGGCGGGGCTGCTCACCGAGGCGGTCGACGCGATGCTGGCCGCGGTCCGGGACGAACCCGAGCCCACGGCCATGGCCTGGCTGCCGACGCTCTACCGGATGCTGGGTCAGCCCGACGAGGCCGAGCGGTGGCGCCGCGAACACCTGCGCCACCTCGGTCCTTGGACCGATCCAGGCTCTGGTCCGTGGACCGACCCGAGCGCGGGCTGACTACTCTTCGGTGCCGCTGGTCTCGAGGACCATGCGCAGGGCGGCGAGCTCATTGATCGCCTCGGACTCGCCCTCCATGGAGCAGGGCACCGCCACCAGCAGGCGCGCGCGGGCGTACTGGTCGATCTCCTCGGGGAGGTCCTGGAAGCTGGTGCCACCGTTGGACGGCATGCTGGCGATCTCGCCCGGGCCGTGCCAGCCCTTGAGCCGCCACTCGGCCTCGCTGCTGTTGTAGATGCCGTCGGTGACGTCCAGATCGGCCATGCACTGGCCGGGGGTGGTCACGATGACCTCGGTCCAGCCACCGACGCTGACCGACAGCGTCTGTGCCTCGCCCGTCTCATCGTCGGTGATGGTCAGCTCGTGGCCGCCCTGGGCCACGTGGAAGCGGGCCGTCGTCAGCGCCGAGACCTCGCCCAGCGGCTGGCCGTCCATGAGCACGGTGGCGCTGTTCTCGCCGGCGACGACGTGGATCTCGCCCTCGCCGAACATCCAGGTGTAGGCGGTGGACACGGCCGCGAACGTGCCGCCGATGACCGCAACGACGGCGACGATGATGAGCCGGAACTTCACGGGACCTCCCTTCCCCAACCACAGGGACGTCCTGCTCGCGGGAACGCCGGCATGGTAGCAAGCCGGAAGTGTCGGTGCGAACCCCATCCCGGGGTTCGTCACACCGTGCAACATGCCACGGGGGATGGGAGCGGGACCGGGTCAGGACCGGGGGAGGAGCCGCCCCCGCGCCAACCCCGCGAACCACTGGGCCCGCTCCCGACACTGCGCCTCGAACGCGGGCTCCAGGCCCCAGCCGCCCATGAAGCGCTGGGACGCGTGGCCGGCGATGAGCTCCCAGACGGCCATGCCGACGAGCGAGCGTCCGGACGCGGCGACGTAGGCGTCAGTGAAGCGCTCCATGGCGTCGGCGCCGGCGTGCCAGAGCAGCTCCAGGCGAGCGCCGGCGACGTCGGACAGCGGGTCGCCGATGGCGGCGTCCTCCCAGTCGAGCACCGCGACGATGCGCCCGTCCCGCCACAGCAGGTTGTGGGTCCAGAAGTCGCCGTGCACGAGGCAGCGCTCGGTGCGGGGCGCGATCGCAGCGACGGCCTCACGCAGCTGGGCGTCGTCCTCGGGCAGGTAGACGAGCGCCTCGCTGGCGGCATCGACGCGCTCCGACAGCGCGAGCCCCGCGGGGACGGGGATCCGGTGCAGGCCCGCGAGCACCTCCGCCATGTGCTCGACCGCGCCGGGCACGACGCCGGGGTCGGGGTGCACGACGCCCTCGACGAACGCCATCACGACGTACGGGACCGGCAGCACCTCGAGGGACTCATCGACGAAGATCGGCTCGGGAACGGCAAGACCGGCAGAGTACAGCGCGGTGAGGATCGCGAACTCCTCCCGGCTGTGCACCGGTCGGTCGCCCGCCGCGGGCGTGCCCTGCTGGCGCACCACGACCCGGCGCAGGGTCCCGTCGGGAAGCCTGAGATCGAGCGCCTCGATGGTCGCCGAGCCCCCGCCGGTCAGCTCCCGGCACGCCTCGACGGTCGCGCCCGGGTGCACCCGCTCGGCGATGCGGTCGTACCGGGGGTCGCTCACCAGCTCACTGACAGTCGGGCACCGAGAAGTCGCGCTCGTACTCCTCGCAGGACTTCACGGTCAGCACGACCTCGGCCGCGGCGCAGCCACCAGCGTCCTCCGCGTGCAGCGTGAAGTCGAGCCCCTCGTCGGTGCTGTCGAGGTTCAGCTCGTAGGTGCCGTCGCTCTCGACGGTCGCCTCCGCGGCGAGCGCCCCGTCCTCCATCGCGACGACCTTCACCGGGGCCACCCCACCGCTGACCGCGCCAGAGACGAAGCCCTGGGTGCTGCCACACTGGGGCGTGCCGTTGCCGCCGCCGGCGCAGGCCGCCAGCAGGACGAGGGGGAAGAGGATGGTCGCGCCGCGCATGGTGCCTCCGGACGCCCGTGCCGTCGGTCTGGTAGCGCCCGGTCGCTCCCTCGCAAGCTGCTAGCCGCGTTGTCCCTGGCTCCACGCCGAGAGCAGCGCCTCCGCCGCCTCCCCCGGGGTGCGGGTGCCCGCGCGGACGGCCGCCTCCAGCTCCGGCGCGAGCCCCCTCACTGCAGCATCGGCTCGGACCTGGCGCAGGACCTCATCTTCTACCAGCTGCCACATCCAGCGCAGCTGCTGATCCGCCCGGCGAGCGAGCAGCGCTCCGGCATCCTCGAGCGCCTGGCGATGGTCGAGGATCGCCTGCCAGACCTCGTCGAGGCCGTCGCCCTGCAGGGCGCTGCAGGTCAGCACCGGGGGCGTCCACACCGGGTCGTGGGGGCGCAGCAGGGACAGCGCTCCCTCCAGCTCCCGCCGGGCCCGCTTCGCCCGGGGCAGGTTGTCGCCGTCCGCCTTCTGCACGGCCAGCACGTCGGCCAGCTCCAGGATCCCACGCTTGATCCCCTGCAGGTCATCGCCTGCGCCCGCGAGCATCAGCACCAGGTAGGTGTCGACCATCGCCGCGACCTCGGTCTCGGACTGACCCACGCCGACCGTCTCGACGAAGATCACGTCGAAGCCCGCCGCCTCGCACACGATCATCGACTCGCGGGTGGTGCGGGTCACCCCGCCCAGCGCCCCTCCGCTGGGCGAGGGCCGGATGAACGCCCGGCGATCGGCGGCGAGCCGCGCCATGCGGGTCTTGTCGCCCAGGATCGAGCCGCCCGACACCCCGCTGGTGGGGTCTACGGCGAGCACGGCGACCCGGTGGCCGCGCTCCAGCAGCCGCGTGCCGAGCGCCTCCAGGAAGGTGCTCTTGCCGACCCCGGGCACGCCGGAGACACCGACCCGCCGCGCCGAGCCGGTGTGGGGCAGGAGCCTCCGCAGCAGCTCGCGGGCCTTGTCCCGGTGGTCTGGCCGGACCGACTCCACCAGGGTGACGGCCCGCCCCAGCACGGCACGATCGCCCGCCAACACACCTGTCACGTACTCGTCTACGGAGAGGTCCCTGCGCATGCCCCGCGGGTAGCCCGAATCTGCTAGGAGGGCCGCCTCCCGGGAGTCCCCATGCGCAGCCCCGCCCTCCTCCTCACCGTCTGTGCCCTCGCCGCGTGCACCCCGCGCCCGCTCGCCCCGCCGACCCCGATGGCGGAGGCGCCCGCGCCACGCCCGAAGAACGTGATCCTCGTCATCGGCGACGGCATGGGCCCCCAGCAGGTCGGCCTGCTCGAGCTGTACGCGCGCCGCGCCCCCAGCTCGCCCTACGCCGGACCGACCGCGTTCGCCCGGATGGCCGAAGAAGGAGAGACCGGGTTCTCGCTCCACTATCCTGCGGACAGCCTGGTGGTGGACAGCGCCTGCTCCGCGACCCAGCTGGCCATCGGCCTGCCCGCCCTCAGCGAGACCATCGGCATCGACGCCAAGGGCGAGCCCCAGCAGACCGTGCTCGAGCTGGCGAAGTCCCAGGGCAAGGCGACCGGCCTCGTCAGCGACACCCGCCTCACCCACGCGACCCCCGCCGCCTTCGCCGCCCACGTCTCCCACCGCGGCAAGGAGAACGCGATCGCCGAGCAGATGCTCGCGACCGGCGTGGACGTGATGCTCTCCGGCGGCTGGCGTCACTTCGTGCCCCAGGACGCGTCCGGCTCCAAGCGCAAGGACGACCGCGACCTGCTGAAGGAGGCGGCCGACCAGGGCTACGTCGTGGTCCGCGACCGCACCGCCCTCGCGTCCGCCGGACAAGGCAAGCTCCTGGGCCTGTTCTCGAAGTCCGGCATGATGGACGCCATCGAGGAGCGCGCCACCCGCGACGCCGCCGACCGCACCGAGCCCACCCTGCGCGACATGGCGATGGTGGCGCTCGACCGCCTCGCCGCGGACGAGGACGGCTTCTTCGTCATGATCGAGTCCGGCCAGATCGACTGGGCCTGCCACGCCAACGACGCGGGCTGGCTCATGGCCGAGATGCGCCGCGCCGACGAGATGCTCACCGGCGTGCTCGACTGGGCCGAGGCCCGCGGCGACACCCTGGTCGTGGTCACCGCCGACCACGAGACCGGCGGCTTCGGCCTGTCCTACAACCGCCACGACGTGCCCGCCCCGCGGGAGATCGCCGGCTCGGCCTTCGCGGGCGAGAGCTACGCTCCGAACTGGAACTTCGGCCCGCTGCAGACCCTCGACGGCCTCGCCGCCCAGGAGTCCGCCCTCGAGGACGTGCTGTACGCCTTCGACAAGCTCCCCGACGACCAGCAGACCGCCGCGACCCTGTCCAGGATGGTCAGCGACATCAGCGCCTTCGACCTGTCGGTGGAGGCCGCGGGCCGCGTGCTCGCCACCGCCCCCGACCCTTGGGACGAGGACCACGCCGACGCGCCGATCCTCCACGACGATGGTGCCTTCTACTACCCGGGCTCCCGTACCGCGGTGATCGCGCGCGAGCTGGGCACCTCCCAGAGCGTCGTCTGGGCGACCGGCACCCACACCCACACCCCGGTCCCGGTCTTCGCGTTTGGCCCCGGTGCCACCGCGTTTGGCGGCCTGCACCACCACACCGAGCTCGGCCAGCTGCTGCGCGAGGCGGTCGGCGGCCCGCAGTAGGTCCCGTGGCGGAATCTCGCGTCCCCCGGGAGGGTTGGGCGCCCGCCCCCTCGTTGAACCCACCACACAAGGAGCTTCCGTTGCGTCTCTTGCCCCTCCTCGCCCTCGCAGCCTGCAACCTGTCCTCGCCGAGCTCGACCCCTGCCCCCGCAGACGTCGAGCCCCCCGCCGAGGTCAACGCCCCCGCCGAGGTCGAGACCCCCAGCGAGGTCGAGGCTCCGGTCCAGGCGACCGAGTCCGCCGCGAGCGCGAGCACTGAAGACCCGCCTTCAAACGCCGCATGCAAGCCGTTCGACCCCAAGGCGCTGGGCTCGGTCCTGCTGACCGCGGACCTGAACGACGACGGCGCTGACGACCACGTCATCGAGCTCGCCGACAGCTGCGGCACCGGCGGCTGCACGACCCAGGTGTTCCTCGCCTGCGAGGGCGGCGCGCGCATGGTCGCCGACATCCCCCAGTGGACCGGCGTCCAGCTCGGCTCCGAGACCCACGGCGGCCTGCGCGACCTGATCACGCAGGTCAAGCGCGACCACAAGCCCGTCGACGTCGTGCTGCAGTGGGGCGAGGGCGGCTACCGGGCCCGCTGAGGCCGCCCTCCGGCGTATCCTGCGCCCGGAGGTGCCTTGGCCGACGACATCATCGAGCAGATGCGCAAGCACCACGACGACGTCATGCGTCGCCACGCGCTCGCGTTCGGCCGCCGGCCCAGTGGCGAGGACCACCGCGCCTGGGTCGACCACGACGAGCTCGAGGCCCTGAAGTGCGGCTCGACCGAGTGGACGAAGTACCTCACCTGGTCGGGCCTGCACGACCTCCCCGAGGACGAGGCGCCGCCGAGCCTGAAGAAGCTGCTGCGCGCCTCCAACGACCAGACGTTCGTGCCGACCATCGCCGCCACCTGCGTGCTCGCGATCGGGATCGTCCTCGGCATCGGCTTCTCCCGCGGCGCCTCCTTCATGGACCTCGTGCCCTTCTTCATCCCGGCCCTGCTCTTCGGAGGCGCGATGGGCGGGGTCGCCCTGTCGTCGGGCCTCGACTGGCTCTGGCCCCGGATCTTCGGCACCCCCGTGCCCGGCAGCCCCGAGGCCCGCAAGCGCGCCGCCCTCGAAGCCCTGCGCGCCCAGCCCTTCGTCGTGCTCGTCGGCGATCGCCTCGTCGAAAACGTCCCTTCTCTCTCTCGTCTCGAGTCCTGGGCTCGCCGGCTGACCGAGGAGCACAGCGAGGGCGACCGCCGCATCCGCGCCCTGGCCGACCTGCGCGAGCGCCAGGTCCAGATCCGCCGCGACCTCGGCGAGCGCGGCCCCGACGCCCACATCGCACACATCGACGACGCCCTGCGCCGCGAGCGCTCCCTGCTCGGCCGCATCGCCAGCGTGGCCGAGGACGTGGCCGCCCGCCACGAGGCCATGCGCACCCAGCTGGACGAGCTGCGCAAGCGCGCCGAGCTGGAGCACCTCCGAGGTCAGAGCCGCAAGCTCACCGGCGCCGCGAGCCACGGCGACGGCCCCGCCAGGCTCGCCGCCGAGCTGGAGGTGGACGTCGACGATCTGGGGGCCGAGGTCGAGGCGCTGCAGGCCGAGCTGGACCAGGAGAAGCTCCGCGCCCGGGCCATGAGCGAGGTCGGCGGCCTGGGCTAGGCGGTAAATATGATGTAGCTGCAGAAGCCGATCCACAGCACGACCAGCGCGATGGCGACCCCGTGCTGCACCTTGCCGGAAGGCAGCTTCTCCCTCATGAGTGCCGCGGACGCCACCGCGGCCACCGCGAGCGGCACCGACGCGGGCGTCATGAGCACGCCGAGCCCGATCGCCGTGCTGATGTCCGCTTCCTTGGCCATCGCCCGGGTGGCCAGGGCGATCTGCGCGACGAAGACGCTCCCGCCGAGCACCAGCCCCCACCAGCCCGGCCGGTGCTCGAACAGGGCGCGGAGCTTGAACATCGCGGTCAGGCCGAGGATCACGTACAGGACGGTCCACAGTCCGCCGTGCAGGAAGGCGCCGATCTCCGGCGTGGGCGACTGGAACATGAACCCGACGAAGGGCACGACGAGGCTGTAGGACACGATGGCGGCGATGGGTGCGGCGAAGAGGGCCGCGTGGGAGAGCTGCCCGAGCGGAGCGCCGCGCTGACGCATGGGCACGGCGAGCACGGCGACCAGCACCGCGAGCTCCAGGGCGAGGACCGGCCAGAGCCCGTCGCGGGTGTAGACCTGGAACCCGGTCAAGGTGACCGAGCGACTGCTGTTGCACGGGCTCACCGTCAGCATCGGCAGGATCAGGGCCAGGGTGCCCAGCCCGCCGAGGACCCGCTGCGCGTTCGGGAACACCCAGCCCATCAGCGCACCTCCTGAAAGCGAAGTTCGTTCGCCAGCTCCGGATGCGTACGCACCAGCACGCGACCGATGGCACCCGGGTCCCCGGTGGTCCAGGCGACCCGCCGCCCCGTGCCTGGCGGGAGCCCCAGTTCCGCCGCCACCGCAGCCGCCGGATCGACGACCCGAATCCCCGGACGCAGCTCCGCGATGACCCTCATCAGCGCGGCATAGTGAGTGCAGGCCAGCACGATCGCGTCCACCTCGCCGACCGGCGCCAGGATCCGCCGGACGAGCTCCCGGGTGGCGGGCGCGTCCGCCTCTCCGGCCTCCACCGCCGCCGACAGGGGCTGGGCGATCCGCTGCACGACCTCGCGATCGCCGAGCGCCCGCCGCCACCGCCCCGATCGGACCGTGCGCGCCCCGCCCAGCACCAGCACCCGCCGCGCGTCCGCAGGCACCGAGCTGGGCGCGATCACGCCGTGCAGACCGGCATCGTCAGGCAGATCCGCGAGCACGGTCGAGGCGGAGTGACAGGCGACCAGCACCTCGGTCGCCCCTGCTTGCCGCGCCCGAGCCACCAGGCGTCCGACGCTGCGACCCAGCTCGCGCCGCGACTGCAGGCCGTACGGCGTGTTCCCCTGGTCGCTCACGTACACGACGTCCACCCGTGGCTCCCGCGACAGCAGGCGTCCGAGCGCCCACATGCCGCCGATCCCCCAGTCGACGACGCCGATCACGGGTAGCTCTGCGGCGGGAACCAGGTCGCGGTCACCGGGCCCGAGTCGAAGGCCAGGATCCGGCTGTGCCGCCCCACATCCAGCGTCTGTACCGTGCGGCCCGGGAAGCGCGACTCCAGGAACCAGCGGTACTCGTGCTCGGCGCGGATGGGGTTGTAGCGGAGCATCTCGGCCCAGGCCGGATCGGCGACCAGGCGTGCCCGCGCTTCCCGGTAGCCGGGGTAGCGCCGCTCGGTGCGCCAGGCGGACGCCTTGTCCTGCAGCACCCGCGGGAGGTCCGCCAGCGCGGCCGGCTTCGCCACCATGTCGACCAGCAGGAGGTGCCCACCCGGCTTCAGCACCCGCGCGATCTCGAGCAGCACCGGATCCCAGTCGAGGTAGCGCCAGGACAACAGCGAGATCACGGCGTCGAAGCTGTCATTTTCGAAAGGGAGGGTCGGTCCGTCGAGCTGCACGAACGTGCCGTCGGGCCGGTGCTGCCGGGCGCGGTCGAGCATGGCGCCGGACACGTCGGCCCCCACCCCGCTCACGTCGCGATCCTCCAGCGCGCGGAGCAGGGCGCCGGTGCCGCACCCCAGGTCGAGCACGTGGGCGCCGGGCCGAACCCGAGGCGCCAGCCAGGCCCACTCGCGCCGCCGCACCCGGATGTCGTCGAACACGCGATCGTAGAGCTCGGCGACCCGGTCGTAGTCCGCACCCTCGTGGGCCTCGGGCACGAAGCGCAGCATCGGCTCGGGGGGCAACAGACCCGTGCGCTTGCCGAGCGCGCCCAGCAGGCCGTGCGAGGTGCGCCCGGGCTGGCCGACCACGTAGACGTCGAGCTCCCGGCCGGGCTCGTCGGGCACCCGGCGGTAGCGATCCGGCGCCAACGAGACCGTCGTGTACCAGTGGTGTCCCGACGCGGGCACGCCGAAGGTCCGGGCGAAGAACGGGGCAAACCAGCGACCAGTGCGGCAGGCGTGGAAGAACGCCTCCCCGCCGTCGGCAAACGGGATGTCGAGCGTCCGCCACTCGTGCGGGCTGAACTGCTCCGGGAGCGCGGTGGTGCCGAACATGGGCCCGTACATGCCGCTGTGCCCGATGAGGTGCAGCTCGTCGATGGGCTCGGCGACGCCCTGCACCGCGTCGACAAACGCGCGCTTGGTCTCGACCGCGTGCAGGCTCACCCGCGCGCCGGCCTCGCGGCGCTGCCGGGCCAGGGTCTCGGCCGCCCGGCGCAGCTGCGGCCCCCCGGTGCGGTAGCCAGCGGTGTAGGCGACAACGATCACTCGTCAGACTCCCCGGGCTCTGGGGTTCCTCTACCCGGACCGTAGACGTACGCCGGTCGTTCCCGGAACGGGTTGAGCGGGTGGCGCACATAGGGGTGCGAGCGGTCGTGCTCGGCGCGGAAGCGGCGCCAGGCGGACTCGGGTACGAGGGTGTAGCCGAGCACCAGCGGCACCGGCTCGACCGGGCTGTAGGGTGCCAGGTCGTCGCGGCCGACCGCGTAGGTGATCCGCCACCAGCCGTCGGCGGATCCCTGGGGGTCGAAGTTCTCGCAGATCCGGTCCCCGACGGCCCAGACGAAGCCGCACACCCCACGGTGGGCGACCACGCGGTCGGTCGCGGGCACCCGCGCCTGGATGACAGGCAGGACCTCGTTCCAGGCGGCGTAGTCGGGCTCGGCGCGGGCGACGTGGGGCACGGTCCAGGGCAGGTGGGCGAGCGCGAGGGTGGCGGGGAGCACCGCCCACGCCCATTTGGGGATCCGGGCGTCGGGCGCGCGGGCGACCAGCGCAGCCATCAAGAACGAGCCAGGTATGAAGCCGAGGATCAGCAGCCGCCAGCTGGTGAGATCAAAGCCGAAGGGCAGGCCGAGCGCGGTGGTGGCGAGGGCGACGAGCACCAGGGGCACGCCCAGCGCCCGGAGGGGGGCACCGCCGCGACCGAGCAGCAGCGCGGCGAGGGCGACGGGGGCGAGGTGGGTGAGCAGCAGGCTGGCCCGCAGCCCGAGCGGGATGCGCACCGAGGTCGCGATGAGACCGAGCCGGGAGCCCTCGGCCTGTCCCCCCGCGAAGCGCTCCAGGTCCTCGGGGCGGAGCACGCCCAGCGCGAGCCCAGAGGCCGCGGCGATCCCGAGCCCGGCGAGCCAGACCCAGCGCGGGAGGCGACCGTCCTGCAGGCGCATGCCGCCGTAGCCGACGACCAGCACCAGGCCGAAGACCCCGGTGAGCTTGTGCACGAGCAGGCCGAGCGTGGCGAACACGAGCGCCGACACCCACAGGCCGACCCGGCGCTCGCACCCGGGCAGCACGGCCAGGAGCAGGCCGAGCACGGCGATCCCCGCCTCGTTCTTCAGGAACTCCGACGACAGGACCACGTGGCCGGGCGCCGCCGCCCACCACAGCCCCGCCACCCAGCCCGCACTCGCCCGCCCGGTCCAGCGCGCCGCTCCGACCGCCGCCCCTCCCGCGCCGATCGCCGCGAAGAGGCAGGTCGCGAGCTTGTTCCCGACGACCACGTCCCCCACGAGCCAGCCGATCGCCGCGAGCAGCGGGTGCACCAGCGAGCTGTCCGCGAACAGCGCCTGACCGTCGAGGATCGAGCGGGCCTGGAGCACGTAGTACCAGCCGTCGTAGCCGGGAGCCCAGGGATCATCGAAGAGCAGGGGCACCCGCAGCACCACCGCCAGCAGGGCCGCGACCAGCGCCGCCGCCAGCACGTCGGACGCGCCGGGGAACGCGGCCCCAGCCTCATCGCCGCGGGCCAGGGCAGCCTCAGCCGTTCGGACGGGGGATCGGCTGGCGCTCCCAGTCCTTGCCGTTCCAGGTCCACAGCTCGGCGTCGGCGAGCCCGGGGTCGGTCATGTCGAAGGCTGCCGGGCCGGTCCAGGTGACGATCCGGTCGCCGCCTCGCGCCGCAAAGTGACGCTCTTCCCCAGCAAACCCGTACATCGAGCCCGGCATGTCGGAGATGATCACGGTGCTCGCGTCCATGAAGAACAGCTTGCCGACCTGGCCCGAGCGCTCCGGTCCGCTGCCCTCGAAGGACTTGATCAGGGCGGCGTTCTTGCGGTCGTGCTCGGTGAGCACGGCATCGCTGTACGACTCCACCTCCCGGTACCAGGGCTTGGCCTGGAAGTGGGCGCGGATGGACTCGGTCTTGAACGAGCGCCCGTACCGCGCGTAGATCTCGTTGCGGCGCAGCTGCAGCGCGTCGGCAGGCCAGCCGGCGACCTGCTCGGCGGTGAGCAGCGGATCGGCCGCGAAGACGCCGTCATAGCCGTCGAGCTGACCGCCCGCGCTCGCCGCGGTCTGAGGCGTCGTCTCACCGCCAGCCGACGCCCCGGACGAGGCGGCCACCTCGGCGGCAGCGGGGGGCGAGCCCGTGGTGGAACCAGAGCTTGGCGGCGCAGAACCGGCACATGCGGCCAGCAGCGCTGCAAGGGGGAGGACAGTCTTCATGGGCGGAGCGTAGCACGCTTGCGGACCCGCCTGTTCACCCCTGTGGGATCGCCGTAGGGTGCCCTCAGGCGGCCCCGGACCTCTTCTTGTCCGCGAACTCTCCAGCGATCACGCACCGATTGCGGCCGTTGTGCTTGGCGTCGTACAGCGCCTGGTCCGCGCGGAAGAGCAGCGCGTCGTGGGTGCGGGCGTGCTCGGGGAAGCTGACCACCCCGACCGACACCGTCGGCGGCGAGATCCGCACCCCGTCGTCGTCCCGCGGAGCGAGCGCCAGCAGGCCCTCCTGGATGCGCTCGACGGCCCCGCGGACCGCGTTCGCGTCCGCCCCGGGCATGGCGATGAGGAACTCCTCCCCGCCCCAGCGACAGGCGACGTCCTCCGCCCGCAGCGAGCCCTCCAACACCTCGGCAAACCCGACCAGCACGCGATCAGCGGCCAGGTGACCATAGGTGTCGTTGAAGCGCTTGAAGTGGTCGAGGTCGAGGATGGCGAGGCCCAGGCGGCTGTCGTTCCGGGTCGCCTGGGAGAGCTGCTTCACCAGCCAGTCGTCGAGGAAGCGACGGTTGTACAGCCCGGTGAGCTGGTCGCGCAGGGACTGGTGGCGCAGGCGGTCGCGCAGGCGCACGTTGGACACGGCGAGGGCGATCTGATCGGCGACCGTCGCCGAGAAGGTCTCGAGCCCCTCGAGGTGCTGCTGCTCCTTCTCGGTCGCCGCGACCAGCACCAGCAGGCCGACCAGCTGGCCGTGGGCGGTCAGCGGCACGCAGCGGCTCGATCCGGGGGCATCGGTGAGGTGGCGGCAGCGGAGCACGCCGTCGCGGTGGACCATGTGTGGCGCGCCGCGGCGGACGGCCCAGCAGGTGGACGGCTCCTCGGTGCGCCAGCGCCCGTCGAGGGCACCCCAGGAAGAGGCCCGGGCCTGCACGCCGGTCTCGGCGTCACGCAGGTAGACCACCCCTGACAGGCCGCGGAAGACCCGGGGGAGCAGCACGGCGAGGACCTCCTTGCACTCCTCGATGTCCATGCTCGACTGGAGCATGTCGGCGAGCTCGGACATCGAGGCCATCATGCGGCCGCGCTCCTCCAGCTCGGCCATGCGCCGCTCGAGCGCCTGGTTCGATCGCAGGAGCTCGCGCTCGGCGGCCACCAGCTCGGTGATGTCCTGGAACACCCCGATGATCTCGGTGGGCTCGCCCGCATCGTTGACCTGGACCGTGCCCATGCTGCGCACCAGGCGCTGGGCCCGGTCGCTGGCGCGGATGAGGCGGAGCTGGAAGTCGAAGCTGCTCCCCTTGGCCACCGCCTCGTCCATGTGCTTGCGCACCTGCTGGCGGTCGGCGCGATGGTAGGCCTCGATGGCCGTCTCGACCTCGGGCACGTAGGTGGCCGGATCGAAGCCATGAATTCGAAAGACCGCGGGCGACCAGTGCAGGGTGTTGCTCTCGAGATCGATGCGCCAGTGGCCGACCTCAAGCAGATGCTCGATCAGCTCGAGCTGGCGGATGCGCGCGGTCCGCTCCCGGCGCCGGATCCGCTCGGCCGACACGTCCCGCGCGATGCACAGGGACAGCCCCTCCACCGACGGGGAGGTGTTCCACCGCAGCCAGCGGAACTCGCCGTCCTTGCCTCGGTAGCGGTTCTCGAAGCCCACGGACGCACCTCCGCCCGCGCGGGCCACCTCGGCGAGGGTCGCGTCGCGATCCGCCGGGTGCACGAAGTCCAGGAAGGGCTTGCCGCACATCTCCTCGACCGACCAGCCCAGCACCTCGGTCCAGCGGGGATTCACGCAGGTGAACCTCAGGTCCGAGCCGACGATCGCCAGCAGGGTGCCGCTGCGCTCCATCAACGTCTGCAGCAGCTCTCCGTCGGGACAGTGTTGACCACCGTCCTCATCTCGTACCTTGGCCATCGGGCGCTCCCACGCGTGCCTGCCTCATCGGCGCGTGGGATCGCGCACTTGAGGGGGCGACCCGTTCTTCCGGTACCCCCTGCGATCCTGCCTACGAAGCCGTCCCAGACAGGGATTCCATCAGGCGATCGAGGAGGTCGACCGAAGCATCGGCGATGATCGTACCGGGTCCGTACACCGCCGCCGCTCCCAGCTCGTGCAGGCGCGGCACGTCGTCCGGCGGCACCACGCCCCCCACGACGATCAGGATGTCGTCGCGCCCCTCGGCGGCCAGCGCATCCCGCAGCGCCGGCACCAGGGTCAGGTGCCCGGCGGCCAGCGAGCTGACCCCGACCACGTGCACGTCGTTCTCGACGGCCTGGCGGGCGGTCTCCTCCGGCGTCTGGAAGAGCGGTCCCACGTCCACGTCGAAGCCGAGGTCCGCGAAGGCGGTCGCGATCACCTTCTGCCCGCGATCGTGGCCGTCCTGGCCCATCTTCGCGACCAGGATCCGCGGCCGCCGGCCGTCCAGCTCGACGAAGCGGGCGATGCGCCCCTCGATGTCCGAGGCCTGCTCGTCGCTCACGCCGCCCTCCCCGCGGTACACGCCGCTGACGGTCTGGATGTTGGCCTGGTGCCGGCCGAAGACCTTCTCCATCGCCAGGCTGATCTCGCCGACCGTGGCCTTGGCCCGCGCAGCCTTCACCGACAGGTCCAGCAGGTTGCCCTCACCCGATGCGGCGCAGGCAGTGAGCGCGTCGAGCGCGGACTGCACGGCGGCGTCGTCCCGCTCGGCGCGCAGCGCCTGCAGCCGCGCCACCTGGGCGGCCCGCACCGCGGCGTTGTCGACCGCGAGGATGGGGATGTCGTCCTTGTCCTTGGGAGCGAGCTTGTTGACGCCCAGGATGGTGCGCTGACCGCTGTCGATCCGCGCCTGGGCCCGGGCCGCAGATTCCTCGATCCGGAGCTTCGGAAGCCCGCTCTCGATGGCCTTGGCCATGCCGCCCAAGGCCTCGACCTCCTCGATGTGCTCCCAGGCGCGCTCGGCGAGATCCGCGGTGAGCCGCTCGACGTGGAAGCTGCCGCCGAAGGGGTCGATGACGCCGGTGATCCCGGTCTCCTCCTGCAGGTGGAGCTGGGTGTTGCGCGCGATCCGCGCCGAGAAGTCGGTCGGCAGGGCCAGCGCCTCGTCGAGCGAGTTCGTGTGCAGGGACTGGGTGCCGCCCAGCGTCGCCGCCAGGGCCTCCAGCGCGGTGCGCCCGACGTTGTTGAAGACGTCCTGGGCGGTGAGCGACCAGCCCGAGGTCTGGCAGTGGGTCCGCAGGGACAGGGACTTCGGGTTCTTCGGCTCGAACGGGGCCAGCAGCCGCGCCCACAGCAGGCGGGCCGCCCGCAGCTTCGCCACCTCCATGAACACGTCCATGCCCATGGCGAAGAAGAAGCTGATCCGCGGGGCGAAGCGGTCGATGTCCAGGCCGGCGTCCATGCCGGTGCGCACGTACTGCAGCCCGTCGGCGAGGGTGTAGGCCAGCTCCAGGTCCGCCGTCGCTCCCGCCTCCTGCATGTGGTAGCCGCTGACGCTGATGCTGTTGAACCGCGGCATGCGCTCGGCCGTGTAGGCGAAGATATCGGCGATGATCCTCATGGATGGCGCAGGCGGGTAGATGTAGGTGTTGCGGACCAGGTACTCCTTGAGGATGTCGTTCTGGATCGTGCCCGAGAGCTGCTCCGGCGCGACCCCCTGCTCCTCTGCCGCGACGATGTAGAGCGCCATGATCGGCAACACCGCGCCGTTCATGGTCATCGACACGCTCATCTTGTCCAGCGGGATGCCGTCGAACAGGATCCGCATGTCGGCGATGGAGTCGATGGCGACCCCCGCCATGCCGACGTCGCCGGTGACCCGCGGGTGGTCGGAGTCGTAGCCGCGGTGGGTCGCGAGATCGAAGGCGATGGACAGGCCCTTCTGACCCGCGGCCAGGTTGCGCCGGTAGAAGGCGTTCGAGGCCTCGGCGGTGGAGAATCCCGCATACTGGCGGACCGTCCACGGGCGCGAGGCGTACATGGTGGCGTACGGGCCGCGCAGGAAGGGCGGCGCGCCCGGGATGCTGCCCAGGAAGTCGAGGCCGTCGAGGTCGGACGCCCCGTACGCGGGCGCGATGTCGACCCCCTCCGGCGTCGGGGTCGAAGGACCGGTGGTCGGGGCGGCGTCCACGGCGGGAAGCGCGTCGTAGTCGAGCTCGGTGAGGTCGGGAAGGCTCATCGGGACACCTCCACGGCGGAAGCAGGGACCCCGGTCGCGCGGGCGACCCGGCGCAGGACGGACAGCACGTCGGCCCCGAGGTGGATGACGTCGGTCACGCCGGCCTCGCGCCAGGGTCCGGGGTCGTCGGGCCAGCGACCGGCGACCAGGACGGCCTCGGCGCCGGCGGCGGCCAGCTGGCGGGCGAGCCCGGGCACGACGCGCTCGTAGTCGTTGTCGGTTCCGCAGATGCAGGCGACCCGGCAGCCCGTGGTTCCAAACGTGGTGGCGGCAGCCTCGGGGTCCTCGAACCCACCCTCGTCCCGCACCCGGAAGCCTCCGGCCTGGAGCAGGTCCCGGGCGAATCCCGCGCGGGCAGCGTGCACGGCGAGCGGACCAAGATTGGCGAGAAAGACGCAGGGAACCGGATCTTCCGCCTCGACTGCATCCGCGAGCCGCTCCCAGGCCGCGGCGGCGCGGAACGGCGGGAGCGCGGTGGCGGTGAAGGCCATGCCGGGAACAGCGCCGGCGACCTCGGCGAGCAGGAGTCCGTGCTCGGCGGCGACGACCGCGGGACCCACCCGGAGCACGTCCCCGCCGCGCAGGCTGTCGAGGGCCCGCCGGAGCGCGTCGTCGACGTGGCCGGCCTGGGCGAGGGAGGCGGCCTCCCAGCGCGAATGGAGCAGGCGATCGGCGGCGACGGGGTCGCGGGTCGGGCGACTCACCCGCTCCCCGTCGACGTCGGGGAACTGGCTGACGCCGAGGATGACGTCCTTGCGGGTGCGCACGCGCTCGGCGAGCACGGCCTGGCGCTCGGCGAGGCGTCCGGCGAGGGTGCCGGCGGACAGGGCAGCCAGCAGGCCCCCTTCCCGCTCCAGCTGCTGCATCGCCGCCCAGCCCTGGCGGGCGAGCCCGTCGGTGAGCTGCTCGATGGCCCCGCTGCCGGCCGCCGGATCGACCACCCGGTCCAGGTGGGCCTCCTCGCGGAGCAGGAGCTGGAGGTTGCGCGCGATCCGTCGGGCCTGGGCGGTGCTCTCGCCGAGCCCGCGGTCGAACGGGAGCAGGGTCAGGGCGTCGGCCCCACCGACCACGCCGGCAAAGCCCGCCTGGGTGGCGCGCAACAGGTTGGTCCACGGGTCGCGGTGGGCGAGCAGGCCGTCGGCCATCCGGGCGTGGATGGGCACGGCGATCTCGGCCAGGCCCAGGTGGGCCAGCAGGCGCGTCACGACCCGGCGCAGGGCGCGCAGCTTGGCGAGCTCCACCAGCAGATCCCGGCCCAGCCCGACGACGATCTCGGCGTGGGGCAGCCAGTCGCCCGGCTTCAGGCCCCGCGCGGACATGCGGCGGGCGGTCTCGGCCAGGCTGGCGAGCACGACGCCGATCTCGGTCGCGGCGTCGGCCCCGGCCTCGTGCGCCGGCAGGCCCGACAAGCTGACCACCCGCAGGTTCGGCGCTTCGTTCCTGGCAAAACGCACACAGGCCGCCAGGTCGTCATACGCCGAGTCGACCCCACGGGGCAGCACGCCGTCCCGAGCGAGCGTGCCCAGCGGATCCCCCTGGATCACCGCCCGGAGGTCTGCGGGACCCACCCCGCGGCCCTGCCCCACCGCGACGAGCGCACCCAGCAGGGCGAGGCCGTTCGCGCCCGCCTCCACCACCACCGTGGTGCTGCCGAGGTCGACCTTGCCCAGCACGCCGGCCAGGTCGTCCCGGGTCAGCAGGGTGAGTCCCGGATCGGGGTCCTCGTCACGCGCCCGGTCCGGCCGAACGCCGAGGCGGGTGGCCCGATCGACCCGGAGCCACAGCGCCTCCGTCCCCCCGGCCAGCTCGGAGGAAGCCGCCCTGGCGGCCGACTTCAGGCCGGGACCCCGGATCTCCTGGCGGATCTCCCAGGGGCCGGCCCGGCCGACCGCCCGCGCGTCCCGATCCCCAGCGAGAACCAGCGGTGGGAGGCTGACGCCCGGGGCGACCTCCCGGGTCAGACGGCCCAGGGGCTTGCCGCGCAGCGCCTTCTCGGCGAGGGCGCGCCAGCGGGCCTCGTCAGGGGCGTCGGTCGCGTCGGGGAACCACTGTCCCAGCTCCATCGCTCGCTCCAGCACGTGGGGACCGAAGGGCTAGCCGGCTGCTAGGCTGGTCGCACTCAAAGGAGCACGATGCGCCACTCTGTCCTGCTGTTCGCGCTGGTCGGCACCCTCGCCCTCACCGCGTGCAAGCGCTCGCCCGTCGGCGCCAGCGACGCGGACATCGAGGACCGGCTGCGCCAGGCGCTCGCGGTCCCCTTGCCGGACGCGGCTCGCCTCACCGAGCGCGAGCCCGAGGGCCCGGTCACCGAAGACGGACAGCAGCTCTCCTACGGCATGCTGGTCATGAACGAGGACGACCGCGTCGCACACCCGTACATCGCCGCGTACCTGGAGTCCCACGAGGAGGATCCCGACGGCGCCATGGCTCAGCTGGACCAGGCGCTGGAGCTGGTTCCCGGCCACGAGGACACCCTCACCCTGCAGGCCATGGACCTTGCCCGAAGAGGCGACAAAGACGGCGCCATCGCCCTGCTCCGCCAGGCGCTCGCCCAGAACGAGCGGCCCCAGGCACCCACGTTCATCACGCTGACCACGCTGCTGGCGCCGATCGACATGGACGAGGCCCTCGCGGTCAACCAGCGCGGGCTCGAGCTGTGGCCGAACCACGTCCGCATGCTCGGCTCTCTCGGGACCCTGCGGCTCATCGCCGACCGACCCGCCGAGGCGGTCGGACCCCTGGAGCAGGCCTACCGGCTCACGCCGAACAACCACATGCTCCGCCTGGCGCTGGCCCATGCCTACGCCGAGACCGGCCACCACGTGTTCGCCATGCACCTGGCGGAGACGGCCTACTGGATGAGCGAGGACGAGGACCACCGCGCCGCGTGCGCGGGCGTCGTGCGGGACAGCTGGGCGCAGAACGTGCGGGTCCAGGGGGATTCCGTCGTCACCACCCTGGTGCCGACGCCCCCGTCCGAGGGGAGCATGGACGTGCTGGCAGACCCGGACGCGAGCTGGGACGTGCGCTACGAGGCCGCCGCAGCCATCGCCGCGGTCGCCATCGAGGAGCCCCCCCAGCGCGACCCCGTCGCCGAGCTCGACCGACTCGCCCGCATGCGGGCCATGACCACCCGGATCGCGGTCGCCACCGCCCCCGAGCGACCCGTGCACCCGACCGCCGCGTGGCACGTCCGCGCCGATCTCGAAGGCTGCAGCGTCGGCTACCACGCGGTCGTGCTCTCGCCCGACATCGAGCTCCTGAGCAGCTGGCTCGACGCCCGCCCCGCCGAGGCCCAGGCGATCGCCACGTGCCTGGAGGCGGGCCTCCTGACGCGTGAGCTCGACGTCGACCTGTCCCGGGTGACCTGGGGAATCCCGCTGCGTTGACGGGCATGCCTCCCCGGCGACGCTACGTGTCCGGACAGGAGGACCCATGGCCCGCACCATCGACCAGATCCTGGCCCCCCACGACGTCACCCGCGAGGACGTGGACGCCATCTTCGCCCGCTTCGACGCGGACGGCTCCGGCAAGCTCGAGCGCGAGGAGATGCGCGCCCTGGCCGCCATGCTCGCTCGGCGCTTGCCCCAGACCGACGGGGGCGACCTGCTCGAGATCATGGACTTCTACGAGATCAACCGCGACGGCGCCTTCAGCAAGGACGAGCTCCTCGACTTCCTCAAGATCCAGATGGACATGTGATCTGAGGTGGTTGGTGGTTGGTTCTTGGTGGTTGGTCAGGGCTTGGGGAAGCGGGCGAGGGCCTCTTCGGCGATCGGCTGGAGATCCGGTTCTTGGCGGGCTTTCATGAGGGCGTCGTAGACGTCCCGGGTCCGTGACCGGGCGGTTCGGCGCACCCGCACGGCCAGTCCCTCGACCGCGGCCCGTCGGACTGCGGGCTCGGTCGCCTGGGCCCAGCGCACGATCCACGGCAGCGCGTCCAGCTCGCGCCGGCGGCTGACGGTCCACACAGCACCGGTCCGCTGGGCGGGGTCGGGGTCGTGGTGCACCCGGCGGTCGTACGCTCCCCAGACCGCCTCTCCGGTGCGCCCGTCCAGCGCGCGCACGCACGCCGCCCGCACGCTCGGCAAGGGGTGATCGGTCCCGTCCACCAGCGCGTCGGTGGCCACGGCCAGCTCGGACGCCGCCAGCCGCCCGACCGCAGCCAGGAGCGCATCGGTCGCCACCGCCAGACCCAGCGCCAGCGCGGCCCGCTCCACGTCGTCCGGGGCGGAGTCGTCCAGGGCGCGCACCCGGTCGAGGACCAGGGGGATGTCGTCGCGCCACAGGCCGGGCACGTCCACCGCGGGGGTCAGGCCCAGCGCGACCAGACCGCGAGCCGCCTGGGCTCGCACGAACGGGCTGGCATGCGCGCAGGCGTCCTCGAGCACGCCGGCCGCCCCCAGGTCCGACTCGGCCGCGAGCCGCACGACCGCGACCCACGCCACCTCCGAATCTTCCGCCTCACACGCCGACTCCAGCCGATCGCGCCACCCGGCCGGCACCGGGCTCGGCAGGCTCTGCAGCACGACTGCCGCCACCGCAGGTCGGTCCGGATCCCACAGTGCCCCGACATCCGCTCCCTTCTGCGCGGCCAGCGCCACCAGCCGCCGGGTGCGCCACGGGTGCGCCTGGGTCGCCGCCGCGGCGAGCGCCACCGCGCCGACCTCTCCCGATGCCGTGCCCAGCGCCTCCAGGGCCGCATCCCGTGCCGTGTCCGACCCGGTCGCCAGCACGTCGCCCAGCGCGTCGAGCGCCCCCGCCCGCGCCAGCGCCAGCCCCATGAGTCGGGCCTCGGCCTCGTCCTCCGAAGCGCGCAGCGCCTCGACCACCCGGCCGACGCCGTCCGGGCCCGAGCGGGCCTCGCGGATCCAGGTCAGCGCGCGTGCCACGGTCACCTCCGAGCCGGCCGCGTAACCGCCCCCATGCGCGCCCGCGCCGCCCCTGCAACGACGTCCCCGACGCTGGCGTAGCGCACCCCACCCCGCTGGTCGGGGCCACGGCGTTACCCTCCTCGACCCCCCGCTGGAGGCCCGATGCTCGCCCTGCTCTCCCCCGCCAAGAAGCTCGACGATCGGCCTGTCGCCCTCGACCTCGCGCCGACGCAGCCCGCGCTGATGGGAGACACGCTGGAGCTGATGCAGACGACCCGCACCCTGGGCGTGGACGACCTCAAGTCGCTGATGCACCTGTCGGACAAGCTGGCGACGCTGAACCACGAGCGCTTCCAGGCCTGGCAGGAGACGCACGACCCGGACAACGCCCTGCCCGCCGCCCTGACCTTCGCCGGTGACGTCTACCAGGGACTCGACGCCCGCTCCCTGTCCGAGGACGACCTGGCCTGGGCCCAGGACCACGTCGCGATCCTGTCCGGGCTGTACGGCGTGCTCCGCCCCCTCGACCTCATCCAGCCCTACCGCCTGGAGATGGGCACCCGGCTCCCCACCGATCGCGGTGGCTCGCTCTACGACTTCTGGGGCGCCACCCTGGCCCCGATCCTGGAGGAGCGCCTGGCCGACCATCGGGAGAAGGTCTTCGTGAACCTGGCGTCCAACGAGTACTTTGGCGCAGTGGACGTCAAGCGCCTGGATCATCCGGTGCTCGACGTGCGCTTCGTCGACAGGAAGGACGGCAAGTCGCGGGTGATCAGCTTCTACGCCAAGCGCGCCCGCGGAGCGCTCGCCCGGTGGATGGTGGAGCAGCGCGCGGACCGGGTGGAGGCCCTCAAGGACGCGGTCATCGACGACTACCGCTTCGATCCGGAGGAGAGCACCGAGTGGAGCTGGACCTTCGGCCGCAAGCAGCCCCCGCCGAAGGGACGCTAGAGTCGACGTGGGTCCCGCGAACGGGGACCGACGTCGGCTAGAATGCCGAGATCGTCTGGCTAGCAGAACAGGACCTGCGGGCCCCGCAGCGAGACCGGAGGTCTGCCAGAAGGCCGAGATCGTCCGACGCTGCCCGCGCAGTGAGGGATCCAACGCGAACAGCCCGAGGCGTTTCCGCCTCGGGCTGCCGGTCAACCGGTCACCCGAAGGACATGTGTGAGCATCCGGCCGGGCCTGCGCGCGCACGCTGCAGACACGGATTCCGGGCCTTCCAGGAAGCGGGACCTGTACTCGAGAAGAGTCGTCAGTCCGTTGGACCTCATGGTCCATCACCTCGATCGCCGCAGGTCGTTGGCCTTCCCTGCGCACCCTCATGGGCTTGCACCGTTGCCGGCGCCTCCCTCCAGGGCATCGACCGGGCGCTCGTGCCGGAGCACGCGCCGCCCTGCATGGCCTTGGTCACCGCAGCTGCGGTCACCAGCCGTTCGTCGGCTCGCCCACCCCTCGCAGGATGTGCTCCCCGACACTCACCGGTCCTCTCGCCCCTCCACCGTTCCATCTTCACGAGCGCTCGGGTCGTCCTCCACCGGGCACCGAAGTACCTGGCTTCGTCCTCACCAAACGGACTCTCGCTCCGACACTGTCGCGTCCACTCCCGGTCAGCCTCTCGGCTGTCCTTCGGGACCCTGGAGCCATCCAGGGCCATCTCGTTCCGTCCTCGTGGTCTTGCTCCACCTCGACGGCTTGCTCCGCGTCAGCTCTGCGGGCTTGTTGCATCCCGCTGCCGGTCCTGGGGTTCACCACGTTTCATCGGCCAAGGCCGACCCCTCGCAGTGTGTGCGGACCCTTCGAAGTCTCACCTGCCGACAGCCGTTCACGGTCACCGCACTTCGTGGAGCCGAAGCTCCCGGTGAGTGCGTTCACCCGCGCCAGTGCCTCCCTGGCGTTCAGTCATCTCCCGGAGACTGCCCGACGACCGACTCCGAGGAGCCTGCCGTGTCGACCACCGAACCGATCCGCGGTGGTCCACTCCTCCTGCGCGGGCACGCAGTGGTGAGGAGGTCGGCACCCGAAGGCGCCAGCGCGTCCCACCCGGCAGGTCCGAGACCCGGCGAGCGGTCCGCATGAGGCCGAAGCCCCGTACACGGTGTCGTCCTCCGCCAGGGAAGACCACCTCGCGCACCCCGTAGCGGTCCCGACCGAGGTCGGTTCCAGTTCCGGAGACGGTTCCAGCCGTCCGAAGACGCCCTTGTTCCGCCTTGACGTTCCGGTTCGCCCGAAGGCTCCCCTTCCCGCCGGTGACGTTCCGGTTCGCCCGAAGGCTCCCCTTCCCGCCGGTGACGTTCCGGTTCGCCCGAAGGCTCCCCTTCCCGCCTGGCGTCAGAATCCATCCGAGGACGGCTCCCTCCGCCACCCGTCGCCGCGGTCGATCCGAAGACCAGCCGAGCTCCGAGTCCCCCGCCGCAGCCTTGCGAACTGCGACCCGACACCGCGCGTGCCGGCGATCCCGTCCAGCCGAGGCTGGTCCGAGACCTGTGTCCCACCGGCGTGCAGCCACCGATGCGACCTCCGCGGGCCCCCACCGAGGTGGTGACCTCCAGCGACCGTCGTCACTGGCGACCCGAGCTGCCGCTGCAGGCGAGCGGCTCGAGCCTGGTGTCCGCCCGAAGGCGTCACCTGGTGTGGGATCGGACCTCACACCGTCCGGGGGCTCCCTGCGGGAGGGGGAGTCACCGGTTCGGACCCTGCGGCGAGCCGCAGCATCCTGCGCGCTTGGGACACGCGCGCCCCCGGCACGTCCGCCGGAAGCTGGGAGGGGGTGCCCGGGGCGGGTCCGTTCCTCCTTTCGCAGCACCACTACGGGTTGTGGTCGCCGCGCCCTGGCCAGCGCAACTGGCCTCGGATCCCCGCCGCTGCTGCGCGTCGGGTCTCCTGTCTCTCCGTCCCCCGGGCCCTGCAGGCCCCACCGCCGAAGCGGTCAGGTCGAAGCGACCTTGTCGTCTCCAGGAGCAGCTCTCGCTGCGCGACCGCCAGCAGCTCGGTGTCCGCCCCGTTTCCGGGTCGGGTCCTTGCTGCGCGCATCGCTTGGGGTTCCTCTCGCGAGGCGCCCGTCAGCTGACCGAAGTCAGCGACGACCCCACCTTCGAGGCCTTGCTCCGTCGACAAGCGTTCAGATCACCTTTGGCGTTTCCGCCGCAGACAATCCATGTCCTTCCATGGGCTGTTGTCCCCTTCGAGGCATTCCGACCTTCACCGCTGCGCCCTCTCGCGAGGGTGCGATCCCCTTCAGGGGCCGAGGCCCCCTCCCGAGCTCGGGAAGCAAGCTTCCCAAACTGCGGGAAAGTTGCTGCAAGAGCATCTCTCCCTCGGGTCAGGTCTGTCCGGGTGGGTCGTAGGCGTCTTCCGACTCGCTTCCGCCGGCCGAGGCCTGCGGGCGCGACGAGCCGGGGCTCGCCTTCCTCCATGGGGTTTTCGACGTCAAAGAGCGCGCGGCCTCTTGCCTTTCGGCGGGACCGCCGGGTCGTTCCCGCCGCGCGTCAAGGAGGGTCTCTCCTCGGTCGGGCATCGGGTGACCGGTTGCGCTTGGGGTCATTGCACACCCCGTGCCAACTTTTGCGGAACGGTTGAACGCCGATTTTCGGCGATGTGGATTTGCAGCCCATTTCCCATCTGTTTTCCACAGTCTGGTGACGACACCCGTCATCAGGCCGATCCTCGCCTCCATCTCTACCCGATGATCCCGCCATTCACGAAATGGGCAAATCGTTTCACAGCGTGCAGCCACGATCGGGTCACACATCTCCCATTCGCTGGGCCCGCCTGATTGCACACCCCACGCCCCCCTCCGGTGCAGGACCGCCAGCGTGGTCCAGAATTCACGTCGCAGAAATGACGAGACCCCTCCTGCGTGGGCAGGAGGGGTCCACGCACCGCACTCGTGCGGTGCAACGATGTCAGTCGGCCAGCGCTAGAAGGCCGACGCCCGGGGAGCGAGCTGCTCCGCCTCGGTCTTGCAGTCGATGCACAGCGTCGCGACGGGCCGGGCCAGCAGGCGCTTGTAGGTGATCTCCTCACCACAGCCTTCACACATCCCGTACTCCCCTTCCATCATGCGACCGAGCGCACCCTTGATCTTGGTGAGCATCTTCCGCTCCCGATCAGCCAGGCGCAGGGCGAACTCCCGGTTGGACGCGTTGGTCGCGATGTCCAGGGTGTCCGCCTCGGTCTCCTCTTCTGAGGTGAGGTTGCTGACGGCATCGTGGCTGTTCCCGAGGAGCTGATCCAACTGCTCCGTCAGGACCCCGCGCAGCTCCAGCAGCTGATCGCGCGTCAGGTACTCATCCTCGGGGAGCGCGGGCCCCCCATCCACCTGCGACATCCATGCCTCCATGGTCAATGGCGGCGCACCCTACACGGGTGACCGATTTGTGCAAGCGGAATTTACGGGACCAAGGCCACGATCGGGCTGCGCGCGGGCTCGCTGCCCGGATGCTACGTTCCGGCGACCAAGAGGAGTTCTCATGATCCGTCTGGCCCCGAGCCTGATCCTGACCCTCGTCCTGGCGGTCGCCTGTGACGGCCCGACCAGCGACGATGCCGATGGCGACGGCGTCCCGGCAGCCCGCGACTGCGACGACAACGACCCCGACGTGGGCGTGCCCGCCGAGTTCGAGCTGTGCAACGGGATCGATGACGACTGCAACGGGCGCGTGGACGACAACGCCCGCGATGGCGAGCTCTGGTACCGCGACGCCGACGGGGACGGGTTCGGCGCGCCCGACGCCGAGGCCCCGCGCTTCTGCGAGCCCCCGACCGAGGACGGCTGGGCGGACAACCCCGACGACTGTGACGACGGCTACGACACCATCTACCCCGGCGCCGACGAGCTCTGCGACACGTTCGACAACGACTGTGACGAGGTCGTCGATGAGGATCCGGTCAACCCCTACACCTTCTACGAGGACGCCGACGACGACGGCTGGGGCAACGCCGACTCCACGACCGAGGCGTGCTCCCCACCGGATGGCTACGTCGGCCGCCTCGGCGACTGCGACGACACCAACGGCGACGTCAACCGGGACGCCGACGAGATCTGCAACGACATCGACGACGACTGCGACTCGGAGATCGACGAGGACGACGCCGTGGACGCGCCGACCTGGTGGCCCGACCTCGACGAGGACGGAGCCGGCGCGGGCGTGGGCGTGCCCTCCTGCACGCAGCCCTCGGGCATGGTCGGCAACGACAACGACTGTGACGACACCAACCCCAACCGCTTCCCGCTGAACCCCGAGGTCTGCGACGCGATCGACAACGACTGCGACGAAGGCACCCTGGACGACGGCATGATCGCGGTCGACGGCGTGGGCGCGACCGACCTCGTCACGGCCCTGGGTGCGGCGTCCGCGGGCAGCACCATCACCGTGTGCTCCGGAGAGTACACGGCCAACCTGGACATCGGCATCGACCTCACCATCGAGGGCCCGGACGGCAGCGACGTGACCATCCTCACGCCCGCGGCCGACGGCCCGATCCTGACGCTCGGCAGCGGGACCAAGGTCACCGTCTCCAACGTCACCCTGCAGGGCGCCAGCGGCTCGCTCGGCGGTGCGATCGACGCGTCCGAGGCCGACATGCTGACCCTGCGCGGCGCGTCGATCCTGGACAACCTCGCCGAGAGCGGGGGCGGCGTCTACATGAACCCGGAAGGCACGCTCACCGCGTCGGACACGACGTTCGCGGGCAATGTAGCCACCGACGACGGCGGCGGCGTGTACGCCGGCACCCTCACCTTCGAGCGGGTCACCCTCGAGGACAACGCCGCCACCCGCGGAGGCGGACTGGCGCTGGACGGTGGGGACGCGGCCTTCGACATCGACACGCTGATCTCGGGCAACGAGGCGGATCGGGCGGGCGGCGGCATCGCCATCCTGGGCGCCCACCAGGTCAGCGACGGCGAGGTGGAGGGCAACACCTCGGTCGACGACGCGGGTGGGATCTGGGTTGCCGATGGCGGCAAGGTGCTGCAGACCAACGTGCACGACAACACCGCGGACGCCAACGGCGGCGGCCTCGTCTGCGCCGGCGACTGTACCCTCGAGACCGTGCTGCTCACCGACAACCTGGCGACCGACGGCGCGGGCGCGGCCTTCCTGGGTGCGGGCACCTGCACGCTCACCTCGGTCGAGCTCACGGGCAACGTGGCGACCGACAGCGGCGGCGGCCTGTACCTGGAGAACGACAGCGCCGAGGTCTACCTGGTCGGCGGGATCATCACCGGCAACGACGCGACCTCGGGCGGCGGCGCGGCGATCGCGGCCGGCCTCCTCGACAGCGACACGGCGGACTGGGGAACGAGCTCCACCGACAACACGCCGGATGACGTGTGGTTCGAGAGCACCAGCTACGACAGCTTCGGGAGCAGCGCGACCTTCACCTGCGATCCCAGCAGCGGGACCTGCGAGTGAGCTGACCCCGCTCCCCGCAGCGCTCAGGACCCTTCCGGTCCGCTCGCGCGCCGGGACGGGATGCGCCAGGGCAGGAGCATGGGTACGCGCCGCCGGACGTCCGCGTAGCCAGGCTTCCGATCCAGCTGCCGCTTCTCCATCATCGGGATCGAGATGAACACGAAGAGCAGCACCATGGCGACCCAACCCACCGCGGTCCACGCGGCGTCGAGCCCGGTGGCGAGGGCGAAGAGCCACAGCGCGAACCAGAACCCGATCTCGCCGAGGTAGTTGGGGTGTCGCGACCAGCCCCACAACCCCCGGTCCATGACCGCTGCCGCATCGCTGCGGTTGCGGACGAACGCGCGCATCTGCAGATCCGCGATCGCCTCCACCGCTACGGCGCCGAGCCCTACCAGCACAGCGACGCCGTCGAGCCAGCCCACCGGCGTGCCCGAGCGCAGGGCCGGCCACAGGGCGAGGCAGCCGACGTAGACCAGGAGCGTCGGAAAGAGCTGGATGCCGACCAGGTTGACCAGCGGGTAGAGCGCTCCGGTCTGCCTGGCGAGCTGCTTGTAGCGCCAGTCGACGTGGGCGAGGCCGGTCCACCCGGTGGCCCAGTTGCCGGTGAGCCGCACTGCCCACACGCCGAGCACGAGCAGCACCAGGACGGGGCGGATGGGGTCGACCGGCGCCTCGAGGGGCACCCACAGGAAGAACCACGCCAGCGGCACGGGCGCCACCGACCAGTAGGGGTCGTAGACGCTCGCATTGCGGACGCCCAGGGAGACCAGCCACACCGCAAGCGTCGCGGTCACGTCGGCCACCAGGGCGACCAGCAGGGGGTGCATGAGTCCCCAGCACAGCCAGCCGGTCACGAACGCGACCGCACCTGCGAACAGGTAGGTGGCGAGCACGACCAGAAACGAGGGAAGGCGAGGCAACCCATCCTCCGAGGGGCGCGAGCATGGCACGGGGTGTTCGCCGCGGTCACCCTCCTGCTGACAGGGGCGTCAGAACGTGCGTTCGCCCAGGAAGATGACGACGACGAGGACGCGATCGTCGTGGAGGGCGAGCCGATCGAGCGGGCGGATCCGCGACAGGCGGGCGCGAGCGTCACGGTCGTGCCCCTGGACGAGCGCCTGCCCCCCGGCAGCGACGCCGGCGACGCGGTCAGCCGGGCGCCGGGAACCACT